>Ga0190265_10000580_pt1 | contig 25476 bp, 28 predicted proteins | sample Popmic124T_FD_133135 | JGI IMG/M metagenome (GOLD analysis project Ga0190265, IMG submission 133135) | Populus adjacent soil microbial communities from riparian zone of Indian Creek, Utah, USA - 124 T | ecosystem: Environmental > Terrestrial > Soil > Riparian zone | place: USA: Utah | collected...
GCGCGCCGGCATGACCATCGCCGACATCGATCTCTACGAGGTCAACGAGGCGTTCGCGCCGGTGCCATTGGCCTGGCTCGACCATGTCGGCGCCGACCCCGAGCGGCTCAACGTCAATGGCGGCGCGATCGCATTGGGGCACCCGCTCGGCGCCTCGGGCACCAAGCTGATGGCGACGCTCGTCCATGCGCTGAAGGCGCGCGGGCTGCGCTACGGGCTGCAGACGATGTGCGAAGGCGGCGGCGTCGCCAATGTGACGATCGTCGAGGCGCTCTAGCTTTATGCCGGGCCCGCTCGCCGGCATCCGCATCCTCGAAATGGAGGGGCTCGGCCCGACGCCGTTCTGCGGCATGATGCTCGCCGATCACGGCGCCGAGGTGATCCGGGTCGAGCGGGACGGGGGGTTCAAGCTGCCCGGCGACCCGCTCGCCCGCTCGCGGCGGACGATCCGGGTCGATCTCAAGCAGGCGGAGGGCATCTTCTTGGTCCGCGACCTCGCCCGCACCTGCGACGCCCTGATCGAAGGCTATCGCCCGGGCGTGATGGAGCGGCTCGGGCTCGGCCCGGACGCGCTGCTCGCCGACCAGCCGAAGCTCGTCTACGGCCGCATGACCGGCTGGGGCCAGGAGGGGCCGCTCGCCGGCGCGGCGGGCCACGACATCAACTATATCGCGCTCTCCGGCACCCTCCACACGATCGGCCGCGACGGACGGCCGTCGCCGCCGGTCAATTATGTCGGCGATTTCGGCGGCGGCGGCATGCTGCTCGCCTTCGCTATGGTCAGCGCGCTGCTCGCGGTCCGGGGCGGCGCGGCGGGCCAGGTGATCGACTGCGCGATGACCGACGGCTCGGCTTTGCTCGCCAGCCTCACCTGGGGCCTTTACGCGCGCGGCCTCTGGGAGGATCGGGCGGGCGCCAACGTCATCGACAGCGGCGCGGCCTATTACGACACCTACGAGACCGCCGACGGCAAATGGGTCGCGGTCGGGGCGATCGAGCCGCAATTCCGGGCCGTTCTGTGCGAGAAGCTCGGCATTTCCGGCGAGGACGCGGAGAGCCGCGACGCACTCGCCGCTTTGTTCCGCCGGCATCCGCGCGACCATTGGTGCGCCCTGCTCGAAGGGACCGACGCCTGCTTCGCCCCGGTCCTCTCGCTCGCCGAGGCCCCGCTCCATCCCCACAACAGGCTCCGCGGCACTTTCGCCAACATCGGCGGCGTCATTCAGCCCGCCCCGGCGCCCCGTTATTCCGGCACAGCGACCGACGCTCCCGCACCGCCGCGCGCCGATCCGGACGCCCTGCTCGGCGATCTCGGCTACGATGCGGCGCGGATCGCGGCGCTCCGGGAGGCGGGAATCATCGGCTGAGCCGCTCGGCGTGCCAGCGCAAATGATCCTCCATGAAGGTCGAGATGAAATAATAGCTGTGATCGTAGCCCGGCTGGATGCGCAACGTCAGCGCGATGCCGGCCGCCGCGCAGGCCGCCTCGAGCAGCTCGGGCCGAAGCTGCTCGGTGAGGAAATTGTCGGCGTCGCCCTGGTCGACGAGGATTTCGTCGACGCGCGCCCCATCCTCGATCAGCGCCACCGCGTCGTGGCTGCGCCAGGCGGCCCGGTCGGGACCGAGATAACGGCCGAGCGCCTTCTCCCCCCATGGCACCTGGCTCGGCGCGGCGATCGGCGCGAAGGCGGAGACGCTGCGGTAGCGGCCGGGGTTGCGCAGCGCGACAGTGAGCGCGCCGTGACCGCCCATCGAATGGCCGGTGATGCCCTGCCGCTCCATGTCCGCCGGGAAGTGGGCCGCGATCAGCCCCGGCAGCTCCGCAGTGACGTAGGAATACATCCGGAAATTCCGGTCGAACGGCGGCTGGGTCGCGTCGACGTAGAAGCCGGCGCCCTGGCCGAAATCATAGGCCTCGTCGTCGGGTACGCCGGGTCCGCGCGGGGAGGTGTCGGGGGCGACGAAGATCAGGCCCAATTCGGCGCAGGCGCGGCGATACTCGCCTTTGTCGGTGACGTTGGCGTGTGTGCAGGTGAGGCCGGAAAGGTACCAGACGACCGGAACCTTGGTCCCGCCCGCGGCGTGGGGCGGGACGAAGACCGAGAAGGTCATCGGCGTGCCGGTTTCGCGGCTGTCATGCCGGTAGACGCCCTGGACGCCGCCATGGCTCTTGTTGGCGGAGACGGATTCGAGGGTCATCGGGCTTCCTCCGGCGCGGAAGCCCGCGCCCGAACTAGAATACGAACAGATAGAGCAGGATGATGATCGGGATGGGAATGCCGATCAGCCACAGCGCAATGCCTTTCATGGTCTCGCCTCCTCGGGCGAAAGCGCCCGTGCGGGCGGAGAACGAGGGGGGCTTCGGGACGGTTCCGAAACGTCAGTAGAGCACCACCGAGCGGATGCTTTCGCCGGCGTGCATCAGGTCGAACGCCTGGTTGATGTCGTCCAATGGCATCGTGTGGGTGATCAGGGGGTCGATCTCGATCTTGCCGTCCATGTACCAGTCGACGATCCGCGGCACATCGGTGCGGCCGCGCGCGCCGCCGAAGGCGGTGCCTTTCCAGGTCCTGCCGGTGATCAGCTGGAACGGCCGGGTGGAGATTTCGTGGCCAGCCTCGGCGACGCCGATCACCACGCTCGTCCCCCAGCCGCGGTGCGCGCTCTCCAGCGCCTGGCGCATGACCGTCGTGTTGCCGGTGCAGTCGAACGTGTAATCGGCGCCGCCTTTGGTCGCGTCGACCACCGCCTGGACGACCTTGTCCCGGCCGACCTCGTCGGGGTTGATGAAGTCGGTCATGCCGAAGCGCTCGGCCATCGGCCGCTTGGCCGGGTTGACGTCGACGCCGACGATCTGGACCGCGCCCGCCATGCGCGCGCCCTGGATGACGTTGAGGCCGATGCCGCCGAGCCCGAACACGGCGACGGTCGATCCCGGCTCGACGCCCGCGGTCCAGATCGCCGCGCCGATGCCGGTGGTGACGCCGCAGCCGATATAGCAGATCTTGTCGAACGGCGCGTCCTCGCGCACCTTGGCGAGCGCGATCTCGGGCATCACGGTGAAGTTGGAGAAGGTCGAGCAACCCATATAATGGGCGATGGTCTCGCCGTTTAAGGAGAAGCGGCTGGTGCCGTCCGGCATCACCCCCTTGCCCTGGGTGGCGCGGACCGCGGTGCAGAGGTTGGTCTTGCGCGACAGGCAGGACGGGCAGGTCCGGCATTCGGCTATGTAGAGCGGGATGACATGGTCGCCGACCGCCACGGACGTGACCCCCGGCCCGATCTCGCGCACGATCCCCGCGCCTTCGTGGCCGAGGATCGAAGGGAAGAGGCCCTCGCTGTCCTTGCCCTCCAACGTATAGGCGTCGGTATGGCAGATGCCGGTCGCCATGATCTCGACCAGCACTTCTCCCGCCTTCGGCCCGTCGAGGTCGACCTCGTGGATCTCGAGCGGCGCATTGGGCGCGACGGCGATCGCGGCGCGGGTCTTCATGGCGGGCTCCTTTGTCTTTCCGCGCCGGACTAGGAGCGCCGGGCTACGCTGACAAGCGGGTCAATCCGCGGCTCGGCCGGGGGCGCACGTCACCAGGAAACGGCCGGGGCGATCCGGAAAGACTTGCGCGAACCCTCCGTCCGCCATCCCATAGGTCCAGCGCACGATACCGGAGCCGATCGCGTTATCCGGCGGCCCCCACGCTTCGACGATTCGGTGTGCCGGATTGTAGCGACCTCTGCGCAACTGGTCGCAGCGCCGACGGCGGGTGATGTCCAGAGTGTCGAGGATGACCATCGATTGCGGGACGAACGATCCGGTAAACAGGATCGCGCGGGTCAGCCGTCTCTGCCCGCTCGGCTCGAACGAAAGCCAGAGGCGCGCATCGCAGGTCAGGTAATAAGCGGCGACCTCTCCCGCCGGTCCGTCGCGACCGGGCGCGCCCCAGGCGGCGACCACCTCGGCGTAGGTCGTCTGCGAGGTGAGCGGCACGGCGCCCAGATCGCGCCTCTGCATCCGGCCGCAGACGACACCGGGCGGAAGCGGCGGAGTCGAAAGCGGCCGCGCGGTGGAACCCTGCGGCGGAACGCCAGTCAGGGCCAGCAAGGCCGCGAGGCTCAGCATCGCCATGTCGCGAGGCTACACGCGTTTGCCCCCGGTCAGGAAGCGCCTGATCCACTCTGCGACGCGCGCATTGTCGTTGGGCGCGTCGAGCGAGGCGATCGCCGCCTCGGGATCGGGCGTGCGGTCGTAGCGCAGGTCGATCAGCGCCTTGGCGTAATCGGGCGAAAATTCCGGGTGGAACTGGAAGGAGATGGCGCTGCCGTCGCGCCAGGCGAGCCCGGCATAGGGCGTGAACAGCGACGAGGCGATAACCTCGGTGTCCGGCGGCTGCAGCACCACCTGGTCCTGGTGCGAGGCGGGGACCGAGATCAGCGACACGCCGTCCATCCACGCCTCGTGGCGCACGATAGGATAGGCCTGCAGCCCGACGCCCCAGCCTTTGGCCGATTTCTCGACATGGCCGCCGAACGCCTGCGCCATGATCTGGTGGCCGAAGCAGATCCCGACCAGCTTCGCGCGGCCTTTGGCGCGCTTGAGGAAGGTCGTCAGTGGCCCGATCCAGGGCAGGTCCTCATAGACGCCGGCCGGCGAGCCAGTGATCAGATAAGCGTCATGATCCTCGATCCTCGCCGGATACTGCCCCGCCACGACGTCGAAGCTGTCCACCTCGAACCCGTCGCCGAGCAGCGCCCGGAACATGTCCGGATAGCGCCCGAACGACCCGACCAGCGTTTCCGGCGGCGCCCCCGTCTCGAGAATGGCAAGCGTCATCTGCCGGATCCTAGGCAGTGCAGGCCGAAAGGCCAAATGTCACGGCGGTGCCGGCCGCTGCGCCCCGGGCGGCCTTATCCGCTGTGGAGGGCGGCCGGCACCCTCTATTCTTGCCGCCTCCCGAGTGAGGTAAGACAGCGTTGACCGGCGCGCGGAGCCGATCGCGGTCGCGGGCGCCGCTTGAGGAGGTGCCGATGAACGTCACCGAAGATATGAGCGTGCTCGAGCTAGTGGGCGCGATCGCCGGCAAGGAAAATTCCGACGACGTTGCTCGTCCGCTTGCGACCGGGGCCCTGAAATTCGCCACCGGTCATCCGGATTGTCTTCCCGAGTTCATCGAGGATCTGAGCGTCGGCCTCTCGATCGAGGATCCCTATCGGTCGGGGCTGGTCGCCTGGGTGCTCGGATGCCTGATCGAGCTCGGGCATGCCGAGCACAGGTCGGGCGCCCTCGTCATGGACTGGGCGAAACGGGCTCTGACGCTCGCGATCAACCTTCACGTCGCGGCCTGCGCCGAGCTGCCGCTCGGCGAGCTGTCGACCGTCGAGGACGTGCGCCGGAAAATATCCGAGCTCGCGCCGATATTCCCACTCGAGGCGCGGGCCTGGCACATGCTGAAACCCTTTTATCCAGCGATAGCGACGCCGCTCCGCCTCTTTCCGGCGCTTCGGAAGGAGCTGCTCCGCCTCGAGCCCGATCTCGCCCGGCTGGCAAGCCACTATCCCGAAATACATCACGTCCACGGCCTGATTCAAATGCCGCACGGTGAGCCTTTCCTGATCCTAGATCCGGAGCGGCAGCGCGGGCTCGACGTCACGGTCAGCGACGTCGAAAGCAATTTTCAGCTGATGGCGATCGTTTGCGATGCCTTTGCCACGACGTTTCGGGATACCGATTTCGCCGTCGGCGACGCCACTCGGGAATTGGCGACATCGCCCTCGCCACCGTCCTCGGCGCCACCGCAATCGGGCCGGCTCGTGACCGATGTGATGGCGTTCGGATGGGCCGCGGTCCGGGCGGACAGTGGCCTCCCCGGGGGGAAGGACGATTGGTTTTGCGACGCATATGGACGGCACCGCATCTTCATCGAGCATTACCCGTGGAACATCGAAAGGCGCTTGGGCCGCCGGATCATGATCCTGTCCCGATCGCCGCTCCAGATGGCCCATTGCTGGGGGCGGAATTATCCCGGCCTTTCGCCCGCCATCGCCGTCAGGCAGGTCCTGGACGCGGCGACGACCACGACGTGGCTGCAGCGTTTCTCCTCGCTGGCGAGGATCGAGGGCATGTCGCCCCAAACCCAGGTGGAAGCGCGCCGCGACGTTCTGGCGCCCCGGCTCGGCGAGCGCTGGCGGATCGCCTATCTGTGCCGGGCGGTTCGCCGGATGCTGCCCTACATCCAGCAGCATTGGGGCGAGCACCCGATCGCCTATCTGGCGGCGATGCACCGGGTGCTCTGCCTGATCGAGCAGCGGGTCATTTTCCGGCGCGACGTTGATGGGAAGCTTGCCGAAAGCCTCGCCGCCTCGCTGCTGGACTATTCCCAGCGAGCCTATCGAGGCAGGCTCGCTGGGTCGACGCTGGTCGCCTTCGCGGACAGCGTCTGGCAACTGGCGGACGGGACGTTCGGCTTCCAGCCGCCCGACCACAAGCAAGTTCTCGATCTGGTCGCGGTGATCTGGGATCAGGCCGCGCGGAAAGCCGGCGCCAGCGGCGACGACGTGGACAGGGATGTGCTTTGGGACGCGCTGCTGGCCGACATGGAAATGCTGCGCGGTCTCGATCCGGACGCGCCGCTGTCGCCGGCGGAGGCCGGGCGATTGGGCAATTTCTGGCCGGCCGGCCGGCCGGCATGGTGGCCGCTCTTGCCCGAATATGCGCTTGGCTCCTACGATTACGAGGTCGCGATCTCCTTTTCCGGGGAGGATCGTGACGTCGCCGAGCGTCTCGCCGCGGCGTTACGCCTTCGCGGCTGCCGAATTTTCTACGACGATTTCCAGCGCGCCGAGCTGTTCGGCCGGGCGCTGACTCCATTGCTGGAATCGGTGTTTCGCACGCGGGCCATGCTGTGCGTCGTGCTGATCAGCGAGAGCTATACCGTCAGGCGATGGCCCCAGCTCGAATGGCAGGTGATCCGTGCAAGATTCGAGAGCGATCCGGCGTGCTTGCTCCCCCTGCGGCTCGACGACAGCAAGCTGGCCGGACTTCCAGATGAAATCGTCTTCCTGCCCCTGAGGGGCGCTTTGCTGGAGACCGCCGTCGAGAGCGTCGCGGCGCGGGTCGAAGCGAGAATGTCGTCGCAGCTCGTGCTCTGAGCATGCGGCGCGATGGGCGGCCGGTCTGCGATTTGGCGGCCGGCGGCGCCCGGAAAATCGGGACAGTCCCTATTTCTTCGCCCGCCGGTCGCGCGTCGCCAGCGTGCGCAGCCGGAGCGCGTTCAATTTGATAAACCCCGCCGCGTCGCGCTGGCTGTAGCTCGACGAGCCTTCCTCGAAGGTGACCAGGTCCTGGTCGTAGAGTGCGAGCGGGCTCTCGCGGCCGATCACCGTCGCATTACCCTTGTAGAGCTTGAGCCGGACCGTCCCCGTCACATGCTCCTGGCTCCTGTCGATCAGCGCCTGCAGCATCTCGCGCTCGGGGCTGAACCAGAAGCCGTTGTAGATCAGCTGGGCGTAGCGCGGCATGATCTCGTCCTTGAGATGGGCGGCGCCGCCGTCGAGCGTGATCGATTCGACGCCGCGATGGGCGGCGAGCAATATCGTGCCGCCGGGCGTCTCGTAGACCCCGCGCGACTTCATGCCGACGAAGCGGTTCTCGACCAGGTCGAGGCGGCCGATGCCGTTGCCGCGGCCGAGATCGTTGAGCCTGGCGAGCAGCGACGCGGGCGAAAGCGCCTCGCCGTCGACCGCGACCGGGTCGCCACGCTCGAACGCGATCTCGATCACCGTCGCCAGATCGGGCGCCGCTTCCGGCGAGATGGTGCGCTGGTGGACATATTCCGGCGCCTCGACGGCCGGGTCTTCGAGTACCTTCCCCTCGGACGAGGAGTGGAGCAGGTTCGCGTCGATCGAGAAGGGCGCTTCCCCCCGTTTGTCCTTGCTGATCGGGATTTGGTGCTTCTCGGCGAAGTCGATCAATTGCTCGCGGCTGGCGAACTCCCATTCCCGCCAGGGGGCGATGACGCGGATGTCGGGCTCGAGCGCATAATAGCCGAGCTCGAACCGCACCTGATCGTTGCCCTTGCCGGTGGCGCCGTGGCAGACCGCGTCGGCGCCGACTTGGCGCGCGATCTCGATCTGGCGCTTGGCGATCAACGGCCGGGCGATCGACGTGCCGAGCAGATACTGACCCTCGTAGAGCGTGTTGGCGCGGAACATCGGGAACACATAGTCGCGGACGAACTCCTCCCTGAGATCGTCGATGAAGATGTTCTCCGGCCGAATGCCGAGCAGCTCGGCCTTGGCCCGCGCCGGCTCCACTTCCTCGCCCTGGCCGAGATCCGCGGTGAAGGTGACGACCTCCGCCTGATATTCGGTCTGCAGCCATTTCAGGATGATGGAGGTATCGAGGCCGCCTGAATAAGCGAGCACGACTTTCTTAGGTCTGTCAGTCATTTGCGGTCCTCGAGTTGGCGTCGCTACGAGACGTTCACCAAAATGGTGGTAAAGTTCATCCGAAATGGATATTTCGTGCTACGGACTGTTCGCAAACCGTATAGCTGCCGCCACTGCCCTACGAGGATGCATCCATGCCACGCTGCGCGCGTCTCGTCCTTCCCGGCATCCCCCACCATGTCACCCAGCGCGGCAATCGCCGACAGGCCGCCTTCTTTTCGGACCACGATTACCGGACCTACCTTCGCCTGCTCCGCGAGGCGTCCCGCGCGGCGGGCACCGCCGTCTGGGCGTGGTGCCTGATGCCCAACCACGTTCACCTGATCCTCGTGCCCAGCCATGCCGACGGCCTGCGCGCCGCCCTCGCCGGCGCGCACCGCCGCTATACGCGCCACGTCAACCGCCGCGAGGAGAGTCGCGGGCGGCTGTGGCGGGGCCGCTTCGCCTCTTTCCCGATGGACGAGGACCATCTCCTCGCCTGCGCCCGCTATATCGAGCTCGGCCCGGTGCGCGCCGGCCTCGCCGCCCGTCCCGAGGACTGGCGCTGGTCGAGCGCGCGCACCCATCTCGGCCTGGCTGACGACGGGCTGACCGAGGTCGCGCCGCTGCTCGGCCGGGCGCCCGACTGGCGCGCTTTGCTCGACGCCGGTCTGGCCGAAGACGAGCTGGAGGCGATTCGGTCGAGCGAGCGCAGCGGCCGGCCGCTGGCCGGCACCGTCTTCCTGACGCAGCTCGCCGCCACGCTCGGAGGCGATGTCATGCCGCGGCCGCGCGGCCGCCCGCGGCGCTGAGGCGGCCGCTTCTGCAGGGGGGATCATGGGGGGGTCGCCTTAGCCTGTCCGAACATGTCTTCGAAGCGCGTCAGGACCGCGTGGACGGCGATGCCGTCGCGCAGCGCGACGAACAAGGTGTCGTCGCCCGAGACGGTGCCGGCGATCTCGGGCAATCGGGCATGGTCGATCGCCGCGGCGACGAGATGGGCCGAGCCGGGCGGAGTCCTGATCACCAGCATCCGCCCGGCCGCCTCGATCGCCACCACCCATTCCCTGAGGATCCGTTCCAGCCGCCCCGTGCTCCAGTCGGCGGCGCCGATCTGGTCCGGCAAGGCGTAAGAGAGCAGCCCGCCGCGCTTCACCTTGACCGCGCCGAGCTGCTCGAGGTCGCGCGACACCGTCGCCTGCGTCGCCGCGAAGCCGGCGGCCTTCAGGCGCGCGGTCGCCTCCTCCTGGCTCGCCAGCCCGCCCGCCCTGATCAGATCGGCGAGCGCACGCAGCCGCAAGGCGCGGGTGTCGGTCATCGCGCCAGCCAGGCCAGCGCGCCGCGCGCCGTGTGCATTCGGTTCCCGGCCTGCCGCCAGATCGCGCTCCTGGCACTTTCCATGACGCCGTGCGTCACCTCCTCGCCGCGCCGGGCGGGGAGGCAGTGAAGGAAATAAGCGTCGTCCGATTTCGCCATCAGCGCCTCGTCGACCTGATAGCCGGCGAAAGCTCTCATGCGGATCTCCGCCTCCTCGTCCTGGCCCATCGAGACCCAGACATCGGTGTAGACGATCCTGGCTCCAGCGACCGCTTCGGCGGGATCGATGACGCGCCGGATGCCGGCAGGGGCGTCCCTCAGCTCGTATCCTTCGGGGCTGGCGAGCGTCAGCTCGGCGCCGGCGAGGACGCAGGCCAAAGCCAGCGAGCGGGCGACATTGTTGTCGGCGTCGCCGACATAAGCGATGCGCGCGCCTTCGGTCCGGCCGAGCAATTGCTTCACTGTGAGCAGGTCGGCGAGCGCCTGCAGCGGGTGATCGGTGTCGGAGAGCAGGTTGAGGACGGGTTTGCCGACCGCGCCGGCCATCCGCACGATGTCGCGATGGTCCATCACCCGCGCGGCGATGATGGCGTGGTAGCAGGCGAGGGTGCGGGCGACGTCCTCGGGCGTCTCGCGGCTGCCGAGGCCGACCTCCTCCTTCTGGATGTAGACCGGATGCGCGCCCAGTTGCACCGCCGCCATCTCGGTCGAGCTGCGGGTGCGTGCGCTCGGCTTCTGGAAGACCAAGGCGACCCCCTTGCCGTCGAGCGGGCGGCCGAGATCGGTGCGCTCCGAAAGCGCCAGGATTTGCGCGAAGGCCTCGGCGTCGAGATCGGCGATGCTGAGAAGGTTGGTCATCCGTCCTCCCGTATGAGCCGGGGACAGTCCCCCTCTATGAGCCGGGGACAGTCCCCCTTTTTCATGGTCACCAGTCCCGCTCCTTCCTGATCATGGTGCCGATGCCTTCGTCGGTGAGTATCTCGATCAGCAAGGCATGCGGCACGCGGCCGTCGATGATGTGCGCGGAGCCGACGCCGCCGTCGACCGCGTCGGCGCAGGCGCGCAGCTTGGGGATCATCCCGGCGCTGACACTTTCATGCTCGATACGCTCGCGCAGCTCGGCCGAGGTGAGCCGCGGGACGAGCGTCGTCTCGTCCTCCGGATCCTCGAGCAGGCCGGGCGCGGCGGTGAGATAGACGATCTTCTCCGCCTTCATCGCCACCGCGATCGCCATCGCCGCCTCGTCGGCGTTGATATTGTAGGGTTGGCCCGAGGGATCGGCGCCGACCGTCGAGACGACCGGCACCAGGCCCTGGTCGAGCAGGCCGTGCAGCCGCCCGGCGCGGACATGGGCGACGTCGCCGACGAAGCCGAGCGCCGCGTCACGCGGGACCGTGGTCAGGAGGCCGCCGTCCTCGCCGGCGACTCCGACCGCGACCGGATCGTCCCGAGTCTCGCGGTTGATGGTGGCGACGAGGTCGCGATTGACGCCGCCGACCAGCACCATGCGGACGATCTGCAGCGTTTCCTCGTCGGTGACGCGGAGGCCGTCGCGGAATTCGGGCGCCTTGCCCATCCGCTTCATCAGCGCGTCGACCTGCGGGCCGCCGCCATGGACGAGGACGCAGCGCACGCCGACGCTGCGCAGCAGCAGCACGTCCTGCGCCAGCGCCCGATCGAGCTCGGCGTCGATCGCCGCCCCGCCCAGCTTGACGAGGACGGCCTTGCCGGTGAAGCGCTGGATGTAAGGCAACGCCTGGACAAGGATGCGCGCGGTTTCGGTGGGAGTCATGCCAGGCCTCCCGTCACCTCGACAGCTCCCCCGTCATGCCAGCGCAGGCTGGCATCCAAGCTGAGTCCGAATGGACCCCAGCCTTCGCTGGGGTGACGGGAAGAAGGACAGTTGCGAAATCTGCTCATGACGTCTTCGCATTCTCTTTGATGTAGCCGGGGCCGAGGTCGATGCCGATCGTCCGGGCGGTTCCGGAGCCGATTCCGAGCCCGACTTCGATCTCGAGGCGCTGGCCCCCCATATGTTTTTTGACAATTTCCCCGTCATGTTCGCAGGGTGTCCCCCCTCTTGCGACGGGGGTCCCCCCGTACGCCACCAGGGTGTGCGCGGTGTCGAATTCCACTCCGGCCGACCCCGCGGCGGCCAACAGGCGGCCCCAATAGGGGTCCGAGCCGTACCAGGAGCATTTGACGAGGTTGTTCTCGGCGATGGTCTTGGCCGCGATCCGCGCCTCGGCGTCGCTCGCCGCGCCGGTGACGGTCAGCGTCACCATCTTGGTCATCCCTTCCGCGTCCCTGGCCATCTGCCAGGTGAGGTCCTCGCACAGGCGATGGACGGCGTCGGCGAATTCGGCGAGGTCGGGCGCGCCGCGCCGTCCCGAGGCGAGCAGGATCGCCGTGTCGTTGGTCGAGGTGGCGCCGTCGACATTGAGCGTGTTGAACGTCCGGTCGGCAGCATCGCTCAGGATTTGCTGGAGTTTTTCCCGGGGCACCTCGGCGTCGGTGGTGAGGAAGGCGAGCATCGTCGCCATGTTGGGCGCGATCATGCCGCAGCCCTTGGCCATGCCGCCCAAAGTGAAGGTCGAGCCCGCGACGATGCCGGTCTTGGGCATGGTGTCGGTGGTGAGGATGCCGCGCGCCGCGTCCTCGGCGCCGTCCCGGGAGAGCTTTTTCGCCAGCCTGGGCGTCGCCGCGAGGATCAGGCCGATCGGCAGCGGCGTGCCGATGATCCCGGTCGAGCAGACCAGAACCTCCCTTTTGTCGATGCCCAGCGCCGTGGCGGCGGCAGCGCTCATCGCCTCGGCGTCGGCCAGGCCGCGCTCGCCGGTGCCGGCATTGGCGTTGCCCGAATTGACGATGATCGCGCTCGCCTTGCCGCCGTTCTCGGCCAGCCGCGCGCGGTCGAGCGTGACCGGCGGCGCGACGAACTTGTTGCGGGTGAAGACCGCGGCCGCGGTCGCCGGCTGGCCGTCGTCGGTCGCGACCAGCGCCATGTCGTGGCGCTTCTTCTTGATGCCGGCATGGCAGCCGGCGGCGACGAAGCCTGAAGCGGCGGTGACGCTCATCTTGATCCTCCCCTGCTTTTGCAGGGGAGGGGGACCGCGCGTAGCGCGGTGGAGGGGCGTTCCTGATGGCCAAGAAGCCCCTCCGCCATGCTTCGCATGGTCCCCCTCCCCTCGAAATCGAGGGGAGGAATTAGGGCGGCGGCGACGCTCATGGCCAGACTCCCACTTTGGGGAGGCCCGCTTCCTCGTCGAGGCCGAGCATCAGATTGGCGCACTGGATCATCTGGCCGGCGGCTCCCTTGACGAGATTGTCGAGCGCCGCGATGGCGAGCACCCGGCCGGTGCGCGCGTCATAGCGGGCGGTGAGGTGGACCGCGTTCGAGCCCAAAGTCCATTTGGTCGAGGGCGGCCGCTCCGAGACGCAGACGAAGGGTTCGTTTTCATAGGCCTCGGCCAGCGTCTCGAGCGGGTCGCAGGGTCCCTTGGCCAGCGCCGTGCAGGTGGCGAGGATGCCGCGGTTCATCGGCGCGAGATGGGGGGTGAACAGCAATGTGCCGCCCAATTCCATCTCCATCTCGGCGGTGTGGCGGTGGTTGAGCAGGCCGTAGGCGGCGAAATTCTCGTCGACCGTGTTGAAATGGCTGGAGTCCTTCAGGGCCTTGCCGGCGCCGCTGACGCCCGAGGCGGCGCTGACGTTGATCGTGGCCGGGTCGATCAGGCCGAGCAAGGGCTTCAGCGCCAGGATCGCCGCGGTCGGGTAGCAGCCCGCCGCCGCCACCGCCTGCGCGGCGGCGATGGCGTCACGGTGGAGCTCGGGAATGCCGTAAACGAAGCGGCCGATCAGGTCGGGCGCCCGGTGCGACTCGCCGTACCAACGCTCGTAATCGGCGGCGTCGCGCAGCCGGAAATCCGCCCCCAGATCGACGAATCTGCGGTCCCGGTCGAGGATTTGCGGCGCGACACGCTGCGATTCGCCGTGGGGGAGCGCCGCGAAAACCAGGGCAGTCCCCTCCACAGCGGCGGGAGAGTATTGCTCGAAACAGGCGCGGGGGTAAGCCGGCGCGAGGTGGGGATAGAGCGCGCCGACCGGCTGCCCGGCCTGGCTGTCGCCGAACAAACGGGCCGCGCGCAGCTCCGGATGGCCGGCGCAGAGCCGCAGCAGCTCCACTCCGACGAATCCGGAGGCGCCGAGAATCGCAACGTCGATCATTCTTGTATCTATGCAATTTTCTGCATAATTATGCAATAGCGGTCACGAAAAAGCGCTCCGGAGCGGAACACCGGAGCGCCTTTGAACCGCGGCCAGCCTTACGGGCTGCTGGGTTCGTCGTCGTCGAGAAGCTCGATCGCGCCCCAGATGAGCAGGGCGATGACGACCGCGCCGATGATGTAGATGCCCGCGCCGCGACCGGAAAGGTCGCTGCCTTCGCTCTGGGCGACGGGGGCGCTGACGGGCGCGACGCCCGTTTGCGCGGCGGCGGCGCTGCTGCCGAGGACCAGCGCTAAGGCTGAAACCGCGGCAAGACTCTTTGAAAGCATGATTTACCCTCCCTTGGGTCCGGATGATGGCAACAACGCCAACACTCTCCTAGTATAGGAGTTCCCGACAATTATGACAATGTGCGAGCGGAGGCGAAAAATCCGTTCAGCCGAGCCGCCCCTCCGTCCGGCCGCGACGAGGGGCGCTCCCGAGCGGTTCGGCGCCGGCACGGGAGCGACCGCTGCCATCCCCGGGCATTTTCGGAGACATTAAATGCGTCATTCCGGCAAAAGCGGGAAGGCCGTTGCTTTTGCGGCCGCCGGCAGGGGGGAGGGGCATCCTGGCCTGCGCGGGATTGCGAAGGGGCGAGGGTCTCGCCGCTTCGGCGGAAGAAGGGGTTCACGCGAAGGCGCGAAGGGCGCGAAGACCGGGCGAGCGGGTTATCCGGCCTGCCACCGGATTTGGCAGGTGAAGCGTCATACAATGGCCGCCAGGCCCCTGCTCCGCACGATCGTCAGCAGCCGCAGGGCCGGACCGCCGGGCCTTTTGGTGCCGCGCTCCCAGTCGGAGACCAGGTTCCTGGAGACGTTCAGATAGCGGGCGAAGACCGGCTGCGAGACGCGTTCCTTCTCGCGAATGGCCCTGATCTCCTCGGGCGCCAGCGCGGTTGCGGGGGTGAGGCAGGCCTCGTCGAACTCGCGCATCGTCCTTTTGTCGACGGCGCCCGCCTGGTGCAGGCCCTCGATCATGTCGTGGACCGCCGCCATCGCCTCGCTCTTATAGGTCTTCGCCGTCACGTCTCACCTCCACGAATCTGCCCGCCGCGACTTCCGCGTCGATCTCGTCCTGCGTCAGCGCCAGCACGATCTTCGCCGCCTTCCTGAATGTCACCAACTCCTCGACGCTCAGGTTCGCCCGATCGCTCTTGGCGAAGCCGAACACGAATAGGGCGCGCTCGCCGCTGCGAAACAAGATCAGCGTCCGGAAGCCGCCGGATCTGCCTTCGCCTTGCCGCGCCACGCGCTGCTTCAACACCCGCCGCCCAGATCGGCGTCGATCAATCCGCGCTCGGCGCGATCGACCGCCTCCGCCAAAGCGGCGTTGGGAATGCGCTGCTTGCCGGCGAACTTCTCGAACCAGCTGTTCTTGAATATCCGCACGCCGCGCGTCCCCAGCCCGGCGGATGATGTATCACACTAGGTATGACGGGACAAGTGGGCCCACAGGGGACAGTCACTGTGACTGTCCCCATTTACGAGCGCCGCGAGGCGGTCCAGTCCGCGACCACCGTGCCGAGCACTTCGAGCGGCATGTCGCCGCCCAGCAGCACCGCGTCGTGGAACGACTTGAGGTCGAAGCGGTCGCCGAGGCGCGTCCGCGCCTGCTCGCGCAGGCGGACGATCTCGTTGTGGCCGATCTTGTAGCTGCACGCCTGGCCGGGCCAGACGACGTAGCGCTCCACCTCGCTGGTCGCCGAGATCGGGTCGAGCCCGACATTGTCGGTGAAGTAGCGGATCGACTGCTCGCGGCTCCAGCCCCTGGCGTGCATGCCGGTGTCCATGACGATGCGGGCGGCGCGATAGAGGAAGCTTTGCAGCATGCCGATCCGGCCGGTCGGGAAATCGGCGTACATGCCGATCTCGTCGGCGAGCTGCTCCGAATAAAGCCCCCAGCCCTCGCCATAAGCGGGCACGCCGATATTACGGTGAAGGAGCGGGATCGCCTGATTCTCGAGCACGATCGAGCCCTGCCAGAGATGGCCGGGGATCGATTCGTGGTAGGTGAGGGTGGGCAAAGCCCATTTCGGCCAGATCCGGGTGTCGACCAGGTTGATGTAATAAGCGCCGGGCCGCGACCCGTCGAGGCTCGGCCCCTGCGCGTAGCCGCGCGGCGCGCCGAGCTCGATCGCCGGCGGCACCCTTTTCACCTCCATCGGCGAGCGCGGGATGGTGTTGAAATATTCGGGCATGCGGGCGCGGACCGCTTCCATCTGACGATTCAGATCGGCAAGCAATTCGGCGCGGCCGGCGTCGCTATTGGGGTAAAGATAGCGCTCCTGGGCGCGCAATTCGTTGATCCGCGCGCCGGCGCTGCCCTGCGTCAGGCCCTCGCGGCGGAGCAGCGGATCGACCGCGGCGCTGAGCTCGGCGACCTGGGCGAGGCCGATGTCGTGGGCCTGATCGGGGGTCAGGCCGGTCGACGTATGGTAGCGCAGGCAGAGCGCGTAGAAATGCGCGCCGTCGGGAAGCGCTCCCGCGGCGGGGCTGGCGCCGGCGCCGCGGCGAAGCTCGGTGAGCAAGGCGAGCTGGCGATCGAGCGCGGCGGCGAGGCGGCCGTCGACGATCGCCGCGGCCTGGGTTTCCCAGTCGCCGGCGATGCCCTTCTCGCGGGCGCGCCGGACCAGCGACCGGACCAGGCCCGCTTCGGCGCCGCGCTCGCCGCGCAGAGTCCGCGTCTGGGTCAGCGCCTTGTCGAGGATGAAGCCCGGCGGGACGATTCCGCGGCCGGCGTCGGCGCGGGCCCGGTCGACCTCGAGGTTGACGTTGGCGGCGAACGTCTCGAGCCGGGAGACATAGGCCTCGGCGTCGGCGCGGGTCTCGACCTTGTGCTGGCTGTCGAGGAAGTCGGGGACTTCCTGGTAGGAGCCGGTCAGCTGCGAGATCACATAGGGTATGGGATAATTGTAGCCGCCGATGCCGCCATAAGGGATGGTCGCCGCGTCGGCCATGCGGTCGCCGAGCCAGAGCACGGTGTCGAGCCAGGCGCGCTCGCGGCCCGCCAGTTGCGCGCGGTCGATGCGCCGGAGCTGTTCGCGATGGTCGAGCAAGGGCTGGTAGGGCCCCATCTTGCCGGCCGGCGAGGAATCGTGGAGGCGGCGCCTGAGATAGGCGAGCTCGCCGGTGTCGAGGCCGAGCCCGGTCGCCGTTTCCGGCGAGGCGCGCAGCATGCCCTGGAAGATGCTGTCGTAGAGCGCGCGGGCGGCGGCGGTCTCGGAGCGCGGCGCCATGCCGGCGCAGCCCGAAAGCGCGAGCGCGCCGGTCGCGGCGGCGGAGCCGAGCAGGAACTGGCGGCGGTCGAAGTGAAGGGTCATTCTTCTGGTCTCCACGGATTGCAGGGCCGGCCCACCCGCTGTGCCATCAACCAGAGGGCGGAGGTGCGTGCAACCCCTCCCTCGTCACCCCAGCGAAGGCTGGGGTCCATTCGGAGTCAGCATGGACCCCAGCCTTCGCTGGGGTGACGGCAGGGGGAGGGGGAAACGGGGACTGTCCCCATTTACTCGCTGCGATGGACCCGGCCGCGGGCCATGACGAAGTTCATCTGGCGGAGCACGCCGACGTCGGCCAGCGGGTCGCCGCGGACGGCGATTATGTCGGCGCTCTTGCCGGGCTCGATCGTGCCGGCCTCGGCGGAAAGGCCGAGCAGGTCGGCGGCGTTGACCGTCGCCGCCTCGATCGCCGTCGCCGGCGTCATGCCGTGCTCGACCATGAGGAGAAATTCATCCGCGTTTCTCCCGTGCATGGAAACGCCGGCGTCGGTGCCGAAGGCGATCCGGACCCCGGCCGGCACCGCGCGCCTGAGCGCCTGGCCGGTGATCCCGATCCGCCATTCGATCTTGGCCCGAACCTCGCCGACATAGGCGTTGGGATTGGCGGCGAGGCGCTCGCGATAGCCGTTCACGGTCGACAAGGTGGGGACGTAATAAGCGCGGCTCCGGCCGAACAGGCGCAGGCTCTCGGCGTCGATCAGCGTGCCGTGCTCGATCGAATCGGCGCCGACGCGCAGCGCCAGATTGACTCCGTCGGCGCCATGGGCGTGGACCGCGACGCGCTTGCCGTAGAGGTGGGCGGTCTCGACGATCGCCCGCGCCTCGTCCTCGAACATCTGCGCGCCGAGGCCGAGGCCGATGCGGCTGTTGACGCCGCCGGTGGTGGCGATCTTGATCAGGTCGGCGCCGCGGGCGATCTGGCGGCGGACCGCGCGCCGGCAATCCTCGACGCCGTCGCAGGTGCTGCCCGACTGGCGGAGCGAGTCGTGAAACTCCTCGCGCATGCCGAGCGTCGGATCCATGTGGCCGGTGGTCGTCGAGATCGAGGTGCCGGCGTCGACGATGCGCGGCCCGACCGCCCAGCCGCGGGCGATGGCGTCCCTGAGGCCGAGGGTGATGCCGTCCGCGGAGCCGAGGTTGCGCACCGTGGTGAAGCCGGCGTCGAGCGTCTTGCGCGCGTTCCACGCCGCCTCCTGGGCGCGCAGCGCGACGCTGTCGGTGACGTCGGACAGCTGGCCCTCGATGCCCGCCCGGTCGGAATCGAGATGGACGTGGCTGTCGATCAGGCCGGGCAGAACGAAGCGGTCGAAAAGGTCGATCAGCCGGGCGCCGGGCGGGACCGGTACGAAGCCGTCCTCGACCCTCTCGATCCGGCCGCCGCGGACGATGATGCTGGCCTGGCGGCGCGGCGGCCGGCCGGGCCGGTCGAGCAGGGTGCCGGCATGGATGACGATCGTCTCGGCCGGGGCGGACGCCGGGGCCTGGGCGGCGGCGGGGAGGGGAAAAGCGGCGGCGGCGAGCAAAGCGAGCAAGGCGGGCAGACGCATATACGGTCACTCCTGAAGGCCGGCGACGATAGCCGATCCGACGCTGCCGCCAATCCCCTAAACGCGGCTCCGCCGGTCGCCGCTCCCCAGCGCGCGACGGCCTGTCGCCCTGCCGTCCGCGCCTCTTCGCCGGGGTCAATGGGCGAGGGCGAGCAGCGCGATCAGCAGCACCAGCACCGCCAGCGCGACGACGAAGAGGACGGCAAGCACGGGCCAGGTGCCAAGATCGTTGTTGAGCTTCACGCGCCTTTCCCCCGCCGGAAGGCGACCCTAGCATGCGAGGATGGCAGTGTCGCCAGGCCGGCCGCGGCCGGCGGCATTGCCAATCCGACCGCCCGGGCGGACCGCGAAGCAGGGGGCGCAAGCCGCGGCGCGATGATGGCCCCGATCATGTTGCGATTGATGTCCCGCCGCCCTATTTCACCCACACCGGGCGCGACGACGCGAGGGCAAGGTGCAGGCAGACGGAATGGCCTGGAAAGTGGAGATGCTCGACGTGTTCGAGCATAGCTGGCACGTGATCGCAGTCTACCCCACCCGGGACGAGGCGATCGCCCGGGCGAGGATGGAGTTCGCCAAGCGTCAGCCGCCGCCGGGACAACCCGATCCAAGCGGCGGCCCGCACCCTCCGGGCATACAGGACCGCATCTTCGTCATTCCGCCGGAGGGCGCCGGCGAGGGGTGGCAGTATCTCGGCGAGTGAGAGGTCGGCGGCCCCCATCCGCTTTCCCGCGCCATCACCCGAGCGGCCGGCCGACGCGCACCAGCACGCCGTCCGGGTCGCTGACCGCGAACTCGTACATCCCCCAGGGTTTCGCATGCGGCGCGCCCTCATCGATGACGATGTCGCGCACGCGATCCGCGACGGCATCGACATCTTCGACATAGAGATAGAGCCCGAAGGGATTGCGGGCGGGGATCGCCTGGCCCGGCTCGACCGATCGCAGATGCAAATGCCATCCGCGCCCGTCGGCGAGAATGCGATAATGGCCGTGATCGCCGCTCAGCGCGAACCCCAGCCGTTCATAGAAGGCCTGGCTGGCGGCGAGGTCGTTGCACGGCAATATGGCCGCTACGCGGTGCTCGACGGTCATGGTTCCTGCTCGTCTCCCTGATCGGACGGACATGACCCATAGGCCCGCCGGAGGTCCGCTTTCCACCCCTGGCGGACGCCGGTCTCCGGCGGCCGCGCCAGCACCCAAAATCGGGGGCGGAACCTCGACCGGGGCAGGCATGGGCTTGACGCATCGCGGCACTTTGTCGCCGCTCACGCGCTGAGCCCCCATGCGCGACGCGGACCATCTGCGTAAGCAGGCCAAGCAATGCCGCCAGCTGGCAGGCGGCGCGGATGAGCGCACGGCCGCCAACCTGCTGATGCTCGCCGACGACTATGAGGCCGAGGCCGACCGGCTGGAGGCCGATCTTAGGCCGTGACCGACCGAGTCGACACTCAAAAAAAGGGCAAATATGAGGTCTCTGCGTTCTTCGCCGGATGTCGGGAAACGATGCGGAGGAACACTGCATGACCGACGACAAGCAGCTGTTGCAGGAGCATGTCGCGTGGTGCCGGCGCGAGCGCGAAGAAGCCTTGCGCCAGATCGCCTTGTTCACGGGCGGCGGGATCAGGGCGCTGCTGCAAATGCCCGACGGCCGACAGGACGACATCACCCCCAGCGTGGTCGCGCATCAACGGCGGCTCGTCGCCCGGATGGACCGGATCATTGAGGCTTTCGGCGAGGTTCGGGAGTAGTTGTTCGCGGCCTCAGACGCGAGCGGGCTGGCATTGCCGACAGATCACCCGTGACGGGCTGCAGCGCGGCCGCCGCCGGGTGACGTGCCCGCATTCGAGCTGCACCGCGACGGTACCCCTGCCGGTGTCGATTATCGCCCTCACCGCGCGGCTGCGTGGATCGTGCGGCGCCTCCCCGTCTGCCAACACTCTCTTCCCCCGAATATAGAGCCGTTCGCCATCAATGGCTTAGCACGATATGGAGGCTCGGCCAAGCAGGAAGGAAAAAGAGCGGCCGCCGCAACGGCCCGGCGGTCGATGCCGATGCCCCGAGGGGCGGCGGGCGGGCAAACCGGGCCGGCGGGCGCGAACTTAAATAGGGACCGTCCCTATTTTTCCCGCTACGCGGTCGCCTGGGCCTGCCAGCTCTGGCGAATGAACCGGGCGTAAAAAATGCACTATGTTGTCGTTTTCCTTGGTGGCGGGATCGGCGCCGTGCTTCGGCACGGCGTCAACCGTGCCGCAATGGCCTATCTCGGCACCGGCTTTCCCTACGGCACCTTGATCGTAAACATCGTCGGCGGCCTGCTGATGGGCGTGCTGGCCGAGCTGTTCCTGGTGAAAGGCGGCGGCAGTCAGGAGTTCCGGCTCTTCCTCACGACCGGCATTCTCGGCGGCTTCACGACCTTCTCCGCGTTCAGCCTCGACGCGGCGCTGATGTGGCAGCGGAGCGACTATATCGCTCTCGGCTCCTACGTTCTGATATCCGTGCTGCTTTCGATCGCGGCGTTGTTCTTCGGGATGGCCGTGGTGCGGGCCATCACTTAGCCGCTTCGAAATATCGGGCCGTGCTGCCAGTGAGCGGGTGAAGCGCTCGGACTTGCGATAGCCGTCGCCAGCGTGGCGACGCAGCGCAGTTGCTCGCCATGTTGCAGGGCAGCAACATGGTGGAGCAAACACATGCACACGATCTAGCGGGTAGCGAGCGACCGCTGACTCAACGGGTGGTGACAGGGTAGGACGGCAACCGAAATGCCGCACGGCCATCTTGCGAATCGCCCGCCACAGGCAGATAGTCTCAGGCCTCCGGGGGGAGGCGCTCATGACGCGCGACAAGCTTGTGCTGGCGGTGGTGGTCGTCTGGCTCTTGCTGGCGGCAGTGGCGATTAGCTGGGCCACGACAATGTAATATCGGCACTGATATACGTGACTCAATAAGCCGTTGATCCTTTAGCCTGGCGCACTGGCGGGTTATGATCCGTTGATGGACTACCTCATCGCGCTGGGCCTCTGCATCGCAGCGGCGGGGATCGAAGGGCTGTGCGCCGGCCGCGATCCGATGTGGCAGTTGAAGGCGCTGAAACAGCCCTGGTGGTCGCCGCCGACGTGGGTCTGGGTGCTGATCGGCCTCGCCTGGTACGGCATCTGCTTTACCGGCCTCCTTCGCCTCCTGCCTTTTTGGCCGGAACACAAGCTGCCGATGATCCTGCTCGTCGCGTTGATGCTGCTCAATGCCGCGAACAACGTCCCGCTGTTCCGGATGAAGCGGCTCGACCTCGCCCTCGCTTTTTTCATTCCCTACTGGCCGGTGCTCGCCGCCTTCCTCTGGGCGATTTGCCCGCTCGACAGCCTCACGTTCCGGCTGTTCGCGGTCTATTCGGTCTATCAGATTTACGCGGCCGCGTGGGGCTATCAGCTTTGGCGGATGAATCGGTCGTTATGAGATGACGGGCCGGGCAGTTTCCCACCCGGCCCGAACCTCCGTAAGAACCTAATCCTCGGTGGCCGCCCGCTAAAACCGGAAAGCGGCACTCCGGTTCCGGGCCAAAAACCCATTCCTCCTAACCTAGAGCAGCGTCCCGGAACCACCCGAGCGGCGGGCGGTTCAAGCCGCACTTCCCCGAGGGCGCCCGGCGGCCAAGCTGGGCGCCCTTTCCTATCGTCAAGCCGTCCGCTGCCAATAGCCGGTGAAGCTGTCGGATTTGCGGGACGCCATGACGAGCGTGGCGACACAGCGTATTTGCTCGCCAGTTGATTTGCGGCGGTGATCCTTTGCTCCACCATGTTGCAGGGCAGCAGCATAATGTCGCAAACGCACCCACATGATTTAGCGAAAGTCCGGGCATATTAGACGGTACCGCTTGTGTCGAAAAGAGCGGTCGGCGAAATTGCCACACTCTAACGGGCGATTATATCGTTGCTGCAAACACGCTGATTCAAATCAATCCATGCGCCTCGAATTCGCGTAAGATAGCGCCATCGCCAGCAGACCGACTCGGGCACTGGCGGCTGAGAGATACGTGCGCTCCCGCCTGAAACTCCGGGGGGAGGCGCGCCCATGCCGTACTATCGGCTCTATCACATCGAGAAGGATCACTTCGCGGGCGTCGATGACTTCGAGGCTGACGATGACGTGCGGGCCATCCGGCACGCCCGGACCCTCAACGGAACGTCCACGGCTGAGCTTTGGTCCGGGAAGCGGAAGATCAAGCTGTTCCGGCCAGTGGCGGCGGACGAGTAACGAGCCGGGCGGCAGCGCGCCGCCCGGCCCGGTCACCGTAGGAACTTAATCTTCGGTGACAACGTGGTGCCGCTTCCGCGACAGCATCCTGAGCGCCCGCGCGGCCCGGATCAGTTGGTGAAGCTGGTAGCGGGTGTCGCCATTGGTGAGATAGCGGACGCGCTTGGCGCGCGCGGCCAAGGCGGGCGCCCGAAAATCGCGGGAAAGGCTGCGGCGAAGCGTAGGCACGGGCTCCCCTTCCTCCCGGCCCTGGTGCCGGGTGGTGATACCGTGAGAGCCCGAGGGATCACGTCCCGCGTATTCCCCCGAAGGGTATTGTATTCCGCGAGCCGCCCGACATAGGCGGACTCGGGCTCAGCGCCAGAAGGCGCACCGCGAGGATTGGATCATTGCCGCCGTCATTGAGGTTGAGTGCCAACAGCGGCAACGCCCCGGCAAAAGACATTCGGGTCCTCGTGCATACCATCGAAAATCCAATTTCCGAGGAAGGCGCGGCGGAAGTCGAGAAATGGGCGCGGCAGCAAATCGAGATCCACAGGGGCCTTTCCATGGGCGTGCTGCCCCCGAACGGCGTCGGCCTCTACAAATACGCTGCCCCGTGCTTGGTGCCGTACTACGATGAACATGGGGCAGAGCGGCGTGACGTTTTTCCGGGTGTCGCGCTGGCGATGACTTATCGGGGGATTGACGACGCACTGCTCCGGCAGACTGTCCAAGTGTTCCGGCTCAGCAATGCCGATCCCAAGAAACATACCGACACGCCGCAGGCGAACGCCTTCTGGCTGACTCATACGAGCTATCCCGACCGCGCCATCACCATCATAGCAGGGTCGAGGCTGGACCGCGCCACTTAGCGCCAGCGCCGCGAGCGCGCCTAGACACCCGCTAATCACGAGCGCTTCGCGCTAGGCGCGCTCTCTGCTGTGGGTGCGTTTGCGCCATTATGTTGCAGGGCAGCAACAGGTGATCGAAGTTGTTGCGCCTTCGCCACAGCGAGGCTGTACGGCGATTTCGGGCAGGGTTATTCTGGCGGCGCAATAAAAGGGGGAAGTCCGATGTCACGCTCGACCAAGATCATTCGCCGTACCGCTCTTGCCGGCGCCGCCTCGATGCTGGCGCTGATCGTGGCGAGCCCGGCCCGGGCGCAGGACGAGCCGGTCGCGGCGACCTCCGACGCGGACGAGCAGAACATTGTGGTCACCGCCACCTTGCGCGAAACCTCGCTGATCGACGTGCCCTTCTCGATCAACGCCCAGACCCAGGAGGATATCGAGCGGTCGGGCGCCAGCACCGTCGAGGACATTTCCCGTAACGTCGCCGGCCTCGCCGTCCAGAATCTCGGCCCGGGCCAGAGCCAGGTCTCGATCCGCGGCGTTTCCGCCGGCCAGATCGTCCGCGACCAGCCCGGCGTCAAGGAGCAGGTCGGCGTCTATCTCGACGACAGCGTGATCTCGCTGTCGCTGTTCACCCCCGATCTCGACCTGTTCGACCTCAACCGCGTCGAGACTCTGCGCGGGCCGCAGGGCACCCTGTTCGGCTCCGGCTCGGTCGGCGGCACGCTGCGCTACATCACCAATCAGCCGCGGCTCGGCGAGTTCGAAGGACAGGTCGAGGCCAATATCAACCTGATCGGCGGCGACGATTGGGGCGGCCACCTCAAGGGCGCGGTCAACGTCCCGCTCGGCGAGACCGCGGCGATCCGGGCCGTCGCCTACCATACCGAATATGGCGGCTTCATCAACGCGCGGAGCGATGGCGGAATCGAGGAGAACATCAATGACGGGCGCCGCACCGGCGGCCGCCTCGCGATCCGCTGGGAGCCCTCGCCCGGTTTCTCGATCACGCCGCGCATCGTCTATCAGGAGATCCGCGCCGACGGCTTCAACCGCCAGGAAGTCTACAACATCTACGCCAATCCGTTCACCACCACCCGGCCGGCGATCCAGCTCGGCGAGCGCGAGCAGTTCCTGAGGCTTCAGGAAGGGTTCGCCGACGACACCCTGCTCGCCGACCTCAACCTCACCGCCGATCTCGGCCCGGTCACGCTGACCTCGATCTCGACCTACATCAACCGCGACATCCTGGTCAGCCGCGAGGCCAGCGCGCTCACCGGCAGCGTCTCGATCGACATCGGCTTCCCGGACGCCGGCATCCTGCTGCCGTCGAACCTGGTCGACACCACCGATCTCGAGACCTGGACCCAGGAGGTGCGGCTGGGCTCCTCGGGCGACGGGCCGTTCCAGTGGCTGATCGGCGGCTTCTATTCGGACACCGACCGCTTCTACCGCCAGCGCCTGCCCACACCGGGCTACGACGCCGTCGTCGACGCCGCTCTCGGCGCCGGCACCTCGGCGGCGGTGGCCAACGGCTTCCCGCTCAACTCGCCCTACAATGCCGA
>Ga0190265_10000581_pt1 | contig 25453 bp, 21 predicted proteins | sample Popmic124T_FD_133135 | JGI IMG/M metagenome (GOLD analysis project Ga0190265, IMG submission 133135) | Populus adjacent soil microbial communities from riparian zone of Indian Creek, Utah, USA - 124 T | ecosystem: Environmental > Terrestrial > Soil > Riparian zone | place: USA: Utah | collected...
CCGGGGGAGTCGCCCTCGAGGTGCGGGTGGGATGACAGGCCACGCGAGAGCCGAGGCCGTAGGAAAACCCGTAAAAACGTAGGGGCGGGGACAAGTCCCCGCCCGGGTGGGGGTGCCCGATCCGGGAAGAGGGGGGGGACGAGCCCCGCCCCTACATCAACAACTCCCGGATCACTTCGGCTTCTTGGTAGGGACCCTCTCCAACTGCGGCAGGTTCAGGCGCTGGCCCAGGCGGCCGAGCTGGGCCGGATCGATGCGGCCGACGATGTTGATGAGCGCCGCCTCGCGGCCCGGCTCCAGGGCGAGCACCGTCAGGCCGACGATCTTGCCGCCCGACTCCTTCAGGTAGATGTAGACCTCGCTGTCCTTGTCGCGCATCCGCACGGTCGAGACCCAGCCCTGTTCCTCCAGCCAGCGGACAGCGCGCCCGATCCTGGCTTTGATCGTCGCCTCGTCGGCGCCGGCGAGAGGAAAGACCTGGAGCCGGATCGCCTGCAGGCCGGAGATCATCGTGGCGAACTCGGGGTCGTCGCCCTTGGTGGCGCCCGCGATCAGCCGCAGGAGGGGGCCGTGGAGGTCGATCTCCACGCTGAGCTTCTCGCGCGGGAAGAGCCCGAGCTCGCCGAGCGGCAGCGCCCCCGGCGGGTCGGCGCGCTTCTGGGCCTGCGCCGCTACCGCGCAGAGAATGCAGAGAATGTAGAGGAGGAGGATGGGCAGGCTACGGAAAGCTCGGGTACGCATGATGATGTCCTCTCTCGACTCTTATTGGCTCTCGGCCGGAACGCTCATGCGCTGGCGCATGTCGTCGCGCAGCTCGAGCCCGGTGCGGCGGCTCACCCGGCCGACGTAGGCGAGCGCGAAGCGCGCCTCCGCCGTGGCGCGAGCCACCGCCTCGGAGCTCGCGCGCTCCTCGCGGCGCTCGATCTCGATGATCCAGGCCGCGCCGCCGCCGACGGTCAACGCCAGCACCGCGGCGGCCAAGGCCATGCGCAGCCGCCGGGCCGGGAAGGGCACCACCAGCGCACCCTGCGCGCCGGCGCGGCGCACCCGCTCCAGGACCTCCGGTGGGCATTCGGGCAGCGGCAGGGCGCGCAGCTCACGCTGGATCTCCCCGGCGAGCGCCCGCTCGGCGGCGCAGGCCGGGCAGGACTCCAGGTGGCGGCGCAGCAGGGCCTCGTCGCCTTGCGGCAGCTCGCCGTCCAGGCTGGGCTCGATCCAGAGGAGCGCCTGCCGGCAATCGAGGCCGTCGTCTTTCCGGTTCATGGCCGTCTCTCCTCTCGCAGCTGCTCCCGCAGCTTGAGCCGCCCGCGATGAAGGTGGACCCGCACCGTCACCTCGGGGATACCCAGAGCCTCGCCGATCTCGCGGTGGGAGAGCCCCTGGACCTCGCGCAGGATGACGACGCTCTTGTACGGCTCGCCAAGCCGGCCCAGCTCTTCCAGCAGGCGCCGCCTGAAGTCGGCGTCGCGCATCCGGCTCTCCGGGTCGGGCTCCGTGGACGCCAAGCTCTGCGCCTCTTCGCCCTCCAGGCCTCCCGCCACCTCCACTCCATGGGCCGCCGCCGCACGGCGCCGGCGCAGCAGGTCGTAGCACGCGTTGCGGGTCACCCGCAACAGCCACGCCCCCACCCGCTCCTGCTCGACCCCGTCGCGGTGCCTCCAGAGGCGCAGCAGCACCTCCTGGGTCACGTCCTCCGCCTCCTCGGGATTGGACAGCAGGTAGCGGGCGAAGGAGTAGACCCGGCGCTGGTACTGCTCGGCGGTGGACTCGAAGGCCGTCGTCATCTCCAACAGGCAAGACGAACGAAGCCGGGCGAACGTTTCAACGCGCGCCCGGCTGATCTGATTCGGAGGTTATGGAGGTACTGCCGGAGGGAAGGTCAGGCGGCTTGAGGTGCGGCGGATTCGCCGGAGTTCCAGATGATCCATTGAGGATCCGGCGACTGGCGTACGACGTCGTTGAGATCCACCGTGCATAGCGCACGCAGGGCCCGCATCAGCGGCGCCGGGTCCTTGCTCGTCCGGATCTGTACAGCGAAATCAGACATGTTCATAGTTCTCTCCCCTAAACCCCAGGTTAAGCCCCGGGAAATTATTCAATCGAATAACTACGCCTGCTTACAGCGGCGAGCCTAGCACATTTATCGACGGAGAATCCCGTCCATCGGAGTTTCGGATCGACGATTTGTCCCTGTTACGTAGGGGCGCATACTCTTGATTGCGCGACCTAGTCCATCGCCCCGACCACCATCTCGAGGGCCAGGGGCATCACCTCGAACAGGGCCGGCTCGTCGCCGACGATCTCGCCGTCGACGTTGAAGGTCATGGGCGGGTCGGAGCGGACTTCGAGGCGGGTGACTTTGCGGAAGAGGAGAAGGTCGCTCTCGAGATGCCGGCCGAGGAGGACCTGAGGTACGAGCATGGCGAGCTGGGGGATGGTGCTGATGGGCGCGATCATCACGTCGAGCAGGCCGTCGTCGAGCAGGGACTGGGGGGCGACGGGGATGCCGGAGGCCACGAAGCGGCCGTTCGAGATCACCAGGTTGTAGGTCTCGATCTCCAGGCGCTCGGCATCGTTGAGCAAGAGGTCGGCCTTGAAGCCCGAAAGCTCGGGGAGCGCGCCGATCGCCCCGCGCAGGTAGGCGAGCGGGCCCCAGCGGTCCTTGGCCTCGTCCGCCTTCTCGCTCACCAGGGGACTGAAGCCCCCGACCGCCATGTTGAGGAAGTAGCGGCAGCGGCCGCCGAAGGTCGCGCGGCCGACGTCCAGCCGCCGGGTGCGGCCGTCGGCCAGCAGGGCCAGCGCGGCGTCCGGCTCGGCCGGAACGCCGATCGAGCGGGCGAAGTCGTTGCCGGTGCCCAGGGGAAGGAGACCGAGGCGGACGCGGCCGAAGCCTTCGGCCATGCCGTTGAGGACCTCGTTGAGCGTGCCGTCGCCGCCGGCGGCGACGATCGTCTCGGCCCCTTCGGCAACGGCCCGGCGGGCGAGCTCCCGGCCGTCGCCCTCCTTTTCGGTGAAGGCGAGGCTCGTCTCGGGCATCTGCTCGAGGCGGTCCTTGAGCTGCGCCATCAGGTCCGCGGTTCCGGCGTTGGGGTTGGCGATGATGCAGGTCTTCATGGCAGGTCAGCGCCGCGGCCGCGGCACGTACTCGTTGGGGCCGATCCGCTCGGTCTCGATGACGTTCGGGTCGTAGGGTTTGCCCAGGTTCAGGAACCGGGCGGCGAACCAGGCCAGGGTCAGCGTGGGGATAGGGCCGGTGAAAGGCACCAGCGCCTCGAACGAGGCGACGTTTCTCAGGGCGTGGAGGTTGTAGCGCCTGAGGATGAACCAGATGATGGGGGCGGAAGCCATGTCGAGCCCGAGGTCCAGGAGGTCCAGGCCCACCATCAGGGAGAGCGGCACGGCGCGGGCGGTGGTGAAGAAGTCGGCGTCCTCCGGCACGCGGATGTTGCGCAGCTTGCGGAAAGCCTGCAGCAGGACGATCCCGGCCAGCACCAGGGCCGCCAGGGCGATCACGCCCAGCACCTGTAACAGCGTCTTGAGCTCCATGGCCTTCTCCTCTCGGGCCGAGCCCATGCAAGAAGCATGGTAGGCCGGGCGCCGATCCTGCATGACGGCCTGAAAGGGCGCACAGGCGGCCGGAGAGCAGGGAGGAACGAGATGAAGACGACAACAACGGGTGACTCGGGGCGGCGGCGGTGCCTTGGTGGCACCCTCCGCGCCGCCGTGGCGCTCTCAGCCCTTCTGGGCCTCGCCGCGGCGGGCGCCCCGCCGGGCCGCAACCGGCCGTCGGAGACGGATCCGCCGCCGGTGCCGGTCCTCCTGAAACCGCTCGAGGTCCGGATCGAGCCCTGGACCCCGGTCAAGCTCGCTCCCCGCGAGGTCCAATACCTGGAGCTGGCCCTCGCCCAGATCCACCGCATGGAGGGCAACTTCAAGCACATCGGCAAACAGCCGCTGGGCTCCGGGGCACTGATCGCGGCGGCGCTCGCGATGGAGAACCGGCCGGACTCCCCGGCGCTCAAGGCCGATGCCGTCCGCCGGGTCACCCAGATCCTCGACGAGTGCGCGGGCAAGTGGAAGCGCAACGAGTGCGGCCGCTCGCAGCTACCGCTCCAGCGGGTGGTGCTGCAATACCCCCAGGCGCTGCCGCCGGAGCTGCTGGCGCGCCTGCGTACCGCGGTGTCGGACGCCGTGCAGCCCCCGGGCGACGCGCAGATCCGCGACTCCTGGGCCTTCGGCGACACCGAGAACCAGCGGGTGATCGCCATGGCCAGGAGCCTGGTCGCCCAGACGGTGGCAGGCACCCCGGACTCGCCCGCGGCGCGCAGCTGGGGAGCCTACGCGGCGGCCTTCCTCACCGCCCACGACCGCGACGGCTGGTATGAGGCCGAAAGCCCGGGGTACCTGGCGCTGTCGATCAACGGCCTGCTCCAGCTCGCCGACCACGCGCCGCAGCCGCTGGTGCGCTCGCTCGCGGCGCGCCAGCTCAACGTATTGTTCGCCGAGTGGGCGCAGCACCAGGTCGGCGGCTACCCGGCGGGGCCGAAGAGCCGCACGTACAGCTTCTGGGCGCTCTCGGACCGCGGCAGCCCCTGGGCCGCCTGGGCCTGGCTGGCGGCCGGCATGGGCAAGCCCGAGGAGATCAGCTTCATGGACCGGCCCGAGCTGCCGGTGAGCGGCTACGAGATCCCGCCCGCGGTCGCCCGGCTGCTCGCCGAGCGCCGCAAGCAGCCGCCCTACGAGATCACCGAGCGGCGCCACATCGTGATGGACAAGCGCCGCGATCTGAACACTGCGATCTACAGCTACGCAACGCCCGACTACATCCTGGGCGCCGCCCAGGCGATCGACGGGCTCGACCTGCGCGTCTCGGGCGGCCAGGAGATCGCCGCGACCCTCTACGCCGAGGGCCCCGACTTCGCCCCGGTCTACCTGTGGAGCCGCACCCGCGACCCGCGCAACGAGGAGAACGTGGGCTGGAGCACCGACGACCAGGCCGTGGCCCAGAAGAACGTCATCCTGGCTCGCCTGGGCAAGGGCGGCGCGGACGTCGGCCACGCCTACCTGTCGCCGGCCTGGTCGCGGCCCGAAGGGAGCGGCGACCTCCTCGTCACCCGTTCGGGAGACACCTACATCGCCCTGGCGAGCCCGGGCGGCTGGGACGTGGCCCCGGCGACCGAGCGGTTCCCGGCCTACTACGGCGGCAACAAGAACACGCTGCGCCAACTCGCCGGCTCGTGGGTGGCGGTGCCGCGCCGGCAGCCGGCGGTGATCGCGCTGATCGCCGGGCGCCGCGCCGAGGACGGCGAGCTCGCGGCGTTCAAACAGAAGGCCGGCAAGGCCAGGCTGTCGGTCGTCGAGGGGGAGATCCGCTTCATCGGCAGCGACGGCAGGAAGCTCGACTTCCTCCCCGGCAAGCGGGCCACCCTGGCCGGCAAGGCGATCGACCCGAAAAGCGGTCCGCTGCTCGGCGGGCCTTTCCTTACGACCGTCGCACCCGGGAGCTGGCGGTTCGCCTTCGGCGACGCCAAGCTCCGGCTCGAGCCGCTCGTGGCGGCCAAGGACGTGAAGCCACAAGGAGTCGTGAGATGAAGGGAAAAAAACTGTTCAGCCTGGCCAAGGAGAGCTTCAAGGAGTGGCAGGACGACGGGTCTCTCGAGCTCGGAGCGGCGCTCGCCTACTACACGATCTTCTCGATCGCCCCGCTGCTGCTGATCGCCATCGCCATCGCCGGGGTGGTCTTCGGCCGCGAGGCGGTGCAGGGGCAGCTCGTCGGTCAGATAGAGGGCCTGGTCGGCCGGCAGGGGGCGGAGGCGGTGCAGACGATGATCGCCAACGCCGGCAAGCACGACTCGGGCGTCCTCCCCACGGTGCTGGGGATCGCCACGATCCTCTTCGGCGCCACCGGCGTCTTCGTGCAGCTCCAGGACTCCCTGAACAAGATCTGGGACGTGAAGCCGAAACCGGGCGGCGGCGTCAAGGCCTTCCTGATGCAGCGCGTCATCTCGTTCGGCATGGTGCTGGGGATCGGCTTCCTGCTCCTCGTCTCGCTGGTCTTCGCCGCCGGTGTCGCCGCGCTCGACGAGTTCGCGACCGGCCTCCTGCCCGGCGCGGAGACGCTGATCGGCATCCTGGGCTTCCTCGTCTCCTTCACCCTCGTCACCCTGCTCTTCGCGATGATCTACCGCGTGCTGCCGGACGTCGAGATCGCCTGGCGGGACGTGTGGGTGGGGGCCGGGGTGACCGCGCTGCTCTTCACCATCGGCAAATACCTGATCGGCCTCTACCTCGGCAACAGCAGCGTGGCCTCGGCCTACGGCGCCGCCGGCTCCCTGGTCGTCGTGCTGCTCTGGGTCTACTACTCCTCCCAGATCCTCTTCCTGGGCGCCGAGTTCACCCAGGTCTACGCCACGCGTTACGGCTCGCGCATCGTGCCGTCGGAAGGCGCGGTCCGGGTGGACGAAGAGGGCGAGCGGAGGCAGCGGAAGACCGAGCGCCGGCAGGGCCGGGAGCGGCGCCAGGGGTGGGAAGCCGAACACGGGGGTGGCGAAGCGCCCCCGCGTCCGGCGCACTAAAACGAGAGCGGCCTAGAACCGCACCCGCAGGCCGACCTGGGTGAGCTGCTGCTCCCCCTGCAGCGGGTCGCCCGCGAAGGCAGCCGGCTCGCCGGCCCGGTTGAAGACCGCCGGGTTCTCCTCGTTGAAGACGTTGAAGACCTCGGCGATCAGCTCGATCGACAGGCCGCCAGAGAAGGAGAACTCCTTGCCCAGCCGCACGTCGAACTGCGAGAAGGAATCGCCCCTCTCCTGGTTGACGTGGTCGCCGGCCGGCAGCTCGTAGGCGAAGCCGTCGCCGTTCAGGTCCGAGGCGATGAACCGCGTGTAGGGGAGGGCGGAGCGGTAGCGGAACATGCCAGAGACGTTCAAGCCCCAGGGGCCCTGGTAGACACCGGAAAGGGTGAGGCGGTGGCGGGCGTCGGTGTTGAGAGGGCCGAAGCAGGCGTCGCACAGCGGGTCGAGCGGGTTGACCGACACGTCGCGCAGGCCGCCGCCCAGGTCCGCCTGGTGGTTGGCGTCGGTCAGGCGGAACTCGTCGGCGCCGGCGAGCACGTTGCCTTCGGTCTCTGAATAGGTGTAGAAGCCCTGGAGCTCGAGCTTCTGCGTGGCGCGAGCCCGGAAGCTGACGTTGGCGCCGTCATAGTCCGCACGCCCCTCGCCGGACCACATCCGGAAGTTGGCGAAATCGGAGAAACGGCGCTCGCCGGTGGCCGTGTCGATGACCGGATTGGCCCGGAAACGGAAGGGGATGTCGCGGTAGGAGATCGTCACCGCCTCGAAGTTCAGCCCCAGCCAACTATTCACCTGCCAGGAGTAGCCGAGGGAGGCCTGCTCGGAGTATGGGGTCGCGATGGTGGGCGAAGCGACCTCGTTGGGCGCGAAGACGCCGGCGCCGGGAGGGATCTGGTTCGGCGGCAGCGGGTCGCCCGGCTGGAAGAAGCTGCCGTCCGGATTGCGGATGCCACCGGTGTCGTTGAAGTTGTAGGACACGCCGTAGTTGGACTGCACCGCCGAGGCAGGGAACAGGATGGTGGCGTTGGTGTACGGGAAGTCGTAGTAGACGCCGTAGCCGCCGCGCAGCAGCTGCCGACCGTCACCCTTGACGTCCCAGGTGAAGCCCAAGCGGGGCGCCACGTTGTCGTCGTCGTTCGAGAGCACCCCTCCCTTGCCACCCTGGAAGTCCTGCAGGTAGTCCTCGTTGTAGGTGGTCTGGGTGGACAGGGTCTGCCAGATCGGGTTGTTGCGCTGATCGAGGTCGAAGCCTTCCCAGTAGTCGTAGCGCAGCCCCAAGTTCAACGTCAGCCGGTCGGTGACGAAGAAGTCGTCCTGGAGGTACACGCTGTACTGGTCGACCGGGGTATCGTCGCCGTTGAAGCCGCCGAAGAAGGTGATGTCGATCACGTTGCCGTCGTCGTCGAGGATGTACTGGCCGTTCAAGCCAGTCGAGAACTCGCCGCCGAGCACCGGCTCGTGGATGTAGTTGGCCCCGGCCTTGAAGTTGTGAGTGCGGTCCCAGAAGTTCCTGGTGAAGCTGAAGTCGTCCCGGAACTGGTACTTGGTCTGGTTGGTGGTCTGGGGGGTGTTGATGTTCTGCCCGCGGTGGGCGCCGGAAGGGAAGTAGATGGTCGGCAGGTTGGAGTCCGCGGTGATGCCGTTCTCGAACTTGGTGTACTGGAAGATGGCCTCGTTCAGGCTGTCGGTGCCGACCTGGAAGGTATGGCCGGCGAGGATCGAGCTGTACTCGTTGGTCACCGTGCCGAGCGACTCGGGGGCGGTGAGCTGGCCCGCACCGTACTTGTCGGTGTTCTTCTGGAAGCCGTAGCGGACCTGCAGGTATTGCTTGGGGGAGATGTTGTAGGTCCCCTTGGCAGTCGCCAGCTCGTCCTTGAACGGAATCGGGAAGGATCTGCCGTCGTAGTCCGGCAGGTCTTCGGAGATCACCGAGTAGGAGGTTTCGCGATCGGTCTTCTCGTAGGTCGCAAACCAGTGGGCGCGATCGCGGACGAACGGGCCGCCCAGGGCTGCGCCGTACTGCTTGCGCTCGTAGGGCTGTTTGTCGAGCCCGCCGATCCGCTCGGTCTCGGTCTTCGCATTCAGGCTGTCGTCGCGGAAGAAGCCCCAGGCGCTACCGCGCAGATCGTTGGTGCCGGTCTTGGTCACCACGGTCAGCACGCCGCCGGTCGAGCGGCCGTACTCGGCCTTGTACTGCTGGGTCTGGATGTTGAACTCCTGGACGCTCTCCAGACTGAAGTTCTGGAGCGCGCCGCCGATCGTGTCGTCGGTGTTGTCGCCGCCGTCGATGATGTAGTTGACGTTCCTGCCGATGCCGCCGTTCAACGCCACGGTGAGCTGGCCCGGCTTGGTCGGGTCGGCGTTGTAGGTGAGCGAGGTGCCCGGCGCGAGGATCGCCAGGTTGGCGAACTGGCGGCCGTTGAGCGGCAGGTTCTCGAGCTGCTGCTCGCTGACCACGGTGCCGATCGCAGGGGAGGTCTGCATGAGCGGCGCCTCGTCGACGACGGTGATCGTCTCCTCGAGGGTCGACGGGCTCATGCTGACCGTCAAGTTGCGTTCGGTCGCGACGTTCAAGCGCACCTCTTCGACGGTGACGGTGGCGAAGCCCGCGAGCTCGGCCTGCACCGTGTAGGTGCCGGCCGGCAGCGAGGGCAGCCGGAAGGCGCCGTCGCTGCCGGTGACCGCGGTGCGATTGAAGCCGGTGTCCTTGTCGCTGGCGGTGACGGTGACGCCGGGCAGGGCCTCGCCATCCTTGCCTTCGACGCGGCCGGTCAACGCGGAGCCCGAGGTCTGGGCGCCCGCAGCCAGGGGGCCGAGCAGGGCCGCCATCAGGACGAGCAGGGCGCCTAAGGTGAAGCTTGGCATTCTGGAAAGACGTCTATGGTTCATGGCTCATCTCCTTGAGTCCTGAAATCGAAGTACGCAACACCGATGGGTGATCGAACGGCTCAGCGGCTGAGAGTCCTTGCGGGAACGCCGGTCACCTCCTTTCCGCCGGCGGGCGCCCCAACGCCTGCTGGGTGAGCCGGGCGAGCAACTGCTCCGCGACGCGGCGGGTCTCGGCGAATCGCGGGTCCCCCTCGGTGGCGGCGAGGAAGTCCCGGTAGGCGGCGACGGCGGCCGGTGCGTTGCCCGCCATCTCCCGGGCGATGGCCCGGTTGAGCCTCACCTCGTGGTAGGCGGGGGCGAGCTCCAGCGCCCTCTCGAAGTAGGGCAGCGCCGCGCCCGGCCGGTCGCGCTCGACCTCCAGGGCCCCCAGGCCGTTCCACGGCTCGGCGTAGCGCGGCGCGAGAGCGCTCGAACGCCGGTAGGCCCGCTCCGCCTCGTCGTAGCGCCGCAGAGCGCGCAGGACGTTGCCCAGGTTGTTCAGGGCGTGGGCGTTTCGCGGATCGAGCTCGGCGGCCTTCTCGAACGCCCGGCGCGCCTCCTCCGGCCTCTCCTCGGCCAAGTGGACGATGCCCAGGGTGTTGTGCGCCTCGGGCCGGCTGTCGTCGAGGCCGAGGGCCGTCTCGATCGCCTGGCGCGCCTCCGGGATGCGGCCGGCCTCCTGGAGGGTGGCGGCCAGGTTGTACCAGGCCTCGGGGTCCTCCGGGGCGGCGGCGGCAGCCTGCTGGTAGAGGGGCACGGCGCGCTCCAGCTCCCCGCGCTCCCGCCAGGCCTGGCCGAGCTTGCCGCGGAAGACCGGGTTGTCCGGGTCGGCGCCGACCAAAGCCTCGAGCTCGGTCAAGGCTCCCGCCTCGCCGTCCTGAAGCTGGGCGTTCGCCCGCTCGAAACGCTGGAAGAGTTGAACCATCCTCTTAGGATCTGGTGCTTCTGACCGCCCCGGAGCGCTCCCTCCCCTCGATTCGCCCCCGGCCGCGTAGCCCAGGCTGGCGAGGCGGGAGCGGGTCTCGGCGTCCGGCGCGGCGCTCTCGCCCGGGGCGACCGCGCCGGATTCGATCTCGGCGAGGCGGGCCGCGAAGCCGCGGGCGGCCTCGGGCGCGCCGCTCGCGGCGAGGTCCGCCGTCTCCCGCGGGTCGCGGCGCAGGTCGTAGAGCTCCGGCCGGGGGGCGGCGATGTACTTCAGGTCGCGCCGCCGCAGGGAGGAGAGCGGGCTCCAGCCGAAGATGGCGGGGTAGCGGGTCTCGGCGTAGACGTCGGCGGGCCCGGGCTCGCGTCCGGCGTGGAGGTCCGCCGAGAGGTCGCGGCCGTCGAGCGCACCGCCCGCAGGCGGCGGCAGCTCCCGCCCCACCAGGCCGGCCAGGGTGGGGGCGAGGTCGACCAGCCCCACCGGCGCGGCCACCACCGGCGGCTTCACCCCGGGGGCGCGCACCAGGAGAGGCACGCGGAGGGTCGACTCGTAGAGCAGCAGGCCGTGGGTCTGCTCGCCGTGCTCGCCGAGGCCCTCGCCATGGTCCGCCACCACCGCCACCACCGTGCTGCCGGCGAGGCCGCGGCGGTCGAGCTCCGCCAGCAGCCGGCCGACCTGCTCGTCGACCGCGGCGATCTCGCCGTCGTAGGGGCTGTGGGGGAAACGGGCGCGCCAGGCGGGAGGCGGAGCGTAGGGGGCGTGGGCGTCGTAGAGGTGGACCCAGAGGAAGAAGGGGCGCGGGTCGTCGTCGCGCCCCAGCCAGGCGAGCGCCCGGTCCATCACCTGGCTGCCCGGCCGCTCGGCTTCGAGGACCACGCCGGCCTCGGGGCCGCGCTCGACCTCGTCGTCGTAGACCTCGAACCCCCGGCTCAAGCCGAAACGGCGGTCGAGCACGAAGGCGGCGATGAACGCGCCGGTGCGGTAGCCGCCGGCGGCGAGCGCGGTGGCGAGGGTCGGCGTGCCTTCCGGCAACGCGCCGGCGCCGTTGTTGCGCAGGCCGTGGTGGGGCGGCAGGAGGCCCGAGAGCAGGGTGGCGTGCGAGGGGAGGGTGAGCGGCACCGCCGACGAGGCGGCGGCGAAGCGCAGGCCCTCGGCCGCCAGGCGGTCCAGCGCCGGCGTCTCGGCCGCGGCGTAGCCGTAGGCGCCCAAGCGGTCGGCCCGCACCGTGTCCAGGGTGACCAGCACGAGGTTGGGCTTGGATGGGGCCAAGCCCTTCCCGCAACCGCCGAGCAGCAGGAAGCCGAGCAGGAAAGCGGACGCCGAGGGGAGGTCGCCCCGTGGACTGCGCATCGAAAAGTCCCGATATGGTCTTAAGAGATCAAATGTTATTTCAACAAGCCGTGAACGAAGAATAGCCGAAACCGGGGGGAGCGGGAAGTATCCCCTCTGATACCATGGAGGCTCGCACGCAGTGGACCTCAAGCAGGGGGAGTGACGCAATGAGCAACGGCTACGAGAGTGCCAAGGGCCAGCGCAACATTCTGGAGAGGATCATGGCCAAGATCCCCGGATTCCGGGGCTTCCAGGACCGCGAGCTGCGCCGCGACGTCGACAAGCTGCAGCGCGACCACCTCTCGGCGGAGCTCGGAAGGTTGAAAGGGACCCTGCGCGACCGGGCGCGAAGCTATACGGACGCCGGCAAGATCGGCGCCTTGAACGGGTTCGACCGCCTCGACCGCCAGCTCGACGGCCTCTCGCAGGCGGTGCGCTTCAGCGACTACGGGGCGACCGGGTTCTTCGATCCGGTGAAGATCGGCGAGGAGCAGCTCCAGCGCCTCTATGAGTTCGACCTCTCGCTGCTCGAGGACGTCGACCAGCTCGAGGCCGGGGTTGCCGCCGTGCCGGCGCCCGGCGGTGAAGACCCCGCGCCGGCCCTCGACCGCCTGCAGCAGGAGGTGCGCGCCGTGGACGAGAAGTGGAAGCGGCGCGAGTCCGTGATCGGCAACGTGGTGCAGACCGGCGCCGCCGGTTCCGGCGCCTGACGTCAACCTAGGAGACTTTAGCGATGGAAGTCATCGAGTACCACGATCCGACCGGGCAGATGATGGTGGCGCGGTACCCGCGTACCGGCACCTCGGCCATCCGCCTCGGCAGCCAGTTGATCGTCGAGGAGAGCCAGCAGGCGGTCTTCTTCCGCGACGGCAAGGCCCTCGACACCTTCGGTCCCGGCCGCCACACCCTGGCGACCCAGAACGTCCCCATCCTGGCGAGCATCTTCGGCCTGCCGTTCGGCGGCGAGTCCCCGTTCCAGTCGGCGGTCGTCTTCGTCTCGACCAAGACCTTCCTCGACCTCAAGTGGGGCACCAAGGAGCCGGTGATCTTCCGCGACCAGGAGCTGTCGATGGTCCGCTTGCGCGCCTTCGGCAAGTTCGCGGTGCGCGTGGTCAACGCCCAGCTCTTCGTCAACGGCGTCGTCGGCACCATGAACGTCTACTCGACCGAGGGCGTCGAGGAGTACTTCCGGGACGTCATCGTGGCCCGCCTGACCGACGTCCTGGGCGAGAACCTGACCTCGATCTTCGACCTCCCCAAGCTCTACGACGAGCTGGCGATGGGTTTGAAGGCCCGGGTGGCGGACGACTTCGCCAAGTACGGCATCGAGCTGGTCGACCTCTACATGGGCGCCATCACCCCGCCCGAAGAGGTGCAGAAGATCATCGACGAGCGCACCGGCATGGGTGCCATCGGCGACATGAACGCCTACATGAAGTTCAAGGCGGCGCGCGCCCTGGGCGACGCGGCCCAGGGGGGCGGCGACGGCGGCGGCCTGGCCGGCGCGGGCCTCGGGGCCGGCGTGGGCGCCGGCCTCGGCATGATGATCCCCCAGATGATGCGCGACGCCATGCAGGGCGGCGGCACGGCGGCCCCGCCGCAGGCAGCCACTGCCGCACCGGCAGCCGCGGCAGCCACGGCCGCGGCGGGCAACCCCGTGGCCGAGCGGCTCCGCCACCTGAAGGCGCTGCTCGACGAGGGGCTGATCTCGTCGGACGAGTTCAACGCCAAGCGTCAGAAGCTGCTGGACGAGATGTGAGGGGAGGCGCCGGTTTGGACGTGGTGAACACACGGGAGCCGGGATCCGTCCTCGACGGCAAATACGAGGTCGTCCAGCGCCTGGGCAGCGGTGGGATGGGCGAGGTGTACCTGGTGCGCCACGTCCACCTGCAGGAGCTGCGGGTGATCAAGATCCTGCGCCAGGACCTGGCGGCGGACCCGGCCTCCCAGAAGCGGTTCATGCGCGAGGCCCGGCTCGCCACCCAGATCAAGCACCCCAACGTCGCGACGCTCTACGACTTCGCGAGCCTGCCGGACGGCAGCTTCTACATGGTCTGGGAGCACATCCAGGGGCAGGACGTCGGCGTCCACATCCGCTCCATGGGGCCGTTCCCGGTGCCGGTCGCGGTGCAGCTCGGCATCCAGGCGCTCCAGGGGCTCGAAGCGGTGCACGCGACCGGCGTCATCCACCGCGACCTCTCGCCCGACAACCTGATGATCACCGAGGAGAAGACGGGCCAGTACCGGGTCCGCATCATCGACCTCGGGCTGGCGCGCACCCTGGAGGTCGACTCGACCCACGAGATCACCCAGGTGGGGATGTTCATGGGCAAGCTGCGCTACTGCTCGCCCGAGCAGGCCGGCGTGCCGGCGAGCGCCGTGCTCGACCACAGGAGCGACCTCTACTCCCTGGCCCTGGTGATCTACGAGATGATCGCCGGCGTCCCGCCGTTCGAATCCGAGAACCAGGCCGGCTTCATCTTCAAGCGCCTCTCCGAAGACCCCCTGTCGCTGGTCGGCCGCAACCCGCGCGTGCAGGTGCCGCCGGATCTCGACCGCGTGGTGCGCAAGGCTTTGGAGCGCGACCGCGACCTGCGGTTCCCCGACGCGCGGAGCTTCATCGCCGCGCTCGAAAAGGTGGGCAAGAGCCTCAACACGGCCGAGACGCGGGAGATCCTCATCCCGCAGTCGGTCCTGACGCGCCCGGCATCCACCCCGGCGGCCTCGGCCACCCCGGCGGCTCCGGCGGCCACGGCCTCGGCCGTGCCGCGCAGCACGCCCGAGCTCTCCCGCGCCGAGAGGCTCGACCTGCTCGCCCAGATCGACCGCGCCGCCAAGCGGGTGCAGGAGACCTCCCCCCAGGTGGCGAAGGCCGAGGCGGCGCTCGCCGCCGGCCGGCTGGACGAGGCCGAGGGCCTGATCGCCCAGGTCGAGGCGGCCAACCCGCGCGCCCAGGGGCTGAGCCGCCTCAAGGCGCGGCTCCAGGAGTCGCAGGAGAAGATCGCCGTCGTCCACCGGGTCTCGGAAACCGAGCAGGTGCTCGCCAACTATCTGCAGAAAAAGCAGCTCCCGCTGGCCCGGCTGGCCTTCGATACCCTGATGGAGCTCGCCCCGCAGCACCCCAAGCGGGCCGACTACCAGGGCTGGCTCGACCTCCTCGCCCAGGAGGCGGAGCGCGACAAGCGGGTGGAGGCGGCGCTCGCCGCCGGCCGCGAAGCGCTCGGCAGGCAGGACGTCAAGGCCGCCCGCCGCGAGCTGGAGGTGGTGGCGAAGAACGACGCCTCGGGCAAGCGCGCCGAGACCTTCGCCGCCGAGCTCGACGAGGCCGAGAAGAACGCCAAGCAGGGCGCCGAGACCGAGACGCACCTACGCAAGCTCGAGAGCGCGCTCGAAGGCAAGAAGGTGCAGGAGGCCGAGCGCGAGCTCGAGGCCCTCTCGCGGCTCGGCCTCTTCCGGGTCACCTTCGAGTTCTACCGCGAGCGCGTGGCCGAGCTGCGCAACTCGCTCTCGCGCGAAGAGAAGTCCGCCTACTACGAGCGCTGCTACCGGGAGGGCATCCAGGAGCACAACTGGTTCGCCGCCCGCGAGGTCGCGATGGAGCTCGAAAAGGTGGTGCCCGGCAGCCCCCGCGTGGCCGCCATGTTCGCCGAGGTGGAGCGCCTGGAAACGCTCGACCGCAAGCAGCAGTCCCTGGAGCAGGGGGTGCGCCAGGTCGAGGCCTTCCTCGAGCAGGGCGACGCGGCCAAGGCCGAGCTGGCCCTGAAAATCCTCGTCCAGATGGACCCCGAGAACCGCCACCGCAAGCGCCTCGAAAAGCAGGTGCAGGGCCTCAAGCGCTGAGCCGGGCTGCCGGGCTGGTAATATCCCCGGCTTATGACCGTTCAATCCCCTGAAAGCGCCGTGCTGTCGCCCTCCCCTGCCGAATCCCGGGAGCGGCTCCTGCGCTATGCCTTCATGAAGCTCGCCCGGGACTTCGACTCCCGGTTCGAGGCCCTGCTGCTCACCGGCCGGGTCTCCAAGTGGTATAGCGAGGTTGGCAACGAGGCCACCACCATCCCGGCGGGGCTGGCGCTCGGGGCCGGCGACGCCCTGTGCACCCTGCACCGCGACCTCGGGGCCATCCTCGCCGTCTACCTCGACCCCGCCCGCGCCTTCCCGGGCTTCGGCTTCGGCGAGCCCGACGGCCGGCGGCCCGACCCCGACCCCCTGATGACCCGCCTCGCCTGTCAGCTCCTCGGCAAGGGCGACGGCTTCTCCCAAGGCGTCGAGCGCTCCTTCCACTACGGCTACCTGGCGCCGGAGCACGGCATCCTCCACGTGGGGATGATCAGCCACCTGGGATCGATGATCCCGGTCGCCGCCGGCTGCGCCTTCGCCTTCCGGCAGGCCGGCTCGGACCGCGTCGCCATCAACTTCATCGGCGAGGGGGGCACCTCGACGGGCGACTTCCACGAGGGGCTCAACATGGCGGCTGTCTGGAAGCTGCCGCTGATCCTGGTGATCGAGAACAACCGCTTCGCCTTCTCGACCCCGGCCCACCTGCAGTACGCCGCCCTGCGCCTCTCCGACCGCGGCCCCGGCTACGGGGTCGCCGCCGAAACCGTGGACGGCAACGACCCGGACGCCATGGCCGCCGCCTACGGCCGCGCCGTCGCCCGGGCCCGCGCCGGGGAGGGGCCGACGCTGATCGAGGCCATGCTCGGCCGCATGCGCGGCCACAGCGAGGGGGACGACTCGCTGAAGGTGGTGCCCAAGGACGAGCTCGCGGGCTACGTCGCCGCCGACCCGGTGCCGGCCTACGCCCGCCGACTCGAAGACGACGGGGTGATGGACGCCGCCACGCGCGAGCGCCTGGAGGCGCGGGTCGCCGAGATGGTCGAGGTGGCGATCACCCGCGCCCTGGACGCCCCGCCGCCCGCCGTCGAGGTGGCCTTCCGCCCCGCCCTCGCCCCCGTGCCCGAAGCGGTCCTGCGGCCGGCGCCCGCCATCTTCCGCCCGGCGCCGGTCGAGACGACCTACGCAGACGCCATCAACCAGGCCCTCCGCGAGGAGATGGAGCGCGACGAGTCCGTGGTCCTGATGGGACAGGACATCGGCGTCTTCGAGGGCGCCTTCCGCACCAGCCGCGGCCTCTACGCCCGCTGGCCGCACCGCGTGTTCGACACGCCCATCGCCGAGAGCGGCACGATCGGCATCGCCATCGGCGCCGCGCTGCTCGGCTACCGGCCGGTCGTCGAGATGCAGTTCGCCGACTTCATCACCTGCGGCTTCAACCAGCTCGTCAACGTGGCGGCCAAGCTCTTCTACCGCTGGCAGGTGCCCTGCCCCATCGTCATCCGCCTCCCCTCAGGCGGCGGCGTGGGGGCCGGCCCCTTCCATTCGCAGAACGACGAGGCCTGGTTCGCCCACGTGGCCGGCCTCAAGGTAGTCTGCCCGGCGACCGCGTCCGACGCCATGGGGCTGCTCAAGGCCGCCATCCGCGACCCCAACCCTGTCCTAGTCTTCGAGCACAAGTACCTCTACCGGCGGATCAAGGAGACGCTCCCCGAGGGCGAGCACCTGGCCCGCCTGGGCGAGGCGAAGGTCATGCGTCAGGGCAGACACCTGACGCTGATCGGCTACGGGGCCTCCACCTGGACCTGCATGGAGGCCGCCGGCGAGCTGGCGAAGTCCGGCACGGAGGCCGAGGTGGTCGACCTGCGCACCCTGGTGCCCTACGACGAGGAGACCGTGCTCGCCTCGGTCAAGAAGACCGGCCGCGCTCTGATCGTCCACGAAGCCCAGCTCACCGCCGGCTTCGGAGCCGAGGTCGCCGCCCGCCTCGCCGACGCCGCCTTCCCCTGGCTCGACGCCCCCATCCGCCGAGTCGCCTTCGCGGACCGCCCGGTGCCCTACGCCAAGAACCTGGAGAAGGCCCTGTTCCCTGACAAGGACAAGGTGCTGGCGGCGGCGCGGGAGCTCCTGGCCTTCTGAGGGGCTCCCACCCGAACCCCTCACCACCCCAGCCCTCCTCTCCCGGCTCCCGCCCGTCCGCCGGGAGAGGAGGGAGCGAAACCAGAAGATTTTACCTTGCAGTTCTCCCTCTTCTCCCGGCCGGTGGGAGGGAGCCGGGAGAAGAGGGTCGGGGTGATGAGGGCCCGGGGCGGCGCCCCGGGGGTTGTCTGGGTGCTTGGGGGAGGGCCTACTTCTTTTCCAGCAGCTTTTCGAGATCCGCCAGCCGCTTCTCGAGATCCTTGAGCTTCTTCTCCAGCTCGGCCTCGCGCGGCGACCCCAGCCGCCGCACGTGCACCCGGCGCTCGCCGTCGCCCGTCCCCTCCAGGCCCTCGATGTGAATGTTCTCCGGCAGGCCGTGCATCAGCTTGTCCTTGTCCAGGCGGAACATGAGCTGGTCGCCTTCCCCGTGCTTCATGAAGAAGGGCGCCATGTCTAGCTCCTGGCGCTCGCGCTCCTCGATGGCGGCGGTCACGGTCTGCACCTTGCCGTTGCGCCAGACTTCGATCGGCACCGTCTGGCCGTCCTCGCCCTTGCGGATCTTCCCCCGCAGGTCCCAGCTCGACTTGACGTCCACGCCGTCGACCGCGGTGATGACGTCGCCCACCCGGATGCCCGCCTTCTCCGCCGGGCTGCCGGGCTCGACCTTCGAGACCAGCACGCCGGCGTCCCCCTTCACCCCGAAGTGGGTGCGCAGCTCGGGGGTGATCTCGGTCAGGCCGGTACCGAGGTAGCCACGGCCCCCCCACATTACCGGCTGACCGTTCTCGATCACGCGCTGCTTGCCGTCCTCGTCGATGATGACGACGTGCCGCTCGATCTTCTTGTCCTTGACCTCCTTCTCTCCCCAGGGATCGGCCTGGACCCCCGACCCGGTCAGGGCGAACCCGAGGGCGAGGCCCCAGGCGGCGGTGCGCAGTACGGACGTGTTCCTCATGGGCAACTTCCTCCTTATGTTTGAAAATCGGTTCAAAGCTTGTCGTCGTGATATGCGGCCGGCGCCGCCTGCCCCGCTTCGGGGACGCGGCTCAGGTCGAGGACCAGGTCGACGTCCTCGTCCCCGCCCAGGTAGAGGACCGGCTCGGAGATCTCCTGGAGCTCCTGCTCCAGCCGTCCGTGCTCGGCGCGGAGCTCGTGAAGGATCCGCTCCGCCTCCCGCTCGCTCCGCTCGTGCTGCTCGTACCTGATGCCGATCGGTATGGCGACCGCCAGAGCCATGGCGGCGAGCACGGCCGCGGGGCGCCACGAGAGAGCCGGCCGGCCGGTCCCTCGCGAGTCGAGGCGTTCGAGGACGCGGGGGGTGAACCCTGCGCGGGCCCGCTCGCGGGGCAGCTCGCGGAGCAGATCCCCTATCCGATGGTCTTCCATGCTGCGCCTCCATTCCAATAGGGCTCGAGCTTCTCTTTCAACTGCTTGCGTCCGCGATGGACGCGCGACTTCACGGTGCCCTCCCGGCACCCGAGCTCCTGGGCGATGTCTTGATAGGTCCACCCCTCGATCTCGTGGAGCACCAGCGGCACCCGGTAGCGGAGAGGCAGGTTCGCCACCGCCTCCGTCACCTGCCCATGCGCTTCCCGGCGCAGCAGCCGCAAGGCCGCGGCCGGCTCGTCGTGCGCCCGGCCGGGGTGGAGGAACGGCGCCAGCAACCGCCACCGCCGCTCCCGCCTCTCCTCCGACCGCAGCAAGTTGGTCGCGATGCGGAAGAGGTAGGCCCGCAGGTAGCCCTGCTCGCCGTACTCCCGGGCCGCCCGGAAGAGGCGCAGGAACGTCTCCTGCCCCAGGTCCTCGGCGCGGTCCCGATCGCCGGACAGCCGGGTGAGGTAGCTCACCACCGCGTCCTTGTGCCGGTCGACCAGCTCGGCGAAAGCCTGACGGTCCCCCTCCCTCACCCGCACCATCAGCTCGGCGTCGCTCGGCGGTTCCAAAACCATGGGCTCGGTCATAGATCGTCCGTGTGTCGTCTCCAGCCAAACATAACGCCGATCGGGGGGAAAGGTTCCCGCGTGGATGGAGATCTGACAGGATACGCTGTCCGTTCGAAGGAGATCCCCGATGAGCAAGTCCGCTGTGCTGGAACCCCGTTTCCTGGAAATTATCGCTTCGGAGGTGGGGTGCCGGCCGCACCAGGTGACCGCCGCCGCCGAGCTTTTTGCCGAGGGGGCGACCGTCCCCTTCGTGGCCCGCTACCGCAAGGAGGCGACAGGCGGCCTCGAGGATCTGCAGCTCGAGAACATCTTCAAGCGCCGCGAGTACTTCCTGGAGCTCACCGAGCGGCGCGACGCAATCCTCGACAGCATCCGCGAGCAGGGCAAGCTCACCCCCGAGTTGGAGGCCGCCATCCGCACTTCGGTCTCCAAGTCCGAGCTGGAAGACATCTACCTCCCCTACAAGCCGAAGCGGCGGACCCGGGCGCAGATCGCCCGCGAGAAAGGATTGGAGCCGCTGGCCGACGCCCTGCTTGCGGGCGCCGCCCAGCGCGGCTTTCCGGAGGAGCTGGCGGCGCCCTTCGTCGACGCCGGCAAGGGGGTGGAGGACGCCGCCGCGGCACTCGCCGGCGCGCGGGACATCCTCGCCGAGCGCCTCGCCGAGAGCGCCGAGCTGCGCGCCGACTTGCGCAAGACCCTTGCGACCCAGGGGCTGCTGCGCGTGCGCGTGCTTCCCGACAAGGAGAAGGACCCCGCGGCCGCCGTCTATCGCGACTACTTCGAGCACGACGAGCCGGGCAGGGACATCCCCTCCCACCGCCTGCTCGCCATCCTGCGCGGCGAGCGCGAGGGCTTCCTGATCTCAGACCTCCGGATCGAAGACGAGCGCGAGGTCGAGAGCCTCGGCCGCTCCTGGAACGTGCCGCTCTCGACCCCCTGCGGCCAGGAGGTCGCCGCGGCCACGGCGGACGGCTACAAGCGCCTGCTGCGCCCGTCGATCACCAACGAGGTGCGCTCCGAGATGCGCGAGCGCGCCGAAACCCAGGCGATCGCCGTCTTCCGCGCCAACCTGGAGGCCCTCCTGCTCCAGGCGCCGCTCGGCCTGGTGCCCGTCATGGGGCTCGACCCCGGCTACCGCACCGGCTGCAAGCTGGCCGTGGTGGACGGCACCGGGCGCGTGGTCGCGACCGACATCATCCACCCCATCCAGCCGCACGCCAACGAGGCCGGGGCGACCGCCACGATCCTGCGGCTGATCAAGCAGCACGGCGTGCTCGCCGTGGCGGTGGGCAACGGCACGGCGAGCCGCGAGACCGAGGCCTTCGCCCGCAAGGTGGCGCTGGAGGCGGGGCTCGAGAAGGTGGTCGTCGCCATCGTCCCGGAGACCGGCGCCTCGGTCTACTCCGCCTCGGCGGTGGCCCGCGAGGAGCTGCCGGACATGGACGTCTCGCTGCGCGGCGCCGTCTCGATCGCCCGCCGCCTGCAGGACCCTCTCGCCGAGCTGGTCAAGATCGAGCCGCGCTCCCTGGGCGTCGGCCAGTACCAGCACGACGTCGACCAGAGGTCGCTCGAGCGCGAGCTGGACACCGCGGTCGAAGGCGCGGTCAACCGCGTGGGCGTCGAGCTGAACAGCGCCTCGGCCCCCCTGCTGCGCCGGGTTTCAGGCCTCTCCGAGCGCCTCGCCCACTCGATCGTGACCCACCGGGACACCAACGGCCCCTTCCGCTCCCGCCAAGCGCTCCTCAAGGTGACCGGCTTCGGCCCCAAGACCTTCGAGCTGGCGGCCGGCTTCCTGCGCGTCCGCGAGGGCGATCACCCCCTGGACCGCACCGCCGTCCACCCCGAGCGCTACAAGGCCGTCGAGCAGATGGCCCAGGCTCTCGCCGTGCCGCTCCCCGAGCTGGTTGGCAACTCCACCCTGGTCGGCAAGCTCGACTTCAGCCGCTTCGTCGACGAGGCCCGCGGCCTCGGCAAGTTCACCCTGGACGACATCAAGACCGAGCTGGTGCGCCCCGGCCGCGACCCGCGGCCCGAGTTCAAGACCCCCGAGTGGCGCCCGGACGTGACCAGCGTCAAGGACCTCCAGCCCGGCATGGTGCTCGAAGGCCGGGTCTCGAACGTCACCAACTTCGGGGCCTTCGTCGACATCGGGGTCCACCGCGACGGCCTGGTCCACGTCTCCGAGCTCACCCACCGCTGGGTGGCGGACCCCCGCGAGGCCGTCCAGGTCGGCGAGATCGTCAAGGTGAAGGTCCTGGAGGTCGACTACCAGCGCGAGCGCATCGGCCTCTCGATCAAAGCCCTCCAGCAGCCCCCCACCGAAAGCCGCCCCGCAACCGGCAGCGCCGGCCGTGGAGGACGGCCGGACCGCGGCACGCCACCGCCGCCGCCACCCAAGAAGACCACCTCGGTGGACGACCTGGTGCGGAAGTTCAACCGGACTCGGTAGGGTGGTGACCCTTGACCGGGGTACCCGCAAGGACGATACTGCGCGCAGGAGGAGCAGGTCGATGGCAAAGGTCAAAAGGGCAATTCTTGTTCAAGAGTCTCTGGTCGAAAGAATGGACAAGCTTGCCCGGGAGCTCAACGTCTCACGAAGCCAACTGTTCTCCCTGGCGGCTGATGAATTTTTGCAACGGCATGAAGGCGGAGATCTCCTCGAAGCCATCAACCGGGCCTACGAGACCGCGCTGGATCCGCAGGAAAGGGAGCAGCAGCAGGCCATGCGGCACAAACAGAGGAGGCTCATGCAAGGTGAGTGGTGATCCAACAAGGTGACGTGTTTTGGGTTGATCTCGGCTCACCTTCCGGTTCAGCTCCCGGCTTTCTCCATCCCTATGTCGTAGTTCAGAACGATTCCTACAACCGTAGCGCCATCAACACCGTCGTCGTCTGCGGCCTGACTTCCAACCTGAAGCGGGCTTACGTCCCGGGAAACGTCCTTCTCGACAGTGGAGAGGCCAACCTTCCAAAGAGAAGTGTGGTCAATGTTTCTCAAGTCTACACGGTCGACAAAGAAGACCTGGTCGAGAAAATCGGCTCTCTCTCCGCGGATCGAATCCAGCAAATCCTTCACGGCTTCTATCTGCTCCTCGAACCGAGAGATTTCGGATAGAGCCTCGCCTCTCCCCAAACGGAAAAACCCGAGAGCCACACGCTCTCGGGTCTTCCTGGGGAAAGGCTTTGAACCTGAAGCTGCTTACTTGCCGGCGTCGCCGGCGTCGACGACCTGGAACTGCTGCTGGTTCACCTTCTCGTCGCCAATCCAGATCTCGGCGCGGTAGTCGCCCTTCTGCCAGGCGGCGGTGTCGGCGGCCTGGAAGCTCAGATACTGGTTGCCGGCGACGACCTGCTTCTCTTCCTCGGCGATCCTCGTCTCGCCGGGGCCGAACCAGACCACCTTGATGGCGGAGCCGGCCGGGGCGTCGGTGACGTTCATCACGAGGTTGACGGTCTCGCCGGGGGCGAAGTCGTCACCCTGGTCCGCGGTCGCGATCATGCCGTCGGCGCCGACCGCCTTGCCGATCGTCACGTCGTCCACCATGGTCTGGGCCTCGACCGGGTTCAGGTCGCCGGGCTGGTTGGTGCCGGCGACTTCCTGCTCGCTGGTCATCGTTGCGGTATCGTCGGCATCGTCAACCTCAGCCTGCTCCTGCGTCTTACAGCCAATCGCGAGGGGCAGCGCCGAGACCAGCAGCATTGCCAACATCTTAGATGCTTTCATCTTCGTTCTCCCTTTGTCTTGCTTGAAGGATGCGGGCCGAGGCCCGGACGGTTTCGATCAAAGCAAAGTGGATGCCAACTTGTTCCAAGGGAACGGCCGCGGAGTGCAACCTCTCCCTTGGCCGCGTCGTATAAGGGAGGGGAGGACCGCGTCCGCGGTGCCTCGAACCCTTGCAACTTACCCCCCGCCTGTGGCGGGGTCATTTGACGATCAGAGGAGGTGCTCGTGAAAACCATGCTCTCCGGCTTCCGGACTGCGGCGGCGGTCTGCGCCCTGGGCCTCATGGCCTCGGGCGGGCCCGCCCGCGCTGCCGTGAGCTATGAGGACTACCACCAGTACGCCGAGGTAGAGCGCCAGCTCCAGGCCTGGGCCAAGGACAACCCCGAGCTCAAGCTGCTGACCCTCGGCAAGTCCGCCAGCGGCAAGACGATCTACGCCGCCCGCATCGCCGCGCCCGGCGGGGTCGACCCGGAAGCCCGGCCGGCCGTCTTCGTCGGCGCCAACATCGCGGGCTGGCACAACGCAGGAACCGAGGCCGCGCTCGACCTGATCGAGACCCTCCTCGCCGCCCCGGCGGGCGGTCCTACCATCAAGCTGCTCGAAACGAGTACGTTCTACATCGCCCCGGCGCTCAACCCCGATGCCCACGACGCGATCTTTGCCAAGCTCCGGGTGAAGCGGGGCGGCGCCGACGGCAAGCTCGACCGCGACCGCGACGGCTTCGAGGGCGAGGACCCTGCCGACGACCTGAACGGCGACGGGGTGATCACCCGCATGCGCATCCCCGATCGGGCCGGTGACTGGCTGGCGAGCCCGGACGACCCGCGCATCCTCGTCAAGGCCGACGCCATGAAGGAGCGGGCCGGCGCCTTCCGCCTGACGACCGAGGGCAAGGATGACGACGGCGACGGGGTCTACAACGAGGACGGCCCCGGCGGCGTCTGGCCGGACCGCAACTTCCCCCACGCGTGGGCCTACCCCGAGCCGGAGGCCGGCCCCTGGGCCAGCTACGCCCCGGAGAGCAGGGCGGTGATCGACTTCCTGCTCGGCCACCGCAACGTCGCCCTGGCCGTCACCTACGGCCCGGCCAACAACCTGCTGGCCGCCCCCCAGAGCCTGGGTGGCGGCGGCGACCTGGGCACCCAGAAGTTCAAGGTGCCGCCCCAGGCCGCCCGGTTCCTCGGCTTCGACCCGGAGGTCGAGTACACGATCGACGAGATCTGGAACGTCGCCAAGGATATGGCCTTCGTGCGCCAGAACAACATCACCAAGGAGCAGCTCCAGCAGTTCCTCGGCGCCGGCGCCGCCACCAAGGTGGACCCCGACGACCAGGCCTACCTGGACAAATTCGCTGAAGGCTACAAGGAGCGCCTGAAAAAGGCGGGCCTCTCCGACGACCGCCCGGGCGAGCAGTACGGCAAGGGCGGCTTCACCCCCTGGCTCTACTACCAGTACGGGGTGATGGCCGTGGAGCTCGACGTGTGGGGCGTGCCCAAGGCGGAGAAGAAGAGCGACGCCAAGGCCGGCGAGGAGGCGCTCACCCTGGACAAGGCCGCCGCCATGAGCAAGGACGACTTCATCGCCCTCGGCGAGGAGAAGATCGACGCCTTCCTGAAGGAGAACAAGGTGCCGCCGCAGTTCAACGCCAAGATGGTGATCGGACTGATGAAGGGCGGTCAGGCCGATCCCAAGGCGATGGTCGAACGCATCAAGTCGATGGGCGGCGGCGGGGGTGGTGCTTCCGGCGGTGCGGGCGGCGGCAAGGGCAAGGACGACGCCGCTTCCGAGCGCATCCGTGAGGTTCTCGCCTGGCAAGAGACCAACAACCCGGGCTCCTACACCGCCTGGACCCCGGTGACCCTGCCGGACGGCACCAAGGCCGAGGTGGGCGGGCTCGATCCGTTCGCCGAGACCAACCCGCCCATGGCGATGCTCACGCCGGCCTTGAAGGCCCATACCGAGACGGTGCTCGACCTGGCCGGCAAGCTCGCGAAAATCGAGATCCTCTCGATGGACGTCGATGACCTCGGCGCCGGGGTCCACCGCGTCAAGGCGGTCGCCGGCAACCGCGGCTATCTCGCCACCCACACCAAGCAGGGCGTGCGGGCCCGCTCGCACATCC
>Ga0190265_10000582_pt1 | contig 25444 bp, 24 predicted proteins | sample Popmic124T_FD_133135 | JGI IMG/M metagenome (GOLD analysis project Ga0190265, IMG submission 133135) | Populus adjacent soil microbial communities from riparian zone of Indian Creek, Utah, USA - 124 T | ecosystem: Environmental > Terrestrial > Soil > Riparian zone | place: USA: Utah | collected...
GACGCGCCGTCGTTCATCCCGAAGAGCCGCTCCACGAAGATGTGGCAGGGCGACCCGTACGCCGGGCGGGTGCTCCACTTCGGCGTCCGCGAGCACGGCATGGGTGCGATCCTGAACGGCATCGCGGCGCGGGCGGGCCGGTCTTCGGGGGCGGGCAGGTCCTCATCCTCCGCGTCCCCGCCGGCGCGCAGCCGCCGGCTGGCGAGCCAGCGCCGCTCCTCGACGGTGAGGCCGAGGCTCAGCAGGCAGAGCGCAAGGCCGATCGTGGCGAGGATGGCGATGATCGCGATCCGGAACGGCGCGACGATGCCGGCGTCGCCCAGGAAGGCAAGGCCCCAATCGACCAGGTTGGCGATGGCGAGGCCGATCGCGCCGCCCCAGCCGGCCGGCAGGCCGTTCACCGCGCCGCCCGCGAACAGGCCGGCCGCGGCGCCGATCAGGGCGATGCCGATCGCGGTGACGACGATCGCGCGCAGCCAGCGCCCGGGCTCGCTGCCCCTGGCGAGCCGCAGGCCGATCACCAGGATGAGCGGCAGCAAAAGCGCCGCCGGCGGCCCCATCACGCTCAGCAGCAGATCGGCGGTCCAGGCGCCCGGGCTGCCCATCCAATTGCCGACCGGGCCGCCCGCGGACGTATTGAGCGACGGGTCGCTCGGCCGGTAGCTGACCAAGGCGACGAGCGCGAACAAGGCGAACAGGCTGATCGCGAGCCCGGCGAACAGGCTGCCCGAGCGCCGGGCGAGGCGCTTCGAGCCCTCGCGCCATTGTTCGAGGCGCCCCGGCCGGCTGTCGTGCGCGGATGTCGCCGCCATTTGCTGTGCCCCAAATGTTCCCATGCCCTTCATGCGCCCTGGCGGACTCCCGGGTCAAGCGCTTGGCGTTGCAGCGCGGCAACGCCGGAGCGCTTTTCTGCAAAAGTGGGGACCGGTTTTGCGGCCGGAAAAGCGTTCCTCGAAAGAACGTGGTCCATGAGCAAATGCGCATTGCCCCGCAATGCGCAGCAATGCCGGGGGCATGGCGATTTTGCTCATTCCGCGCCGCCGGGTGGATTTCCACCCGGCTCGAAAACGGTCTACGGGGAGGAAATGGAGCGCGCGGACGTCATCATCCTCGGCGGCGGCCTGGTCGGGCTCACCCTCGCGCTGGCGCTCGAGCGGCACGGCCTCGCCGTCATCGTCGTCGATCCGGCCGATCCGGCTAAGCAGGTGGCGCCCGCTTATGACGGCCGCGCCACCGCGGTCTCCAGCTCGTCCTGGCGGATGCTGGAGGCGCTCGGCGTCGCGGATCGGCTGGACGGGAAGACCTGCTCGATCCGGGCGATCCGGGTCAGCGAGGGCCTCGAGCCGGGCGGCATCCTGTTCGATCCGGGCGAGGCGGGAGATGCGCTCGGCACCATGGTCGAGAACCGGCTGCTCCGCACTGCGCTGCGCGATTGCGCCCTGGATGCGGCGCGGATCGACCTGCTCATGCCGGCGCGCCCGGCCGACATCGTCCGCGACGAGAGCGGCGCGCGGGTCGCGCTCGCCGATGGCCGGCTGCTCGCCGCGCCGCTTCTGGTCGGCGCGGAGGGTCGCAATTCGCCGATCCGCGAGGCGGCGCACATCCCGCTCGCGCGTTGGCGCTACGACCATGTCGCGACCGTCGCCACCGTCACCCATGAGCGGGCGCACGAGCAGGTCGCTTACGAAATCTTCTATCCGGACGGTCCGTTCGCGATCCTGCCGATGCTCGCCGGCGAGGACCGGCGGCCGCGCTCGGCGATCGTCTGGTCGGTCAAGGCGCGCGACGCCGAAGCGACGCTCGCCTTGCCGGATCGCGCGCTCGGCCACGAGATCGGAAAGCGCATGGGTGGCTTCCTCGGCGCGGTCGCGCTGGCCGGACCGCGCTGGAGCTACAAGCTCGGCTTCCACCACGCGGCGCGGATCACCGACCGCAGGCTCGCTTTGATCGGCGACGCCGCGCACGGCATCCATCCGATCGCCGGCCAGGGCCTCAATCTCGGCTTCCGCGACGCGGCGGCGCTGGCCGAGGTGCTGGTCGAAGGCGCCCGGCTCGGCCTCGACCTCGGCGACGCCCAGCTGCTCGATCGCTATCAGCGCTGGCGCGGCCTCGATACCTTCATGGTGGCGATGGCGACCGATTCGCTGACCCGGCTCTACGGCGTCCCCGGCCGGGCCGCCTCGGCGCTCCGCCGCTTCGGCATGGGCGCGGTGCAAAGGATCGGGCCGCTGAAGGACAGGCTGATGGCCGAAGCCCGCGGCGAAGCCGGCGACCTGCCGCTATTGCTCCGCGGCCTGCCTCTCTAGCAGGCGCGCTTCCTCGACCAGCATCACCGGGACGCCGCCCCGGATCGGGTAAGCGAGGCCGGCGGCCTCGGAGACCAGCTCCTGCGCGTCTTCGTCGTAGCGGAGCGGCCCGCGGCTGATCGGGCAGACCAGCGTTTCGAGCAAGGCCGAATCGAGGCTCATTGCAGCGTCTCCGGGCCGTCGGCGCCGCCCGGCGCCATGCGCTGGAACTGCATGAACTGGACGAGGAGGTCGGCGCGGGTCGCGAGGTCGACCGCTTCGAGCAGCGCCTGCTTCGAGCCGACGTCGAGCGGCGCGATCTGGGCGATGCCGTTGACCAGCATCTCGTCGTCGAGCCGCGACACCGATTCCCACTCGATCATGTAGCCGAGCGCGTCGGCATAGCGCCGCGCCTCGCGCTCGACCTCGGCGCGCTGGGCGATGCCGAGCGCCTCGTCCTCGCCTTCCGCGAAGCCGCTGCGGTCGGCGTCGACCTGGCGATATGGCGTCTCCACTTTTGCCTCGCGGGCGATCCGGAAGCGGCTCAGCCCCTCGAGCACGATGTTGAAGCGGCCGTCATCCAGTTCGTCGCAGGCGCCGATCCGGCCGATGCAGCCGATCTCGAACAGAGTCGGCGGCTCCTCCCCATCCTTGGGCTGGACCATCGCGATCAGCCGGTCGCTGGCGAGCGCGTCGCGGATCATCGCCCGGTAGCGCGGCTCGAAGATGTGGAGCGGCAGCTGGCCACGCGGGAAGAGCAGGGCGCCCGCGAGCGGGAAGACCGGCACGCGGAGGAGCGCGGTCTCCATCAGCTGAAGAGAATCGCCGACAGGCGCCGCCGCTGCGCGCCGGCCCAGCGATCCTCGAGCCCGACCGCCTCGAGGATCTGCAGCAGCCGCTTGCGCGCCGCCCCCTCGTTCCAGTCGCGGTCGCGGGCGATGCTTTCGAGGAGCTGATCGACGGCGCCGTCGCGGTCTCCTCCCGCCATCAGCGCGCCGGCGAAATCGATCCGCGCCTGATGATCGTCGGGATCGGCGGCGATCCGCGCTTCCAGCTCGGCCGTCTCGCCGGCCGGCGCGGCCTCGGCCAGCGCCAGCGCCGATCGGGCGCGGGCGACGGCCGGGTCCTTCTCGGCTTTCTCGGGCACGGCGGCCAGCGCCGCGCGGGCCTCGTCGAGGCGGCCGCCGGCGACGAAGGCCCGGGCCAGCCCCGAAATCACCTCGGGATGCTCGGGCGCCATCTCCAGGATCTGCTGGAAGATGTTCGCGGCGCGCTCGGAATCGCCTTCGCCCAGCACCTGTTCGCCCATCGCGATCAGCGGCTCGATCTCGGCCTCGAGCTGCTGCGCCTCGCCCTGGACCGGCAGCTGGGCGAGGATCTGGTCGATCGCCCCTTTCAGCTGCGCTTCGGTCCGCGCCGGGGTGAGATCGGCGACCGGCTGGCCCTGGAAGAAGGCGTAGACGGTCGGGATCGATTGGACGCGGAACTGGGCGGCGATGAACTTCTCCTCGTCGACGTCGACCTTGACGAGGGTGACGCCGCGATCGGCATAGTCCGCGGCGACCTTTTCGAGCAAGGGCGTCAGCTGCTTGCAGGGGCCGCACCATTCCGCCCAGAAATCGAGGATGACGAGGTTGGTCATGCTCGGCTCGATGACGTCGCGCCGGAACTTCTCGACCGCCTCGCGTTCGGCTTCGCTCATCCCCAATGTCGCCACTTCAAACGCTCCGGATGGTTCCTATCTTGCGCCCCTATGTGGGAAGGCGGCCCGGTCTGCCAAGCCCATCTATTCGGGGGTTGCCGGGCATGAGGCCCCATGCTAGCAGCCGCCGCCTTACCCGGACCGGTCATGCCGGTTCCGCTAGCCGAGCGGGCGTAGCTCAGGGGTAGAGCACAACCTTGCCAAGGTTGGGGTCGAGGGTTCGAATCCCTTCGCCCGCTCCATTTCACCAAAGAGGCCGCTCGAACCGGCATCGGAACGCTTTGCTCCCCGCCGCCGTTCTCCCTTCGCGATGAGCACCCAGCTTCCCACCCTCGACGCCTCACGCTTTAAGCCGCCGCCCGAAGCGGTCGATTTCTATGCCGAGAGCCTGAAGCTGCTCGTCGAATCGGGCCTGCCCTATTTGCTTTCGGGCACCTACGCCCTCTCCTGCTACACCGGCATCAGCCGGCCGACCAAGGACCTCGACGTCTTCTGCAAGCCCTCGGACGCGCCCCGCATCCTGAGCTTCTTCAAGGCCAGGGGCTACCGGATCGACATCGAGGACGAGCGCTGGATCGGCAAGGTCTGGAAGGGCGAGCATTTCTTCGACGTCATCTACAACATCTCGACCGCCTCGATCCCGATCACCGACGACTGGTTCCGTGAGGCCTATGAGGTCGAGGTCTACGGCACCAACGTGCGCATCACCCCGCCGACCGAGTTCATCCTCTCCAAGCTCTTTCTCCAGGATCGCTACCGCTATGACGGCGCCGACGTCGTCCATGTCATCCTCAAGAAGCATGAGGAGATCGACTGGCGCTACCTGTTGAACGCGATGGAGCTCTATTGGGAGGTGCTGCTGATCCACCTGCTCAATTTCCGCTTCATCTACCCGACCGAGCGCGACAAGATTCCGCGCTGGCTGTTCGACGAGCTGATCGAGCGGCTGCACGCCCAGGCCGAGATGCCCGCGGCCAGGATGCGGATCTGCCGCGGCCGGCTGTTTTCCCCGCGCGACTACATCACCGACATCGCCGAATGGGGTTTCGCCGACGTCGTCGGCAAGGGGATCGAGGAGCGGCATGAGCGAAAGCCGTGAGACGCCGACAAGCCAGAAAATAACATTGGCCGCGATCGGCGACCTCCACGTCACCGAAGCCAGCGAGCACCGCTACCGCGACCTGTTCGCCGAGATCGCCGAGGTCGCCGACGTGCTCGCTCTGTGCGGCGACCTCACCAATTTCGGCAAGACCCGGGAGGCCGAGATCCTCGCCGAGGATCTGCGCGCCTGCACCATCCCGATCGTCGGCGTGCTCGGCAATCACGATTACGAATGCGGCCAGCCCGAGGAAGTCGCCCGCATCCTGCACGCCGCCGGAGTGACGATCCTCGGCGAGCAGGCGGTGATCATCCACGATGTCGGCTTCGCCGGGGTGAAGGGCTTTCTCGGCGGCTTCGGGCGGGGCGAGCTCGGCGCGTTCGGCGAGCCGCCGATCAAGGCCTTCGTCGACGCCGCGCTGGACGAGGCGCGCAAGCTCGAAAACGCGCTCCGCAGCCTCAAGACCGAGCGCTGCGTCGCCGTCCTCCATTATGCGCCGGTGGCCGACACGGTGGTCGGCGAGCCGCTCGAAATCTATCCGTTCCTCGGCTGCTCGCGGCTCGCCGACGCGATCGACCGCTTCGATCATGTCGCTGCGGTCGTCCATGGCCACGCCCATCGCGGCACCTATCGCGGCGCCACCCCGCGCGGCGCGCCGGTCTACAATTGCGCGCAGATGGTGGTCGAGGCGGCCGAGGGCCGTCCCTACGCGCTCATCGAGGTCTAGCCGCCTTCGGCGCCGGGCCTGCTGCGGCGGCCGGCCGCGGCTGCTGGAGGCGCGGTTCGAGCAAGGCGGCGGTCTCGATCGTGTCGAGCGCCGCGCGCGCCGCCACGTAGAGCCGCGCCTTGCGGATCCAGTCGGGCGCGTTGTCGTGGCCCGGGATCCGCATCACCTCGGCGAGCGCCACCTCGACCTGGCCGGCTTCCAGCCGCTGGTGTGCCCGGCGCAGCCGCTCGGCCGGCTGCGGCGAGGGCGTGCCTTCGCGCCGCACCGTGATCAGCGAGCCCAGCTCGGCGCGGAACGCCTGCCACCAGCCGGCGTCGGGCGGCGCGCCGACGATGCCGGGGCCGGCCTCCTGCAGCCCGAGCTGCAGCTCCTGCAGCGTCACCGGGTTGCGGGCGGCGAGGATGATCATGCCGACGGCGCGCGGCTGGCTCGCGCCGAAGCGCTGGCGGAGCAGCGATTCGAGGAAACCCAAAGCGACGCCGCGGTCGAGCGCCCGGCGCGCGGCGAAGGCGACCAGCAGCCCCTCGGCGCGGTCGGCATTGCCGACCGCGGTCCGCGCGTCGCTGCCGACCTGGCCTAGCCTCTGCTCGAGCGCGGCGACGCGGCGGGCGATTTCGGGATCGATGACGATCTGCTCGGGTTCGCCGGCGGCTTCGGCCGGCGCTTCAGCGGGGGGCTGCCGGGCGGCGGGCCGGGAAGCGGGCCGGACGGGCGCGGTCGCCGCGGCGGGCGGCGCGTCCGGTCCGACGCCGATCGCGCGCGCCGCCCCGTCCCAATTGGCGAGCATATAGCCCATCGCGCCGAGGCCCAGCAGGAAGGCGATGCCGGGGATGAGCAGCAGGCGGAGCAGGGGCCGCCGGGCGGCAGGGCCGTTGGGGCCGATCGGGTCGTAATCGCCATTCATTGCCGCGCGCCTCGTTCGCCCGCAGTCTGGCACAGCTTGCCGGCAAGCTCCAGCAACGCTTCGTCGCGCGGCGCCGCCGCGACATGGACCGCCTTCCAGCCGGGCCCCGCCGCCGCGGCGGTCTGCGCGCTGATCGCGGCGATCCGTATCGCCGAGCGGTCGCGCACCGTCTCGGCGAAGGCGGCCGCGGCTCTCGGCGAGTGGAGCAGGACCATTGCGCCTTCCGCCTCGGCCGGCAGTGAAGCGACGGGCTCGGACGCATAGACCGCGACGGTGGCGACGATCGGGCCGGCCGGGCGGATATGGTCGCGCCCGCAAAAATGGATGGCGGACCGGATTCCGTTCGCCGAGGCCGTCGACATCAAAGCGGCGGCGTCGGCGGGCCCCGTCCTGACATCGGTGAAGCCGGCCGCGCGCGCCGCCGTCGCGGTGCGTTCGCCGACCGCGTAGCAGGGCAGATCGAGGAACGGCGTCATGCCGTCGCCACCGTGGCGGGCGGCGTTGGCGCTGGTCAGGAGGACCGCGTCGAAATCGGCGGCGTCGGGCGCCTGCCAGGCGAGCGGCCGCACCGCGAAGAGCGGCGCGACGACCGGCTCGAGGCCCAGCGCCCGCGCCTTGGCCGCCGTTTCGGCGGCGCCGGGCTGCGGCCGCAGGATCAGAACCTTCATCGGCCGAACATCGCGCGCAGCGCCGGACTCGCCTCGCCGAGCAGCGTTCGCGCCAGCGCTTCCGGCTCGCCCTCTCCCGAGCGGATTTCGCTCCCGTCGGCGCTGAGGATCTCGGCGCGCAGCCGGCCGCCTTCGGCCAGTGCCGCGACCGCGGAATGGCAGTCGCCGCCCAAAGCGGCGAGGAAGGCGCGTTCGGTTTCGACCGAAATGCGGGTCGGCCGATGGTCGATCGCGTCGAGCAGCGCGCGAAGATCGGCGCGTCCGGCAAGGATCTCGACGCCGATCGCGCCCTGCGCCGGCGCCGGCAGCAGATCGAGCGGGGCGCCGACGTCGAGACCGAGCCGGTCGAGCCCCGCCGCGGCGAGCAGCGTCGCGTCGAATTCGCCGCCCTCGACCCTGGCGAGCCGGGTCTGGACGTTGCCGCGGATCGGCGCGGTGCGCAGATCGGGCCGCCGGCTCAGCAGCTGCGCGGACCGGCGCGGCGAGGAGGTGCCGACGCGCGCGCCCTCGGCGAGCGCCGCGATGCTGTCGGCGCCGATCAGCCGGTCGCGGGTATCGGCCCGCTCCAGCATCGCGGCGATGACCAGCGCCTCCGGCCTGATCGTCTCGACATCCTTCATCGAATGGACCGAAAGGTCGGTGCGACCGTCGCGCAGGCAGGTGTCCAGCTCCCTGGTCCAAAGCGCCTTGCCGCCGACCTCGGCGAGCGGCCGGTCCTGGATGACGTCGCCGGTGGTGGTGATCGGCACGATCTCGACCGCCGTCTCGTCCCAGCCGTGCGCGGCCTTCAGCGCGTCGGCCACCAGCCGCGCCTGGGCGAGCGCGAGCGGCGAGCCGCGGGTGCCGATGCGCAAGGGGCGTGAGGGGGCCGTGGCCATAGCGCGCTTGTGCTAGCGGCTCGGCTGGTGGCAGGGAAGGCCGCGATGAGCCTGATCCTCGGCATCGAATCGAGCTGCGACGAGACCGCGGCGGCGCTGGTGACCTCCGACCGGCGCGTCGTCGCGCACCGGCTGGCGGGCCAGGAAGCGGCGCACCGCCCGTTCGGCGGCGTCGTCCCGGAGATCGCGGCGCGCGCCCATGTCGAGATATTGCCGCGGCTGATCGAGGAGGTCCTCGCGGAGGCGGGTATCGAACTGAACGAAGTGGACGCGATCGCGGCGACGGCGGGCCCCGGCCTGATCGGCGGCGTCATGGTCGGCCTGGTCACCGCCAAGGGGCTGGCGCTCGCCTCGGGCAAGCCGCTGGTCGCGCTCAACCATCTCGAGGGCCACGCGCTGTCGCCGATGCTGAGCGACCCCGATCTCGCTTTCCCCTATCTGCTGCTGCTCGTCTCCGGCGGCCATTGCCAGCTGCTTTTGGTGGAGGGCGTCGGCCGCTATCGCCGCCTCGCCACCACCATCGACGACGCCGCCGGCGAGGCGTTCGACAAGAGCGCGAAACTGCTCGGCCTGGGCTTTCCCGGCGGTCCGGCGATCGAGAGCGCGGCGACGGCGGGCGATGCCGGCGCGGTGCCGTTGCCGCGGCCGCTGATCGGTTCGGACGAGCCGCATTTCTCCTTCGCCGGGCTGAAGAGCGCGGTGCTCCGCGCCAAGCAGAGCGGGCGTTACGCCGACGCGGACATCGCCGCCTCTTTCCAGCAAGCGGTGGTCGATTGCCTGGTCGATCGGACGCGGCGCGCCATCGCCGTCGCCCCCGCCGCGACCGCCCTGGTCGTCGCCGGCGGCGTCGCCGCCAACCAGGCGATCCGTTCGGCGCTCACCGACCTTGCCGCCGCCAACGGCCTCCCCTTCGTCGCGCCGCCTTTGTGGCTGTGCACCGACAATGCAGCGATGATCGCCTGGGCCGGCGCGCTGCGCTTCGCGGCCGGGCTTCTCGACGATCTTGACGCCCCCGCCCGAGCCCGCTGGCCGCTCGACCCCGACGCCGAGAAAGCGCGCGGCGCGGGGGTGAAGGCATGAAGATCGGGGTGATCGGCGCGGGCGCCTGGGGCACCGCTTTGGCCCAGGTCGCCGCGGCCGGCGGCGAGGAGGTGCTGCTCTGGGCGCGCGAGCCGGAGGTAGTCGATTCGGTCAATGCCGCCCATGAAAATGCGGTCTTCCTGAAGGACGTCCCGCTTGGGCCGACGATCCGCGCCACCGGCGAGCTCGGCGATCTCGCCGGCTGCGACGCCTTTCTGGTCGTGACGCCCGCCCAGCATCTCCGTTCGGTCCTCGCCGGCTTCGACGCCGCCGGCAAGCCGCTCATCCTCTGCGCCAAGGGCATCGAGGACGCCACCGGCCTGCTGATGCACGAGGTGGCGCACGCGGTGCAGCCTAACTCGCCGATCGCGGTCCTCTCCGGCCCGACTTTCGCCCACGAGGTCGCGGCCGGCCTGCCGACTGCGGTGACGCTGGCGGTCGAGGATCAGACGCTCGGCGAACGCCTCGTCGCGCGGATCGCCCGCCCCTTCTTCCGTCCCTATCTCTCGGACGACGTCGCCGGCGCCGAGGTCGGCGGCGCGGTCAAGAACGTGCTCGCCATCGCCTGCGGCGTGGTCGAAGGGAGGAGGCTCGGCCTCAACGCCCGCGCCGCGCTCATTTCGCGCGGCTTCGCCGAGATGACCCGCTTCGGCCTCGCCAAGGGCGCGCGGGCGGAGACGCTGGCCGGGCTCGCCGGGCTCGGCGACCTCGTCCTCACCTGCACCTCGACGAGCTCGCGCAACTTCAGCCTCGGCAAGGGCATCGGCGAAGGCGCGCGGCCGGCCGATCTGCTCGCCGACCGCAAGACCGTCGCCGAGGGCGCCTTCACCGCGCCGGTGCTGAACCGCGCCGCCGCCGCGCTCGGCGTCGACATGCCGATCGCCGCCGCGGTCTGCGCGCTGCTGGCGGAGGAAGCGTCGGTCGACGAGGTGGTCGGCCGGATCTTGTCACGCCCGCTCAGGGCGGAGGGCGTCTAGAAGTCCCGGCAGATGCCTTCATTCTCCCAGTCGCCGTAGCGGGTGGGCTCCTTGCCCTTTGGGCCGCCATGTTCCTCGCTCTCGCGCGCTTCCTCCGGCTCGGGTATGGGCGGACTCTTTGAAAGGTAGGCGGGTGCTTTGACGTGGGTCGGGCGCTTCGCCATCGTTGAATCCCGGGTTGGGCTCGCCCACATTTCCTCCGCGGAGGATCGAAAGGCAAGATGAACACGCTGCGGACGACCATGTTGCTGGCGGCGCTGACCGCCTTGTTCATGGGCTTGGGCTATACGATCGGGGGCACCGGCGGCGCGGCCGTCGCTTTCCTGATCGCCGCCGGCATGAACCTCTTCACGTATTGGAACGCCGACAAGATCGTGCTCCGCATGCACGGCGCCAAGGAGGTCGACGCCGCCGCGGCGCCGCAGCTCCACGGCATCGTCAGCGCGCTCGCCGCGCGCGGCGGCCTGCCGACGCCCAAAGTCTATCTGATCGATTCGCCGCACCCCAACGCCTTCGCCACCGGCCGCAACCCCGAAAATGCCGCCGTCGCCGTGACCACCGGCCTGCTCGGCATGCTCAGCCGCGACGAGGTCGCCGCGGTGATGGCGCACGAGCTCGCCCATGTGAAGAATCGCGACACGCTCGTCATGACGATGACCGCGACCATCGCCGGCGCGATCTCGATGCTCGCCAATTTCGGCCTGTTCTTCCGCGGCAATGACAGCCGCGGCAACCTTCTTGCCATGCTGCTGGCGGTGATCGTCGCGCCGTTCGCGGCGATGCTGGTCCAGCTCGCGATCAGCCGCACCCGCGAATATGGCGCCGACAAAGGCGGCGCGGCGATGCACGGCGATCCGCGCGCTCTCGCCTCGGCGCTCGCCAAGCTCGCGCGCGGCGCCGCGGCGGTGCCGAGCCCGTTCGCGGCGAGGAACCCGGCCGCCGCCTCGCTCTACATCGTGCCGGGCCTCGGCCGCGGCGACAGCTGGTTCTCGACCCATCCGGCGACCGAGAGCCGGATCGCGCTGCTCGAGGCGATGGCCGAAGAGATGGGCCTGCATTCGCCGCCGCCGGTGCTGGAGCAGGCGCGCCCGTCGGCGGCGGCGCCGAAGAGCCGCCGCGGCGCGAGCGCGCTCAACCCGCTCGGGCGGCGGGACTGAACCGCGCCGATCCGCCGGGCACGGCCGCGCGCCGTGCCGCTTTGCGCCTGCTCGACGCGGTGCTGCGCAAGGGGCTGCCGCTCGAATCGGCGCTCGACGGCGCCGCGCGCGACCTCGACCGCCCCGACGACCGCGCCTTCGCCCATGCCATCGCGGCCGAGGCGCTCCGCCGCCTGCCCGATCTCGACGCGCTGATCGACCGGGCGACGAAAAAGCGCCTCGCCGACGACGCCAAGGCGCGTTCGGCGCTCAGGATCGCGCTCGTCCAGGCGCTCGCGCTCGATACGCCGCACCACGCCGCCATTTCCACGGTGCTGCCTTTGGTCGATGGCGGGCCGCGCAAGCTGGTCCACGGCGTGTTCAGCACGGTGATGCGCGAGAAATGGACGCTCCCCGAGGTTCCGAGCCTCCCAGGGGCGGTTGCGGAGCGGTGGCGCGAGACGTGGGGCGACGTCGTCGTCGCGGCCGCCGCCCGGCTTATCGCGGAACCGCCCCCGATCGACCTGTCGGGCGATCCGCCGCGGGATTCGGGCGGCGTCAGCCTGATGCCCGGGCATTTGCGGCTGCCGCGCGGAACCGACGTCGCGGCCCTCGCCGGCTATGGCGAAGGATCCGGTCGATGGTGGGTGCAGGACGTTTCGGCTTCGATCCCCGCCCGCTTGCTGGGCGACGGGGATGGCCGGTTCGCGCTCGATCTGTGCGCCGCGCCGGGCGGCAAGACGATGCAGCTCGCCGCCGCCGGCTGGGACGTGACCGCCCTCGACATATCGGAAAGTCGTCTGGCGCGACTTTCGGACAATCTGGCTCGGACCGGACTTCAGGCCAGGCTGGTGGCCGCCGACGTGATGAAATGGTCGCCGTCCGATCGGGTCGATGCCATCCTGCTCGACGCGCCTTGCACCGCGACCGGCATCTTCCGCCGCCATCCCGACGTCCTCCACCGCGTCCGGCCCCGGGCGATCGCCGAGCTGGCGGAGGTCCAGAAGGCGATGCTGCTGCGCGTTGCCGGCTGGCTGAAGCCCGGCGGCACCCTTATCTATTCGGTCTGCTCGCTGGAGCGGCCGGAGGGCGAGCATGTCGCGGCCGCCTTCCTCGACGCCCGCGACGATTATGTGCTGGAAGAGGAGCGGCGCATCCTTCCCGGCGCCCATGAGGAACAGGGCGGCGCCGACAGCTTCTTCATCGCTCGCTTCACCCGCAAATAAACGGGGATAAAATCGGGCGATTCCTTGCTCCGCGACTCGCGCGGATGTTAGGGTTCGGCATGCAGCAGCCGGTCCGCATTTCCCCCTCCATCCTGTCCGCCGATTTCGCGCGGCTGGGCGAGGAGGTGCGCAGCGTCGACGCGGCCGGCGCGGATTGGATCCATGTCGACGTGATGGACGGCCATTTCGTGCCCAATCTGACGATCGGCCCGGTCGTCGTGAAGGCGCTTCGGCCGCACACCCAAAAGCCGCTCGACGTCCACCTCATGATTTCGCCGGTCGACCCCTATATCGAGGCCTTCGCGGAGGCTGGCGCCGACATCATCACCGTCCATCCCGAGGCCGGGCCGCACCTCCACCGGACCGTCCAGAAGATCAAGTCGCTCGGCAAGCGTGCGGGCGTGTCGCTCAACCCCGCGACGCCCGCCAAGGCGCTCGATTACGTGCTCGAGGAGATCGACCTCGTCCTGGTGATGAGCGTCAATCCCGGCTTCGGCGGGCAGAGCTTCATCACCAGCCAGCTCAGGAAGATCGAGGCGCTGCGCAAGCGGATCGACGCCTGCGGCAAGCCGATCGACCTGGAGGTCGACGGCGGCGTCGACCAGCAGAATTGCCGCCGGGTGATCGACGCCGGCGCCGACGTGCTGGTCGCCGGCACCGCGACCTTCCGAGGCGGGCCGGAACGCTATGCGGAGAATATCAGGGGGCTGAGGGGGTGAGCCTCCTCGAAAAGGTGGAGAGCGAGACGGGCGGCAGCGAGATCGAGCCCGGCAAGAGGTTGATCCGGGTCGGCGACGACCGCGGCCTCTCCTTGTTCGAGCGCCTCAACTATCGGCTGCATCGCTTCGCCTGGCGGACGCCGCTGCACAAGCTGCGGCTGCGCGGCCGGGTCCCGCTCAAGCTGATCGCGGTGCCCAAGGATCCGATCGCCGGCGACAAGGCGGTGGGCGAGGCGCTGCTGCACGGAATCTTCCGCCATGGCGGGACCGAGGTGCCGGTCGCCGGCCTCGATTTCGCCGCGCCCGTCCCGGACGACGATTTCGGCGCCTATCTGCAGAGCTTCGCCTGGCTGCGCGACCTTTCCGCCGCGGCGACGCGCGAGCGCGGCGCCAAGCTCGCCGAGGCGATCATGCGCAAATGGCTGGCGGTCCATGCCGAGCAGGTCGGCGAGCCGGCCTGGCGCGCCGATTTGTGGGGGCGCCGCATCCTGTTCTGGACCGCTTACGCCCCCTACATCCTGTCGAGCGCCGACCCGGTCTACCGCTCCCGCGTCCTCTACGCCCTCGCTCGCGGTGCGCGACATCTTGAGCGAAGCGCCGACAAGGCCCTCCCCGGCCTCCCCCGGATCACCGCCTGGAGTGGGGTGATCGCCGCCGCGCTCGTCGTCCAGGGCGGGCCGGCGCGGCTGAAATCGGGCGAGGCGGGCCTGTCGCGCGCGCTCGGCCTGTCGCTGCACGACGATGGCGGCCTGGTCAGCCGCTCGCCGACCGAGCAGCTCGCCGCGGTCGAGATGCTCGGGCAGCTGCGCGCCGTCTATGCGGCCGGGCGCCAGGACGTTCCCGAATGGCTGAGCGAGGCCCTCGCCTCGGCGGTCGGCGCGCTGCTCGCGGTGACCCTGGGCGACGACGCGCTGTCGAGCTGGCAGGGCGGCAACATGGCTGCCCGGCGCCGCGTTGCCGCCGCGGTCGACGGCGCCGGCATCGAGGTCCGCCCGCTCCGCCAGGCGCGGGGCTGGGGCTATCAGCGGGTGCAGGCCAAGGCCACCGCGCTCGTCTTCGACGCCGCGCCGCCGCCGCCGCCGCGCGCCCTGCACGGTGCCTGCGCTTCCACCCTCGCCTTCGAGCTCAGCGACGGGCCGAGCCGGCTGGTCGTCAATTGCGGCGGCGTCGGCGAATCGAAAGGGGCGCTGCCGGCGGGGCTCGCTCATGCGCTGCGCACCACCGCGGCCCATTCGACGTTGACCTTGGGCGACCGCAATTCGACCGCGATCCACGAGGATGGATCGCTCGGCCGCGGCGTCGGCGAGGTCGAGCTGGTGCGCGACGACACCGCCGGCGTTGGCCGCGTCGAAGCGAGCCATGACGGCTATGTCCGCCGCTTCGGCCTCACCCACGAGCGCCGCCTCAATCTGTCCGCCGACGGACGCCAGCTCGCCGGCGAGGACCGGCTGATTGCGGCCGGCCGCCGCCGGCGCACCGAGCCGGTGCCCTTCGCGGCGCGCTTCCACCTCGCCCCGGCGGTGGAGGTGACCTCGACTGCGGACGGGCAGGGCGCGCTGCTCCGGCAGCGCGGATCGGTCTGGCAGTTCCGCTGCCGCGGCGGCCGGCTCTCGGTCGAGGACAGCCTCTGGATCGACGGCGCGGCGCGGCCGCACGCGACCCTGCAGCTCGTCATCGCCGGCGAGACGCCGCCCGAGGGCATGACCATCTCCTGGGAGCTCGTCCGGGTGTCCTGACCCGTACCGTCACGCACCGCCCCTCCGTCATGCCAGTTGCCCCTCCGTCATGCCAGCGAAGGCTGGCATCCAAGCTGACGTTGAACCCTTCCCGATTTCTGCATGGACCCCAGCCTTCGCTGGGGTGACGAGGTGCGACTATGCCGATAAGGGCACCGCAAGACGACCATCGATAGGAAGACCATGTCGGACGTTAGAATCGCCCGCGCCTTGCTGTCCGTCTCGGACAAGGCCGGGCTTGCCGAGCTGGGCCGGGCGCTGGCGCGGCACGGCGTCCAGCTCGTCTCGACCGGCGGCACCGCCAGGGCGCTGCGCGACGCCGGGCTCGACGTGCGCGACATTTCCGATCTCACCGGCTTTCCCGAAATGATGGACGGGCGGGTGAAGACGCTCCATCCCAAGGTCCATGGCGGCCTGCTCGCCGTCCGCGACGATCCGGAGCATCAGGCGGCGATGGCCGAGCACGGCATCGGCGCGATCGATCTGGTGGTGGTCAATCTCTATCCCTTCGCCGAGACCCTCGCCAGGGGCGCCGGCCGCGACGAGATCATCGAGAATATCGACATTGGCGGCCCCTCGATGGTCCGATCGGCGGCCAAGAACCACGCTCACGTCGCGATCGTCACCGATCCTTCCGATTATGCGGAGTTCATCGCGGCGCTCGACGCGGGCGGCGGCATGACGTCGCTCGATCTTCGCAAGCGCCTCGCTGCCAAGGCTTTTTCAGCGACCGCCGGCTATGATTCGATGATCGCCTCGTGGTTCGGCTTCGCCGATCAGGGGCAGATGTTCCCCGATATGCTGCCCGCGATCATGAACCGGAAGGAGGAGCTTCGCTACGGCGAGAATCCCCACCAGAAGGCGGCGCTCTATGTTCCCGCCGGCCCGCACGGCCGCGGCATCGCCCAGGCCGAGCAGATCCAGGGCAAGGCGCTCAGCTACAACAATTATAACGACGCCGACGCGGCGCTCGAGCTGATCTCCGAATTTCGCGACGCCGGCCCTGCCTGCGTGATCCTCAAGCACGCCAATCCCTGCGGCGTCGCCGGCGGCGGCACATTGCTCCGCGCTTATGAGGAGGCCTTAGCCTGCGATACCGTCTCGGCGTTCGGCGGCATCGTCGCGGTCAACCGGCCGCTGACCGGGGAGGCGGCCGAGGCGATGACCCGGATCTTCACCGAGGTCGTCATCGCCCCCGACGCCGACGAGGACGCCCGCGCCCTGTTCGCGAAGAAGAAGAATCTCCGCCTGCTGCTCACCGGCGAGCTGCCCGATCCGGCGCGCCCCGGCCTCGCCCTGAAGTCGATCGCCGGCGGCTATCTCGTCCAGGCCCGCGACAATGGCCGCCTCGGCCCGGGCGACCTCGACTTGGTCACGAAACGCGCGCCGACCGACCAAGAGCTGGCCGATTGCCTGTTCGCCTGGACCGTCGCCAAGCACGTCAAGTCGAACGCCATCGTCTACGCCAAGGACGGCGTCACCGCGGGCATCGGCGCCGGCCAGATGAACCGCCTCGAATCGGCGCGCATCGCCGCCTGGAAGGCCAGGGATGCGGCCGAGAAAGCGGGCTGGCCCGCGCCGCGCACGATCGGCGCCGCGGTCGCGTCGGACGCCTTCTTTCCCTTCGCCGACGGGCTGCTCGCCGCGGTCGAGGCGGGGGCGACGGCGGTGATCCAGCCGGGCGGCTCGATCCGCGACGAGGAGGTGATCGCGGCCGCCGACGAGGCCGGGCTGGCGATGGTGTTCACCGGCCTGCGGCATTTCCGCCACTAGGGCGGTGGCAGGCTCGGTTCGTCATTCTTCCTGAGGCGGAAGAGGACGCGGTCCTCGTGGGTGAAGCCGCGCATCCACACCACCCAGCCAAAGGTGAGCAGGATCAGCGGCACGCCGATCGCGAGCTCCATCCATTCATAGGCCTTGGGCAGAGCGGTGAAGGCGAAGCCCACCAGGATCGCCGCCGCCGCCGCCCACAACAGAGGCCAGCGCCAGCCCTGGACCGGCGCGCCGAGCAGGCGGGCGAGCAGCCGCGCCTTCAGCACCGAGGCGAGGCCCAGCGCCAGCGCCAAAGCGAGCGCCGCGCCAGCCGCCTGATAGGCCTGCCGCCGAGACTCGTCGGCCGGCCATTCGAGGACATCGAGCCCGACGATGATCGCGACCGTCAGCACCGCCTGGGTGATCAGCATGAACAGCGAGACGAGCAGGTTGCGGTGCCGCGCGACATAGACCAGGGCCGCCTCCGACACCGCCGCCGTCGCCGCCACCACCTCGGCCCCGAGCAGAAAAGCGAGCGCGGCCGTGCCGCCGACGAACGCCGGGCCGACCACCCCCATCACCGCCTCGCCCGGTATGCCGAGCGCGAGCGCGATCGCGGCCTGGGCGGCGATGATCCAGAAGCCGACCTGGCGCACCTGCCGGGCCACCGCCTGCTTGTCGCCCTCGGCGAGCTTCTGGGTGATGACCGGGGCGAGGATCGGATCGAAGCTGGTCTTCAGCTTCTGCGGCAGCGAGGCGATCTGCTGAGCGACATAATAGACCCCGACCCAATAAGGCGCGACGAACAGGCCGAGGATGGCGATGTCGAGCCGGCGCGAGCCCCATTCGATCGCGTCGGCGGCGGCGAGCGGCACGTTGCGCCGCGCCACCGCGAGCAGCGCCTGCGGCCTGGGCTGCCAGCCGCGCGGCAGGCCGTAGCTTCGCCCCAGCCGCCACAAGGCGGTGGCGAGCCCGGCCGCGACCGAGATCACATAAGCGATGATCAGCCCGTCGCGCGACGAGACGAAGACCAGCGCGCCGGCGGCGAGGCTGATCGTCCACGGCTCGACGATCGCCCGCACCTGGACGGTGGAGGCGACGTCATGACGATAGGCCAGAGCGGCGAGCGCGATATCGGCGCCGGCGATGCCGAAGATGACCAGCGGCAGCAGCCATTCCGCGCCGCGTATGTCGCCGGCCGGGAACATCGCCTGCGGGAACAGCATCAGCGCCGCGCTCGCCAGCGATGAGGCGATCAGGGCGGCGAGCAGCCCGTCCCAGACCACGCAGACATGCGGCTGCTTCGTCGTCGACAGCTGCTGGGCGAGGCCGCGCTTCAGCCCCATCGTCGCGAGCTGGGCGGCGAGCTCGATGACGATGACCGCATAAGCGAAGCGGCCGAGCAGCTCCGGCCCGTAATAGCGGCCGGCGATGAACAGGAAGGGCAGGCGGGCGGCGAGGCGGAGCATGAAGCCGAAGAAGTTGGTGCGGCCGCCCTTGGCCAGCGCGGCGATGTCCTCGTCCGGGGCGGGACTTGGGTCGCTCAATGCGCGGCACCCCAGTTCGGGCCGGTGCCGATCTCGACGCCCAGCGGGACGCCCAGCGTGACCGCCGGCTCGGCGGCGCGCTCCATCACCCGCCGGATCACGTCCGAAGCGGCCTCGGTCTCCCCCTCGGGCACCTCGAAGACGAGCTCGTCATGGACCTGCATCAGCATGCGCGTGCCGCCGAGCCCTTCGGCCGCGAGCGCCGGCTCCATCCGCGCCATCGCGCGCTTGATGATGTCGGCGGCGGTGCCCTGGATCGGCGCGTTGATCGCGGCGCGCTCGGCGCCCTGGCGCTCGTGCTGGATCTTGGATTTGATGCGCGGGAAATGGGTCTTGCGGCCGAACAGGGTGGTGGAGAAGCCGGTCTCGCGCACTTCGGAGAGGGTGTCGGCGATGTAGCGCGAGATGCCCGGGAAGCGGTCGAAATAGCGGTCGATGATCGCCTGCGCCTCGTCCGCGGTGACGCCGAGGCGGCCCGCCAGCCCCCAGCGCGAAATGCCGTAGAGGATGGCGAAGTTGATCGTCTTGGCCGAGGCGCGGGTCTCGCGATTGGCCTCCCCGAACAGCTCGACCGCCGTCATGTTATGGATGTCGTCGCCGCGCGCGAACGCCTCGCGAAGCTGCGGCACGTCGCAAATATGGGCGGCGAGGCGGAGCTCGATCTGGCTGTAATCGGCCGACATCACGACATGGCCGTCCTCGGCGATGAAGGCGTCGCGGATGCGCCGGCCGATCTCGGTGCGGATCGGGATGTTCATCAGATTGGGGTCGGTCGAGGCGAGCCGGCCGGTCTGCGCGCCGGACAGGCTGTAGCTGGTGTGGACGCGCCCGGTCTCGCGGTTGATCTGCTCCTGCAGCGCGTCGGTATAGGTGCTCTTGAGCTTGGTCAGCTGGCGCCAGTCGAGCACCAGCTGGGCGATCGGCACGCCTTCGCGCGACAGCCGCTCCAATTCGGTGACGTCGGTCGACCAGGTGCCGGACTTGCCCCTGCGGCCGCCGGAAAGGCCCATCTGGTTGAACAATATGTCGCCCAGCTGCTGCGGGCTGCCGATCGTGAACTTGCACCCGGCCTCGCCGCAGATCCGCTCCTCGAGCGCCGCGATCTGGACGTTGAACTCGGCCGACAGCGCCTTCAGCACGTCGCGGTCGACCTTGACCCCGTCGCGCTCCATGCGGCCGATCACCGCGACCATCGGCCGGTCGACCAGCTCGTAGACCCGGGTCGCCTTCTCGAACGGCAGCCGGGTCCTGAACCGCATCCACAGCCTGAGCGCGACGTCGGCGTCCTCGGCGGCATATTCGGTCGCCTTGTCGACCGGGACCTTGTCGAAACTGATCTGCTTCTGGCCGGTCCCGCACAGCTCCTTGAAGGCGATGCAGACGTGGTCGAGATGCTTCTTGGCGAGATCGTCGAGGGCGTGGCTGGCGAGGCCGCCGGCGTCGAGGTTGAAGCTCATCACCAGCGTGTCGTCATAGGGCGCAACGCTGATCCCGCGGCGGTTGAGCACGACCCAGTCGAACTTGAGGTTGTGGCCGATCTTGAGCACGGCCGGGTCTTCGAGCAGCGGCTTCAGCTTCGCCAGCACGAGTGCCGAGGGGAGTTGGTCCGGCCGCTCGGCGAACATGTCGTCGCCGCCATGCTCCAGCGGGATATAGCACGCCTTGTTGCAGTCGAGGGCGAGGCTGATGCCGACCAGCTTGGCGGTGACGCAGTCGCGCCCGTCGGTCTCGGTGTCGAACGCGACCCGGCCCCCGGCCGAGGCTTCGGCGATCCAGCGGTCGAGCGCGGCCTCGTCGGTGACGGTCTCGTAGAGCGAGCGGTCGATTTTCGGCTCGGGGCGCACCTCGGCCTGGGTCGGCGTCGCCGTTGCGGGCGCGGCCGCGCCATAGGCCTGGACGGCGAGGCGGGCGAGCAGCGACTTGAAGCCGTGATGGTCGAGGAATTCGCGCAGCGGCTCCTCGGGAATCCCCTTCATCACCAGCGCGTCGAGCGGTTCGGGCAAGGGCGAATCGCAGATCAGCCGCACCAGCTCGCGCGACAGCCGCGCCTTGTCGGCATGCTCGATCAGGTTCGCCTTCAATTTGGGCTTGGCGATCTCCTCGACATGGGCGAGCACGCCTTCGACGTCGCCATATTGCTGGATCAGCTGCGAGGCGGTCTTCGGCCCGATGCCGGGCACGCCCGGCACATTGTCGACGCTGTCGCCCATCAAGGCCAGCACCTCGCCCAATTGCTCGGGCGGCACGCCGAACTTCTCGATCACCTCGTCGCGGCCGATGCGGCGGTCGTTCATCGTGTCGAGCATGTCGAGGCCGGGTTCGATCAGCTGCATCAGATCCTTGTCGGAGGAGACGATGGTGACCTGCCAGCCCTCGGCCAGCGCGGCCTTGGCATAGCAGGCGATGATGTCGTCGGCCTCGAGCCCGTCCTCCTCAAGGCAGGGGACGGAAAAGGCCCGGGTCGCGTCGCGGATCAGCGGGAATTGCGGCACCAGCTCGGGCGGCGGCGGCGGCCGGTTCGCCTTGTACTGGTCGTACATCTGGTTGCGGAACGTGCTTTCGGAAGCGTCGAGCACGACCGCGAGGTGGGTCGGCCCGTCATCCTTGTTGAGCCCCTCGACCAGCTTCCAGAGCATGGTCGTGTAGCCATAGACCGCGCCGACGTTGAGGCCGTGCTTGTTGGTCAAGGGCGGCAGCCGGTGGAAGGCGCGGAAGATGTAGGACGAGCCGTCGACGAGATAGAGATGTGGGGAAGGCATGGGATCAGGGTCTAGACGAAGGTAATGCGCCGTTCAAACTTGTCCAGCTAGGAGGCGGGCGATGAACCGCCGCATCCTCATCCTCGCCGCTCTGGCGATTGCCGCGACGGGTGCGCCCGTCGCTGCGCAACGCTTCGAGCCGACGCGCTTTTCGGTCGAGACGGTCGGGCGAGGCCCCGACGTCATCATGATCCCGGGCCTGACCGCGGGCCGCGAGACCTGGCGGGGGACGGCCGCCGCGGTGCCGGGTTATCGCTATCACCTGATCCACGTTTCGGGCTTCGCCGGCGCGCCGGCGCGCGGCAATGCCCGGGGCGCGATCATGACGCCGCTCGCCGACGAGCTCGCCCGCTACATCGTCGATCGCCGGCTCCGCCGCCCCGCCATCGTCGGCCATTCGATGGGCGGCACGCTGGCGATGATGATCGCCGCGCGGCGGCCCGAGCTCGCCGGCCGGATCATGGTGGTCGATATGCTGCCGCAGCCGGCCGGCCTGTTCGGCGGCAGCGCGTCGGGCTGGGGCCCGCTCGCCGGCAGCCTCGGCAATTTCCTGGCGACGCCGGGCGGCCGCCGCCTGTTCGGCGGGCTGATGACCGCGTTCAGCCCGCCCGATACCGCCAATCGCCACAGCGATCCGGACGTGGTCGGCCGCGTGATGCGCGAGCTGGCGACGATCGACCAGGCCCGCGACATCGCCCGCATCCGCGCGCCGCTGACCGTGGTCTACGCCTCGCCCGACATCCGCGCCCGGGCGGTGATCGATCGCCAGTTCGCCTCCGCCTACGCCGCCGCTCGCGGTGCCCGTCTCGTCCGTATCGAGCCTAGCGGCCACATGGTCATGCTCGATCAGCCGGCGCGGTTCCGGGCGGCGATACGGGAGTTCCTTTTGCGAAGTTAGGCCCGCGTTTGCATAAGATCACAACGACGTTATATATGACGTCATGTATGTCCTCGATACCAACGTGCTGGTCGCAGCATTGTGGTCGAGATCGGGGGCGTCATTTGAGATATTGAAGCGAGCGATGGAAGGAAATCTGGCGATAGCCGTGTCGGTCGCGCTGGCGCTGGAGTATGAAGACGTCCTCAAGCGTGCTGCAGTTGCGGAGGCGAGCTGGGCCGACGCTGATGGACTCGAAGTCATTCTGGATGCGCTGTTGGCGCGGGCGCAGCGCATTATGCCGATCCGGACCCGGCTGAGACCCATTTTGGCCGACCCAGGGGACGAAATGGTGTTGGAGTGCGCGGTTCAGTCGGGTGCCGATGCGATCGTCACAATGAACACGAGGGATTTTCGTGGTGCCGCGAAACGCTTTCGCGTGGGCCTGTTGAGGCCTGGTGAGCTCTTGCAGCGACTGGAGGAAGAACAGCAATGACGAACTATCCATTGCGACTGCCTGACCATGTGATGGCTGAGGTCAAGGCGATGGCAGCGCGCAGCGGTACATCGCTGAACCAGTTTCTTTCGACGCTGATCGCCGAGCGCGTCGGCGAGATGAAAGCGCTGGCCTATGTCGAGGCAAGGGCGTCGCGGGCGGATATCGGCAAAGCGCTGGAAGTGCTGGCGCAGGTCCCCGACCGCAAACCGATGGCGGGCGACGAGCGCTATCCCGCGTAGGCCGAGCACATCCGGCACACTATGCCGGCCAAACAGGGTCAGGGCGCCAGATCGAACCGAGCGGCCATTTGGTGATGCTCGACCAGCCGGCGCGGTTCCGGGAAACGCTGCGGCAGTTCCTTGCGCGCTAGGGCGGATCTTCAGTCCTGATCGTTGAGGTCCGTCATCAGCGCGTCGATATTGTCGAATCGCCTGGTCTTGCCCGCCCTCGCTTCCCGCATGGCCGCCTGCGTTTTGGCGTTCGGAACGCGCACCTCGAACGGGAGCGCCTTTTCAGCGGCCAACCTGACGAAAAGAAGCCGGATAGCGTCGGATACCGACAACCCCATTTCCGAGAGTACGGCCGTTGCTTCCTTCTTCAGGACCGGATCGATCCGGGCGCGTACCACGTCCGCCGCAGCCATTGGCATATCCTTCAAATTGAAGCTACATTGTAGCTACAAACTATTACACACGTGAGACGCGTCGTCAACCGCGCTTCATTGGAAAAGCCGAATGGCGTCGTTTTTCCCTTAATTTCGCTGAGTGGGAGCGCAAGAATCGCTGTAATCGCCTAAATAAGGGTGGCATAGGATTGAGGGTTCGGTCGAGCCGTTGGCACGATGGTAGGCCAAGGCTCCTCTCCTGCCTGATGGTGATCCGGTTGAGGACTGCTGTGATGCGCTCGCTCGAACGCACGACCCGTTTCAAAAAAGATCATAAACGGGAGAAGAAGACCGACCCGCTTCTCGATGCGGCGCTGGTTCCGGTTCTTGAGCTGCTTTTAACCGACGCCCAGCTGCCGGAGCGATTGATCGATCATCAGCTAACCGGCGAATGGAAGGGTTTCCGCGACTGCCATGTAAAGCCCGATTTGGTGCTGATCTATCAGAAGCCCGAGGGGTTGCTGAGGCTGGTTCGCCTCGGGTCGCATAGCGAGTTGTTCTAAAGGCTGAGGGGGCTCGCCATAGCCTAAGGCGCCAACACCGTATCCACTGCCCTGGCCAGCGTCTTGGGATAATCGAGCGTATAATGCAGCCCCCGGCTCTCCTTGCGGTGGAGCGCCGAGCGGACGATCAGCTCGGCGCTTTGCAGCAGGTTGCGCAGCTCGACCAGATCGGGCGTCACCCGGAAATGGCCGTAATAATCCTCGACCTCCTCGGTCAGCAATTTGATCCGGTGCTGGGCGCGCTCGAGCCGCTTGGTCGTCCGGACGATGCCGACATAATTCCACATGAAGCGGCGGATCTCGGTCCAGTTCTGCTTGATCACCACCTCCTCGTCGGAATCGGTGACGCGGCTCTCGTCCCAGGCGCGGATCGGCGGCGCGGAGGGAAGATCGTCCCAGTGCGCCGCGATATGGCTCGCCGCCGCGTCGCCGAAGACGAAGCATTCGAGCAGTGAGTTGGAGGCGAGCCGGTTGGCGCCGTGCAGGCCAGATTGGCTGACCTCGCCGACCGCGTAGAGGCCGGGCAAATCGGTCCGCCCGTCGAGATCGATGACCACGCCGCCGCAGGTATAATGCTGGGCCGGCACGACCGGGATCGGGTCCCTCGTGATGTCGATGCCGAGCTCGAGCAGCCGGGCGTGGATGTTGGGGAAATGGGCGCGCACGAACTCCGGCTCGCGGTGGCTGATGTCGAGATGGACGTAATCGAGGCCAAGCCGCTTGATCTCATGGTCGATGGCGCGGGCGACCACGTCGCGCGGCGCCAGTTCGGCGCGTTCGTCGAAATCGGGCATGAAGCGGTGGCCGGGCGCCCCGGTTTCGTCGGGGGGAATCTTGAGCTGCCCGCCCTCGCCGCGCACCGCCTCGGTAATCAGGAAGTTCTTGACCTCGAAATTGTAGAGGCAGGTCGGGTGGAACTGCATGAACTCCATGTTGGAGATGCGGCAGCCTGCCCGCCACGCCATGGCGATGCCGTCGCCGGTGGCGCCGCGCGGCGCGGTCGAGAAGAGGTAGACTCGGCCCGCGCCGCCGGTCGCCAATATGGTCGCCCGCGCGGTGAAGGTCTCGACTCGGCCGCTTTTCCGGTTGAGCGCGTAGGCGCCCCAGACATGGCCGTCGCCCGAATAGCGCTCGCCATGACGGCTGGTGACCAAGTCGATCGCGACCATGTCGGGAACGAGACTGATGTTGGGGTTGGCCGCGGCCGCCTTCTCCAGCGCCTGCTGCACCGCCCAGCCGGTGGCGTCGTCGACATGGACGATGCGGCGGTGGCTGTGCCCGCCCTCGCGGGTCAGGTGCCAGCCTTCATTGTTGGCGGCGGCGTTGAACGGGACTCCCAATTCGGCGAGCCTGGCGATCGCCGCGGGCGCGCTGCCGACCACGAACTCGACGGTGGCGCGGTTGTTGAGGCCGGCGCCGGCGGTCATCGTGTCCTCGACATGGCTTTCGAACGTGTCGCCGGGCTCGAGCACCGCCGCGATCCCGCCCTGCGCCCAAGCGGTCGCACCTTCGGAGAGCCCGCCCTTGGCGAGCACCAGCACGCGCTTGGTCTCCGCCAGCGCCAGCGCCGCGGTGAGCCCGGCGGCGCCCGAACCGATTATCAGGACGTCGTGGGGCTGAGCGGTCATAGTCATCTCATGAACGGCGCCGCGAATCCCGACAAGCGCCGATTGCCAGCTCGCACGCAAGCAATCGGCGCAGGAATC
>Ga0190265_10000583_pt1 | contig 25437 bp, 31 predicted proteins | sample Popmic124T_FD_133135 | JGI IMG/M metagenome (GOLD analysis project Ga0190265, IMG submission 133135) | Populus adjacent soil microbial communities from riparian zone of Indian Creek, Utah, USA - 124 T | ecosystem: Environmental > Terrestrial > Soil > Riparian zone | place: USA: Utah | collected...
CGAGATGGACTTCGCCGGATTGAAGGCGGCTGCGGCGCGCGAGATCGCTTTGGCCTTCGGGGTGCCGCCGATGCTGCTCGGCCTGCCCGGCGATTCGACCTACGCCAATTATCGCGAGGCCAATCGCGCTTTGTGGCGGCTGACCGTGCTGCCGATGGCGGCGCGGATGTTGAGCGGGATCGGGGCGGCGCTGGCGTCGTGGTGGCCGGGGCTCGGGCTCGCCGTCGACGCCGACCAGATCAGCGCGCTGGCCGAGGAGCGCGAGCGGCTGTGGCGGCAGGTGAGCGGCGCCGACTTCCTCAGCGACGGTGAGAAAAGGGAGATGCTGGGTTTCGGGCCGGCGGGATGATATGGGGACACACACCTTTGTGTCCCCTGTTTGGGGACACAAAGGTGTGTGTCCCCAAGGAGGGAGAAATGCCGCCGACATCCGGGATGGAGACGCGCGAGATCGTCGAGGCGATGGTCAGGGCGATCAATTCGGGCCGCGCCGAGGCGGCGGGGCAGCGGATGCACCTTTCGGGCCTGTTCGTCGACTCGCTCGGCAACCGGCTCGAGGGGCGGCGGGCACTGGTCGAGGGCTGGCGCGCTTATTACCGGCTGGTGCCCGATTACCGGATCGAGATCGACGGGATGATCGTGGACGGCCTCGAGGCCATGCTCCACGGCCGCGCCCGCGGCACCGTCTATCGCGGCGGCTTGCCCGTCGAGGGCGGCGCCTTCGAGGTCCCGGCGGCGTGGCGGGCGACGAGCGACGGCGGCCGCGCGCTGACCCTGTGGCAGGTGTTCGCCGACAACGGGCCGGTCCGCGCGCTGCTCGGCCCATAACGTCGCGGCGGCGGCCGAACGGCAAGATTTCACAGTGAGTTTCCACAAGATCCCGGCCTCCGCCGGGATGACGACGAGGTGTGCCATGAACAATTCGAGCGCGTCGATGCTGGCGCTGCTGATCGCCCAGGCGGAAGGGCAGGGGGCGGACATGGTCACTTTGCGCGGCCTCGTCGAGGAGGCGTGCGAGGTCGGCGCGGAGCGGGCGCTCGCCGCTTTGGGCCTCAAGGACGAGCATGCGCGGCGCGACATGGACGACCTGCGCGAATTGCTCAGGGCCTGGCGCGACGCCAAGAAATCGGCGTGGAACGCGGTGGTGACCTGGGCGGTCAGGATCTTCCTCGCCGTGCTGGTCGCCGGCATCGCGGTCAAGGTCGGCCTCTTGGAGATGATCCGATGACGGCGTCGGATCGTCCCCCGGCAAAGCGCACCGGCGTGCGCTTTGCCGGTTATGCGGCGATCTTCGGGCGGCCGGACCGCGGCGGCGACGTGGTGCGCGCCGGCGCATTCGCGCGGGCGGTGAAGCGCGGCGCGGCGGCGGTGCCCTTGCTGTGGCAGCACGCGCCGGCGCGGCCGATCGGGCGGGTCGACTATCTCAAGGAGGACCGGCGCGGCCTCAGGGTGATCGGGCGGCTGTCCGACGGCGCCGCCGGGCGCGAGGCGGCGGCGCTGCTGAAGGAGGGCACGGTCAGCGGCCTTTCCTTCGGTTACCGGGTGCGCGCCGCGGCCGGGGAGGGGCCGCGCGAGCTGGTCGATCTCGAGCTGGTCGAGATCAGCCTGGTGACGCTGCCGATGCAGCCCAAGGCGCGGGTGCACGCGCTCGAAGGCTAGAGGGGACAGTCCCCGGAGGGGGGACAGTCCCCGGAGGGGGGACAGGAGGGGACAGTCCCCGGAGGGGGGGACAGTCCCCATTTATGGGCGTCAGGCCGGCGGGCAGGCGGTGACGTGGGTCTCGAAGCGGTCGCCGCTCGGATCGGTGTAATAATGCGACATGCTGGCGCCCATCCGGATCAGCCGGCCGGCATTGGGATCGCGGCACAGATTGGCCTGGTTGCCGGCCTGGGCGGTCTGGCGGATGGTCTCCATCTGGGCGCTCGGAATGTCCTGGCTGATCGCCATTTCATAGACGATCTCGGTGCCCTGCGAGCGGACCCCGGTCAGCGTCGTGATCTGATCGACGGTCATCGGCGTGCGCTGGTTGAGCTCGGCGGCGGCGGTCGCGATCTGGCCGGCGAGCGCGGGATCGGCGGGCGCGGCCGTCGCGACCGGCTTGTCGCCCACCGTGGGCGTAGAGACGTTGACGGCGATGCTCGTATCTGCGGCGTTGGACGCCGATTCGTCGGGCATGTTGATCAGGTCGCGAACCTGATCGCAGCCGCCGAGCGCCAAAACGAGCGCGGCGATGCCGATGCCGCTGCCGAGTCCTGATTTCATGTTCGTCCCCCCTGTCCCTGTTCGGACGGAGAGGGTGGCGCGCGCCGGCCGCCCCGTCAATCGGATTGGGCGCCGGGACCGGAATTTCAACGAGGAGAAGGAACATGCTGGAAGTGAAGACGGACGCGCTGGAGGCGTCGTTCGAGGCGCTGGAGCGGGAGGATGACGACATCGCGGCGCTGCGCGAGGATTTGGCGGCGCTCAAGGCGCGGCTCGACGCCCAGGCGGTCGCGGGGGCGCGGCCGGCTCTGTCGGGCGCGAAAGCCGAGCCGTCGCCATTCGTCGAGCGCTATCTCAGGAAGGGGCTCGAGGCGGGCGTCGAATTGAAGGCGCTGTCGGGCGCGAGCGACGCGGCGGGCGGCTATGCGGTGCCCGAGGAGCTCGACGCGGCGATCGAGCGGACGCTCACGGCCATCTCGCCGATCCGGGCGATCGCCAACGTCGTCAAGGTGGGGTCCGCGGGCTACCGCAAGCTCGTCACCACCGGCGGCACGCCGTCGGGCTGGGTCGCCGAGACGGGCGCCAGGCCGGAGACCAATACGCCCGATTTCACCGAGGTCGCGCCGCCGTTCGGCGAGCTCTACGCCAATCCGGCGGCGAGCCAGGCGATGCTCGACGACGCCGCGTTCGACGTCGAGGCCTGGCTGGCCAGCGAGATCGCGACCGAGTTCGCGCGGGCGGAAGGGGCGGCGTTCGTCGCCGGCAACGGCACCAACCGGCCCAAGGGCTTCCTCGCCGCTCCGACCAGCGCGGCGGCGGACGGCGCGCGGCCGTTCGGGACGCTGCAATTCCTCGCCACCGGAGTCGCCGGCGGCTTTCCGGCGTCGAACCCGCAGGACAAATTGATCGACTTCGTGCAGACCCTGCGCTCGCCCTACAGGCAGGGCGCGACGTTCGTGATGAACTCGGCGACCGCGGCTCGGATCCGCAAGTTCAAGACCGCGGACGGCGCCTTCCTGTGGCAGACCGGGCTGGTGGCGGGGCAGCCCGACACCTTGCTCGGCTATCCGGTGGTCGAGGCCGAGGACATGCCCGACGTCGCCGCCGACGCGCTGGCGGTCGCGTTCGGCAATTTCCGGGCCGGCTATCTGATCGCCGAGCGGGCGGAGACGCAGATCCTGCGCGACCCCTATACCAACAAGCCGTTCGTCCATTTCTACGCGACCCGGCGGGTCGGCGGCCAGGTGATGAACTCGGAGGCGATCAAGCTGCTGAAGTTCGCGGCTTAAGAGGCCCCTCCACCGCACTTCGTGCGGTCCCCCTCCCCTGCAAAGGCAGGGGAGGAATGGGATCGTGCCGCTTTCCAAGACGAGAGATCGACCATGACCCTGTTCTTCGCAGACCTGGTGCGCGAGGCGTGCCAGGGGACCGGGACGGGCGACCTGGCGCTGGACGGCGCGCTGCCCGGACATCGCCGCTTCGCCGACGCGGTGCCGGCGGGCGCGCGCTTCCATTATTGCATCGTCGGCGTCACCGAGCCCGGGGAGTGGGAGACCGGCGAGGGCGAGATCGGCAGCGGCGGCGCGCTGGTGCGGCTGCCGCTCGCTTCGTCCGCAAATGGCGCCGCGGTCGATTTCTCGGGCGGCTTGAAGACGGTGGCGCTGATCGCGGCGGCGGCGTGGTTCACCGCGCAGGAGGAGGCGGTGAGCATCGCCGACGTCGATGGGCTGCAAGTTGCGCTCGATGGCAAGGCGGCGCTGGCCGGGGCGGCGTTCACCGGCGCGCTCGCCGCGCCGGGCCTCACGGTCGGCGGGGTGGCGGTGGTCGGCGGCCGGGCGACCGGCTGGGGCGCGCCGACCGGGACCGCCAACCGGGCCGCGTTCGACACCGGCGCGGTCTCGATCAACCAGCTCGCGCAGCGGCTGAAGGCGCTGATCGACGACCTGCGCGGCCACGGCCTGATCGGCAATTGAGATGAACGCGCGGGCGATAGCGGCGCAGGCGATCGGCGCCTGCGGCACCGCCATGCTGACCACCGACTTCGGCCGGACCCGGCTCGCGGAGATCGCGCGGGCACGGCCGGAGCGCCGCGCGGGCGCGGCCGAACGCGACGAGACGGTGCGCGCGACGCGCCCCTGACGAGGACATGGACGATGAGCTTCTACCTGAAGGACCCCGAGGCGCGGGTCGATTATGCGATCGACTGGGCGCCCTATCTCGACGGCCAGACGATCGCGGCCAGCCTGTGGGGGGTCGCGCCGGTCGAGACCGGCGGGATCGCGATCGACGAAGCGAGCTTCACGCCGGGCCGGACCGCGACGCGGCTGAGCGGCGGAGTCGCCGGGCACAGCTACAGCATTTCGAACCTCGTCACGCTCTCGGACGGCAGCCGAGACACACGGTCGATCTTGATCCGCGTGGAGGAACGCTGACGGCGCCGTTCCCCCATTTCGCCGGACCCCGCCCGAGCGGGCGGGCCGGCTTTCCAGCCGCAACCTGAAGAAAGGACCTTCCAATGACCTTGTTCACCATCCCGTCGTTCACCGCCGGCTCCACCGTGACCATCCCCGGGGGAACCAACATCCTGCGCACCGACTGCTACGATCCGGCGGTGCCGGAGCGCGGCAGCGCGCTCTACGTGCTGGACCCGGACCAGTCGGACATCACCGCGATCGGCCAGGACCTGGCCAACGACGTGCCCCTCCTGTCACAGCCCGCCGCCGAGGCCGCGATCGCCGAGCTGGAAAGCTATTTCCGGTTCAAATCGGACAACGATCTGTGGTTCACGCTGGCCGAGGAGCGGCCGAGCTCGGACATGTTCGGCGCTCCCGGCGACGGCACGTTCGACCGCGCCAACCCGGCCGCATCGAGCGGCACCGACGTCACCGCCAGGCTGCAGGCGCTGTTCAACTATTGCATCCATTACGCCAAGCGGCCCGCCTATATCAGCGCCGGCATCCATGTGACCACCGACACGCTGCACATCGGCTATGGCAACGACTTCATCCAGCTCGAGGTGATCGGAGCCGGCCGCCGGTTCCGCGGCGAGACGACCCAATCGGGTTCGACGATCCTGCTGCGCGACTTCGACAACGAGCCGGAAGAGGAGGAGATGCACCGGCTCGATCGCCCGGTCATCAACATCCAGGGCGGCCGCTCGATCGCGATCAGCAGCCTCGCCATCGCCGGCTATCTCAGCCGGAAGATCGACGCGAGGAAAATGGCGCTCTCCACGTTCGCGCCCGAGGTCGACGACACCGACCCGGCCGAGTGGGACGATGACGACTTCGCCATCGCCGATTCCCGCTACAAGCCCTATTGCGGCATCTGCATCGACGGCTATTCCGGCACCGTCGACACCGGGCGTTACCCGGCACCGACCCGGCCGGCCTGGGTGCTCAACGGCGCCGTCCCCTATGGCAAGAGCGAAACGTCGGGCATCAAAATCGAGGATTGCGACATCGGCGGCTTCACCGTCGCGGTGATGTGCAACCCTTCGGGCTCCGAGGCGCAGGGGGACTTCCTGAAGATCAATGACTGCGTCCTCCACCACTGCAAATATCTGGTCAGCGTCGGCGTCAGCCAGAGCCGCAATGTCGGGATCGAGAATTGCAACTGCCAACTCTATTACTGCGCGATCACCAACCGGACCCACGGCGCGCAGCTCGGCAACCTCGGCGGCACGATCCTCAACACCAGCCTCGGCACCGGCATCGACCTGATCGACGTCCAGCTCGGCGTCGCTCAGGCCTTCACTTTCCAGAATTGCTATTGCGAGGCGCAGTGGCGGATCGGCCGGCTCGCCTCCATCGGCAACGACGTCGGGATGACCTTCAAGGACTGCAACCTGCGCTTTACGATGAAAGGCCAGATCGGCGAGACCGCGGACATTCGCGGCATCCCCGGGGCGCTGCTCTACAATGCGATCCTGCCGGGGGAGGCGCTTTACGCGACGGTGAAGTTCGAGGGCGGCCAGCTGTTCGTCGACAGCGTGGCGAGCATCATGGCGAACTGCCAGGTCGAGGGCACCAAGATCATCGCGACAAGGCGTACGAGCGGCACGATCGCGAATCCCTATGAGCGGCACCTGCACAACGCGCTCGCCGGCGGCTGGGCGCTGCTCGGCCTCAACGGCGACGATTACGGCCACGAAATGGCCTTCCACCCGGTCGATCTCGACACCGGCGTCAAGCCGGGCATGCAGGCCACGACCGACGAGGGCTTCAAATATTCGAGCCGCAATTACGGCGCGCCGATCTACGCCCGGACGATTCGCCCGCGCGACGACCGGATGTTCGAAGCGATCCCGCGCGGCTATGGCGCGCAGGTGATCGCGAAGGGCACGCTGGCCCCCTATACCTGGTCCGGCAACGAGTTGACCTGCGCATGGAGCGGCGCCACGCGGGCCTATCATGGCGAGATCCTCGGCTTCGGTCCGGGCGGGGTGATGCTCGACCAGGCCACCGGCTCGGTGCTCGTCATCCGCTCCGCGGTGGAGGCCGGCGGCAAGCTCACGGTGATCGCCGTCCTGCAGAACAACTACAAGGACGGCGGCGGCGGGACTCCGACGCGGATCGAGGCGATCAGCGAGGGCGGGGGCTCGGGCGCCGCCTCGGCCTGGCTCCTCTCGCACGGCCGGTTCTTCACCCTGCCCAGGCCCCATAATGGCGATTTCACCGTCAGCAGCGATACGATCGCCAATGTCCAGCAGGGCGACGGCACGAACAGCCTGAACCTCGGCGTGACCCTCTCCACGACGACGACGAACGGCTCGCCCGTCGTCACCGTGACGCCGTCGGCGAGCGCCGTCCTGGTCAATGCCCTGGTCACGGGCACCGGGATTCCGGCGGGGGCGAAGGTGGTCTCGATCGCCGGGAACAATGTCACGCTGAGCGCGAATGCGACGGCGACGGGCAGCGGCGTCTCGATCACCTTCTCGAACGCGCTGCTGCCGGGCGACAATCTGTTCCTCGGCAACCAGCGGCGGCCGATCCTGTCCGAAACCGGCGGGCGGATCCTCGACGTGAACCACGGCGCCAAGACGATCCAGCTGAGCAGCACCGCCGCGTTCACCGCGTCGCGGGAGCGGCTGAGCCGCTTCATCCGGGCGCTGCCCGACAACGCGTGACCAGCCGCCGGGGCCGCCGCTGCGGGAGCGGCGGCCCCGGCCCACCGGCCAAGGAGAAGGAAAATGGCGATCGTGGTCGCGGAGCCGCCGGCGCTGGCCGTGCCGCTCGCCGAGGTCAAGGCGTTCCTGAGGATCGGGACGAGCGAGGAGGACGCCCTCATCGCCGGCCTGGTGCGGAGCGCCGCCGAAACCTGCGAGGCCTTTACCGGCCGGGCGCTGATCGCTCGGCCGGTCGAGGAAACGCTGCGCGCGGCGCGCGCCTGGATTCGGCTCGGGGCGACTCCGGTGCGCTCGATCGAGCAGGTCGCCCGGCTCGATCCCGACGGCTTGCCCGAACCGTTGCCGGCGGTCGATTATGCGATCGACATCGACGCCGCCGGCGACGGCTGGGTGAGGCTGCCCGGCGCCGGCGGAGTCCTGCCGACCGGCCGGGCCGGGCGAATCCGAGTGTCCTACCGGACCGGCATGGCGGCGGGGGCGAACGGGATCCCGGAGGCGCTTCGGCACGGCATCGTCCGGCTGGCGGCGCATCTCTACACCCATCGCGACAGCGCCGACGCACCCGGTCCGCCGGCGGCGGTGACCGCCTTGTGGCGGCCCTGGCGGCGGCTGAGGCTGCGCTGATGTTCGAGCGCCTGAGCGCGCGCATCGAGCGCGCCGCCGCGCAACGGGCGCGGGCGCGGGGCGCCGGGCTGGCGGCGCGGATCGCCGACGAGCTGCCGAGCGGGGTGACGGCCGAGGCGGACGAGAGCGGCGTGCGGCTGAGCGGACGGGGGCTGCGGCGGCGGTTCGCGCTCGAGCCGGCATTGCGGTGGCTGATCGCGGGGTTGGGACGATGGTGATTGGTGCGAGCGAAGCGCTGGCGGACGCCGCGGCGGCCGCCTTGCGCGGCATGAACGGGCTGACCGGAGTCCATGAGGGCGTGCCGGTGCAGGCGGCGGCGCCTTATGCGGCGGTGGAGGCCGGGCCGGAGACGGACTGGAGCCACAAGAGCGGCGCCGGCCGCGAGGTGCGGCTGGCGGTCGCGCTGCGCGGCCGGGGCGAGCGGCCGGCGCCGCTCCGGGCGCTGGCGGCCGAGGCCGAAGCGGCGATCGAAGCGCTCGACGGCGAGATCGGCGGCTGGCGGCTGGTGACCTTGCGCTTCGTGCGCAGCCGGCTGCTCGCCGAAGCGCGCGGCGAGTGGGTCGCGGTCAGCGAATATCGCGCGCGGATGCTGAAGGCGTAACTCCCTCCCCCTCGGGGGGAGGGGATTACTGAGGAGTCGTCGGGGCCGGCGCGGGCGTCGTCGGCGGAGTCGTCGCCGAGGCGGTCGCCGCGGGCGCCGCCGGTGCAGCGGGCAGCTCCATCTCGAAGCGCTCGCGGAAGTTGACCTTCGCCTCGTCGACCGCTTCGGTCGCCGACCGCTCCGCCGTGGCGCGAGTCGCGCGAGTCGCCGTTTCGCGCTGGATGACGGCGGCGCGATAGGCCGCCTCCTGCGCCGTGCATTGCCGCGGATATTGGGTGTTGAACGCTTCGGCGGTCATATTCCCTTCGAGGCTCCGCTCGACGAAGCCGCGCAGGCAGCCCGTATAGGCCTCGCGCGCGGTGCGCGTCGTGTCGGAAGCGCCCTGGGCCGCCAAAGCGGCGAGAGACAGCACCAGCACAGATGCGATCATGACGAACCCCCATCCATCCAATTGCCTGACGAACAAGGAGAATGCGCCATGAGCGCCGAAAAAGGAAGCGCCTTTTTGCTGAAAGTGGGCGACGGCGGCACGCCGCCCGTCTTCGCCACCGTGGCCGGGATGCGGACGACGCAGATGTCGGTCAACGGCGAGGCGGTCAACGTCACCACCAAGGAATCGGGCGGCTGGCGCGAATTGCTCTCCGGCGCCGGCCTGCGCTCGGTGTCGGTGGCGGGCAGCGGCATCTTCACCGGCTCGGCGGCGGAGACGCGGCTCAAGGCCAACGTGCTCGCCGGGCTGATCGACGATTACGAATTGTCGTTCGAGAGCGGCGAGCGGATGCGCGGGCGGTTTTTGCTGACTCGGCTCGATTATGCCGGCGACTATAATGGCGAGCGGACCTATGCGCTCGCCCTGGAAAGCTCGGGCGCGGTGGTGAGCCTGTGACGCGGCCGGCCAATCCGGCGCGCGGCGAGGCGCGGCTCGTGGTCGGCGGCGAGGCGCTGGTGCTGCGCCCGACCTTCGCGGCGCTGGTCGCGGCCGAGGAGGAATTGGGGCCGCTGTTCGCGCTGGTCGAGCGCGCGGCGCGCGGTCGGCTGAGGCTCGCCGAGATGGCCGCCTTGTTCTGGCATTGCACGGCCGACCGGCCCGAGGCGGTGACGCGCGAGCGGATCGGCGAGGCGCTGGCCGGGCAGGGGCTGGCGAAGGCGACCCCGGTGCTCAGGCTGCTGCTGACCCAGATATTGCAGGGCCGTGCCTGAAAACCCTCTCCCTCAGGGAGAGGGCAGGGTGAGGGTGTTCGGACCATGGGGCTTAACTCCGAGACAGTAACCCCTCACCCCATCCCTCTCCCCATGGGAGAGGGGGCTTTGGTGCGCTTCACCGACTCGGCCGCCAGGCTGGCGGGCCTCGCCGGCGCGTTGCTCGGCTGGCGGCCGGACGAGTTCTGGAGCGCGACGCCGGCGGAGCTGGCTGCGGTGCTCAATGCTCTGGCCGGCCCCGAAGCTTTCGCGCCGGCCGACGACCTGGCCCGCTTGATGGAGATCTATCCCGATGGATGAGGAGATCGAACGGCTGCTGGTCAGCGTGCGCGCCGACACCGCCGTCTTCGCGCGCGACGTGGCGGCGATGCGGGCCGAGCTGGACGGGCCGTTCGCGGCCGGCGTCGAGCGGGCCGGGCTGGCGCTGGAGAACGCGCTGATCCGCGGCTTGCGGACCGGGCGGCTGGGCTTCGAGGATCTGAAGCGGGTCGCCCTGGCGGCGCTGGCCGAGATCGCCTCGGCCTCGATCCGCGGCGGCCTCGGCGCGATTGCCGGGGGCGGCGGGAGCGGCATCGGCGGCGCGATCGCCAGCCTGCTCGCCGCCTTCGCCGGGGCGCCGGGCAAGGCGATCGGCGGGCCGGTCTCGCCCGGGCGCGCTTACCTGGTCGGCGAGCGCGGGCCGGAGCTGTTCGTGCCGGCGGCGAGCGGACGGATCGAGGCGGGGCGGCCGGCGGCGCCGCGCGAGATCAGGCTCAGCGTCACTGTCAACGCGCCGGCGGGGGCGGAGCCGCAGGCGCTCAAGGCGTCGAGCCGGCAGGTGGCGCGGGCGGTCAGGCAGGCGCTGCTCCGGGTGGAGGATTGAGCGATGGCCCACTGGCTGGCGCCGGCCGGCAGCGCCAAGGCGTGGTCCACGGTGAAGCGCTTCGACGCGCGCTTCTGGACCGTCGATTTCCCGCGGCCGATGATGGCGAGCGCGGTGACGACCGGGCCGGACGCGCTTCGGGTCGAGGCGGTCTTCTACCGGGCCGACGATCTTGCCGGGCTGATCTGGGAGGCGGAGGACCGGTGGGACCATGTGCTGTTGCGCTACGAGACGGCGCGCGACTTCCGGCGGTGCCGGCTCTCCTTCCGCTGGCGCTCAGGCGGGGTGGTGGCGCTCGACGCGGTGCATGGGCCGACCCTGACCATCGAGGGCCGCGACTCGGAAGGGGCGGCGCGGAGCTGGTTCGTTCGGCTGTGGAACTATGCCGAGGGCGATCCCGAGGACGCCGCGATCGACCTGGATTTCGCCGGCCTCGCGGGCGGCTGGGAGGCGGACGATCCGGTCTGGGCGGGCGATATCGACCGGATGTTCGTGTCGCTGGTGGCGCCGGGCTATAGCGGCGCGGACGAGATGCTCGCGGGGCCCGCGGAAGGCTGGGCGGAGCTGAGCCAAATCGGCTGCGACGGCTCCGGATCGGTGCTGGCGCTCGGCGACGGGCAGCTGCCCGGGCACGGCCTGAGGATCGCCACCGGCTATGACGATCTCTACCATCTGACGCCGGCGCGGATGCTGCGCGCGATCGTCCGGCTCGGCTATCGCGCGCTGATCAACCATTATGTCGGGATGAGCCATTATTTCCGGCTCGACGCCGCGCTCGAGGTCACGGGCGCGCTCAACGGTCCGTGCGAGGCCTGGCACGCCGATTTCCTGGCGCGGGCGAAGGCGCTCGGCTTCGGCGCGATCCTGTCGCTGAGCTACGAGCTGCTCGATCAGCATTGCCCGGAGGCGTGGAAGCAGCGGGCCGAGAATGGCGATCCGGCGCTGACCGGATGGGAGCCGCCCTCGGCCTTGCTGTCGCCGGCCAATGCCGGCGCGATGGCCTATCTGCAGGGGATCGCGCGGGCGTTCGCGGCGCTGGCGGCCGCGGCCGGCCAGCCGGTCCGCTTCCAGGCGGGCGAGCCCTGGTGGTGGGTGACGGCGGATGGCCGGATCTGCCTCTATGACGATGAAGCGGTGGCGGCGTTCGACCCGGTCCCGATCCCGGACGTGCGGGCGCCGCTCGACGCGGCGCAGAAAGCGACGCTCGACGATGCCGGCGCTGCGCTGGCGGCGTCGACGGCGGCTTTGTGCGCGGCGGTGCGCGACGAGGCGCCGGGCGCTTCATGCCAGCTGCTCGTCTATCTGCCGACCGTGCTCGACGGGCTCGAGGTCAAGCGGGCCAACGTGCCCCTGGGCTGGGCGGCGCCGGCTTTCGACGTGCTCCAGCTCGAAGATTATGACTGGGTGATCGCGGGGCGCGCGGGCGCGACCGCGCGCGCCGCCGCCGAGATGGCGGCGCGGCTCTCTTACCCGGTCGCCGGCCAGCATTATTTCGCCGGCTTCGTGCTCGCGGCGGAGGACAGGCGGCTGTGGGCGCCGATCGCCGCGGCGGCCGACGCGGCGGTGGAGCGCGGCACGGCGGAGGTCTTCGTCTGGGCGCTGCCGCAGGTGCAGCGCGACGGCTTCGTCCATTTCGATACGGGAGAGAGTGTGATGGAGTCCTTTGCGGACGTGCGCTTTCCGGTCGCGCTGGGGCGGGAGGCCGGCGTCGAAGCCGCTTTCTCGACCGCGATCGTGACCACCGCGGGCGGCGCCGAGCAGCGCAATTCCGACTGGGCCGACGCGCGCCTGCGCTTCGACGCCGGGCCGGGGCTGCGCGGCGAGGCCGACCTGCACGAATTGATCGCCTTCTTCCGCGCCAGGCGCGGGGCGGCGATCGGGTTCCGGCTCGAAGACCCGTTCGACCACAGTTCGAACGGGATGACGGGCGAGCCGGGGGCGGCGGACCAGGCATTGGGCTTAGGCGACGGCGTGAGGACGGCGTTCCCGCTGGTCAAGACCTATGACGGCCAGGTCCGCCGCATCACCCGCCCGGTGGCCGGGACGGTGCGCGTTTCGGTCGGCGGGGTTGAGCGGCTGAGCGGCTGGACGCTGGCGGAGAAGGGGGTGATCGAGTTCGACACGGCGCCCGCGGCAGATGCCGAGGTGGCGGCCGGCTATCGCTTCGACGTGCCGGTGCGCTTCGCCGAGGACCGGCTTGCCTTGAGCCGGGCGACCTTCCTGGCCGGCGACGTCCCGTCGGTGCCGATGATCGAGATCAGGGAAAGCTGAGCTCTTCCTCCTTCCTTCGCGTCCTTTGCGGCTTCGCGTGAAAAAGGAAGGATGAGTTCACCAAAGGCGCGAAGGACGCGAAGAAGTTGAGAGCCGCTGCGCGGGAGGAGGGTAAGCATGGCGGCTTTTCTGGAGCCCGATTTGACCACCATCGCCTTGTGCTGGCGGCTGGAGCGGCGCGACGGGGCGGCGCTCGGCTTCACCGGGCACGACCACGACCTCGGCATAGACGGCCTTCGCTATCGCGCGGCGCCGGGGATGCTGCCTTCGGCGATCACGCTTTCGGACGGGTTCGAGCCCGACACTCTCGACATCGAGGGCGCGCTCACCGGCGACGCGATCAGCGCCGCGGACCTCGCCGCCGGGCGCTGGGACGGGGCTTCGGTGTCGGTGTTCATGCTCGACTGGGAAGCGCCCGAGGGCGAGCGGCTGGCGCTGGCTCGCGGCGAGCTCGGCGAGGTTTCGATCCGCGGCGACGCGTTCGAGGCCGAGCTGCGCGGGCCGACCGCCTTGCTCGACTCGGCGGTGGTCGAACAGACCTCGCCCGAATGCCGGGCCAGGCTCGGCGACAAGAGGTGCCGGGTCGACATGGCGGCGCGGGTGCGCGCGACTCGGATCGCCGCCTTCGTCGCGGCGGATGTCGTCGACGTCGAGGAGGCGGCCGCCGGCAATTCTTACGGCTATGGCCGGCTGCGCTGGATCGGCGGCGCCAATAGCGGACTCGACAGCTTTATCCTTGCCTCGGCCGGAACCCGGCTGACGCTGCGCGAGCCGCCGCCTTTCGCGCCGGCGCCCGGCGATCTCGTCGAGATCGAGGAGGGCTGCGACAAGATGCTGGCGACCTGCGCGGGCCGGTTCGCGAACGCGGCCAACTTCCGCGGCGAGCCGCATCTGCCCGGCATCGACCTTTTGACCCGCTATCCCGGCGCCTAGCGCGATGAGCCGGGGCGCGGAGCGGATCGTCGCGCGGGCGCGGGTGCTGCTCGGGGTCCGCTTCCGGCCGCAGGGGCGGTCGGCGGCGACGGGGCTCGATTGTGTCGGCCTCGCCGCCGCGGCGGCCGGCGTGGAGCGGGTGCGGCAGGATTATGCGCTGCGCGGCGGTTCGCTCGCGCGGCTGAACGCAGGCCTGGCCGCGGCCGGGCTGAAGCAGGAGGAGGCGGCCCGCCCGGGCGACATCCTCGTGATGGCGGCGGGACCGGCGCAGCTTCATCTCGGCATCTTCACCGGCGCCGGCATCATCCATGCCGATGCCGCCCTGCGCCGGATCGTCGAGCGGCCGGGCCCGGCGCCCTGGCAGGTGCTCGGCATCTGGCGCTTCGAGGAGGATTGAATGGCGACGCTCATCCTGACCGCGGTCGGCCAGGCGTTCGGCGGGCCGATCGGCGGCGCGATCGGATCGATCCTCGGCCAGGCGATCGACCAGCGCATCTTCGCGCCCAAAGCGCGCCACGGGCCGAGGCTCGGCGACCTTGCGGTGCAGACCTCGTCCTACGGCAGCTTTATCCCGAAGCTGTTCGGGACGATGCGGGTGGCCGGAACGGTGATCTGGTCGACCGACCTCGTCGAAAGCCGATCGACCGGCGGCGGCGGCAAGGGCCGGCCCAAGACGGTCAATTATTCCTATTCGGCGAGCTTCGCGGTGGCGCTCTCGGCACGGCCGATCCTCGGCGTCGGCCGGATCTGGGCCGACGGCAAGCTGCTCCGCGGCGAGGCCGGCGACTTCAAGAGCGCGACCGGCTTCCGGCTGCATCCCGGCGACGAGGACCAGCAGGCCGACCCGCTGATCGCCGCGGCGGAAGCGGCGGCGCCGGCCTATCGCGGCATCGCTTATGCGGTGTTCGAGGACTTCCAGCTCGAGGATTACGGCAACCGCATCCCCTCGCTGACCTTCGAGGCCGCCGCCGATGCGGGCGCGGTGACGATCGGCGCGATCGCCGAGGCGCTTTCCGGCGGCGCGGTCGCGGCCGGCGCGACGCCGGCGCTCGCCGGCTATGCCGCCGCCGGCGACAGCGTCCGCGGCGCGATCGAGGCGCTGGCGGACGTGGTGCCGCTGTCGCTCGCCGACGGCGATGGCCGGCTGCTGCTGACGGCGGAGGGGGGCGAGCCGGTCGCGCTCGGCGCGGACGAGGAGCAGGGGCGGCGCGAGATCGTGCGGCGGGGCCTGGGCCAGATCCCGGCCGAGGTCAGCATCGCCTATCACGAGCCCGAGCGCGACTATCAGGCCGGGCTGCAGCGCGCCGTCCGCGGCGACGGCCTGAGCGCGCGCAACGCCGACCGCCGCGCCTTGCCGGCCGCGCTGTCCGCCGGCGCCGCCAAGGCGCTCGCCGAGTTCCGGCTGGCAATGCTGTCGACCGGCCGGGTGACGGCGACGGTGCGGCTCGGCTGGCGCCGGGCGGCGCTTCGGCCCGGCGGCCGGGTGCAGCTGGCCGGCGAGAGCGGGCTGTGGCGGGTGACTCGCTGGACGCTGGGGCCGATGCAGGTGACGCTCGACCTCGTCCGCGCCGGCGCCGGGCCGTTGCCCGATCCGGCCGCAACGCCCGGGCGACCGGTCAGCCAGCCCGATCTGCCGCACGGGCCCACCATCCTGCATCTCCTCGACCTGCCGCTCGCCGACAGCCCGGGCGCCGGGCCTTTGCTGTTCGCCGCCGCCGCCGGGGCGCAGGCGGGCTGGCGCCGGGCGGCGCTGATGACGAGCTTCGACGGCGGAGCGAGCTGGCAGGCGGCGGGCGGCACGGCCGCGCCGGCCGTGCTCGGCACGGCGCTCGACGCGCTGCCGGGCGCCGGCTCCGCCTTGTTCGACGACCGCGCCTCGCTCGAGATCGAGCTCGCCTCCGACGCGATGTGGCTCGAAAGCCGGGACGACGACGCGCTGGCGGGCGGCGCCAATCTGGCGGCGGTCGGCGGCGAGCTGATCCAGTTCGGCGCCGCGCAGCCGGTCGGCGACCGGCGGTTCCGGCTTTCGCGCCTGCTCCGCGGCAGGCGGGGAACCGAATGGGCGGCGGGCGGCCACGCGGCGGGGGAGGGCTTCACCCTGATCGACGCCGGCGCGCTCGTCACGCTGCCGGCGCCGGCCGGCTCGATCGGCGGCGAGGCGCGGGTGCTGGCGACCGGGATAAGCGACGATTCCGAAACCCCGGCCGTTGTCGTCGCGATAGAAGGTGCGTCGCTGCGGCCGCCGAGCCCGGTCCATGTCCGGGCGATCGAGGCGGCGGCCGGCGCCATCGCCATTTCCTGGGTGCGCAGGAGCCGGCAGGGGTGGAGCTGGCCGAACGGCAGCGACGCCCCGCTCGGCGAGGAGAGCGAGCGCTACCGGCTCGCCATTTCGGGCGCCGGCTTCGAGCGATTCGCCGACTGCGACGGTCCCTCCTTCCTTTATACGGCGGCGCTGCAGGCCGAGGACGGCGCGGCGCGGCCGCTGACGGTCTCGATCAGCCAGATCGGCACGTTCGCGGCCTCGCGGCCGGCCGCCCTGATCCTCGACTGAAACGGAGACGATAATGACCGAGGCCAGCGCGCGCTTCGACCTGCCCCTCATCCTGCCGGGACAGGCGCAGAAGGAGCTCTATCACAACGAGGCCCTGATTCGGCTCGACGCCGCGCTCCACGCCGCCGTCGAGGGTCCGCCGGCCACCGCCCCGCCGGCGGCGCCGGAGGAGGGGCAATGCTGGATCGCCGGGGCGGGCGCGACCGGCGACTGGGCGGGGCGGGACGGCGCGCTGGCGGCCTGGACGGCGGGCGGCTGGCGGTTCGTCGCGCCGGTTCCCGGCATGCTGGCCTGGAACAAGGCCGGCGAGGTCTGGCTGCACTGGTCGGGCAGCGCCTGGCGCGACGGGACGCTGCCCGCCGCGGCGATCGAGATCGCCGGCCAGCAAGTCGTCGGACCGCGCCTCCCGGACGTGCCAAGCCCTTCTGGCGGAACGATAATTGACGTCGAGGCAAGGGCCGCGATCGACGCGATCATTGCGACATTAAAGTCACACGGGCTGATTGATTGACGTCCTTGCCTTTCCGGTGCAACCCTTGGCGCGCGGCATCGTTTTCGAGCCGGCTGATCATGTGCGGTTCATCTTCCGGATGGGCTGAGGCATTTCGGCAACAGGTAGGGGGCGAACCGCGCTTGCACGGAAACTCCGCTTACCGTAAGGAGTTCACGTCGTTCCCGATTGGGACGCAGAAGAGAAGGGGAAGATTATGCGGAAGCTCGCCATTGTTGTGGCGCTGTCGTCAACCGTGCTCGCGACTCCGGCACTTGCGCGCAATGGCGCCTGGTATGTCGGTGGCGATTTCGGTGCCATGATCGTTGAAGATATCGGTTTTACGACCTCGGGTCCGGTTATTCCGGGCGGCGACTTTCAGATCGAGATCGACCACGATTACGGCTTCGACGGAGCGCTCTTCGTAGGCTATGATCTCGGTTCGTTCCGGATCGAAGCCGAAGTCGCCTACAAGCGGGCCAGGCTCGACGAGGTCGAGACCACCATCAGGCTGCCCGGCATGGGCGTGCCCCAGGGCGGCGCCACTGCCCAGACGGTGCTCCCGGCTGGCGGCGGACGCACCACCGCGCTCAGCTTCATGATCAACGGCATGGTCGATTTCGGCGACGACGAGGGCCTCAGCGGCTTCCTCGGCGGCGGCGTCGGCATGGCGCGGGTCAGCTACAACAACATGCGCGTCTTCGAGAACCAGGATCCGTTCGTCGACGATTCCGACACGCGCTTCGCGTGGCAGCTCTTGGCCGGCGTCCGCCAGCCGATCAGCGACAATATCGACGTGACGGTCCGCTACCGCTTCCTGAACGTCGACGACATTTCGACGGTGAACTACATCAACCAGGAGTCGGAGACCCGGTTCCGGTCGCACAGCGTGCTCGGTGGCATCACCTTCAACTTCGGGGCTCCGGAGCCGCCTCCGCCGCCGCCTCCGCCGCCCCCGCCGCCTCCGCCGCCTCCGCCGCCTCCGCCTCCGCCGCCGCCTCCGCCGCCGGTGAACGTGGGTCCGTTCATTGTCTTCTTCGATTGGGACAAGGACGAGATCACCCCGCAGGCCGCGGCGATCCTGGACAATGCCGCGTCGGCCTATCAGTCGACCGGCCAGGCTCAGGTGGTTCTCGCCGGTCACGCCGACCGGTCCGGCCCCGCGGACTACAATGTCGGCCTGTCGCAGCGGCGCGCCGACAACGTCCGCTCCTATCTGGCGGGCCGTGGCATTCCGGACGGTTCGATGACGACGGAAGCGTTCGGCGAGAGCCGGCCGCTGGTCGACACCGCCGACGGCGTCCGCGAGCCGCAGAACCGGCGCGTGGAGATCACCTTCGGCCCCGGCTCCGGCTGGTAAGAAGGGGACCCGCCGCCTCGGCGGCGGGAGCCACAAAGATCTGGGGCCGGCCTTCGGGCCGGCCCCTTTCTTTTGCCCGCGCGCCGCGCGCCCGGCCTCGCGATCGTCGCGGCGCGCCGGCCAGGGGGCTGTTCGCGACGCGGCGGCTTTGATAACGCGAGCGCGCTTCAGCCACTTTGAGGATCAAGGATGCGGATCGCGATCATCGGCACCGGCTATGTCGGCCTGGTTTCCGGCGCCTGCTTTTCGGACTTCGGGCACGACGTGGTCTGCGTCGACAAGGATTCCGCCAAGATCGACGCGCTCGAACGCGGCGTCATGCCGATCTTCGAGCCGGGGCTCGACCAGCTGGTCGCGCGCAACGCCGCCGCCGGCCGGCTGACCTTCGCCACCGAGCTCGCGGCCGCGGTCAGGCAGGCCGAAGCGATCTTCATCGCCGTCGGCACGCCGTCGCGCCGCGGCGACGGCCATGCCGATCTCAGCTACGTCTTCGCCGCGGCGCGCGAGATCGCCGCGGAGCTGCAGGGCCCGGCGGTCGTCGTCACCAAATCGACCGTGCCGGTCGGCACCGGCGACGAGGTCGAGCGGATCCTGCGCGAGGTGGCGCCCGAGGCGCGCGCCTGGGTCGTCTCCAACCCCGAATTCCTGCGCGAAGGCGCGGCGATCGAGGATTTCAAGCATCCCGACCGGATCGTCATCGGCGCCGAGAACGAGGAGGCCGCCGAGCTGATGCGCGAGGTCTATCGCCCGCTCTACCTCAACAAGGCGCCGCTGATCGTCACCTCCCGGCGCACCGCCGAACTGATCAAATATGCGGCCAACGCCTTTCTCGCCACCAAGATCACCTTCATCAACGAGATCGCCGACCTGTGCGAGGAGGTCGGCGCGGACGTGCAGGACGTGTCGCGCGGCATCGGCCTCGACCGCCGGATCGGCGCCAAGTTCCTCCATGCCGGACCCGGTTATGGCGGCTCCTGCTTCCCCAAGGACACGCTGGCGCTGCTCAAGACCGCCGAGGACGCCCATGCACCGCTCAGGATCGTCGAGGCGGTGGTCAAGGTTAACGACGCCCGCAAGCGGGCGATGGGCCGCAAGGTGATCAAGGCGCTGGGCGGCAAGGCGCGGGGGAAAATCGTCGCCTTGCTCGGCCTCACCTTCAAGCCGAACACCGACGACATGCGCGACGCGCCGTCGCTCGCCATCGTCCAGGCGCTCGAGGATGCCGGCGTCAAGGTGCGCGGCTACGATCCGGAGGGGACGGAGCAGGCGCGGCCGCTCATGCCCCATGTCGCGCTCTGCAAGAGCCCCTACGACGCCGCCGCAGGGGCCGACGCGGTCGTCCTGGTCACCGAATGGGACGCGCTGCGGGCGCTCGACCTCAAGCGGCTCGCCCGCGGCATGCGCGGCCGGGTGCTGGTCGATCTGAGGAACATCTATCCGCCCGAGGAGGTGGAAGGCGCCGGCCTCAAGTGGCACGGCATCGGCAGGCCCGCCCGGCCGGGCAAGGGTGCGGCCCCGCGTTGAAACCCGCTTCGCCACCGTTCGTTCTCGATGGATCGGGAGGATGAAGATGCGCAAGATGCTGGCGGCGAGCCTGGCCCTGGCCGTCGCGCCTGGCGGGTGCGGGACCGACAGGGATTCATGGCCGGACGGCGCCCACGCCGAGTTGAGCGAGCCGAGCGGCCGCCTGGTCGCGAATGCCGCGGCGTACGACGAAGACGGTGGCCTTCGGATCCACGTGGATGCAGCCGGCCTCGCGCCGGGCGTTTATGGCGTCCATATCCATAGCGTCGGGCGGTGCGATCCACCCGGCTTCGAAAGTGCGGGCCCGCACTGGAATCCCGCTGCGCGCGAGCATGGCGCCCGTAATCCACGGGGACCCCATCTCGGCGACCTCCCAAATCTTTCGATCGGCGCCGACGGCAGGGGACGGTTGATTTTCACGATCCCCGGTGTCGGGGAGGCAATCGGGCCGCACGCGATGATGGACGGCGACGGCGCGGCGATTATCATCCATGCCCAGGCCGACGACTACCGGACGGACCCGAGCGGAAATAGCGGCGCGCGGCTCGCTTGCGGCGTCTTTCGCCGGATGAGAGGCCATCTCACCTGATCCTATCGCGCCCGGCGCGGGGGAGAAGGCCCTAGATCAGTTCGCCGGCGGCGCGGGCGCGTTCGACCTTGGTCGCCTCGAGCCGGGCGATGTGGCGGGCGCCGATCCACAGCCCGGCCAGGGTCAGCACCGGCATGAAGTAGAGCGCGGCGATGCCGGTGCCGAGGCCGCCGGTGACCAGCGACATCTTGCCCGCGAAATAGGGTCCGAGGGCGAGGCCGACCATGGTCGTGCCGAGAATGTAGGTGGCGCCGGCGGTGGCGCGCATCCGCGGCAGGACGAGATCCTGCAGAGTCGCCACCGCCGCGCCGACCCAGGCCGAAGCGAGCATGTGGGCGAGGGGGTTGGCCCAATAGAAAGCGGCGAGGCTGTCGGTGGTCAGCATGAAGGCGACCACGGGAATCGGCAGGACCACGGACAGCATGTTGAGGAAGATGCGGCCGCGCGGATCGCGCTGGCGCCAGAGATCGGAAATGTAGCCGCCCAGGATCACCCCCGCCGCGGCGGAGACCGCCGCCGACCAGCCGATGATCAGCCCGACCTCCGCCTTGGCGGTCAGCCCGCCGAAATAGCGGCTGCCCTCGCCGGGCGCGTAGAAGGTCTGCTCGACATAGAAAGGCACCCAGAAGCTGGTCGCATAAGTGACGAACGAGATGCTGCCGAAGGCGATGGCGAGCACCACCACCGCCGGCGAGCCCCAGATCAGCTTGTAGGCCGGGAGGTCGCGATGCCTGAGCGACTGGATCCACGAGAAGATCGCATAGACGCCGAGGCCGTAGGCGGCCCATTGCGGCGCGTCCCCGGTGAGGCGGTAGAGGCCATAGCCGATCGCGACGACGATCCCGAGCACGACCAGATTGGTGCGGAGCGCGCCGGGGATGCGCGCGACGTTGAGCAGTGTAAGGGGCGGCAGGATGGCGACGAGCTCGCGGCCGAAGTCGCGCCAGGCATTGGGACGGACGACCGGCTGCGGCAGGCCGTCCGAAGCACCGCGTTGCGGCTCGCGCAGCGTCAGCACCCAGAGCGCCAGCAGCAGGCCGGGAATGCCGACGGCGAGGAAGGCGGCCTGCCAGCCGGCGAGACCGAGCGGCGCCGCCGCCGGATCGGGCCAGGCGTGGTTCCAGCGGCTGACGACGAGGCCTCCGATCGGCAGGCTGAGCGCGCCGCCGATATAGAGGCCGCTGGAATAGATCGACAGAGCGGTGGCGCGGCGCTCCTTGGGAAACCAATCCGAGATCATCGAATAAGCAGCCGGCGAGGCGCTGGCTTCGCCGATGCCGACGCCGATCCGGGCCGCGGCAAGCATGCCGAAGCTGTTGGCGAAGCCCGACAAAGCGGTCATCGACGACCACAAAGCCAGCCCCATCGCCATCAGCCGGCCGCGATACCAGCTGTCGGCGAGCCGCCCCAGGGGGATTCCGAACAGGGCGTAGAAGACGGCGAAGGCGGTGCCGTAGAGGAAGCCGATCTGCGCGTCCGTCACGTCGAGATCGCGCTTGATGTCGCCGACCAGGATCGAGAGGATCTGCCGGTCGACGAAATTGACGATGTAAACCAGCACCAGCACGAACAAGGCGTACCAGGCATAAGCGCCGATGCGGGGTTTCGCCGGAGCCGGAGCGGCCCCTTCCACGATCGTCGCCATCGCATCCCCTCGATTGTGCTTCTGTTTGCTTCTGGCTAGCAGAGCGGGGCGCTTTGGCAACAAGGCTTGATGCGATGGCTGTGAAGGTGCTGTTCGTCTGCCTCGGCAATATCTGCCGCTCGCCGCTCGCCGAGGCGGCGTTCCGCGCCGAGGCCGAAAGGGTCGGGCTCGACGTCGAGGTGGATTCGGCCGGGACCGGCGACTGGCATGCCGGCCAGCCGCCCGACCGGCGCGCGATCGCCGCGGCGCGGCGCAACCGTACCGACATCTCCCACCTGCGCGCCCGGCAGGTGACGCGCGGCGATTTCGACCGGTTCGACCATATCGTCGCTCTCGACACCGAGAATTTCGCCGACCTCCGGCGGATTTGGCCGGAGGGGAGCCGGGCGCGGCTGTCGCTGCTGCTCGACCATGCGCCGGGCCGCGAAGGGCAGGCGGTCGCCGACCCTTATTATGGCGACGATTCCCATTTCGACGTCGCCTGGAGCGATGTGACCGAAGCCGCGCGCGGGCTTGCACGGGCGCTGCAGGCGCAGGACGCGTGAGCCTCTTCCTCCACTACCACCCGCTCGCTTCCTTCTGCTGGAAGGTGCTGATCGCGCTCTACGAACATCGGATCCCGTTCACGCCGACGATCGTCGATCTCGGCGATCCGGACGCCCGCGCCGAATTCGCCGCCCTGTGGCCGATGGCCAAGATGCCGGTGCTCGAGGACAGGGGGCGCGGGCGCGTCATCCCCGAGACCAGCATCATCATCGACTATCTGGAAAGCCATCATGCCGCGACGCCGGCGCTGATCCCGGCCGACCGCGAGCGGCGGCGCGAGGTGCTGCTCTGGGACCGCATCTTCGACAATTATGTGCAGGCCCCGATGCAGAAGATCGTGATCGACCGGATCAGGCCGGAAGGCGAGCGGGACGCCTATGGCGTCGCCGAAGCGCGCGCGCTGCTGGCGACGGCGCTCGCCATGGTCGACGGCCATGCCGCGGACAAGCACTGGGCGACGGGCGAAGATTTCACCATCGCCGATTGCGCGGCGGCGCCCGCGCTTTTCTATGCCGACAAGGTCATGCCGTTCGCCGCCGCCCATCCGCACGCCTTCGCGCTGCTGGAACGGCTCAAGAGCCGGCCGTCCTTCGCCCGGGTGCTCGACGAGGCCGCCCCCTATTTCCAGTATTTCCCGGGCGGGTGACCGCCTTCTCGCAGCGGGTCGCCGCGCTGACCGGCGTGGCCGAGGAGCGGCTGGAAAGGCTCGCCGGCGGCGATCTGTCCGAGGTGCTGCTGGTGCCGAGGGCCGAGGACGACCCGATCGTCGCCAAGGGCGGCCCGTCGGTGTCGGCCGAAGCGGCGATGCTGCGGGTGCTGGCGGGGGCCGGCCTGCCGGTGCCGGCGGTCGCGGGCGAGCATGACGGCGTGCTGCTCATTTCCCGCGTCGCCAATGACGGGGTGTTCAGCCCCAGGGCATGGGCCGATATCGGCGCGCGGCTCGCGGGGCTGCACGCGCAGACCGGCGCGGCTTATGGCTGGCCGGTCGATTACGCGCTCGGCACGGTCACGCTCGACAATCGCGAAAGCCGCGACTGGCCGCGTTTCTGGGGCGAGCAGCGACTCGCCGCCGCGGCCAGCCTGCTCGACCGCCCGTGGCGCGAGCGGGTCGCGCGGCTGGCGGCGCGGCTCGACGACCTGCTCCCCGCCGATCCCGCCCCGTCGCTGCTCCATGGCGATCTGTGGACGGGCAACATCCTGGTCCGGGACGGGCAATTGGCGGCGCTGATCGATCCCGCCTGCTATCACGGCCATGCCGAGGCCGATCTCGCCATGCTCTGCCTTTTCGCCGAGCCGCCCGATGAATTCTGGGAGGCCTATGGCGCGCGGGAGGACGGCTGGGAGGAGCGGCTTCCCATCTATCAGCTGTTTCCGGCGCTGGTCCATCTGCGGCTGTTCGGCGCCACCTATGCGCCACTGGCGGAGCGGCTGCTCGATCAGATCAGCCCGTAGCGCTCGACGATCGAATAGACGGCGCCCTCGGGGGTCAGGTCGCTTTCGAACAGGCCGAAATGGTCGACGGTGAACGGGGGGCTCGAGAGCCCTCCGGAGCTTTCGAGCAGATTGCCCACCGACCCCGATGAGCGCTTCAGCCGGGCCAGCGTGATGTGCGGCAGGAAGGCGCGCTGATCAGGCTCGATGCCGACCCGGATAAGCGCGGCATCGACCTTGTTGTGGAGGGCCTTCAACGGCTCGTGCGGCGTCACGCCGGCCCAGACCGCGTCGGGCCAGCCGCGCCGGTCGAACGCGCCGATGCCGTTCAGCGCGATCTCGAAGCGCGGCTGGTGGACCGCGCCCAGCGCCGCGTGGACGTCGCCGGCGCGATGGCGGTCGACCTCGCCGATGAAGCGCAGGGTGAGGTGGAGCTGGTCGTCGGTCTGCCAGCGCGCCGCGCTGATCCCGCCCATCGCGGCCAGCAGCAGGCGGCGGGTCGCCGGGGGTGGCCGGAAGGCGACGAACAGCCGGTGCATAAGCGTCCCTAGCAGACCCGCGCGGCGAAATCACCGCTGCCGGATCCGGCCGGCCGGCGGCGCGCCGTCCGGTTTCCCTTGAATTGAACCTCGATTCCACCGATATTCATGCCGCACGGCATCTTGCCGGCGATTGGGAGAGTTTCACATGGCTAATTGGTCCGATCCGCAGATCGGTTCGACCCGTGCGACCGCAACGGCCGCCGGACGCGACGTCGCGTTCGACGCCGGCCTGCGCGCGCACATGCTGTCGGTCTACAACTATATGGCGTCGGGCGTGCTGCTGACCGGCATCGTCGCCTATATGTTCGCCTATTCCGGCATGGCGCAGGAGGTTTTCTACGGCGCCGGCATCCTGAAGTGGGTGATCATCTTCGCGCCGCTGCTCATGGTGTTCGCGCTCAGCTTCGGCATCAACAAGATGTCGACCGCCGCCGCCCAGGCCTTCTACTGGGCGTTCGCGGTGGTGATGGGGCTCTCTATGTCGGTGATCCCGCTCATCTATTCGGGCACGTCGATCGCCGCGACCTTCTTCGCGACCGCGGCCGCCTTCGTCTCGCTGAGCCTGTGGGGCTATACCACCAAGAAGGATTTGTCGGCCTTCGGCACTTTCCTGATCATGGGCGTGGTCGGCCTGATCATCGCGATGATCGCCAACATCTTCATCCAGTCGGACGCGATGAGCATGGTGATCAGCCTGATCGGCGTGCTGCTGTTCGCCGGCCTCACCGCCTACGACACGCAGAAGATCAAGAGCATCTATTTCCAGGTCGCCGGCTCCGACTTCGTCGGCAAGGCGGCGATCCTGGGCGCGCTGACGCTCTATCTCGACTTCATCAACATGTTCACCTTCCTGCTGCAGCTCATGGGCAGCCGCGACTGAGAGCGGACGGATCGAACGCCAGAAAGGCCCGGCGGGAACGCCGGGCCTTTTTTTCAGC
>Ga0190265_10000584_pt1 | contig 25421 bp, 21 predicted proteins | sample Popmic124T_FD_133135 | JGI IMG/M metagenome (GOLD analysis project Ga0190265, IMG submission 133135) | Populus adjacent soil microbial communities from riparian zone of Indian Creek, Utah, USA - 124 T | ecosystem: Environmental > Terrestrial > Soil > Riparian zone | place: USA: Utah | collected...
ATCGCGGAGAACATGATGAAGGCGCTGCACAACCAGGCGCAGCTGTCCACCGTGGTCGAGGTGGACGTCACGCGCGTGATGCGGCTGCGGGCACGCGCCAAGGACGCCTTCCAGACCCGCGAGGGCGTCAAGCTCTCCCCGATGCCGTTCTTCGTGCAGGCCGCGGCCGAGGCGCTCAAGGCGCACCCGTCCGTCAACGCACGGCTCAACGAGGACGGCACGATCACCTACCACGACGTCGAGAACATCGGCATCGCGGTGGACTCGGAGAAGGGCCTGATGGTCCCGGTCATCAAGGAGGCCGGAAACCTCAACCTGGCGGGCATCGCCCGTAAGACGGCCGATCTGGCGAACAAGGTCCGCACCGGCAAGCTCGGTCCGGACGACATGTCCGGCGGCACGTTCACGATCAGCAACACCGGTTCGCGCGGTGCGCTGTTCGACACCATCATCGTGAACTACCCGCAGGTCGCCGAGCTGGGCATCGGCGCCACCGTCCGCCGGCCCATGGTGATCGACCACCCGGAGCTGGGCGAGACCATCGCCGTGCGCGACATGGTCTATCTGACCCTCTCCTACGACCACCAGCTGGTCGACGGCGCGGACGCGGCCCGCTACCTCAGCGACGTCAAGGCCCGCCTGGAAGCAGGCGAGTTCGAGGGCGAGCTGGGTCTCTGACCCACCCTCCCCACGGCCCGTACGGTGGCCCCGCCCGGCAGCTTCGACGCTCCGGGCGGGGCCACCGTCGTATCTGCTGCGTTCCGCTGCGGCAGCCGCGATGCCGGATCTCCGGGCGGATCTCCGCGCACCTCTCCCGTAGCCGCACGTCGACGCTAGGGTGTCGGCGAGCGCTCGCTCGTACCCGGAGTCGGACACTCGGGGGCGGGCGCGTGAATCGGGGTGACGAGGGAACACCGCATGCTGCGCATCCACTTCACCAGTACCGACCTCGCACGCACCCACGTCGCCGAGGGCCCCGACCCTCTCTGGGAGACGGTCCTGAGCCTGCACATGCTGCGCGCCGGCTACGGCCGTCTGGCCTTCGCGGAGTGGCGCCGCAACGTACGGGCCGGACTGCACCGGCACGGACGGACGGACGAGGTGCGGCAGTTGCTGCCGCTCGTTCCGGACGCCAGCTACTTCCCGGACTTCGTCACACCACCCGAGGGGATGCTCGGCCTGGAGGCCGGTGTCGAAGCCGTCGTCGCCACACCGCGGGCCAGGATCGACCGCGAACTGGGCATCCTGCACGAGCGCGTGGGCGCGCCCGGCTGGGCACACGAACTCACCGACCGTGCACCGCACGCCCGGGAGCGGCTCGGCCGTATGATCTCCGGCTACCACGCGCGGGCGCTGACCCCGTACTGGGGCGCGATACGCCGTCGCTCCGCAGCCGACCGCGCTGCGCGCGTCAGGGCCCTGCAGACGGGCGGTGTGGGCGGCGTACAGGGCCTGCTGAGCAGCTTCCGGCCGGGGATGCGCTGGCGTCCGCCCGTACTGGAGATACCCGCGCATCCGGTGAACCGCGATCTGCATCTTCAGGGGCGCGGACTGCTGCTGGTGCCCTCGCAGTTCTGCTGGAGGCGGCCGGTGCCACTGGCCGACCCGGAGCTGCCGCCCACGGTCCTCTACCCCCTCGACCGCGATCCGCGGTGGATGTCTCCCGAGCGCTACGGATCAGGGGAGGCCTCCTGCGACCCGCTGGCCCGTCTGCTCGGGGCCACGCGTGCGGCGGTGCTGCGGGGGGCGGCCGACGTCCCGAACACCACCGAACTCGCCCGCCACGCCGACATCTCGGCCTCCGCCGCCAGCCAGCACGCCGCCGTGCTGCGGGAGGCGGGCCTGCTCGTCAGCCACCGGCACGCCAACAGCGTTTTCCATCAGCTCAGTTCGCTGGGTGCGGCGCTGCTGCGGGAGAAGGGCCCGGGGTCCGCCGAGGGGACGTGAAGCGCCGTACGGGCATGCGCGCCGCGTGGGCGGCAAGGCGGCCCCTGCCCGCGGTTGCGTGCGGGCAGGGGCGTTCCCACGGGCGGCCGTCCGAACTTGCATGCCGTTCTCGGATGCGGCCACCAGAGCAGGGCCGGCCCGGATCAGATCCGTGCCGTCCTCGCTTCCCCCCGGTTTCCGGGACGACGTGCGTCCCGTACGAAGACTGTGACGGAGGGCTTCCGGGCTGACCAGCATGATGAAGCCAGCGGCACAACATGCAGGTCAGGGCGGGGTGTTGGCGCTCTGCAACGTGCCGGTTCCGGTGCGTGTCCTGACGGTGGCCTCTGTGTGCGGCGGGAGTGGCCGGACGCAACGGCGGGCCTGCCCACCGGCTTCGACGGCGAGAGGCTGCCTAGTTCTCCGGGAGCCGGGCCCAGAAGTGGCTGACGATGTCGTCGATGTAACGCCGTCCCTCTTCGGCGGTGGCGTTGCTGCTGGCCCGGCCGAGGGTGGCGGCCATGAGGGCCTGGTACTCGTCCTGCATGGCGCGCAGAGGTTCTTGCAGCTCGCGCTTTTCCATGGAGACGAGCCGGGCGATGGGACGGATGTGGGCCTGCCAGCGGGTGGTGACGGCTTCGGCGAGGAGACGGGCGAGTTCGTCCTCGAGGCCGGTGATGGCGATGAAGTCGCGTGGGGGGAGCTTGAGGACGCTGCCGAGGTTGGCGGACTGCCGTTTGTCGCCGGTCCATCGACCGGTTTCTTCCATCTGACGGTAGGCGTCCCGGTCGAGGCCGACGAGGCGGGCGATGTCGTCGGCGGACATTCCACGGGCCAGACGATGTTCGATCAAGGAGCGGGGACGGCCCATGAGTTCGCCGGGGTGGCACCACAAGGCGCCGGCCAGGGCGGACAGCTCATTGGCGTTGGGCAGGGCGGCGCCGCGTTCCCATGCGGTGATGTGGTCGGGGCTGACGTGACTCATGCCGTACGAGGCGCGCATGCCGTAAGCGACGTGGTCAGGAGCCATCCCCAGTCTCTCGCGCAGGGTACGGGCGGCGCCCGCGTTGAAGGAGATCGGTGGATGCACGGTGAGAGAGTAGGGGGTTACACACCGCGACTCCATGGGCAGCCGTCCCTGCATCCCGTTTTGGGGGATAGGTCGGGGGCGATTCTGTAGGAACCCACAGGGCCGGATCGCAGCCGTAAACCCCGGATGCCGCAACACAATTGTGAATCCCTCCCTGCCGCGTATGATCCGCTCCGCAAGGCGCCGCATGTGTGTTTGAACAACTGCCTGTCACACGCTCCCCGGCGGTATCGCCCTGCTTCCCCCTCACACCTGTAGGTCCAGGAGACGCAGATATGCAGACCAGCACGACAAGCCCTGCCGACGCGCCGCCCACCAGAGCCGGCGGCCCGCTCGACCGGTTCTTCCGCATCAGCGAACGCGGCTCGACGTACAACCGGGAGATACGCGGCGGGTTCGCCACGTTCTTCACGATGGCGTACATCCTCGTGCTCAACCCGATCATCCTCGGCAGCGCCGAGGACAAGTTCGGCCAGCAGCTGGACGGCGCCCAACTGGCCACCGCCACGGCCCTGGTGGCCGGCGTGATGACCTTGATCATGGGAGTGGGCGGGAACCTGCCGCTCGCCCTGGCCGCGGGCCTCGGTATCAACGTCATCGTCGCCGTCCAGGTCGCCCCACTCATGGCCTGGGAAGACGCGATGGGCCTCATCGTGCTCGAAGGCCTGCTGATCAGCGTGCTGGTGATGACGGGCCTGCGCGAGGCCGTCATGCACGCCATCCCGCAGCCACTCAAGCAGGCCATCAGCGTCGGCATCGGCCTGTTCATCGCCTTCATCGGCTTCGTGGACGCCGGGTTCGTCACACGCATCCCGGATGCCGCGAAGACCACCGTTCCGGTTCAGCTCGGCACCGGCACCCTCACCGGCTGGCCCATGCTCGTCTTCTGCCTCGGCGTGCTCATGACGGTCGTCCTGGTCGCCCGCAAGGTCAAGGGCGCCATCCTCATCAGCATCGTCGTGATGACCGTCGTCGCGATCGTCGTCAACGAGTTCGCCGAGGTCAAAAACTGGGGTGTGACCTCTCCGTCCCTGCCCGACAACCCCGTCGCCGCCCCCGACTTCGGGCTCGTGGGCGCGTTCGACCTGTTCGGCGCGTTCGGACAGGCCGGCGTCCTGACGGTCGTCCTGCTCATCTTCGCCCTCATCCTGTCCGACTTCTTCGACACCATGGGCACCATCGTCGGCGTCACCGCCGAAGCCGGACTCCTCGACGACCGTGGCCAGGTCCCCGGCCTGGGCCGCGTCCTGCTCATCGACGGCGCAGCCGCGGTCGCGGGCGGCGCCACGTCCTCCTCGTCCGCCACCACCTACATCGAATCCGCAGCCGGTGTCGGCGAAGGCGCCCGCACGGGCTTCGCCAGCCTCATCACCGGCAGCCTGTTCGGTCTGGCCCTCTTCCTCACGCCCGTCCTGACCCTCGTGCCCCTCCAGGCCGCGTCCCCCGCCCTGGTCGTGGTCGGATTCATGATGATGACCCAGGTCAAACACATCGACTGGGACCGCTACGAACTCGCCATCCCCGCCTTCCTGACCATCGCCGTGATGCCGTTCACCTACTCCATCACCAACGGCATCGGCGCCGGCTTCGTCGCGTACGTGGTCATCAAGGCGTGCATGGGCAAGGCCCGCGAGGTCCACTGGCTGCTCTGGGGCAGTGCGGCGCTGTTCCTCGTCTACTTCGCCATCGAGCCGCTGAAGATGCTCCTCGGCATCAAGTAGCCACGGGGCTGCGAGCCTGCTTGCAGGCTCGATTTCCGGTGGTACGCGAAGACCTCCCTGCGGCGCAGTCCTCGGACAGCTCCACCGCAGCGGAGGTCTTCGCGTTTGATCAGCCCCGCAGAGCCGTCACGGGTCGGAGCTGGAGGACGAGCTGAGGAGCAGTGCCCGCAAGGCGCGGCTCCTTGGGGGTACCTCCCGGGCCGGAGGCCAAGGGGGAGAGGAAGCACCCGCGGACGCCGTACGGATAGCGACCGACGGGCGGCTCGTCGTGGACATCGCCCGCGAGGTGGTTGCGGTGACCGGCTGGCCCGCTGCCGCGTGACCAACCCCTCGCAGGTCGTGGCTCCGTACGGGCGCGCCGCCAACCTACGGGGCCGTATTGTCGAGGCACCGTCCCCGCCGAGAGCCGCCGAGAGCCCGCTCAGAAGGAGGCCGCGCCAGTGACCTCGACTCCGTCCCGGCCGCCGCTCGCCCACTCGCTGCGTGAGCAGATCCGCGAGCACATCGTGGAGGGCATCGTCAGCGGCCGGTGGCAGCCGGGCGAGCGGATCGTCGAGCGGCGGATCGCGGTGGAGCTGGAGGTCAGCCAGACGCCCGTACGGGAGGCGCTGCGCGAGCTGGAGGCGCTGCGGCTGATCGAGTCGGCGACGAACAAGGGTGTGCGGGTAAGGGAGTTGTCGCCCGCGGATCTGGAGGAGATCTACCCGGTACGCGCGGGGCTGGAGCAGATCGCAGCCGAGCTGGCCGCCCCGAAGCTCGCCGGTGACGCGTCCGCGCTCGAACCGCATGTGACGGCGCTGTACGAGGCAGACCGCACCGGCGACGGCGAGGCGCAGGTGCGGCACACGGTCGCCTTCCACCGTGAGATGGTGCGCGCCGCGGGCAACAGCGTGCTGCTGCACACCTGGGAGTCGCTGGGCATCGAGGTGTGGACGACGCTGTCGATCCGGTGGCTGGGGACGGTGCAGCAGTCCTACGCCGAGGAGCACGAGGCCGTGATGGAGGCGTTCCGTCAGCGCGATCCGCGTATCGCGGAGCTGGTCAAGGCACATGTGCTCGGCTGCGCTCCGGCTCCTCGCGGCACCGTCTCCCGTCCCGCGTAGACGCCGCTCACGTCAGCTCCAGTACGTCCAGCACCTGCCCGGCGAGGCGGCCCGCCACCGGTTCGTACTTCTTCGCGAGCGACCGGAAGCACTTCTCCGCTCTGATCGCGGGCCAGTCCTGCGGGAGGTGCCCTGCCGGAAGGTGGGGGTCCTGGCGGACCAGCTGGAGCCAGTCGGTGTGCAGCACGAGCTGCCGTGCCAGGTCGTCGGGGGCGGAGGGCAACGGGCTTCCGGTGTCCCAGCGTTGGAGGAAGGCCCGGTAGCCCTCGGCGATCTCCGAGGTGTCGAAGGCCTTCCTGACGAGGTCGGCCGCCTCCGTGGGTTTGCACGCCTGCGCCCTCAGCACGGTGACGTGCTCGTCGAGGCCGAGCGGCGTGAGGATGGCGACGGCGTCCTTGTCGCCCGGCGCGATCCACAGTCCGCTCTGCAGCGGGCCGAAGCCTTCCCATATGAGCTGGGAGCGCAGGTCGTGCCGCTCCCGCCGTCGGCTGTCGGGCAGTGAGAACCCCACGAGCGTCCAGGTACCGTCCCAGTCGCGGTTCACGGCGCCGGTCTCCCAGATGCGGCGGTGTCCGTCCTGGAGTACCTCCTCGGCGTGGGAAGTCAGCCCGAAGTAGACCTTCCTGCCCTGCCGTTGGCGTACCAGCAGATTCCGCTTGACCATGCGGGCGAGCGTCGAGCGGACCGCCTCCTCGGAGACTCCGATGCGGGCGAACACGTCGATCATGCTGCCGGAGTAGACGCCTGTGCCGCGTCCGAGTACGTAGATGCCGAGGAAGCTGAACATCAGGGACTGCGGTCGCGCCGAAGGTCTCTGGCCCGCTGCGCTCTCCGCGCCCGGTGCCGGGTCGTCTCCACTGCTGAGCGTCACACGCAGAGCGTAGACCCGGAGCCTGATGTTGTGCACATTATTGACGGACGTCATCAGACAGCCTTACGTTCCTGGCTGTACGGACGTCGCCGGCCGCTCATGGCCGAGGAAGGTACGTGCTCATGGACCTGTCCGGGAAAGCAGCCGTCGTCACCGGAAGCGGCCGGGGCCTCGGCCTCGCCTACGCGGAGGCACTCGCTGCCGCCGGAGCGTCCGTCGTGATCAACGACGTCGAAGCGCAGGCCGCCGAGGAGGCGGTCAGGAAGATCACGGACGCGGGCGGCAGAGCGGTGTCCGTGGTCGCGCCGGTGGGAGACACCGCGACCGCGGACGCCCTTGTCGAAGCGGCCGTCACCGAGTTCGGCGGGCTCGACGTCATGGTCACCAACGCGGGCATCCTGCGGGACAAGGTGCTGTGGAAGATGTCCGACGAGGACTTCGACGCCGTGGTGAACGTGCATCTGCGCGGCACCTTCACCTGCGCCCGCGCTGCCGCCGTCCGCATGCGTGAGCAGGGCGACGGCGGACGGCTGATCCTGATCTCCTCGCCCGCCGGCCAGCGCGGCAACTTCGGGCAGACCAACTACGCGGCTGCCAAGGCGGGCATCGTCGCCATGGCCCGAACCTGGGCGCTGGAGCTGGCCCGTGCCCGTATCACCGCCAACGCGGTCGTGCCGGTCGCGGCCACCGGGATGACCAAGACCATCCCGGCCTTCGCGCCCGTCATCGAGGAGGCGGAGAGGACCGGGAAGCCGCTGCCGCAGTGGCTCCGGAGTGACGAGGGGTTCGGGACGGCGGAGGACGCCGCACCCCTGATCGTCTTCCTCGCCTCCGACGCCGCGAGTGAGGTGACGGGCCAGGCGATCGGCATCGGCGGCGACAAGCTCACACTGTGGGCGCATCCGCAGGAGAAGGCCGCCGCCTGGACCGACGGCGGATGGAGCGCCGACGGCATCGCCGGCTCCTGGGCCGCCGGGGTCGGTTCGAAGCCGGAGACCTACGGCATCCCCGCGCCGCGACCACCGGGAGGTGAGTGACGTGACCGGGCGGAAGCCGGCCGGACTCGCCATCGACGTCGACGAGTTGGTGGCCATCGACGTGCACACGCACGCCGAGGTGTCGGCCGACGGACACGGATCGCTGAGCCCCGAACTCTTCGGCGCGTCCACCGAATACTTCAAGTCGCACACCGAACGGCAGCCGACCATCGCGCAGATGGCCGGCCACTACCGCGAACGGAAGATGGCCGCCGTGGTCTTCACGGTGGACGCCGAGCACGCCACCGGCCATCCCCGCATCTCCAACGAGGAGATAGCGCAGACCTGTTCGGAGCATTCGGACGTGCTGATCCCCTTCGCGAGCATCGACCCGTGGAAGGGCAGGGCCGCCGTACGGGAGGCGCGGCGGCTCGTGGAGGAGTACGGGGTGCGCGGCTTCAAGTTCCACCCGAGCATCCAGGGCTTCTCACCGGACGACCCCATGGCCTACCCGCTGTACGAGGCGATCGAGGAACTCGGTGTGCCTGTGCTCTTCCACACCGGCCAGACCGGCATCGGCGCCGGTGTCCCCGGCGGCGGCGGAATCCGGCTGAAGTACTCCAACCCGATGTTCGTCGACGATGTCGCCGTGGATTTCCCCGAGTTGCGCATCATCCTCGCGCACCCGTCCTTCCCGTGGCAGGACGAGGCGCTGGCCGTCGCGACGCACAAGCCGTACGTGCACATCGACTTGTCCGGCTGGTCCCCGAAGTACTTCCCGCCGCAGCTCGTGAAGTACGCCAACAGCCTCCTCAAGGACAAGGTCCTCTTCGGCTCGGACTACCCGGTCATCACTCCCGACCGGTGGCTTGCCGACTTCGAGAAGCTCGAGATCAAGCCCGAAGTGCGGCCCAAGATCCTCAAGGACAACGCGGCAAGGCTGCTCGGCCTCACGAAGCCGGAGCCGGCAGCACCACCAGTGGAGGGAGAGAGCCCGTGACGACCACGGCACACACCGCGCACGGCGTGGAGGAGCTGAAGGCCCTCGCCGGCAGGGACTTGGGCAGCAGCGACTGGCTCGATATCACACAGGAGCGTGTGAACACCTTCGCCGACGCGACCGGCGACCACCAGTGGATCCACGTCGACGTCGAACGGGCCGGGAGCGGGCCGTTCGGACGTCCCATCGCGCACGGCTATCTGACGCTCTCGCTGGTCATACCGCTCTTCACCGAGCTGCTGGAGATCACCGGGGTCTCCATGAGCGTCAACTACGGCCTGGGGAAGGTGCGTTTCCCCAGCCCCGTCCCCGTCGGCAGCAGGATCCGGCTGACCGGCACGGTCGGCGCCGTCGAGGACGTCCCCGGAAACGGCATCCAGATGGAACTGAACTTCACCGTGGAGAGCGACGGTTCGGACAAACCGGCGTGCGTCGGTCAGGCCCTCTACCGGCACTACGCCTGACCCTGTGAAACCCATCGGACGCGAGCCCGCCCGCTGAAGCGGCTGACACAGACAAGCAGACGACGCGGACACGGACACCTCGCGACGGAGACGGGACGGCAGTCATGGCCAACACCGCAACACCACCTCCGGACAACACCCAGCTGCGCCGCGCGGTCACCTCCAGCTTCCTCGGCAGCGTGATCGAGTACTACGACTTCCTGCTCTACGCCACCGCCGCGGCCGTGGTCTTCAGCAAGGTCTTCTTCACCGACCTCGACCCGCTGGCAGGCACGGTCGCGAGCTTCGGGACCTTCGCCGCCGGATACCTCGCCCGCCCGCTCGGCGGCATCGTCTTCGGGCACTTCGGCGACCGGCTCGGCCGCAAACGCATGCTCGTGATGACGATGACCCTCATGGGCGCCGTGAGCTTCCTCATCGGCGTTCTCCCGACGTACGAGCAGGTGGGCAGCTGGGCGGCGGTCCTGCTGGTGCTGCTCCGCGTCCTGCAGGGCGTGGCCGTCGGCGGGGAGTGGGGCGGCGCCGTCCTGATGTCCGCCGAGCACGCCCGTACGCGCCGCGGCCTGTGGGCGAGCTTCACCAACGCCGGAGCGCCCTGCGGCATGGTGCTCTCCACGGCGGCGCTGACCGGAACCGGTGCCCTGGTGGGCGAGGAGGCCTTCCTCGCCTGGGGCTGGCGCGTTCCGTTCCTGCTGAGCATCCTGCTGCTGGCCGTGGGCCTGTTCGTACGGCTGCGCGTCGAGGAGACGCCCGTCTTCGCGGCGGCACGCCGGAAGCCGTCCGGGGAGAGCAGGATCCCGCTGCTGGACCTGCTGCAGCGGCACCCGCGCAATCTGCTGCTGGCCGTCGGTGTGGGACTGGCAGCGTTCATCGCGCAGGGAACGCTCACCACGTTCCTCATCGCCCACGGCGTGCAGACCGGTCACGACCGGCAGACGGTCCTCAACGCGCTGACGCTCTCCTCCGCCCTGGCCGTCATCGGGATCATCGGCTGGTCGGCTCTCTCGGACCGGCTCGGCCGGCGTCCCGTCGTCCTCGCCGGATCGGTCGCCATGGCCGTCTTCAGCTTCGTCCTCTTCCCGATGGTCGACGCGGGGAGCGCTGCGCTGCTGACCATGGCGCTGGTGCTCGGCCAGTCCGTCATCCACCCGATGATGTACGGGCCGCTGGCCGCCCTCTACACCGAGATGTTCAGCACCCGCAGCCGCTACACGGGAGCGTCACTCGGCTACCAGCTCTCCGGCATGGGGGCGGGGCTCGCCCCGCTGCTCTTCGCCGAGATCCAGCGCGCGACGGGCGGCAGCGCCACCTTCGTCATCTCCCTGGTCATCGCGGGCTTCTGTGTGCTGACCTTTGTGAGCATTCTGCTGCTCGGCGAGACCAGCAGGCAGGACCTGAGCGACGAACCGGCACCGTCCCCCGGACGTCCGGGGGACACCGCCCCCGCCTCCGACCCACCCCTCGCGCAAGCCTAAAGCCCGCTTCGACCAGGAGCTGAGATGCAGAATCAGGGCATCGGATCATGGCCTGCGCGGCGGGCCCAACTCTCGCCGGGCCGTACGGCGTTCGTGCACGAGGACACAGCCGTGACCTACGCCGAGGTCCACGCGCGCAGCACACGGCTGGCGTCGCAGCTGAGGGCCGCGGGTGTGGGGCAGGGTGACCGGGTGGCGTACGTGGGGACCAACCACCCGGCGTTCGCCGAGACGATGTTCGCGACGCACATGCTCGGCGGTGTCTTCGTACCGCTCAACTTCCGCTCGGCCGCTCCCGAACTCGACTACGTACTCGGCCAGTCGGGGTCCTCGGTGCTCGTCTACGCGCCCGGCTGCGCCGTGGCCGTAGGCGCCCTGGAGACGCGGGAGAACCTGCGGAGGGTCGTCGCGCTCAGGGACCCGGCCGAGGGCGAGACCGACTACGAGACCTGGCTGGCCTCCGGTGACCCGGAGCCCGTCGACGTTCAAGTCTCGCGGGACGACCCGGCGTTCATCCTCTACACGTCCGGGACCACGGGCCGCCCCAAGGGTGCCGTGCTCACCCACGCCAACCTGATCTGGAACACCTTCAACCTGATGGTCGGCCTCGACGTCGCCGCCGACGAGGTGACGCTGATCAGCGCTCCGCTCTTCCACGTGGCGGCGCTGAACCAGACGCTTCTGCCGACGTTCCTCAAGGGCGGCTGCTGCGTGATCATGCCGTCGTGGGACGTCGACGCGTGCTACGACCTGATGGAAAAGCACCGCATCACCTGGATGTTCGGTGTGACGACGATGTTCGCCGCGTTCGCGCAGTCCCCGCGGTGGGCGGACGCGGATCTGTCGTCGCTGCGCAACCTCATGTCGGGTGGCGCGCCGATCCCCGAGGTCCTGATCCGTACGTACCAGGAACGCGGGCTGGTCTTCTGCCAGGGCTACGGGCTCACCGAGACGGCACCCGGTGCGACGTTCCTCGAAGCCGCGGAGAGCATCAACAAGGCGGGCTCGGCGGGGCTTCCGGTGTTTTTCGCGAACGTACGTGTCGTGCGGCCCGACCTGACGGACGTGGAGCCGGGTGAACGGGGCGAAGTCCTCATCCAGGGTCCGAACGTCACGCCGGGCTACTTCAGCGATGCGGAGGCGACCGCAGCGGCCTTCTCCGAGGGCGGGTGGTTCCACTCCGGGGACATCGCGACGCGCGACGAGGACGGCTACATCTCCATCGTCGACCGGGTGAAGGACATGTACATCTCGGGGGGTGAGAACGTCTATCCCGCCGAGGTCGAGAGCGTCCTGTACGAGCATCCCGCCGTGACGGGGTGCGCCGTGATCGGCGTACCGCACGAGAAGTGGGGCCAGGTGGGGCGGGCCTTCGTCACTCTGCGGAGCGGCGCGCAGACCTCCGGGGAGGAGCTGAGGTCTTTCCTGGGCGGGCAGTTGGCGAAGTACAAGGTGCCCTCGTACGTCGAGCAGGTGGACGAGCTGCCACGGACGGGCTCGGGGAAGATCCAGAAGCAGAAGCTGCGCGAAGTGCCTCTGGGCGGGGAGGGCGCCCGCAGGCTGTGAGACTGTTCTGCCGCGGCCATGAGGGAGCGGGGTGTCGCGGCCGGTCAGAACGTGATCTCGTGACCACCGGGTCCGTTGTCAGCAGGAGATCGGGAGGTCCGGGGTGTCCATGACGGAGGAGCGCGCCGAAGTCGCGGAGTTCCGCCGGTCGTTGGGGCTGGAGCATCTCATCGACGTCCACACCCACTTCATGCCGCAGCGGGTGCTGGACAAGGTGTGGGCCTACTTCGACACGGGCGGACCGCTCGTCGGGCGCCCCTGGCCCATCAAGTACCGGCAGCAGGAGGAGCAGCGCCTCGAGGTGCTGCGGGGCTTCGGTGTCCGGGCGTTCACGTCCATGCTCTATCCGCACAAACCGGGCATGGCGCGGTGGCTCAACGACTGGTCGGCCGACTTCGCCGCGCGTACGCCGGACTGCCTGCACACGGCGACGTTCTTCGCCGAGCCGGGCGCGGCCGACGACGTGCGCCGCGCACTGGGCCAGGGCGCCCGCGTGTTCAAGAGCCATCTGCAGGTCGGCGGGTACGACCCCAACGACCCGCTGCTGAAGGAGGTCTGGGGGCTGCTCGCGGAAGCGGGGGTGCCGGTGGTCGTCCACTGCGGGTCCGGGCCGGCGCCCGGGGCGTACACGGGGCCGGGGCCGATCGGCTCGCTGCTCGCCCGCCATCCGCAACTGCCGCTGGTCGTGGCGCACTTGGGGATGCCCGAGTACGAGGACTTCCTCGACCTGGCCGAGCGGTACGGCCGGGTCATGCTGGACACCACCATGGCGTTCACCTCGTTCGTCGAGGCCGCCGCGCCGTTCCCCAGCCGGGCCCTTCCCCGGCTGGCCGGCCTGGAGGAGCGTGTCCTGCTCGGGACGGACTTCCCCAACATCCCCTACTCCTACGCCGACGCTCTCAGGGCACTGGAGCGGACCGGTCTCGGTACGGACTGGCTGCGCGCGGTCTGCCACGACAACGCGGCCCGGCTTTTCGGGCTGTGACGCGGTAGCCGGGGCGCCGGAGCCGGCCACAGCCGGCGAGTGGACCGCGCCGCCGACGCCGCCGCCGAGAGGGCACCGCGTGCCGACTTCCATGGCACGGAATGCCAATTTCATTCAGAGCTTTGATCGATCATCGATCGTCGGAGTACAGTCCGATTGTTGGGCCGCCCTGTCCTGCCCCTTCAGGGGGCCCACCCGGATTTCCCCCGATCCCCCACCCCCCAGTCCGCCCGTACGGAAGGTGGCCACCATGCCCCGTCCCGCACGCAACCAGCCGAGCGAGCTCGATCAGCTCCCGGACCGCGACCCGCAGGAGACCGCCGAGTGGCGCGATTCGCTGGATGCCGTCACCGCACATGCCGGGCCCGAGCGGGCCTCGTACCTCGTGCGCCGGGCCCTGGAGCACGGCCAGGACAGCGGGCTGCGCGTGCCGCAGCTGCTGGAGACGGACTACGTCAACACCATCCCCACCTCCGCCGAACCGGACTTCCCCGGCGATGAGGCGATGGAGTCGCGGATCACCGCCTGGAACCGCTGGAACGCCGCCGCCATGGTCACCCGCGGCAGCCGCTACAGCCTGGGCGGGCACATCGCGACCTTCGCCTCCGCCGCCTGGCTGTACGAGACGGGCTTCCAGCACTTCTTCCGCGGCAAAGAGGATTCCGCCTCCGGCGGTTCCGGCGACCAGCTCTACATACAGGGCCACGCCTCCCCCGGCATCTACGCCCGCGCCTTCCTCGACGGCCGGCTCACCGAGCACGACCTCGACCGCTTCCGGCAGGAGGCCGGGGGCCCGGGGGAAGGCCGTGGCCTGCCGTCCTATCCGCACCCGCGGCGGCTCCCGTGGCTGTGGGAGTTCCCCACCGTCTCCATGGGCATCGGCCCGATCAACGCGGTGTACCAGGCGCGGTTCAACCGCTACCTGACCGGCCGCGGCATCAAGGACACCTCCGCCTCCCACGTGTGGGCCTTCCTCGGCGACGGCGAGATGGACGAACCGGAGTCGACCGCCGCCCTCGCGCTCGCGGGGCGTGAGCAGCTCGACAACCTCACCTTCGTCGTCAACTGCAACCTCCAGCGGCTGGACGGCCCCGTCCGCGCCAACTTCCGTGTCGTGCAGGAGCTGGAGGCCCAGTTCCGCGCCGCGGGCTGGAACGTGGTCAAGTCCCTGTGGGGCACCGCATGGGACGAACTGCTCCAGCTCGACACCACGGGGGCCCTGGTCAAACGCCTCCGCGAGGTGCCGGACGCCCAGTTCCAGACGTACGCCACCCGCGATGTGGCCTACATCCGCGAGCACTTCTTCGGCGCCGACCCCGCCCTCGTCCAGATGGCGCAGCTGCTGACCGACGACAAGATCGCCGCCTGCTTCCGTACCTCACGCGCCGGGCATGAGCCCCGCAAGGTGTACGCGGCCTACAAGGCGGCCGTCGAGCACAAGGGCGCGCCGACCGTGGTCCTCGCGCAGACGGTGAAGGGCTGGACGCTGGGGCCCGGCTTCGAGTCGCGCAACGCCAACCACCAGATGAAGAAGCTCACCGGCAAGGAGTTCCGCGCGATGCGGGACCTGCTCGAACTGCCGGTGCCCGACAGCAAGCTGGACGACGAGCTGGTGCCGTACCTGCACCCGGGCCCCGACTCCCCCGAGGTGCGCTACCTCCAGGAGCGCCGCGCGGCCCTCGGCGGCCCCGCCCCCGCCCGCAAGGTGCACCAGGTGGGTCTGCCGGAGCCGTCGCCGAAGCCGTTCACGGCGCTGGACAAGGGATCGGGCAGTCAGGAGATCGCCACCACCATGGCGTTGGTCCGGCTGGTCAAGGACCTGATGAAGGAGAAGGAGTCCGGCAGGCGCTGGGTGCCGGTCGTGCCGGACGAGGCCCGCACCTTCGGCATGGAGTCCCTCTTCCCCTCGGCCGGCATCTACTCCCCGCTCGGCCAGAACTACGACCCCGTCGACCGCGACCAACTCCTCTACTACAAGGAGGCGTCGGACGGTCAGATCCTCAACGAGGGCATCACCGAGGCCGGTTCACTGGCCGACTTCACGGCGGCAGCCACGTCGTACGCGACGCACGGCGAACCGATGATCCCCTTCTACATCTTCTACTCGATGTTCGGCTTCCAGCGCACCGGCGACCAGTTCTGGTCGCTGGCCGACCAGTTGGGCCGCGGCTTCGTCATCGGCGCCACGGCAGGACGTACGACCATGACGGGTGAGGGACTTCAGCACGCAGACGGCCACTCGCCGCTGCTCGCCTCCACCAACCCGGCGGTCCTCACCTACGATCCGGCCTTCGCCTACGAGGTCGGCGCCATCGTCAAGGACGGGCTCCGCCGCATGTACGGCCCGGACCCGGCCGCACACGAGGACGTCTTCTACTACCTGACGGTCTACAACGAGCCGAAGGTGCAGCCGCCGAAACCGTCGGGTGAAGGCGTCGACGAAGGCATCCTCAAGGGCCTCTACCGCTTCCGGGAAGGCCCTGTGTCCAAGCAGGACTCCCCGCGCATCCAGCTGCTGGCGAGCGGCACGGCCATCCACTGGGCGCTCGAGGCGCAGCGCCTGCTGGCCGAGGAGTGGGAGGTGAGCGCCGACGTGTGGTCGGCGACGTCCTGGAACGAACTGCGGCGGGACGCGCTGGAGTCCGACGCGGCGCAGCTGCGGGGCGAGGACCGCCTTCCGTACGTGACGCGTGTGCTGGAGGACTCCCCCGGTCCGGTGCTCGCCGTCAGCGACTGGATGCGGGCCGTCCCGGACCAGATCAGCCAGTGGGTGCCGCAGGACTGGTCCTCGCTCGGCACCGACGGCTTCGGTCTGTCCGACACCCGCGAGGCGGCCCGCCGGCACTTCGGTGTGGATGCCGAGTCGGTCGTCGTCGCGGCGCTGAATCAGCTGGCGCGGCGGGGCGAGGTCAAGCGCGAGACGGTGCGGCGGGCGGCGGAGACGTACGGGCTCGCGCAGACCTGATCCCTTTGCGCCCGGTCGGCCGGGCCGGTCCCCGGCGGTCCGCTGCCCCTACCCGTAGGGGCAGCGGGCCTCCGGGGACCACCCCTGTCGGTGGTTCACGCTGCCGCGGGGCGGCGGCAGAATGCTGCCATGCGCGCGTCCCGGCTGATCAGATTGGTGCTGCTGCTCCAGAACCGGAGCGCCATGACCGGCGCCGAACTGGCCGCGGAGCTGGAGGTGTCCGAGCGTACGGTCTCCCGTGACGTGCTCGCGCTGTCGGAGGCGGGTGTGCCCGTGTACGCGGACCGCGGGCGCAGCGGCGGCTACCGCCTGATCGGGGGCTACCGCACCCGGCTGACCGGTATCGCACGCAGCGAGGCCGAGGCCCTCTTCCTCTCCGGAGTGCCTTCCGCGCTGCGGGACATGGGACTCGCGGATGCCGCCTCGGCCGCGCGGCTGAAGGTTTCCGCGGCGCTGCTGCCGGAGTTGAGCGATGCCCAGCACACCGCGGCGCAGCGTTTCCATCTCGACGCACCCGGCTGGTGGCAGCCTCTGGAGGAGCCGCCGGAGCAACTGCCCGCGCTGGCTGAGGCGGTGTGGGACGACCGCAGGGTACGGATGCGCTACCGGCGCCGAGGGGCCGAGAGTGAGAGGGAGTTGGAGCCGTACGGACTCGTGCTGAAGGCGGGTGTCTGGTATTTGGCCGCCCGCGTGGTGGAGGGCGGTGACCGCCGCGTGTACCGGGTGGACCGGGTCACGGACGTCGAGGTGAGAGACGAACACTTCGCGCGCGACGAGGACTTCGACCTGCCCGGCTTCTGGGAGGAACGGTCCGCGGCCTTCGCGCAGTCGATCCTGCGGGACGAGGTGGTGCTGCGCCTGACACCGGCCGGGACGCGGATGCTGCGGCACGCCACCGACCGCAGAGCCGCGGAGGAGGCGCTGGCGAAGGCCGAAGCCGCGCGCGGCACGTCCGGCGAATCCGGCGCGTCCGGCGGGGGCGGCGAATCCGGCGCGTGCGGCACATCCGGCACATCCGGCGGGGGCCTGGTCACCGTCGTGCTGGCGGTGGAGTCGCTGGATGTCGCCTGCACCCAGCTGCTGGGCCTCGGCCCGGAGTGCGAAGTGCTCCAGCCACCCGCACTCCGGGCCCGGTTCAGGGACGCCGCACGGTGCATGGCCGCGCTCTACGACGACACACAGGACGACGCCGTGACGGAGCGATGAGAGCGAAAGCCACGCGGGAGCGTCAGCGGTAGCCGGTGACGTCCGCCGTCTTGCTGTCCTGATCGACCTCGGTCATGTAGCGCCAGGCGTCGGGTGCCGAACCGTCCACGTCCGTGAAGCCGTACTCCTGCGCGAGGCCGCCGCTGGAGAGCGAACTGCCGTTGAACCGGGCCACGTCCGGGTCGGCGGCCAGCGCCGCAAGGGCGCGGCCCACGAAGGCGGGGCTCTCGGAGATCGCGAAGTGCGGGTTCTGCGCGGTGCCCGCGAGCCAGTCGTCCTCAGTGACCTTGAAATAGGTGTCCAGCATCGCCTCGGAGCGCAGCCAGCCCGGCGTGAGACAGACCGCGGTGGCGCCGTGTTCGGGCAGCTCCTCGGCCAGGGCGCGCGCCATCCTCAGCGGCGCGTACTTCGCCAGGTCGTAGTAGAAGGGGTGACGGTAGCGGGGGCCGTTGTACTCCTCGGTGCCGTCGGTGACTTCGACGACCAGGCCGCCCGGGTTCCGGATGAGCAGCGGGATCGCGTACCGGCTGGTGACGATGTGGGTCTCGACGCCCAGCCGCAGGATGCGCATGCCCTGCTCCAGGTCGTGCTCCCACATCTTCTTGTCCCACTGCACGAGGCGGTCGCCGCCCCAGATGTCGTTGACCAGGATGTCCAGGCGGCCCTGCTCCGTCTCGATCCGCTCGACCAGCTCCCCTACCCGGTCGTGCTCCAGATGGTCTGTGCTGACCGCGATGCCCTGCCCGCCCGCATCGTCGATCAGCTCGGCGGTGCCCTCGATGGTCTCGCTCGCGCGGCCGACCTCGCTCACGTGCTCACGGGTGGTGCGTCCCGTCGCGTAGACGGTCGCGCCTGCTCTGCCCAGTTCCACGGCCATGGCGCGGCCCGCCCCCCGCGTCGCGCCGGCAACCAGTGCGACCTTGCCCTTCAGTGCCCCTGCTGTGCTCACCCACGTCTCCCTCCGCTGCGTGCGGCCTTGCTCTGTGACCAGCACACTCGCACGGAAACCGGACATCTTCTGTCCGGCTTCACGGCGGCTTCCGTCATCGTCCTGCCACCTGCGGTGAAGCGGAATGCATGGGATGGTCACAACAACCGCACATTGAGGTCTTGACGCGCCCTGGTAACGACAAGGCGGCATCCGAGGGAGTCCGCGTGCGTTGGGCGGGTACAAGGCGGATGCTGTGTTCGTGATGGACGAGACCGAGTTCTGGGCGCTGATCGATTCCACCCGCGAGGACGCCGAGGGCGACCCCGAGGAGCAGGCAGACCTGCTCATCGAGAGGCTGACCCGGCTCGATCCTGAAGCCGTCATGGTCTTCGCCCGGCACTTCGAGTCCCGCTACAACCGCGCCAACCAGTGGGACTTGTGGGCCGCCGCCTGGATCCTGCTCGACGGCGTCAGCGACGACGCCTTCGACGCGTTCCGCTGCTGGCTGATCGGCCAGGGGCGGGAGGTCTTCGAGCACGCGGCGCACGACGCCGACTCCCTCGCCGATGTGCTCGAAGGGTTCGACGAGGAACTGGACGGCGACGCCGAGGATCTCGGCTACGCCGCCGACGAGGCGTACGAGCAGCTCACCGGCATCATCATGCCGGACCTCGGCCTGCCCGACCCGCCGGAGGACCCGACGGGGGTCTCGCTCAACCTGGAGGACGACACGGTTCTGGCCGAGCGGCTCCCCAAACTGTGGGACCGCTTCCGCGGCTGACCGGGCGTTGCGAACGTACCGAGCGCTGCGAACGTGAACGGGAACGTTCAGAGCGGGGTGAGCCGGCGGCCCATCAGGACGTCGTCGACGTACTTCCCGTCCACCAGGAACTCCCCCGGCAGCACACCTTCCACGGCGAAGCCCGCCGCGGCGTACAGCTCGCGGGCGGGCAGGTTGTGCCGCAGCACCCGGAGCGTGATCCGCAGGGCGCCTTCCTGCCGGGCCCGGTCGCACGCCCCCTCCAGCAGGGCCCGCGCGACGCCGCGCCTGCGTGCCTTCTCGTCGACGACGAGGCCCTGTATCTCCCGCACATGCGCGTTGCTCTCCAGCTGAGTGGGCGGCACCAGGCGTATGTATCCGGCCACTCCCATGTCCTCCAGCTCGGCGACGAGGAAGTGGCCGGGCAGGTGCGCCGAGTCGAAGAAGGGGGCGTAGGGCGGCTGGGGTCGCGGGCGCGCGTGCACGGCGTACAGCGGCGACCAGGTGCTCCGGTCCAGCTCGCCGAGTCGTGTCTCGTCGGCGGGGGTGGCGGCGCGGACGGCAGGTGAGGTGGACATGCGCGCCACTGTGCCCCGTGCCCACCCGCCGGTCCACCGCTTTGGCCGGGCCGGCAGGGACGCCGGGACGTGCAGAGTCCGGGCACGGTCCGGTCCGGCGCTGGCGCGAACAAGTCCGGGGTGCCCGGCACTTCAGCGTGACGTCCGCAGACGGCAGGATGGCCCCATGCGTATCGCTGTCACCGGCTCCTCCGGCCTCATCGGCACGGCCCTCTCGCGCTCGCTCCGCGCGGACGGGCACGACATCGTCCGGCTCGTGCGGCGCTCCTCCCAGGAGGCGCGGCGCTACGAGCATGCCGGTGGCACCGCGGGCACGCCGCCCTCCGAGGTGGCGTGGGACCCCAAGGGGCAGTACGTGGATGCGAAGGGCCTCGCCGGCTGTGACGCCGTCGTCCATCTCGCGGGCGCGGGCGTCGGGGACCGGCGCTGGACTCCCGCGTACAAGAAGGAGATCCGCGACAGCCGCGTGCTGGGCACCGCCGCCATCGCCGACGCCCTCGCCTCTCTCGACGAACCGCCCCGCACTCTGATCGTCGGCACAGCCATCGGCTACTACGGCGATACGGGCGACCGCGCCGTCGATGAGAGCGCGCCGCCCGGGCAGGGCTTCCTGCCCGACGTCTGCCAGGAGTGGGAGGAGGCTGCGGGGGCCGCGGAGGAGGCCGGTATCCGTACGGTCTTCGCCCGTACCGGCCTCGTCGTCGCCCGTGGCGGCGGCGCGTGGGGACGGCTGTTCCCGATCTTCAAGGCCGGTCTCGGCGGCCGGCTCGGCGACGGCAACCAGTACTGGAGCCACATCGCGCTGCACGACCACATCGCCGCGCTGCGCCACCTGCTGGACACGCAGGACCTGTCGGGCCCCGTCAACCTCACCGCCCCGGAGCCCGTCACCAACCGCGAGGTGACGGCTGCCATGGGCCGTGTCCTGCGTCGCCCCACGCCCTTCCCGGTCCCGGCACCGGTGCTGCGGGCGGCGCTCGGCGAGTTCTCCTCGGATGTGCTGGGCAGCCAGCGGGTCGTGCCGAAGCGGCTGCTCGATTCGGGCTTCGGCTTCGCGTTTCCGCACATCGATGACGCGGTACGCGCCGCATTGCGCTGACAGTACGGACGGGGCGTCGGCCCCGGACGAGCCCCTGGCGACGGCCCGGTGACGTGCTGCGGCGAGGACGCGGCGGGCAGATCCGAGGGGTGTGCGACCCGCGTGCGACCGTGCTCTGTCCGTGTGCCACTGACCGCAACCGGACAGCTGCGTAGAGTCCTGAACCTCACGGTTCACTCGCGCTGTTTCGGGCAGGACGACTGCAGGACGGCCCCCGCACCGCGCGCCGACCACGGGAGGCACCGTGCACTCCAGCGACACAGCACGCTACGGGCGAACGCAGACCCCGGACGCCGATGTCGTCGTCATCGGTGCAGGGCTCGCCGGCCTCGCCGCCGCCCATCATCTGACGGGCGCTGGTCTGCAGGTCACCGTGCTGGAGGCCACCCCGCAGGTGGGCGGCAGGATGGCCACCGAACGCGTCGACGGCTTTCTGCTGGACCGCAGCGGGCGGCTGCTGTGCCCCGACTGGCCCGAGTTCCGGCGGCTCCCCGCCCTGGAAGGGCTTGAGCTGCGCCGCTTCGCGCCGGGTGCGCTGCTGAGGACGGACGGCCGTACGCACCGCGTCGGCGACCTTCGCCGCGTGAACGGCCTGAACGGCCTGAACGCCCTGAACGGCCGCCGGGCGCTGCGGCACGGGCCCGGCACGCGCACCGGCCGTGAGGACGGCACCGGCGGTACGGACAGGACCGGCGCCGGAGCCGGAGCCGGAGGCACCGCGCGAACCGACCGGGCCGGGCAGGCCCACAGGGCTGACCGCCCCGACCGGACCGACCGCGCCGAGCGACGGCGCACGAGGGGCGCACTCACCACGGCGCGCGCCCTGACCGGCGTCCGCAGCCGGGCAGCCATGACGGGCGCACTCGATCTGGCCCGGCTGCGCAACGCCCTGGCCCGGTTCGCCGCCGTACCGTCCGACCGGCTGACCGCCCGTACCGAACTCCCCGCCGCCCAGGCCCTGTCCACGCGTGGCCTGCCCGCACGTACGGTCGGCTCGCTCGTGCGCCCGCTGCTCGCGGCCCTGCTCTCCGACCCGGCTCTGACGACCTCCAGCCGTGTCGCCGACCTGGCGCTGCGCGGGTTCGTACGGGGCGGCATCTGCGTGCCCGCGGGGGGCATGTCGGCGGTGCCGGAGCTCCTGGCCGCCGGACTGCCGGCGGGCACGATACGTACGGACGTGCAGGCCGTCTCCGTCACCACGAACACCGTCACCACGCGGGACCACGGCACCCTCGCCTGCCGGGCCGTCGTCGTGGCCACCGACGCCGCGGACGCCGGTGAACTCCTTCCCGGCCTCCGTGTGCCCGGCTTCCACCCCATGACCGTGCTGCACCACGCCGTCGACGAACCACTGCCGCTGTCGCCTTCGCTGCTCGTGGACGGGGACGCGGAGCGGCACGGGCCGGTCTCGCACACCTGGTCGGCCTCGGCCGTCGACCCCGCGCGGGCGCAGCCGGGACGGACCCTGATCACCTCGGTCGTGCTGGGCCAGGCGGCGAACGACACCCTCGCCGTGCTGGACAAGGCGTCCCGGCCCCAACTGGGCACCCTGTACGGCATTCCGGCGGACCGCTGGACGCTGCTGGCAGCCCACCAGGACGCGCGTGCGGTCCCCGCCATGCCGGCTCCGCACGACATGCGCCGTCCTGTGCGGGTGCTGTCAGGTCTGTACGTGTGCGGCGAGCACCGCGACACCAGCACGGCTCAGGGCGCTCTCGTCTCGGGACGGCGTGCCGCGCACGAGGTGCTGCGTGATTTCGGGATGCCCCTGCCGGAGAAGGACCGCCCCTTCCACACGGTGGCCTGACCGGGCCCCGGTCGCTCGGCGACGTCGTCGGCATCAGTCGGCATCAGTCGGCGACGGCTGTCGCAGATGCGCTCGGACACCCCGCGAGAGAAATCGAACACCTCTCCCAACTTCCCTTGCGACCTGGGAAGTTGGCAGTTCGATTGTCAGTGCCGAAGGGTATTCTGGTGAACAGAATCCTGGTGCAGACTCCAGGCGGATTCACGACACTCATGGAGGTCGCCGATGACCGCAGCCAGCACCCTGACGACCCCGTTGCCCCTCCCCCTGCCGGCATCACCGCCTCAAGTGCAGCCGCCGAAGAAGCGGTTGCCGGCCGGCCGGCCCCGGGAGTGGTACGTATCGCACAACCGCCGGCTGAAGGCGATGCGCATCGCCATCGCCCTGCTCGACTCCGGTGTCTACACCCCCGGCCAGGCCCGTGACCTCACGATACGGCGCGCGGCTGCCCGCATCGGCGTGCATCCGCCGTCCAACACCACGTGCAGGGTGGTGCGTTCACTGCTGCCGTGACGTCGGCGTCCGGGGGCGGCGCGCCGGCTGGGCGCGCCGCTCCGGGGCGCAGCGCCTGCCCGTGGATTCCGCCGACTCGGGCGGGCGGACGCTCAGTCGGCCCGCTGCCCGCGCCTCTCGTGCCATTCGCCGACGACCCGTTCGACGTCGTACGGCGTCAGGTTCAGCGGCGGGCCGGACAACGGCCGTCGGATCGCCGCACGGATCTTGTCGTTGATCTCCGTCACGATCCGCCGCACCTCCTTCTCCGAACGGGCCTTGGACGCGGCGGCCAGCGCGTCCTGTGCCTCCTTGCGCAGGGCGAGGGTGGGCGGCAGATGAGACAGACCCTCGTCGCGCATCTTCTGCTTCAGCCACCACGTCTCGTCGTACGGCGCGTTCGCATCGCGAAGGGGCTTTCCGGCGCCCGGAAGGTCGGCGAAGGCGCCACGCTCCTCCGCCTCGCGGATCTGCCTGTCGACCCAGGACTCGAAGTTGACGCCCGGCGGTTTGCGTTCGGTCATGGTCCGATTCTCCCTCGGCCGTGGCGGCCTCCGCCAGGCCTCGCAGGAGCCCGGCTGCCTGGGCACGGGCCCTGGACGAGAACGTTTCGAATGACTTCCGACGGAATCCCGCACGGCGTTGCGAAGGTCACATCGACGTCCCTGCTGGTGGTTCCCGTCCCCTGAGATTCTTCCTGCGGTGGATCACGGGCAGGCAGGGGCTTCTCATGCGGGATTCCGGCATTGACGGTGTCCAGGGTGGCTCCTACCGTCTCGCTCATGATTCCCCGAGCGAGCGCCGGCATGATCGATGCGCTGGATCGCCGCATCATCGCGGCGCTCCAGCTCAACGGTCGTGCGCCGTGGGCCGGTATAGCCCGCTGGGCGGGGACGAGTGAATCCACCGCCCAGCGCCGCTTCAACGTCCTGCGTGAGCGCAAGCTGCTCCATGTCGTGGGTGCGGTGGAGCTGGACCGTACCGGCGGGGGCTCCTCGATGCTTGTGCGCGTGCAGGCGCGTCCCGGCAAGGGGCTGGAGCTCGCGGAACTGCTGGCCGAGTGTCCGGAAGCCCGGTTCCTGGCCCTCGTCACGGGTACGGCCGACCTGATCGTCGACTTCGTCGCCCGCGACAACGAAGAGCTGCTGCGCCTGCTCTACACCGATCTGCCGGGCGCGCATCTCATCGCCGGCACCGAGCACGTCGCGGTGATCCGCACCTTCTCGTCCGCGGCGCTGTGGGACACCGGTCTGCTGCCGGAGGAGGCCGTGGCGGATCTCCGGCCGTCCGCCGTCGCGCGCCCCTACGAGCGGGTCGACTGGGACAAGGCGCCGCAGCCGCTGACCGGACTCGAACGTGCCGTCGTCGGCGAACTCGCGACGGACGGAAGGCTTCCGGTCACCACCGTCGCCCGGAACCTCCAGCGCAGCGAATCCAGTGTCGCGCGTGCGCTGGACAGGATGGTCGCCCGCGGGAGCCTGCACTTCCGCACCCTGGCGGAGCCCGCACTCCTCGGCTACGAAGCCGAGTTCATGCTGTGGCTGTCGATCGATCCCGGGAGTCTGGAGGCCGCAGGGCGGCAGCTCGCCAAGCATCCGGGAACGAAGTTCCTGGCGGCGGCGACCGGCCGGTTCAATCTGGTCGGCCACATGGTGCTGCCGCGCCGGACCGACCTCTTCCGCTACACCGACGAGGTCATCGGCGCCCTGCCCGGCCTCAACGGCTCGGACGTCACCCTGCATCTCGTCACGCTCAAGGGCGCGTGGACGCGCATGGACCAGTTCGACGCCGCCCAGCAAGACGCTCAAGACACCTCAGACGCCTGAGACACCTGAGACACCTGAGAAGAAGCTCAACAGAGACCCACCCCCCAGAACACCGCTCACCCGTCGTCACCACTCGCCGCACCTCCTCTCCCCCTGCGAGGCACCATGTCCACAAGCGATCCCGCTTCCCCCGGCGCGAGCCCCGCGGACGCGCCCTCCTGGCAGTGGCCCGAAGCCGTTTGGCGCGGTCACGCCGAGGCCGTACGCGCCGGGCGTTCGCTGCGCCCCTCGCGCTGGCCGGAGGGCGCACGCGCGGCGGTGGCGCTCTCCTTCGACTCCGATCACGAGACGATTCCGCTCCGGGACGGCGAGACGAGCCCCGGCCGTATGGCACAAGGCGAGTACGGGGCCCGCGTCGGCGCGGTGCGCGTGCTGGAGCTTCTGGAGCGCTACGGGGCACCCGCGACGTTCTTCATGCCCGCCGTCTCCGCGCTGCTCCACCCCGAGGAGGCCCGCCGCTACGTACGCGACGGCCACGAAGTCGGCGTGCACGGCTGGATACACGAGCGGAACACCCTGCTCGGCGCGGAGGACGAGAAGACCCTCATTCAGCGCTCCCTCGACACCCTCACCGAGATC
>Ga0190265_10000585_pt1 | contig 25406 bp, 19 predicted proteins | sample Popmic124T_FD_133135 | JGI IMG/M metagenome (GOLD analysis project Ga0190265, IMG submission 133135) | Populus adjacent soil microbial communities from riparian zone of Indian Creek, Utah, USA - 124 T | ecosystem: Environmental > Terrestrial > Soil > Riparian zone | place: USA: Utah | collected...
TCGAGGCGGTGCGCTCCGGAGAGGTCGAGGTGGCGATCGCCGGCGGCTCCGACTCCCTCTGCCGGCTCACCTACGCCGGCTTCAACGCCCTGCGCTCGGTGGACGAGGGCCCCTGCCGCCCTTTTCGCGCCGGCCGCGCGGGGATGTCGTTCGGCGAGGGGGCCGCGGTGCTCGTCCTCGAGCCGCTCGAGAGGGTGCTGGCGCGGGGTGCGACCCCGCTCGCCGTGCTGAGCGGCGCCGGCGCCTCCTGCGACGCCCATCACATGACCGCGCCCGACCCGAGCGGGACGGGGGCCGCCGCGGCGCTCACCGCGGCGCTCCTGGACGCCGGGCTCGACGCCGGCGAGGTCGATTTCGTCAACGCCCACGGCACGGGCACCCCCTTGAACGACGCCGCGGAGTGGCGGGCGCTGCAGCGGGTCTTCGGCGAGCGCGCCGGCGAGATCCCGGTCGTCGCCACCAAGGCGATCCTCGGCCACCTGCTGGGCTGCTCCGGGGCGATCGAGGCGGTGGTGACCGTGCTCTGTCTGCTGCACGGGGAGCTGCACCCCGCGCCGTCCGATCCGGACGCCGGGGTCGACCCCGAATCGCCCGCCGCCCTGGTGCTGGACCGGCCGCTCGCCTTCCCCGAGGCGCGGGTGGCGGTCTCCACCAGCCTGGCGTTCGGCGGCTCCAACGCCGCCCTCGTCTTCTCCCGGTGGACAGGCCGGGCCGCTTGAGCCGCGCGCTCGTGGTGACCGGGTTGGGGACCGTCGGCTCCTACGGCGCCGGTGCCGACTCCCTGCGCAAGGCGCTGGCGGCCGCGGCACCGGCGCTCTCGGAGGTCGACCGGTCGGCCGGCTACCACCTGCCCGAGAGCGCGCGCCTGGCCTGCCTCGTGCCGCCCGGGCTGCTCGCCCCCTGGCTCTCTCCGGTGGAGGCGCGGCGGATGAGCCCGCCCTCCCGGATGGCGGTCACGGCGGCGCGCATGGCGCGCGCCTGCGCCGGCCTCACCGAGAAGGGAGCCGTGGGCGACGGAGCGGACGAATCCGCCACGGCTGTCGTCATCTCCACCGCCTTCGGACCCTCCTCCTACTCCGAGGCTCTGCTCAAGCAGATCCTCTTCGAGGGGCCGGAGTCGACCTCGCCCTCGCTCTTCACCGAGAGCGTCGCCAACGCCCCGGCGGCGCAGATCGCCATCGGCGCCCGCGCCCGCGGCCCCAACCTCACCCTCTGCCAGGGCGAGGCCGGCCCGCTGCTCGCCGTGGGCCGCGCCGCCGCCGAGGTGGCCTCCGGCCGCAGCCCGCGCGCCTTTGCCGGGACGGTCGAGGAGATGACGCCGCTGCTCCACGCGCTGCTCGACCGTTTCGCCGCCCTCGCCCGGCGCTCGGAAGGAAGCGGGGAGGAGGCGGCGCGCCCGTTCGACCGCCGCCGCGCCGGGTTCCTGGCCGGCGACGGATCGACGGTGATCGTGCTGGAGGAGGCGGCCGTCGCCGCGGCGCGCGGCGCGCGGATCCTCGCCCGGGTGCTCGGCTGGGGGAGCGCCTTCGACCCCACGGCCCCACCGGTCGGCTGGGGCGGCGGCCACGAAGCCCTCGGCCGTTCGCTGCGGCGCACCCTGGCGCGGGCCGGGCATTCAGTCGGCGACGTCGGCCTGATCGTCTCCGGCGCCTCCGGCGCGCGGGACGGCGACCGCCTGGAGGCGCTCACCCTGCGCGCCGCCTGGGCGGGGGAGCCGCTGCCCCCGGTCGTCACCCCCAAGGCGGTGACCGGCGAGCTCGGCGGCGGCTTCCTGGGCGCGGCGGTGCTCGCGGCCACGGGCGCGAGCTTCGGCTCCACCCCCGGCTTCGCCGAGCCCGACCCGGAGCTTGGGGTCGGGCCGCACGACGGCTCGCCGCTGCCGCGCCCCGAGGCCGTGCTCGCCACCACTCTCGCCGCCGGCGGCGCCGCCGCCTGGCTGCTCCTCGGCAAGCCATGAGGGTCGCCGCCGCCATCCCCGCCTACCAGGCCGGCCCTTCCGTGGGCGCCGTGGTGCGCGGCACCCTGGGGCTGCTGCCGGAGGTGCTGGTGGTGGACGACGGCTCGACGGACGAGACGGCCGAGGAGGCCCGCCGGGCCGGGGCGCGGGTGATCTCCCTGCCGAAGAACCAGGGCAAGGGGACGGCCTTGAACGTCGCCCTCAAAGACCTCTTCGGGCGCGGCTTCGACGCCGTGATCACCCTGGACGCCGACGGTCAGCACCTGCCCGGGGAGATCCCGAAGCTGCTCGCCGAGGCCTCCGGCGCCGACCTGGTGCTCGGGGTGCGCGACCACCTCTTCGCCGAGATGGGCGCCGTGCGCCGGGCGAGCAACCGGCTCTCCTCGCGGGCGATCTCCTTCGCCGCCGGCACCAAGCTCAACGACATCCAGACCGGCTTCCGCCTCTACTCGCGCCGGCTGTTCGAGGCGGTCGGCCTGCCCGAGGCGCGCTTCGAGGCCGAGAGCGCGGTCGTGGTGCGCGCGGCCCGGCGCGGCTTCCGGGTGATCACCGTGCCGGTGCGGCTCGGTTTCGCGGACGGACGGCTCAACAGCCACTACCGGCCCCTGATGGACAGCCTGCGGATCGCGGGCGCGGTGACCCGCGCCCTCCTGGAGATGCTCCGATGGGCACGATCCTCGTAACCGGCGGCAGCCGGGGCATCGGCCGCGCCGTGGTGGAGGCCCTGGCGGCCGGCACCGCGCACGCCGTGGCCTTCACCTGGAACACCGACGAGGCCGCGGCGCGGGCGGTGGAGGAGGCGGCCGGAGGGAGGGCGCGCGCCTTCCACCTGGACCTCCGCGACCGCGACCGGCCGGAGGAGCTGGTCGCAGAGGCCGAGAGCGTCCTGGGACCGGTCGAGGGGCTGGTCAACAACGCCGGGCTGCGCCGCGAGTCGCTCCTGGCGCTGACCTCGGACGCCGACTGGGACCTGGTCGTCGACGCCAACCTCGGGGGGCTCTTCCGCTGCTGCCGCGCGGTCCTGCGCGGCATGGTCGTGCGCAGGAAGGGGTCGATCGTCAACGTCGCCTCCCTCTCGGCGCTCCACGGCGTCGCCGGCCAGGCCGCCTACGCCGCCTCGAAGGCCGGCATCCTCGGGCTCACCCGCTCGCTGGCCCGCGAGGTGGGGAAGAGGAACGTGCGGGTCAACGCGGTGGTGCCCGGCTTCGTCGCCACGGACCTGACCGCCGGGCTCCCCGAGACGGCCGTCGCTCATCTGCGCGCCGGCGAGTGCCTGCCGGGCGGCACCAGCGCCGCGGCGGTCGCCTCCGCCGTGCTCTTCCTCCTCTCGGACCGCGCCGAGGCGATCACCGGCCAGAGCCTCGTCGTCGACGCCGGAGCTTCCGCCTAGAGCGCCCATGTCAGGCTTCGCCACCTCGTTCGCGGCGCTCGTCGCCCGCCGGCCGCGGCTCGTCCTCGCCGTCACCCTGGCGCTCACGGCGGCGGCGCTCGTCCCCCTGAGCCGCTTCCGCCTGGAGACCGACATGCTCGCCCTGCTGCCCGACGGCTCTCCCGGGGCAGACGACTACCGCGTCTTCCTCGGCACCTTCGGAGGCTTCGAGAAGGTCTTCGTGATGGTGCGCTCGGTCGACGGGCCGCTCGAGGAGCCCGGACCGCTGATGGACGCGGCCGAGACGCTGGCCGACCTGATGCGGCAGAGCCCCGAGGTCGCCGAGGCGCGCTCCGGCCTCACGGCGGAGGACGAGCGCTTCTTTTTCCGGTCGATCGCCCCGCGGATGCCGCTCCTGGTCCACGAGCCGGGCTGGCGGGAGGACCTCGCCCGCCGGCTCGAACCGGGGGCCGTCCGCGAGCGGGTCGCGATGATGCGCCAGGCGCTGCGCGGGCCGGGCGGCAACATGGCGGCGCCGCTCTTCGCCGCCGACCCGCTGGGGCTCTCGGAAGGCCTGCTCGGCGCGGCGTCCAGCCTTCCGGTCGACCCGCTGACCGGAGCGTTCATCTCGCGCCGGGGGGACGCGACGCTGGTGATGCTCACTCCGTCGCGCGCCGAGATCGACCCGGCGGGAGGCAAGGCGCTCCTGGCGGACCTGGAGAAGGCGTACGCAAAGGTGCGCGGGTCGACGGGCGTCGAGCTCGACTTCCAGGCGGTCGGCGGTCCGATCTACGCCGCCCAGGACGAGAGCATCATCCGCACCGACATCTCGCGCACCGCCACGGGCTCGATGCTGGGGGTCTCGGTGCTCCTCCTCCTCGGCTTCGGCGGCGCCTTCATCCCCCTGGTCGTGCTGGTCTCCGTCCTCACCGGCCTGGTGTGGACCCTGGGGGCCGCCTCGCTGGGGCTCGGCAGCATGACGGTCGTGGGGATCGGCTTCGCCGCCGCCCTCCTCGGCATGGGGGTCGAGTACGGCATCCACGGCGGCGCGCGCTTCCGCTGGCACCGCCTCCAGGGCCGGGATGCGGCGGCCGCCCTGATCGAGACTTTCCGCGATCCGGGACCGGGGATCGTCTCCTCGGCGCTCACCACCGCGGCCGGCCTCGCCGCCCTGTCGATCGCCCACTTCCGGCCGCTTCGCGAGCTCGGGCAGGTGCTGACGGTCGGGGTGCTCGCGACGCTGGTGACGACCGCCACCCTGGGCGCCGCTCTCCTCGTCCTCTTCCCCCGCCTGTCGAGCTTCCGCCGGCCGCCGCGGCTCTGGCAGCGGTTCGGCGAACCCTCCCTGAAAGCCGTGGTCGGGCTCGCCGCGCGGCGCCCGGCCTGGGTGCTCGGCGGGGTCGTCCTGCTCTCGGCCGCCTCGCTCTGGGGGCTCGGCCGGCTCGACCTGTCGACCGACCTGCGCTCGATGCGCCCGGCGGATCACCCCTCGGGCGAGGCCGAGCGGCTCCTGGTCGACGGCTTCGCCGTGGGCCTCGACACCTTCACCGTGGTGGCCCGGGGGGAGACGCTGGGCGAGGCGCTGGACCAGGCCGCACGGGTGCGGCCGATCCTCGAAACCCGCCTGGGGCCCGCGGCGGAGATCAACTCGCCGGCCGACTGGCTGATCGGCGGCGGCCGGCTGGCGCGCCGCTTCACAGAGCTCCGCGGCCTGCCGCTGGAGCGGGCGGCGGACGACTTCGAGCGCGAGCTGGCGGCGGCGGGCTTCAGAACAGAGCCCTTCGCGCCGGCGCTCGAAGCGCTCCGCGCCATGGCCCGCGGCGAGGACCCGGGGGCGCCGGGGCCGGAGTCTTGGCCGCGCTGGATGTCCGAGCTGGTGCGCACCGGCCCCGAGGGGGCGGCGGTCGCCGTCCACGTGCGGGTGCCTCTCGGCGGTGCCGCGGGCGACGAGCTGGCGCGGGAGCTCAAAGCCGCCGCGCCCGGGGTGGCGGTCGCCTCGATCCCGCGGGTGGGAGCCGAGCTGCGCGGGCTCGCCCTGGAGGACCTCGCGCGCTCCTCGGCCATCGCCTTCGTCCTCGTGGCGCTGGTTGTCCTTGTTTCGGTGCGCGGGCGCCTCGGCGACGCTCTCCTCTCCAGCCTGCCCCTGACGCTGGGGTGCCTGTGGACCTTCGGCCTCTGGGGGGCCTTCGGCGGGCACGTCGACCTGCTCGCCATCTCGTCCCTGCCCGTCCTCTTCGGCACCGGCATCGACCTCGGCGTCCACGCGGTGCACGGAGGGCGGTTGCACCCGGCCGAGGGAATTCGCGGTACCATTGTGCAGTCCGGCCTTGCGATGATCCTGATCACCTTGACGACTGGCGTCGGCTTCGGCAGTCTCGGCTCATCGCGCGTGCCCGGCCTTCAGAACGCCGGGACCCTCGTCGCGGCGGGCGTCTGCGCCTGCCTGCTGGCGACGTTCCTGGTTCTGCCGGCCCTGGAGTCGCTGTTCTCCCGGGCTCGCGGGGGGAGCCCCCAGGAGATCGATCGATGAGCGTCGCAGTCACTCGCGAAGAGACACCCCCCCACGCTCCGGAAGCCGGCTGGGCCCGCCGCCTGCTCGGGCCCTTCTACGTCACCGGCGTCTTCTGGTTCCGCTTCCACCGCTGGGGCGTGCGAGTCATACCGTTCCGGGCCATGGGCCTCTTCATGGGGTTCTTCGTCACCTTCTTCTGGCTGGTGCTGCGGAACATCCGGGCCGCCATCGCCGCCAACCTGGAGCCGGTGCTCGGCCCCTGCGGCTGGTGGGAGCGCCAGCGGCGGATGTTCCGTACCCTCTGGGTCTTCTCCTGGTGCCTCTCGGAGCGCTATGAGCGGCTCTCGACCGAGCGGCCGTTCGAGGTGGTGACCGACCGGGAGGAGGATTGGAAGGCCCTCCTGGACTCGGGGGAGGGGATGATCCTGGTGACCGCCCACATGGGCAACTGGGAGGTGGGCTCGATGCTCCCCGCCTCGCGCGACCGGCGGCGGGTGCACGTCGTCCGCGAGGCCGAGACCGACCCCCGGGCGCAACGTTTCATCGAGAGCCTCATCCGCAGCCGGGGAGGCGACCTCTACAACACCCACTTCGCCGACGATCCGCAGCTCGGCATGGCGCTCCTCGACGCGCTGCGCGACGGCGACATCGTGGCGCTCCAGGGGGACCGCCCCCGCTCCGGCGGGCGGTCGGCGGAGGTGACCCTCTTCGGCCGCCCCTTCCCGCTGCCCATCGGGCCCGCCGTCCTCGCCCGCGCCACCGGGGTGCCGATCGTCCCCGTCTTCGTCTTCCGCGAGGGGCGCCTGCGCTACCGCTGCTTCATCCGCCCGGCGATCCGCGTCAGCTCGACCGCCGACCGCAAGCAGGACGTCGAGGAGGCCATGGGCCGCTTCACCGCCGACCTCGAATGGGCCATCCGGCGCGAGCCGCACCAGTGGTTCTGCTTCCGCAAGGTCTGGCCCGATCAGGGCTCGGCCAGAGGGTAGCCGGCCGCCCGCCACTCCAGTACCCCGCCGCGGAACCAGAGGACGTTGCGGAAGCCCAGCCGGGCGGCGAGGGTGCCGCCGTTTCGGCTCCGCACGCAGGCCTTCCCGTAGCAGTAGAGGACCAGCGGGACCGTGGCGGGGTCCACCCCGGGCCAGCCCCGGGAGACGGTCGCCGCGAATTCCCGGGTGAAGCGCTCCCAGGGCAGGCTGCGGGCACCCGGCAGGTGGTCGAGCGAGAAGTCGCGGGGCCCCCGCAGGTCGAGCAGGATCGTCTGTCCCTTCTCTCTCTCGATCAAGGCCTTGACCTCGGAAGCCGTGGCGATGCGCACCGCCGGGCGGCCCGGCTCCGCCGTCCAGGCCCGCCAGCCGCCGGGGAAGACGCGGGCGTCGAAGCCCGCGGCGCGGAGCAGCAGGCAGCCCAGGCCGGGCCGCGAATCCCCCTCGTCCTCCCCGTAGAGCACGAAGGTCGAGCTCGAATCCACCGGGTCGCCCCGGCGCGGGCCGTGCTCGGCGATCATCCGGCGCACCAGGGCGAGGTCGGGCCAGGGGCCGCTCCCCGGCAGGAGCCGGCCCATGTCGAAAGGCAGGGCATGGGGGATGTGCCCCGCGGCCCAGCCTGAGGCATCGCGGACATCCAGGAGCTCGATCCCCGCCTGGCCATAGCCGGCGGCGATCCACTCCGCGTCGACGAGGGCGTTCGACAACCATTCGGCGCTCGCCGGGGTCTTCGAGAGCACGGGCGGCTTTGCCGGCGGCCAGTCCAGCGGCGATTGTCCGGCCGCTCGTGGCGTGGAGCCGAGGAGGCACAGGGTCACGAGGAACGGAATTCTCATCACGGGTCACTCCATAGAGAAGTAGCGCTCTTGCCCTGCTGCGACACTCTGTAAGGATATGATGATCGTTGAATCCCTTGAACCTCTAGAGAGAAGAGGAGGCCTCTATGCGAGAGCTTTTCGTACCGCTGGCGTCAGCCTTGCTGCTGGCGTTGCTGACCCAATCCCTCTGCGCCCAGGAGCTGATCCTGGAGAAGGAAACCGACGACGGCACCATGGGCCTGCGGTACTGCGACTTCGTGCACCGGCATTCGACCTGTGAGAGCTTTCACGTCCAGACGATCACGGATACGAAGGTTGGCGGCATCGTCGTCCTCGACGGCCGCCGGTTCGAGATCACCTGGATAGGCCCGGGGTATTACCTCGATTCCGGCATCGTCCTCCAGGCCTCGGGCGGGCCGGCCGAGCGGCTCGCCGGTCAGCGGTGGCTCGAGGTCTATCCCGTGGAGGGGCGTATCCACGTCTCGCGCTCGTGGAAGGACAGGGATGCCGACGGTACCCTGAGCTTCTCGGACACCCTTCAATTCGACGCCGGCCTGGAAATGAAGGTGCGGGACATCCGTCTGAACCTTCGGGTCGTACCCCTGCCGGAGGTTCCATAGCCGGCACTCCCGGGGTTGTCTGTTTCCGAGGCCATGCGGAGATGCTAAGATGACTGTGGCGCCAGCTCTTCTCAATCGAATGAACCCGCGATGAGCGTCCTCTACGATCTGCACTACAGCTTCCGGAAGCTGAACAACAACCTCGCCTTCACGGCCGTGGCGGTGCTCTGCCTGGCGCTCGGCATCGGTGCCGGCGTCACCGTGTTCAGCGTCTTCAACGCCCTGCTGCTGCGCCCGGTACCCGGAGTGACGGAGGCGGACCACCTGGTCTCGGTGACGACCCAGCCGGTCCTCCTGCCTGGGATCGCCGGCGAAGAGTTCACTCGCGGGCTCTCCTACGTCGACTTTCTGCGCTACAGGGACGACAGCCGCGGTGTCCTGGAGCTGGCGGCCTTCCATCCGGTCTTCCTGAACCTGTTCGTCAGCGGCGAGCCCCTGCGCGTCGACGGGCAGATGGTCAGCGACAACTATTTCGAGACCTTGGGGCTAAAGAGCTCTCTCGGCCGCCTGTTCTCTCGGGGCGAGGCGCGGCGGGAGTCGCAGTTGGAGGTGGTGGTCAGCCACAGCCTCTGGCGGCGCAGCCTTGGGAGGCGCGCCGACGTGCTGCGCGCCCCGTTGATCCTCAACGGCCGGGAATTCACGGTCATCGGCGTGGCCCCGGAGGGTTTCCGGGGCAGCCTGCGCAGCGGCCGGGTCGACGTCTGGGTCCTGGTCGAGGCGGCGCCCCTGATCGTGCCCCTGCTGGGGGAATCGGCTCTGGAGGACCGCGACCGCGAATGGCTCCATACGCTCTTCGGCCGCCTCGCCCCCGGGATGGACCTGGAACGGGCGCAGCCCGAGATGGACAGGCTGGCCCGCCAGCTCGCCGAGCCCGGAGCCGAAGGGCATCGCCCGGCGGCCCTCAAGCTCTACCCGGGCATAGGGATCGCACCCGGCTTGCGGCCGGCGCTGGTCAAAACGCTGCCCCTCCTCGCCGTGGCGGTCGCCCTGCTGATGCTCGTGGTGTGCGCCAACCTCGGCGGGCTGTTGCTGGTCAAGGCGGCCGCACGCCAGGAGGAGATCGGCGTCCGGCTCGCCCTCGGCGTCTCCCGCAGGCGGCTGGTGCGCCAGCTCCTGACCGAGAGCGTCACGCTCTCGGCGATCGGCGGCTCGGCCGGCTTCCTGCTGGCCCTCGCGGCGACGGAGCTGCTGCGCGGCGTCGCCCTCGGCCGTTTCATGCCCCGGCTGGCCGAGCTTCCCCTGGATGGGCGGGTGCTCGCCTTTACGGTGGCCCTCTCCCTGGTGACAGGGGTGGGATTCGGCCTGGTCCCTGCCCTCTGGGCTTCGCGTTCGCGGGCGGAGCCCGTGCTGCGCCAGGGGAGTGGAGCGAGCAAGGACCGCGGGCGGGTCCGTCTCCAGGAGATCTTCGTAGTGGGGCAGGTCACCGTCTCGCTCGTGCTGCTCATCACCACCGGGCTTTTCGTGCGGACTTTGAAGAACCTCCAGTCGGTGGATCCCGGGTTCGACAGTGAAGGCGTCGTCAACCTTCGCCTCGACCTGGACACCCTGCGCTACGACCCGGTCAACGGGCGTTCGTTCCACGACCGGCTGCTGGAGCAGATCCGCGCGATGCATGGCGTCCGCTCGGCCTCGCTGGCCTTCGCGGTGCCGCTCGGCGGCGGTGCCGCGAGAGAAGGCCGGATCACCTCGATATCTCCGCTCCAGGGCTCGGTCGAGTCGAGCGAACCCGTCTTCATCGAATCGAACGCCGTGTCGCCCGGTTACTTCCGCACCCTGGGCATCCCCCTGGTCCGCGGGCGCGACTTCACCGCCGCGGACCGTGAGGGAGCGCCGGGCGTCGTGATCGTCAACGAGGCCTTCGCGGCCATGCTGCGGCGGGGCAACCTCGTCGGCGAGCGGCTGAATCTCGGCCAGAACCTCTACGAGGTGGTCGGCCTGGCCGGCGACGTCCGGCCGAGCGATCTGCGCGGCGATCCCGTGCCTCTCCTCTACCGGCCCCTGTCGCAGGGCTACGAGCCGAGCGTCACGCTGCAGATCAAGACGACGGGAGAGCCCGCGGCGGTCATCGAGCCCGTCCGCGCCTTGATGGCCAAGATGGATCCCCAAATCCCTCTCTTCCAGGTGAGCCTGTACCGCGACGAGGTCCGCGAGACGCTGGCCCAGCCGCGCCTGCTGTCGTGGCTGTTCGGGTCTTTCAGCCTGATCGCCATCCTGGTCACCGCGATCGGCCTCTACGGCACCCTCGCCTTCACCGTGCGGCGCCGCACCCGGGAGCTGGGCATCCGCATGGCGCTCGGCGCCCGGGTCTCGGAGATCGTCTCCCTGGTCTTCCGGCGGGGCATCACCCTCACCATGATCGGGCTCATGCTGGGCCTGGGGGCGGCGATCTGGACGACCAGCCTGTTCGCGAGCCACCTCTTCGGGGTCACGCCGACCGATCCGGCGGTCTTCCTCCTCGTCGCCCTGCTGCTCACCCTGGTGGGCCTCGCCGCCAGCTCGCTGCCCGCCTACTCGGCCACCCGGGTCGATCCCATGGCGGTGATCCGCCATGAATAGCTCTCCCTAGCTACTCCGCGAGGATGTAGGTGCTGATGGTGGCGGCGAGGACCGGGCCGCCCGCCCCCTCCAGGGTGACCTGGTAGATCGAGAGGGGGGGCGCGCTGCCGTGGAGGCGGACGGTGGCGCGGAAGGGGAGGCCGGCCGGCAGGCGCGGCACCTCGAAGCGGGCGTCCCGGATGCCGACCAGGTAGCCGATCCTGGGTCCGGGTGCCGCTCGTCGGCCGAGCGCCTCGAGGACCGCCGCCGCCTGGGCCGCCGCCTCGATCCCCAGAAAACAGGGAGCGGACCCGCCCTCGACCAGCGGGTGATCGCGCGGGACCTCAGCGCGGCAGACGATCCCCTCTGCGGTCGCCTCGACGACGCCGCTGACCAGGCGAGCCGGTGGGCCGTGGGGGATCAGGAGCTCGACCGGCGGGAAGTCTCCCAGGAGGTCGAGGACGGGCTCCGGCCAGTCCTCGACGCTGGCCTCGTTCCAATCGGCGGGGGCGAGGCGCACCACGCCCTGGCTGACCGGCTCCTCCCCCCGCCGGAGCTCGAAACGCACCAGGCCGCCCGAGTCGGGATCGCCGGCGAGCAGGTCGAGGGTGTCCCCCGGGCCGGCGGGCCGGCGCAGCTTCAGCGACTGGACCTCGCGGAGGGCGGCGCCGGAGAGCGCCAAGGCAAGATGGGCGATGCCCGGCAGGATCGGCCGGCCGGGGAAGTGGCCGGTGAAGAGCCGGCTGTCCGCGGGAATCTCGAAGGCCGGGCTCATCCGCAGATCTGCGTACGTCCAGTCATATGGGGGTACTATGATCCTATCAGACCCAATTCAGCTCGCCCGGTCCAGGAGGTCGTCATGCGGTCGCCGTTCATGGTCTTGATTCTGCCTCTCGCCCTTACCGCGAGCCTCGCGGCGGCGCAGGATGCCCCCCGGGAGTACTTCGGCCAGCTCGGCAACCAGCCGGTGCCCGGGACGTACGCGTTCAAGCCCTTCCGCCTCGAGGCGGCTCCGGAGGGGGCCGGAGAGGAGCTGCCGGTGCCGCTCGCCGCCGGAGACCGGCTCTTTACCGGCATCCTGGCGTGGCAGCGCGGCGGCGAGCTCTCGGCCCGGCTGGCACTGGTCGAGACGGCCTCGGGCGCGGCCTTCCTCCATGCCGACACCGACCTGGACGGCAAGCTGTCCGCGGCCGAGCGGTTCGCCTTTCCGCGGCCCCGGGGCGACGACTGGAAGACGGGTGGAGTCCGTCTCACCTTTCCCGTCAGGACGGACAAGGGCACCCGCCCATATCCGGTCCTCGTCCTGGCGGCGCTGACGGAGCCGGGCGTCCCGGCCGGCTCCAGACGGCAGCTCCTCGCCTCCAACGCCGCCTACCTCGACGGCACCGTGGACCTAGGCGGGAAGAAGACCCTGGTCCGCTACACGGTCGACCCGCGCACCGGCGCCGTCGACCCGCGGTCCGGCGAGCTGGGGATCGACGGCAACGGCGACGGGAAAATAGACGACACCTTCGGTTCGCCGGAGTGGGACCTCGCCGTGGACGAGGAGCCGGTCTTCCCGGCCGGCGGGCTGTACGTCTCCACCAGGTCCGTCGACGCCGCGTCGGGGCTGATCGTCCTGCGGTCCCGTCCCGCCGCCGATGCCGTGCGGTTCGACCTGCGGCAGGGCGCGCAGCTCCCCGATTTCTCGTTCACCGATTTCGACGGCAAGACGCGCAAGCTGTCGGAGCTCCGCGGCAAGTACGTGCTGCTCGATTTCTGGGCCACCTGGTGCCTGCCCTGCGTCGAGGAGCTGCCCAACCTGCTGAAGGTGTACGAGGAGTATGCGCCGCGCGGGTTCGAGATCGTCGGCATGGACAACGACGAGGACTTGGCCGCCGCACGGGCCATAGTGAGCGCTCAGAAGCTGCCCTGGCCGCAGGCCACCCCGGCGAGCATCGATACCCTGATCGAGAAGCAGTTCCGAGTGCGCAGGTTCCCGACCGCGATACTGCTCGATCCCGAGGGCAGGGTCGTCTCGACGGGCGGCAAGGACCAGCCTCCGCTGATCGGCGCCCGCTTGGCGGAGACGCTCGCCAAGCTGCTCCCGCCGAGCCCGCCGAGGCCACCAAAGGAGGAGCCGGCGGGCCGCTAGCCGGCAGGCCAGGCCTAGCCGGAGGATACAGGGCGCCATACCGTTCCCCTCTCTGCCCGCAAGGCCTGCCAGGCTCGGCGCAGCCCGGCCGCGTCCGGCCCCGAAGCGAGATCGAGCAGGCGGTCCAGACGCTCCTCGACCGCCCCCGTGCCCTCGCCGCGCTCCAGCTTGCAGAGCAGGGTGACCAGATTGTCCGGCCCGGCCGCCTCCGGAATGGCGTCGTGCCGCACGTCGAGCACGTGGTAGCGCATGCGGGGCGGGTAGTGGTGGAGGGCCGCCGGCAGCGGCATGAACAGCTCCAGGGCTTCGAGCGGCGCGTCCCACCGCGGGGCGCCGTCGTAGACCACGACAGGCAGCACGACCGGCAGCCGCGCCGGCGGCGCGGTCTCCCGGCGGAGCACGAGGTCCTGGTAGAGCAGGCCGCGGTAGAGCCACATGCGCAGCGCCATCAGGGGATCCACCTGGGTCTCGTGCCTGACCAGCAGGTAGAACCAGGTCGATCCACCCTGCCACAGCACGCGCCAGACCTGGGTCTCGTTGATCCGGTCGAGCGGCGGGCCGGCGTCCGTGGGGGGCCTGGGATCGAGGGTGCGGGTGTCCAGCCAGGCGAGCCAGTCCTCGCGGACGAAGCCGCGCAGTAGATCCCGGACCATCCGGGGTTGGGAAAAGAGAGACTGCATCTTGGGCATCGCGTGTTTCCTCCTGTCTATGAAGGACGGAAAACGCGTCTCCAATCTGGCACGTCTTTCTCTCCAACCCTGAAACGTCGTGCCTTCAGGGAAAAATGTCAATCTTAGGAAGCGGGAGGGAAGCCCGGTACGGCCATGGGGGCCGCACCGGGAACCACCGGAGGAGTGAGGTCATGCTGAAGATTAGATTGTCGGCGAGCGTACTGATGTTCGTGCTTCTGACGGCGACTGCCCAGGCTGGGCCCTTCGAGGTGGCGAGGGCGGACGAGGCGCCTCGTTCGGAACGCCTCCTGGAGAGTGCCTGGGAGTGGCTCACATCCCTGTTCGCCTCGGACGGTGGCGAGGAACCGCGAGAGGAGGGGGCCGGCCAGGCTCCGCAGAAGAGCGGGTGTACGGCGGACCCGGACGGCATACTCTGCGCCTGAGGGTAGACCTGAATCACGCGCGCCGGTTCCGATTCAAGGAGCCGGCGCTTTTTTTGCAATCGAGCGCTATCATTGAGAAGAAGGCTGGTCCGACAGGGAGGAGGACTGCGCTGATGAAGATTCATCCGCATGGCCTGATGCTGGAGGAGCTCGTCATCTCGTTGTCGCGCCGCGACCGTGCTCTCGTGGAGCACGTCACCGGCTGCCAGGAGTGCCGCCGCAGGCTGGGGTGGATGCTGGGGCACCCCCCAGGGCCGCTGGCTCGCAAGCTGGCCCAGATCCTTCCCTGGCCTGCGGATGAGGGAGGGTATGACGCGGCCCTCGCGTCCGCCGAGCGGGCCGTCCAGGTGCGGCAGCTGGCGCTGGATCACGAACGGGCCGAGGCACCGGTCCTGCTGGACGAGCTGACCGGGCAGCCGGCGGAGCGGCGGGGGATTATGGTGCGCCACCAGCGCCGCTTCCGCAACTGGGCACTGGCGGACCTCCTGATCGAGCGGAGCCGGGAGCGGTGTTTCCAAGACCCGGCGGACTCGGAAGAGCTGGCGCGGCTCGGTCTCGGGGTGACCGCTGTCCTGGACGCCGGCGAGCACGGCGCCGAGCGGATCGCGGACCTCCAGGCGCGCGCCTGGGGCCGGATCGGCAACTCGCTCCGGGTGCGGGCGGACCTGGCGGCAGCGGCGGCGGCGTTCGAGACCGCTTTCGACTACCTCCAGCGCGGCACGGGGGAGTCCCTGGAGCGGGCGGACCTCCTCGACCTCAAGGCGTCTCTGCTGCGCGACCAGCGCCGGTTCGAGGAAGCGATGCGGCTGCTGCGGCGGGCGCTCCATATCTTCCTGGCGGCTGAGGAGAGGCGCCGCGCGGCGAAGACTCTGGTGAAGATGTCCACCCTCCACGAGCACACGGGCCCGGAGCAGGCCATCCCTGTCCTGGTGCAGGCCCTGGAGCTGCTCGACCGCGACCGCGACCCGCGCCTCTACCTCAACGCCCAGCACAACCTGATCACCAACCTGGCCGAAGCGGGACGTTTCATGGAGGCGCAGAGGCTGATGATCCAGGCGCGCCCTCTCTATGCCCGTTTCCCGGACCGCTGGATGCGTCACCGGCGGACCTGGGCGGAGGGTAAGATCGCCCGCGGCCTCGGGCAGTCGGGCGACGCCGAGGCGCACCTGCTGGCGGCGCGCGACGGGTTCTTCGCGGTGGAGGCTCCCTATGAAGGGGCGCTCGCCGCGCTGGACCTGGCTTCGCTCTATGCTCAGCAAGGGAGGACGGCCGAGCTGAAGCGCCTCGCCGAGGAGACGCTGCCCATCTTCGCCTCTTTGCGGATCCACCGCGAGGCGCTCGCCGCACTGACGCTCTGGCACCGGGCTGTGCTGGCCGAGAAGGCTGGTGGCGAGCTGGCCGCCGAGGTGGCCGCCTACCTGAAGCGGGCGCGGATCGATCCCGAGCTGCGCTTCCGGGAAGGCGCCGCCGCCAGCTAGCTGTTTTTTGAAGGTCTCATTTTTGCCGGGGGAGCCGTGTTGGACGATGAAGAGCTGTTGCGGGGATATCTGACCGGAGCGCTCGCCGAGGACGACGCGGCCGACGTCGAGCTGCGCCTCCTGGCGGACAACGCTTTCTTCGACTTGGCCGAGGTCCTCGAGCGCGACGTTCTGGCCGACTGTGCCCGGGGCGGGCTCGCCCCGGCCGCGGAGGCGAGCGTCCGCCGCCGGCTGTCCGCCTCTGCGGACGGTCGGACGCGGCTCGCCCTGGCCGACGGCCTGACCGCCGCCTCCGGCCGCGGCCGGGCGGCACCCCCGGATCTCCTGGCCGAGCTGCTTGCCGAGCCGGTGGAGCGCTGGGAGGCGCTCGTGCGCCGTGACATCCGCTTCCGGGACCGCGGCCTCGTGGAGCTGCTGATCGAGCGGAGCATAGCTGCGTTCACCGTGGATCCCCAGAGGTCCGAGGAGCCGGTGCGGCTGGCCCTGGTGATCACCGACCTGCTGGACGTGGACGCCCACGGTGCCGAGCGCCTCGCGGACTTGCGGGCTCGCCTGTGGGCCTTCATCGCCAATGCGCTTCGGGTGAAGTCGGACCAGCGAGGCGCGGCGGCGGCGTTCGAGACCGCCTTCGCCCACTTGGAAAAGGGCACGGGGGAGGCGCTGGCCAGGGCGATCGTGCTCGACCTCAAGGCCCCCCTGCTGCGGGACCGGCGGCGGTTTGGGGAAGCGTTGGATCTGCTGCAGCAGGCGCTGCGCATCTATCTGGACGCCGGAGACACTCGCCAGGCGGTGCCGACGCTGCTCAGGATGTCCACGGTCCATGGACAGGCCGGGGAGCCGGAGCGGTCGATTCCGATCCTTGCCCAGGCGCTGGAGCTGATCGATCCTCAGGCCGATCCCCAACTCGCACTGATGGCACGGCACAATCTGATCACCGACCTCGCCGACATGGGGCGCTGCCTCGAGGCCCAGGAGCTGTTCGCCGAAACGCGCCCTCTCTATTCTCAGATACCTGGCGCCCCCCTCCGGAACCGCTATCAATGGGTGCAAGGCAAGATCGCGCGCGGCCTGGAGAGGCTGGCCGAAGCCGAAGAGTTCTTCCTCGCGGCGCGCGCCGGCTTCCTCGCCGAGAACGCGCACTATGACGTAGCCCTCGTTTCGCTCGAGCTGGCCTCCGTCTACGCCGGGCAGGGGAGGACGAGCGAGCTCAAGCGGCTCGCCGGCGAGTTGGTGCCGATTTTCTCGTCCCTCGAGGTCCATCGCGAGGCGCTGGCGGCGCTCGTCTTCCTGGATCAGGCCGCCGCCGCCGAGCGAGCCAGCTTCGAGATGGTGGCCGGAGTCGCCTCTTTCCTGAAACGCGCCCGCCACGATCCTGATCTGCGTTTTCGCGAGCCCGTCTAAGGTTAGGAGAATGAGCTCGGGATGAGCTCATTCCGCCTCCTCCCCCTCGAACGGAGTGGCCAGCGTGCCCGCCGACAGGCCTCTCTCGCGAAGGAAGCGGGCGAGCGGCTCGGCATAGCCGTGGGTGGTGAGCACCCGCTCGGCTCCCGTCTCTTCAACTGTGCGCAGCAGGTCGGGCCAGTCGGCGTGGTCGGAGAGGGTGAAGCCACGGTCGAAACCACGGCGGCGGCGAGTGCCGCGCACCCGCATCCAGCCGGAGGCGAAGCCGGTGCCGGCGGCGCCGAACCGGCGCATCCAGGTGGAGCCTCCGGCCGACGGCGGGGCCAGCACCAGCTCGCCGGCAAAGGACTGCCCCCGGCCGGTTTCGGAGACGGTGCGCGTGGGGAGCATCTCGATCCCGGCCGCGCGGTAGCACTCGTTGAGCGGCTCGACCGCGCCGTGAACGAAGACCTGCCGGTCGGTGAGCCGGGCCAACTCCCCCAGGATGCGCTGCGCCTTGCCCAGCGAGTAGCAAAAGAGGACAGAGGCGCGGTCCGCCTCCCGGTTGGCGTCCCACCAGGCCAGGATCTCGCGCGCCACCTGCCGCGTATCGTCCCAGCGGTAGATCGGCAGCGCGAAGGTGGCCTCGGTGATGAAGGTGTGACAGGGAACCACTTCGAAGGACTCGCAGGTGGCGTCCGGCTGGCGCTTGTAGTCCCCCGAGAAGACCCAGACCTCGCCGCCCCGCTCCACCCGCACCTGCGCCGATCCGAGGATGTGACCGGCCGGATGGAAGGAGACGCTCACCTCCCCGATCCGTACCCGCTCCCCGAACGGCACCGCCTCGACCGCCGCTCCCTCCCCCAGCCGCCGGCGCAGGATCGGCATTCCGGGCGCCGCCGAAAGGTAGGCCTGGCTGCCCCACCGCGCGTGGTCGCCGTGGCCATGCGAGATCACCGCCCGCTCGACCGGCTTCCAGGGATCGACGTGGAACCCGCCGGCGGGGCAGAACAGGCCGCGGTCGTCGACCCGCAGAAGGGGGGCCGCCCGGGCGCTCCGCGGCTCGCTCATGAGATGAGGATAGCTCTTGCCACCCTCCTACGGCGAGAGATCAAGGAAGCGAAGGCCCTGGACGACCGGCGCTACTGAGGCGGTCTCTCTGGTATAGTTCTTGAACTTGGCACCTGTCCCATGAGGGGAACGTCCTTGAGCGACGACGCAGAACGATTGCGCCGCTACCTGACCGGAGTGCTCTCCGACGAGGAAGCTGGAGAGGTGGAGGCTAGGCTGCTCGAAGACGACGAGCTCTTCGAGCTGGCCGAGGCGGTCGAGCGAGATGTCCTCACCGACCTCGCGCGGGGCCGGCTCGATCCTGCCGAGGCGACGAGCGTCCAGCGCTGGCTCACCGCCTCTCCCCAGGGGCGCAACAGGCTCGAGCTGGCCGAGGACCTGACGACCCTCTCCAGCCGCCACCTCGAAACCGGGCGGCCTCCCGAGGAGGGCGGCGTGCTGGGCGAGCCTGCGCAGCCCAGCGAGCCCGAGCTGTGTGCCGCGCTGCTCGAACGGAGCTGGAACCTGCGCACCGAGAACCCCCAGGAGATGAAGCGGCTCGCCCTGCTGGCGGCTGGCATGGCGGCCGGGCTCGACCCGGAGCGCCACGGCGCGCGGGTGGTGGCAAACCTGCGCCGCCGGGCCGCGATCGACCTCGCCAACGCCTACCGGATCACGGACTTCCTGCCCGAGGCCGAGAGGTGGCTGGCCGAAGCCGACCGGCTCCTTTCGCAGGAACCGGCGGACGACCTCTTGAAGGCCCGGTTCCTGTCCATCCGGGCGAGCTACCTGAGCGATCTGCGCCGTTTCCCCGAAGCTTTCGAGGCGCTGGACGCCGCCTACGCGATCTACAAGGAGAACGGCGACGACCACCTCGCCGGCCGGGTGCTCATCGGCAAGGGCAAGCACGCCCAGGAGGCCCGAGACGTCGACGCGGCGATCTCGCTGCTGCGGCAGGGGCTGTCGATGATCGACGCCGACCGGGACCCCTGGCTCGTCCTGGTCAGCCTGCACAATCTCGCCTGGTGCATGGTGGACGACAAGCGCTACGTCGAGGCCCGCGAGCTGCTGCGGGAGAACGTCTGGCGCTATGAGCGGCACGGCGGCGCCGTCGACCGTCTCAGGCTGCGCTGGGCCTTCGGCGAGATCAGCGCCGGCCTCGACGATCTCGACCAGGCGGTGCCCGAGCTGTCCGCGGCGCGTGAAGGGTTCATCACCGCCGGCCTCCCCTACAGCGCCGCCATCGTGGCCCTCGACCTCGGGCACGTCTACCTGCGGCTGGGACGCACCCGCGAGGCGCGGGAGGTGGTTCGTGAGGCGGCGGAGGTGTTCCACACCTTGAAGATCGACCGCGAGGCCCTGGGAGCCCTCTTGTTCCTCGAGAAGACTTTCGAGCTGGAGGTCGCGCAGACCGGCATGCTGCTGCGCAGCCTGGCCGACTTCCTGCGCCGGGCCGAGGACGACCCCGAAGCGAAGTTCGTGCTCCCGCCGATCCAGCTTTGACCCCAGGCCGGCGGCGGCATCTCGAACCGCCAAAACACCCGTTCATCCCTTCCTGCGACCTGCTCGCCCCGGCTCGGGCGGCCGGTGCCCTGCCTCAGGGTATGCTGCATAGGCATTTCGTCGATCGAGAATGAGACTCGATGAATCTCTCCCCCCGCGCTTGCGTATCTCCAACAGAGTCTCAACGGTCAGCAGGCCTCACCGTTGTCCATCGCGAGAGGAAAGGACATGACCTCGCAGGAGGAGAGAAACCCGGCCGATGAATCGCCGGTCAGAGGCCTGACGCGCGAGAGTTTCGAGGCCCTGCTCGCGCGGCTCGATCCCGACCGGGAGAAGGCGGGCGAGCTCTACGAGACGGTGCGCCGCAAGCTCGTGCGCCTCTTCGAATGGCGGGGCTGCAGCCATCCGGAGGAGTTGGCGGACGAGACGATCAACCGCGTCGCCCGGCGCCTGTCCGAGGGTGCCGAGGTCTGGTCGAAGGGGCCGTACGGCTACTTTTTCGGTGTGGCGCACCATGTCTACAGCGAGGTGCTGCGGCGGGAAGCCCGTGAGCAGAAGGCGCGGGACGAGCGTTGGTCGCCGCCCCCGCCACCGGTGGAGGAGGCCCCCAACCCCAGGCTCGAGCACCTCGTCAAGTGCCTGGAAGACCTCCCTCCCGAGCAGCGCCGCATGGTTCTGCGTTACCACAGCGTCGAGGGCCACATAGAGGCCCGCAAGGAGCTGAGCCGCGAGATGGGGATCCCGATGAACGCGCTCCGCATCCGCGTCCACCGCGCCTGCCGTAAGCTCGAAGGCTGCATCCAGCAGTGCCTCGAGAAGGAATCCATCCCTATCGGGCGATCCGCACTTTCCCCTTCCGACGACCCGGGGTGACTTGAAGCTCTCCTACCAGAACAGTGAGAGCTGCTCCACCCGCTCGCGCACCAGGCTCGCCGCGGTGATGCCGAGCAGGCGCACCGGGCGGACGGGAGCCTCGGTGCGCCGCAGCAGATCCTTGGCGCAGGCGGAGATCGCGGCGGCGTCGAAGACCGGAATGCTGAACGTGCGCGAGCGGGTGACCGTGGTGAAGTCGGCGTAACGCACCTTGAGGGTCACCGTGCACCCGGCGAAGCCGCGGCGAGCCAGCGACTCGGCCAGCTCGGCGGCCATCCGCTCGAGCTCCTCCTCCATCGCGGGGAGGCCCGTGAGATCGACCGCGTAGGTGTTCTCCGTCCCCAGGCTCTTCCTCTCGCTGTGGGTCTCCACCGGACGGTCGTCGATGCCGCGCGCGAACTCGTGGAGCAGGCGGCCATGCTTGCCGAAGCGGTCGACCAGGGCGTCAGGGTCAAAAGCCCGCAGGTCGGCGATCGTGCGGATCTCGAGGTCGGCGAGCGAGCGTTCCGTGGCGGGCCCTACGCCGTGGAGGCGGCGCACCGGCAGAGGGTCGAGGAACGCCTGGACCTTCTTCGGCGGCACCACGGTGAGGCCGTCCGGCTTGTTGAAGTCCGAGGCGATCTTGGCAATCAGCCGGTTGGGGCCCACCCCGACGCTCACCGTCAGCCCGCGCTCCTCGCGCACCCGCCGCCGGATCTCCCGGGCCACGGCGGTGGCGCTGCCGGTTTCACCCAGGTGGTCGGTCACGTCCAGGTAGGCCTCGTCGATCGACACCGCCTGGACGAGCGGAGTGATCTCCCGGTAGATGGCAAAGATCTTTTCGGATTCCCGGCTGTAGCGGCGGAAGTCAGGGGGTATGAAGACGACCTCGGGGCAGAGACGCACGGCGCGGGAGGAGGGCATGGCCGAGTGGATGCCGAACTTGCGCGCCTCGTAGCTCGCCGCGGCCACGACACCGCGCCCCTCGGGGCGGCCGCCGATCACCACCGGCCGGCCGCGCAACCCCGGGTCGTCCCGCATGTGCACGGCGGCGTAAAAGCAGTCCATGTCGCAGTGCAGGACACGCCGGAAATCCTCGGGAGCGCTCGCCGCTACCGAGGGATCCGGTCCCTGCGGGGTCTCCGTAACGCTCATCTTTCAGGTGTTAGCTTAGCTGAAGGGAAAGCCTGCGGGGCGTAAGTGCGGCCGTAAGCAGACTGGCGCTGGAACGGGGAACGGGCAAAAAGATAGAATATCCATCATCCAGACACTTCGCCGCTCGGAGCCCGGGCGAGCGGCGGCATGCGGAGACCGGAGCCAGTCCGTCTTGAGGTCGCTGAAATCAAACACAGGATGAGCCTCTCTCACCTCCCCGGCATGCCGTCGCCGTGCGGAGCCCGCCGCGTCCTGGCCGTGCTGTCCCTGGTCTTGCTGGCGGCCGCTCCCGCCACGCTTCGGGACGGCTTTGCCGTGGAGAGCGAGCTCTCGGGCGGCGAGACTCATGGCTATACGGTCGAGCTCAAGGCGGGAGAGTTTCTGCGGGTGACGGCCGAGCAGAACGGCATCGACGTCATGGTGAAGCTGCTCGACCCGGAAGGCCGGGCAGTCCTTGCCATCGACACCAGCGGCAGGATCGGTGACGAGGACCTTGCGTTCATCGCCGAGCGGCAGGGCGCCTACCGCTTGGAGGTGGGAGCCGGCGGCGGGTCTCCGGCCGGTTGCTACCGGATGCGGGTGGAGGGACCGCGGCCACCCGGCGAGGACGATCTCCTCCGCGTGGAGGCCGTGCGGACTTCCCAGGGGGCCCTCCACTGGAGGATCGAGAGCCAGGACGACCTCCGCGCGCAGACCCAGGCGTGGCAGCGGGCCCTCGCTCTCTGGCTGCGGCTCGGCGAGCCGCGGCGGGAGGCGGAAGCCAGGTTTTCGATCGGCACTTCACAGCTCAGGCTCGGTGACTTCGAGAGGGCGCTGGGCCACCTGCGCCAGGCTGCGGAGCTCTGGGGAGGGCTCGGGGACCGGTTCCTGAAGGCGGTGGCGCTCTACCAGGAAGGCCGCACCGCCGCGCGCCTCATGGGCTGGGAGGAGGCTCGAGAGCCGATGGAGGCCGCCCTCTCTCTTTTCCGCGACATTGGTGATCGGAGGGAGGAATCCAAGGTCTTGAACAGCCTGGGCCTTCTGTATGCGGACCGGGGCGAGCCGCAAGCCGCCATCGAGCGCTATCAAGAGTCGCTGCGGCTCGCCAGGGAGCTGAAGGACGGCAATCGTCAAGCCGGCATCCTGAACAACCTCGGGTCTGCCTACGACCAGATGGGAGACAAGCGGAAGGCAATCCTCCACCAGGAGGAGGCCCTGGCGGTGGCGCGCACGGTTGCGAGCACCGGCGACGAGGCGACCGCGCTCAACAACCTGGGCGACACCTACTTCTCCCTGGGTCACTGGGAGAAAGCCCGCAGCTTCTTCCTCGAGGCGTTGGAGCTCAACAGGAAGATGGGGGATCTCGCCAGGGAGGCGAAGACGCTCAACAACCTGGGCTCGACCGCCACGCAGTTGGGACGTCTCGACGAGGCCCTGGCTCTCCACGACCAGGCCCTGGCGCTTGGCTGGGAGAACGGAGACCCGGTCGCCCAGGGTTTCGCCCTCAACAACCTGGGCTCTCTCTACTTCCGGCTCGGCCAGTTCGACAAGACCATCGCTCGCTGCGGCCAGGCCCTGTCGCTCGCCGGTGCCAGCGCCGACATCGAGCTCAACGCCCGGCATCTGCTGGGGGCCGCTCACCGCAAGCGGGGCGACCTCGCGGCGGCTCGCGCCGAGGTCGAGAAGGCCCTCGCTTTGAGCCGCAAGCGAGGCTCTCACGTTCAGGAGGCGGAGGTCATCTTGTCGCTGGCGCGCCTGGAGAGGGAGAGCGGCGACCTCGGCGCCGCCCTCTCCAGGAGTACCGAGGCGATCGAGATCATCGAGTCGCTGCGTGAGCGGGTGGACAGCGCCGAGCTGAGAGCCCTCTTCCTGGGCGCCAACCAGACGTTCTACGAGTTCTCCATCGACACCCTGATGGCGCTTCACAAGGCGCGCCCTGAAGCCGGGTTCGCGGCGGACGCCCTGCGGATGAGCGAGAGGGCTCGCGCCCGCAGCCTGCTGGAGATCCTCAACGAGGCCGGTGCCGAGATCCGCCGATGGGCCGATCCCGCCCTCCTCGAACGCGAGCGCCGGCTGGGTGCCGAGGTGAGCCTGCGGGAGCGGCGGCGCCTCGAGCTGCTGGGCGGCGGCAAGGCCGCTCCCGAACCTCTGGCCGAGGCCGGGAAGCGGCTCGTGAGTGCGCTCGACGATTATCAGCAGGTCCAGCTGGAGCTGCGTGCGAGCAGCCCCCGCTACGCGGCTCTCACCCAGCCTCGGCCCCTGAACCTGCTGGAGATCCAGACCCAAGTACTCGACGACGACGCCCTGCTGCTCGAGTACGCGCTGGGCCAGGAGCGCAGCTACCTGTGGGCCGTCACGCCGGAGTCCGTTCAAGGCTTCGAGCTGCCGGGCCGCGCGGCGATCGAGGCGGCGGCCACCCGGTACTACGAGCTGCTCACCGCGCGCAATCGCGACGTCGCCGGCGAGAGCCTGCCCGAGCGGCGCAAGCGGGAGACCGGGGCCGACAAGGACCTGGCCGTGGCGGCCCGCGACCTCTCGCGGATGATTCTGCTGCCGGTCGAACCTCTCCTCGGCGCCCGCACCCTGCTGTTCGTCGCCGACGGAGCCCTCCAGTACATCCCCTTCGCCGCCCTTCCCGTCCCTTCCTCGGGAGTCCCGCTGGTCGACCGGCACGAGGTCGTCACCCTGCCTTCCGCCTCGGCCCTCGCCGTGCTGCGGCGGGAGATCGAGGGCCGGCCGAAGCCCGCGGGCATCCTGGCCGTGCTCGCCGATCCGGTGTTTCAGCGCGAGGACGCGCGGCTCACCCGGCGCAGCCTTCCCCGGGCTCTCACCAACGATCGGGGCAGCGGAGCCGATCTCTTGAAGCTCCCACGGCTCTTCCAATCCGAAGAGGAGGCGCGGACGATTCTGGCCCTCGTGCCTGCCGGCCAGAGATTCCAGGCCCTGGGCTTCGCCGCCTCCCGGGAGACGGCGACGAGCGGTGAGCTGGCCAACTTCCGGAACGTTCACTTCGCCACCCACGGGATCCTGCAGAGCGACCATCCGGAGCTCTCGAGCCTGGTGCTCTCCATGTTCGACGAGCGGGGACAGCCGCAGGACGGCTTCCTGCGGCTCAACGACATCTACAACCTGGAGCTCAACGCCGACCTCGTCGTGCTCTCTGCCTGCCAGACAGCCTTGGGGAAGGACATCCGGGGCGAGGGGCTGATCGGCCTCACCCGCGGCTTCATGTATGCCGGGGCCGCCCGGGTGCTCGCCAGCCTGTGGAGCGTCGAGGACCGCGCGACGGCGGAGCTGATGAAGCGTTTCTATCGTGCCATGCTGGTCGACCGGCTGAGCCCCTCCGCGGCCCTGCGTCAGGCCCAGATCGAGATGTCGCGTACCCCGCGCTGGAGCTCTCCCTACTACTGGGCCGGTTTCATCCTCCAGGGAGAGTGGAAGTGAAGCGGGAGAGGGACGGGGCCGGTCCGGGTGGACTGGCCGGTCCCGAAGGCTTGACCCGCGAGGGCTTCGACGCCCTGCTCTTGCGGCTCCACCCCGATCGCGAGCGGGCGGGGGAGCTCTACGAGGGCATCCGGCGCAAGCTGCTCCGCCTGTTCGAATGGAGGGGCTGCGAATGCCCCGAAGACCTGGCGGACGAGACCTTCAACCGGGTGGCCAAGCGCGTCGCCGAGGGGCTCGAGTTCCGCGCGGCCGACCCCTACAGCTTCTTCTGCGGGGTGGCCCATCTGGTCTACAAGGAGGTCTGGCGGCGTACCGCCCGGGATCAGAAGGCGCTCCTCGAGAGCGGCGAGTGGCCTCCGCCACCGCTCGAGGAGGAGCCTGACGACCGCCGGCTCGACTGTATCCGCCGCTGTCTGGAGAGCCTGCCCGGCGACCAGCGGCGCCTTCTCCTGTCGTATTACCAGGGCGAGAACAGCATCCGGAGCCGGAAAGGCCTGAGCCGCGAGCTCGGCATCCCGATCAA
>Ga0190265_10000586_pt1 | contig 25391 bp, 20 predicted proteins | sample Popmic124T_FD_133135 | JGI IMG/M metagenome (GOLD analysis project Ga0190265, IMG submission 133135) | Populus adjacent soil microbial communities from riparian zone of Indian Creek, Utah, USA - 124 T | ecosystem: Environmental > Terrestrial > Soil > Riparian zone | place: USA: Utah | collected...
GCCGCTGCCGCTGCCGCTGCGATTTCATGAAGCCTCTAGGCCTTCGCGGGCAGCGAACGGGCGTAGGACGCGCCGCGCTCCACCCACGCCGCCAGCTCGGCATCGCCGCGAACGTGGTCCGCGTCGACGCGCAGCCAGCCACGCATCTGGCGGCCACGCATCTCCATCAGCCGGGCGCTCGTGCTCTCGACGAGCGTGTCCGACTGCGCCGGGTCGACCCGCACGAGCAGGCCGCCTTGCCCGCTCGCCCCAACCGCCATGTTGCCGCCGATCAGAAAGGCGAGGCCGCCGAACATCTTCTGCTCGGTCAGGGCAGGCTCGCTGCCGATCAGCCCGCGGACGCGATCGGCGAGCTCCTCGTCGTACGCCACGAATGCGATCGTACCGCCGTCATGACGTTCGCCGAGTTCACCCTGGCCCAGCTTCCCCATCCACCGCTCCGCGTGCTGGAGGTGGGCTGCGGCCGCGAAGGCGGCCTCGTGCCGGCCCTCGTGGACGCCGGGTACGACGTCCTCGGCATCGACCCGGAGGCGCCGGAGGGGCCCCGCTACCGGCAGCTCGAGCTCGCGGAGCTGGACGATCCCGGCCCCTTCGGCGCCGTCGTCGCCGGCCGCGTCCTGCACCACATGCATCCACTCGGGGCGGCGCTCGACCGGCTCGCCTCGCTCGCCCCGCTGCTCGTGGTGGACGAGTTCGCCTGGAACCACATCGACGAGCCGACCCGCACTTGGTACGAAGGCCGACGGCGTGAGCTCGTCGCGGGCGGGCGCGAGCCGAAGGGCCCGGCCGACCTCGACGAGTGGCGGTGGGCGCACCCGGGCCTCCACCCGTACGAGACGCTTCGCCGCGAGCTCGACGCGCGCTACGACGAGCGCCACGCCGAGTGGCGGCCGTACTTCTTCCGCTGGCTCCGCGACGCCGAGACCGAGCGACTGGAGCGCGACCTGATCACGGCGGGCGAGATCAGGCCGATCGGCTTCCGCTACGTCGGCGTGGCGCGCGGCTGACTATCGGCGCTCGAACGCGAGCCGGACGCCGAGCGCCGTCAGCACCGCCCCCGTGACCGCGCTCAGGGCGCGCCGCACGCGCGGCCGCCTCAGCACCTCCCCCACGCTGGCGACGACGAGCGCGTACGACAGCAGCCAGACCAGCCCCAGGCAGAGGAAGACCGCGGCGAGGACGAGCGTCTGCGCGAGCGCCGGCCGGCCGGCGTCGACGAACTGCGGGATGAGAGTCGTGAAGACGAGCGCGACCTTCGGGTTCAGGAGGTTCGAGAGGAGCCCCTGCCGGAACGGGCGCGCCCGCCGTCGCTTCCCGGCGTACGCGACAGGCGGCGAGCCCCGCCAGGCGTCCGCGAGCGCGCGCAGGCCGAGCCAGACGAGGTAGGCCGCGCCCGCCAGCTTCAGCGCGGTGAACGCCGGCGCCGACGCGTGCAGGAGCGCGGCGATTCCGAGCGCGGCGGCCACCGCCCAGACGAGCAGGCCGGCGTTGATCCCGAGCGCCGTCTCGACCGCCGACCGCCGCCCACCGGCCAGGCCGTTCTGGAGCACGAGCGCCATATCCGGCCCTGGCAGCACGACGATGACGGCCACGACGGCGGCGAAGGCGAGCACGTCTTCCACAGCGGCATCGTAGAACGAGTTGGGAGCACGGATGGAATCGCGCGCCGGACAGGCGTATCCTCGTTGGGACGCCTTCTTTCCTGCCGGTAGCGCGCCACCCTTTGCCGCCTGCGAGAGAGGTCACCGGGTCTCGACCGAACGGAGAGCATGACGACGATCGCAGCGCAGGGGCTTCCTGCCGACTCAAGGGTCGCGCGTGCGCCGAGAGCCGCCATGCTCGCCGCGATCGCGCTGGCCGGGTGCGCAGCGGCGGCCTCCACCGTGGCGCTGGCGCTGACGAGCGACCACGTCCGCGAGCCCGGCGTGCACGCCAGCCTGCAGGTCTGGGGACTGCTCGGATTCGTGCTCGCCGGCGTCGTCGCCTGGTGGCGCCGCCCCGAGAGCCGCTTCGGCCTGCTGATGATCCTCGCGGGCGGAGCGTGGTTCCTGTCCACGCTCTCGTCGTCGAACTGGGCGGCCCCGTTCACAGTCGGGATCGCCTTCGACCTCGTGCCCGCGGTGGCATTCCTGCACGTGTTCCTCGCCTTCCCGACCGGCCGGCTGGAGCGGTGGTTCGAACGGGGTCTGGTCGGCGCGGGCTACGTCACGGCGGTCGTCCCCCAGCTCGTCGGGATGGCGCTCGGCGGCTTCGGCCCGGACAACCTGCTCGAGGTGACGGCGAGGCCCGACACCGCCTACTCGATCCTCAAGGTCCAGCTCGTCGTCATCAGCGGGCTCTGCCTTGCCGGCATCGCCGTCCTCTTCCTGCGCCGGCGGCAAGCGGGCCGACCGCTCCGCCGCTCCCTCGGGCTCCTCGTCGACTCGTTCGCGCTCGCGCTCGCGATGCTCGCGTTCCTCTTCCTGTCCGCGGTGTACGGGCTCGTCAGCGGCCAGATCGCGTTCGAGACGATCCGGCGCATCACGTTCTTCGCCATCGGGCTGGCGCCCTTCGCGTTCCTCGTCGGGCTCCTCGACGCGCGGCTCGCGCGCTCGGCGGTCGGCGACCTCTTCCTGGATCTCCGCCGGGATCCCGGGCCTGCGGATCTCCGGGACGCCATCGCGCGCGCACTCCGCGATCCGTCGCTCGAGCTCGCGTACTGGCTGCCCGACTACAACGCCTACGCCGACCTCGCGGGCCGCGAGGTGAGCCTGCCGGAACCCGACGGGCGCCGGGCGACGACGCTGATCGAGCGCGACGGCGCGCAGGTCGCGGCGCTGCTCCACGACCCCGCCCTGAAGGACGAGCCGGAGCTGCTCGACGCCGTCACCGCCGCCGCGGGGATCGCGCTCGAGAACGCGCAGCTGCACGTCGAGCTCCGCGCCCGGCTGGAGGAGCTGCGCGGCTCGCGCGCCCGGATCGTCGACGCCGCCCAAAGCGAGCGGCAGCGGCTCGAGCGGAACCTGCACGACGGCGCGCAGCAACGGCTCGTCGCGCTGTCGCTGGAGCTGCGTCTGCTCGAGCAACAGCTCGCCCCGGGCCCGGACGCCAAGGCTCGGCTCGAACGGGCGAGGCAGGAGGTGGCGACGTCCCTCGCGGAATTGCGGGAGCTCGCGCGCGGACTGCATCCGGCGGTCGTCAGCGCCCACGGCCTCGACGTTGCGCTCGAGCAGATGGCGGCGCTCGCGCCGGTGCCGGTGCAGTTCGACGTGAACCTCGAGCCACGGCTGCCCGAGGCCATCGAGGTCGCCGCGTACTACGTGGTGTGCGAGTGTCTCGCGAACGTCGGCAAGTACGCCCAGGCGACGTCGGCACGCGTCGAGGTACGCCGCTCGGACGGTGTCGTCCTCATCGAGGTGGTCGACGACGGGGTGGGCGGCGCGGACACCGAGAAGGGCACGGGGCTGCGCGGCCTCGCCGACCGCGTCGAGGCGCTCGGCGGCCGTCTGCGCGTGTGGAGCCCCGTCGACGGCGGGACGCGTGTGCAGGCCGAGATTCCCTGCACCGAGGCTCAAGCACGGTCGTGAGCGCGGTCGCCGCACCGGCTCCGGTCCGGGCTCCCCGTGTCGCGGTCGCGCCGGGCACGGCGACGCTCGGCGCACTCGCGCTCCTCGGCGCGGCCGTTGTGTCCGCGACGGTCTCGTTCGGGCTCGCGGCAGGTGAGATGTCGCCGGCGAAGCTGTTGACGTACCAGTGGATGAGCGCGCCGTACATCGCCGCCGGCCTTGTCGCCTGGGCGCGCCGTCCCGAGAGCCGCCTCGGTCCGCTGATGTATATCGGCGGCGTCGTGACAAGCGTCGCCGTCTTCCAGGCGGCGAGCCCTCACTTGCTGTCCACGGTCGGCTCGGCGGTCGACATCCTCCCGGCGGCGCTCTTCCTCCACGTCTTCCTCGCGTTTCCGGACGGCCGCCTCCAGTCGCCCTTCGACCGCGCGCTCGTTGCCACGACGTACGTGGCGGCGCTCGGTCTGCAACTCGTGCGGATGTCGCTCGACGGCTTCGACAACGAGTTCGTGTTCAAGACGGTGCCCGACGCGGCACGCGTGGTCCTCCACGTCGAGTTCCTCTCGGTAAGCGCACTGCTCGTGATCGGCGTCGGCGTACTCGCGCTGCGACGGCGCCGACGCCCGCTCCGACTCTTCCTGGGGCTCGTGATCGACCTGTTCGCCCTCGGTCTCCTGCTCGCCGCGAGTCTCTTCACCATCGCCCTCTTCGAGTGGCCGGGACTCACCCTCGTCCAGCGGACGACGTGGATCGTCGTCGGCGTCGCGCCGCTCGTGTTTCTGCTGGGCCTCCTCGACGCGCGTCTCGCTCGCTCCGCCGTCGGCGACCTGTTCGTCCAGTTGGGGACGGATCCGGCACCGGGCGAGCTCCGCGACGCTTTGGCCCACGCTCTTCACGACAGGTCACTGGAGATCGCCTTCTGGCTGCCGGAGTACGGCGGTTGGGCGGACGTCGAGGGCCGCGAGGTCGAGCTGCCCGGGCAGGGCGAGGTGCGGGCCACGACGTTGATCGAGCGGGAGGGAATGCCGGTCGCGGCTCTGCTGCACGACCCCGCCCTGCTCGACGAGCCGGCGCTGTTGGCATCGGTGCGGGCCGCTGCTGCGATGTCGTTGGAGAACGCGCGTTTACATTCGGAGCTTCGAGCGCGGTTGGAAGAGATGCGCGGGTCGCGGGCGCGGATTGTGGCGGCGGCGCAGCAGGAGCGCCGCCGCATGGAGCGGAATCTGCACGACGGCGCGCAGCAGCGGCTGGTGGCGCTCTCGTTGCAGCTGAGCCTGCTCGAGAGGCAACTGCAGGGGGACCCGGCGGCGCAGGAGCAGGTGGACGACGCGCGGCGCGAGATCGCGGCGTCGTTGGCAGAGCTACGCGACCTCGCGCGCGGCCTCCATCCGGCGGCGGTGAGCGACCACGGGCTCGACATCGCGCTCGAGCAGGTGCTCGCCCGCGCGCCCGTTCCGGTCACGCTGTCGATCGAGACAGAGGGCCGGTTGCCCGAACCGGTGGAGGTGGCGGCGTTCTACGTCGTGTCGGAGAGCCTGGCGAACGTCGGCAAGTACGCGCAGGCGACGTCGGCGTCGGTCGACGTATCCAGGAAGGACGGTCGGGTCGTGATCGAGGTGACGGACGACGGCTGCGGCGGCGCCGACGAGGCGCGCGGCTCCGGTATCCGCGGCCTCGCCGACAGGGTCGAGGCACTCGGCGGGCACCTGCGGGTGTGGAGCCCGGTGGGAGGCGGGACGCGCGTCCAGGCGGAGATTCCGTGCGAGTGGTGATCGCGGAGGACAGCGTCCTTCTCCGCGAGGGCATCTCCCGGCTCCTGACCGACGCCGGCTTCGAGGTGGTCGGAAGCTGCGCGGACGCGAACGACCTCCTCCACCGTGTTCGCAGCTACTCGCCCGACGTGGCGATCGTCGACATCCGCCTGCCGCCGACGCACAGCGACGAGGGCATCCAGGCCGGGCTCGAGATCCGCGCCAAGCATCCCTCGACCGGCGTGCTCGTGCTCTCGCAGTACGTCGAGCTCGGGCTCGCGCTCAAGCTCCTCGCCGATTCGGCCGAGGGCGTCGGCTACCTGCTCAAGGACCGGATCAGCGAAGTCGACGATTTCATCGGCGCGGTCCGGCGTGTCGCCGACGGCGGCTCTGCGATCGACCCGATCATCATCTCGACCCTGCTCTCGAAGCGGCGCGCGGACGACCCCCTCGACGAGCTCACGCCGCGGGAGCGGGAGGTACTCGTGCTGATGGCGGAGGGCCGCTCCAACCAGGGGATCGCCGACCGGCTCGTGATCACGCTGCGCGCGGTCGAGAAGTACGTCTCCAGCATCTTCACGAAGCTCGGGCTCCCGTCCACGGGAACCGAGTCGCGGCGGGTGCTCGCGGTGCTGCTCTACCTGCGTTCCTGAGAGGTGGGCCGCACCCGCGGCTACCAGTAACCCGGCCGTCGGGCTGCCTGCGCGCCGCCTTCCTGGATCGGGCCGGCGCTGAGAGCGTGGACACATGTCGCACCCCACGCTCGAAAGGAGCACGTCGTGAGATCCCGCATCCTCCAGCACGAACCGGACCCGGCGCAGCCGCCCGACGCCGAGCCGCCCGACGGGGACGGCCGCGCGTCGTTCCGGTCCAACAACATCGCCGCGCGCATGGGCCGCTGGAGCGCGAGCCACTGGAAGACGGCTGTCTTCGCCTGGGTCGCGTTCGTCGCCGCGTCCGTCTTCATCGGCAACGCGGTCGGCCCGAAGTACCTCGAGGCCACCGACGCCAACGTCGGCGAGACCCAAAAGGCCGACAAGATCATCGAGGCGGGCTTCCCCAGCAACAGCGACGAGATGGGCGAGATGGTGCTCATCCAGCACCCGACCCTGACGGCGGACGACCCGAAGTTCGAGGCCGTCATCGCACAGGTCGCGACGAAGCTCGACAGCTACCCGAAGGTCCAGAAGCTGAACACCCCGCTCGAGGCTGGGCACGGCGACCTGATCTCCGAGGACCGCCACTCGGTGATGGTCACCTTCAGCCCGAAGGGCGACTACGACGAGGCGGTGACCTACATCCAGACGATCGAAGCCGGGATGAACGAGATCGCCAAAGCCAATCCGGACTTCTACGTCGACGAGCTCGGCAGCGTCAGCACCGAGCGTGAGCTGGACGTCGTCTTCGGCGGCATGCTCAAGACGGCGGGGATGATCGCGATCCCGATCGCGCTCATCATCCTGCTGTTCGTGTTCGGCTCGGCTGTGGCCGCGCTCGTGCCGCTGCTCCTGGCCCTCACGGCGGTCTTCGCGACCATGAGCCTGGTCGCCCTCCCCAGCCAGTTCTTCCCCGTGGACGAGCAGATCTCGGAGGTGATCCTCCTGATCGGGCTTGCGGTCGGGATCGACTATTCGCTGTTCTACCTCCGGCGAGAACGCGAAGAGCGAGCCGCCGGACGAAGCGAGCGTGCGGCCCTCGAAGCCGCAGCGGCGACGTCAGGCCGCGCCGTGCTCGTCTCCGGATTCACGGTGCTCGTCGCCATGGCCGGCATGTTCCTCTCCGGCGACAAGACCTTCATGTCGTTCTCGGTCGGGACGATGCTGGTCGTCCTCGTCGCCATGATCGGCTCGCTCACCGTCCTGCCCGCGCTGCTCGGCAGGCTCGGTGACCGGGTCGAGAAGGGCCGGCTCCCGTTCGTGCACAGGCTCCGCCGCAAGGACGGCGAGGGCCGCTTCTGGGGCGCCATCCTCGAGCGCGTCCTGCGCCGCCCCCTCGTCTCCACCATCGCCGCCACCGCGATTCTCGTCGCGATGGCACTCCCGGCGCTCGACATCAAGACGGCGAGCCCCGGGATCGATGACATCAACATCGCCGAGGTCGAGCCCATCAAGAAGCTGATCGCGGCGTTCCCCGGCGGCAACGAGCCCGCCCAGGTTGCGATCAGGGCCGACGATGTGCGGGCCGAGCCCGTGCGCAACGCGATCGCCGAACTCGAGCGGCAGGCAATCGCCACCGGCGAGATGAAGCAGCCGATCGAAGTCGAGGCGAGCCGTGACAACACCGTCGCGATCGTCGACATCCCGCTCATCGGCGGCGGCACCGACGAGGTGTCGAAGAACGCGCTCGCCACGCTCCGCGACGAGGTCCTGCCGGCGACGGTGGGCCAGGTCGAGGGCGTGGAGTACGCCGTCGGCGGCACGACGGCCGCCGATCAGGACTGGGCCGACGGGATGAAGAAGTCGGTGCCGCTCGTGTTCGGCTTCGTGCTGCTGTTCGCGTTCCTGATCCTGCTGGTCTCGTTCCGTTCGATCGTCGTCGCGCTGAAGGCGATCGTGCTCAACCTCCTCTCGGTGGCAGCCGCGTATGGTCTCCTCGTCGCGGTCTTCCAGTGGGGCTGGGGCGAGAGCCTGCTCGACTTCAAGTCGAACGGCGGTATCGCACCGTGGCTACCCATGTTCCTGTTCGTGATCCTGTTCGGGCTCTCGATGGACTACCACGTGTTCATCCTGAGCAAGGTTCGCGAGCTCTACGACCGCGGCTACTCGAACGACGAAGCGGTCGCGCACGGGATCAAGACCACGGCCGGCGTCGTCACGAGCGCCGCGGTCGTCATGGTCGTCACGTTCGGGATCTTCGCGAGCCTGCCGGTCATCGACTTCAAGGAGATGGGCGTCGGCCTCGCAGCCGCCGTCCTGATCGACGCCACCATCGTCCGCGCGGTGCTCCTGCCCGCGTCGATGAAGCTGCTCGGCGACCGCAACTGGTACCTGCCGAAGTGGCTCGAGTGGCTGCCGCGCCTCGAGCACGGCGAGCCGGTGGAGCGCACCGAGCGCCCGCCCGCCATCGCCGCGTAACCCCACCGACAACAGCGTGTGTGGCCGCCGCCTACGGGCGGCGGCCACGCATCTGCGAAAGGACTCCGCTCCTATGACCACCACGACCGCATCCCTTCCGGCACGTCAGCCCTTCGGGGCCAGACGGCTGTTGCTGATCGTCTCGGGCAGCCTCGCCCTCCTCCTCGCCGTCGCCCTGCTCGCCGTCGGCGCCCTCGGCGGCGTCGCCCTGGGCGAGCGCGATAGCGCCGGCTACCTGAACACCGACACCCACGCCTTCGCCGGCGGCGGGCACGCGCTCGTCACCGAGAACCTCGACGTGAGCGACACGCCCAGCTGGTTCGGCGACTTCGCCACCGTGCGGATCGAGGCGACCGCGACGGAGCCGGTCTTCGTCGGCATCGCCCGCACCGCGGACGTCGAGCGCTACCTCGCCGGCGTCGCGCACGACCGCGTCACCGACATCGACACGGACCCGTTCGCACCCGAGTACGCCGCCGTCGGCGGCACGCGCACGCCGCAGTCCCCCGCGAGCCTCGGCTTCTGGCACGTCCAGGCCGCCGGCTCGGGCACGCAGACGATCAGCTGGCCGATCGAGGACGGCGACTGGTCAGCCGTGGCGATGAACGCAGACGGCTCCGGCCCGGTCGCGGTCGACGCCCGCTTCGGCGCCAAGATCTCCGCCCTCGGCTGGCTCGTGTTCGGATTCCTCACGGCTGGCGGGCTCGCCCTGGCGGGCGGGATCGCACTCGTCTACTTCGGTGCGAGGAAGCCCCGCGATGGCTGAGCTCGCCCACACCCAACCCGCCGCGGTCGCCAGCCGCGCGCTCGACGGGCTCGCGGCCGCCGTCCGCACGGAGGTCGGGGTCGTCCGCGCCGCGACAGCCGTCGTCGCACTCCACGTCGCCGACGACAGCTTCCTGCAGCCGAACCCGGGCACCTCGGCCGCTGACCATCTCGCGGGCGGCCTCGTGCCGCTCGCGCTGCTCGCCGGAGCCGCCGTCTTCTACGGCCGCGTCCGAGCGGGGGCGCAGGCGACGATCGTGCTCGTCCTCGGCTTCCTCGGCGTGCTCTTCGGCACCGAGGCCGTGCACTATGCGAAAGAGGTCGGCCCATCCGGCGACGACTTCACTGGGCTGCTGTCCATTCCGGCCGGCCTCGTACTCGTCGGCCTGGGCATCGTGAAGCTGTGGAGGTCGCGGAAGACGAGCGACCACCCCCTGTGGCGGTACTCGCGGCGGCTGCTCATCACAGCGGCCGTGGTCGCCAGCGTCCCGATCGTCGTCATCCCCGTCGCGCTGTCCTACGTCGTCACGCACGCGGGCCGCGCGCACGTGCCGACGGCCGACCTCGGTGCCCCGTACGAGGAGGTCGAGTTCACGACCAGCGACGGACTGCTCCTGAAAGGCTGGTACATCGAGTCCAAGAACGGCGCGGCCGTCATCTCGTTCCCCGGCCGGGCCGCCTCGCAGAAGCGGGCGAAGATGATGGCCGACCACGGCTACGGCGTCCTCCTCTTCGACCGCCGCGGCGAGGGCGAGAGCGAGGGCGACCCGAACCTGTTCGGCTGGCAGGGCGAGCGGGACATCCACGCCGCAGTCGCCTTCCTGCAGAGCCGCCCCGACGTCGATCCCGAGCGGATCGGCGGCATCGGCCTCTCGGTCGGCGGCGAGATGATGATGGAGGCTGCGGCCGAGTCGGGCGCGATCAAGGCGATCATGTCCGAGGGCGGCAGCGGCCGCTCCGTCCGTGACATCTGGGCGAACCCGGACCGCAGGTGGCCCGAGCTGCTCGGCAACAGCGTCGCCACCGCGGCGACCGCCCTCTTCACGGACAACGTGCCGCCGAGCTCGCTGAGAAGCCTCGCTCCGAAGATCCAGGGCGCGTCGTTCTTCGTCTACGGCGAGCAGGGACAGATCGTCGAAGAGCCGGCCAACACCGCCTTCTACGAGGAGGCACGCGGGCAGAAGGAGATCTGGGAGGTCCCGGGCTCCGGCCACATGAAGGGCATCGAGGCCCAGCCCGAGGAGTACGAGCGCCGCGTCGTCGGTTTCTTCGACCGCACGCTCCTGAACGAAGGAGGGAAAGGATGATCTCGGCAGTTCGCACCGCGCTCCTCGTCGTCCCGCTGCTCGTGCTCGCGGTCGTGCTCTGGTGGCACCCGCCCGGCGGCGAGGACGTCTTCGAGGGAGTGAGCCCCGACGCCGGCGAGTGGCTCGGCGTGCACGCGGCGACGCTGCTCGCGTTCCCGTTCCTCGGCCTCGCCGCCTTCGCGCTGCTGCGGGGCGTGGAGAGCCTGGCAGCGACCGTGAGCCGCGTCGCGGTCGTGCTCTTCCTCGTCTTCTACACCGCGTACGAGGTGACGATCGGCGTCGGCACGGGCTTCCTCGTCGACTATGCAAACGACCTGCCGGCCGCCGAGCAGGCCGCCGTCGCGGACGCGATCCAGGAGTACAACCGGAACTGGCTCACAGCCGAGCCGGCGTCCATCTCGATGCTGGTCGGCTTCTTCGGCTGGGTGGTGGCGATGATCGCCGCCGCGTACGCACTCCGCCGGGTCGGCGCGAGCTGGCCGTTGACGCTCCTTGTCGGCGGCGCGGCGCTCTTCGCGATCCACCCGCCGCCGGTCGGGCCCGTCGGCCTCGTATTCCTCGCCGCTGCGGTCGTGATGGTCGAGCGGTGGCGGAGGCGCGAAGTACATGACACGCCGCCACGCGCGGCAGCCGAGGGCGCCGTGAGCTAGGCGGCCCGCTGGACCCCGAGGCCGGGGGCGAGCGACGGGAGCTGGACGCCGTCGGCGAGCTCGACGCCCGGCCACGGGTCCTCGGCCAGGAGCAGGTTGCCGTCGAGGTCGACGTGGTCGCAGAGGCTCGCGATCTGCGCGCCGGCGCTGATGCCGAGGCCGGACTCGAGCATGCAGCCGAGCATCACGCCGAGCCCGAGCGCGCGAGCGGCGTGCGCCATGCGCACGGCCTCGCGGATCCCGCCGGACTTGGCCAGCTTGATGTTGATCCCGTGCGCGATCGTCGCGCAGCGGGCGATGTCGGCGAGGGTGTGGCAGTCCTCGTCCACGTAAACCGGCACGGGCGAGCGCCGCTTCAGCGCCTCCCCGCCCGGATCGCCGGCCGCCAGCGGCTGCTCGCAGTACTCGATCGGCAGCTGCGGGAGGTATTCGAGCGCCTCGTCGAGCGACCAGGCCTCGTTGACGTCCACCTGCAACGGCACCGTGGTCACGCCCCGCACGGCGTGCACGCGCTCGACGTCGAGACCGTCGCGGGCGCCGAGCTTCAGCTTGAGGCGGCGGTAGCGGCCGCCGACCCGCTCCGCGCGGCGCGCCATGTCGTCCGGGTCGCCGAGCCAGATCGTCCACGAGGTCGGCGGGCCGGCGCGCCGCAGGCCGAGCAGGCGCCACACGGGCAGGCCGGCGAGCTTGCCCTGGAGGTCGTGGAGCGCGGCGTCGAGCGCGGCCCGCGCCGCCTGCTCGCCCGGCGGCAGCTGCGCGAAGATCGCGTCGAGCGCCCAGGGATCGTCGCCGACCTCGACCTCCCGCAGCCACGCCACCGCCGACTCGGCGGACTCGCCGTAGTGCGCGATCGGCGCCGCCTCGCCGAAGCCGGACACGCCTTCGTGGCGGAGCTCGACCTGCGCCACGTCGGCCGTGTCGGAGGACTCGCGCGAGATGACGAACGTCTCGGCGAGCCTCAGCGTGATGGTGGAGACGAGGAGGTCCACGGCGCAACCGCCGGAATGATCTCAGGCGCTCGTCAGGGCGCGGCGCTTGGTAAACGACGACTGCCCGGCCTACGATGGGTGACCTCGCGGCTGCTGGCCGCGAGCGTGATGGCTGACGTCTTCATCTCCTACTCGCGTCGCGACGAGGAGTTCGTCCTGACGATCGCGCGCGCGCTCGAAGAGCGGAGCAAGGACGTGTGGCGCGACAAGGAGGACATACCGCCTGCGGTCGCGTGGGAGGAGGAGATCCGGCGCGGGATCGACGCGTCGGACGTCTTCGTCTACGTCCTGAGCCCCGACTCGCTCGCCTCGACTCACTGCGGCGACGAGCTCGACCACGCCCTCGGCCGGAACAAGACCATCGTCCCTCTCATGCGCCGCGAACCGGACGGAGCCGTCGTCCCGGATGCGCTCGCGCGTCTCAACTACGTGTTCGCGCGCGACGGGGACGATTTCGACGTCGCGCTCGCGGCTCTTCTCGCCGCAGTCGACGGTCTCCCCGAGCACGCACGCCTGCACACGCGCGTGCTCGCGCGGGCGGCCGAGTGGGAGGCCGGCTCACGCGACAGCAGCCGGCTCCTGTCGGGGCGTGAGCTGCGCGACGCGGACGAGTGGCTGGCACGGGCGGCCGGAAAAGACCCGCCGCCGACGCCACTCCACCACGAGTACATCCTCGCCAGTCGCAAGCGGGCAAGCCGCCGTCAGCGCGTTCTCGTCGGCCTGGCGCTCGCCGCCGCCGCGGTGACCGCCGTCCTGGCGGTCGTCGCGCTGCTCCAGCGGAACGAGGCGCAGCGGCAGCGTGACGAGGCGGTTCGGCAGGCACGCATCTCGGCGTCACGCGCACTCGCCGCGCAGGCCAAGACGAGCCTGGATCACCTGCCGGCGCTCGGAGCGCTGCTGGCGCTGGAGGCGTTCGGCCAGGCGGAGACGTTCGAGGCGCGGGACGCGCTCGTGAGCGCTGTCCAGCGGACGGAGTGGCTCGACTGGATCGTGCCGGCGTCGGCCACCGCGGTCGCGCTCGGTCCCGACGGGAACACACTCCTGACCGGCCGGGCGGACGGCACCGTCGTCGTCTGGGACGTCGAGCGGCGGCAGGCGACCGGCAAACCGATCCAGGTGTCGAAGACAGCCGTCTCGCGACTCGTTTTCGCCCCCGGCGGCGTGACGTTCGCCGTGGCGGGCTCGAGAGCGGAACCCGTGAGCTTGTGGAACCTGGAGGAGCGGCGGCGCCTCGGCGAGTTGGGTAAGGGCGAGGACGCCGACATCGCCTTCAGCACCAACGGCCGGACGATCGCCCTCGTCGCCGGCGGGCGAATCACGCTCTGGAACGTCGGGCGTCGTGAGCTCCTGCGTCGGGTCGGACGCTTTCCGACTGCTGGTCGGGTCGCGTTCAGCCCCGACGGGAGGATGCTGGCGTCGACGGAGATTCTCGATCACCGCGCGTCGCCGAGCGACGCGGTGGTCAGGCTCTGGGACGCCGGGACCGGGAGGCAGCTCGGGAAGCCCCTCGCGCTGGCTGCCCCCGGCTTCGTCCCGTCGCGTCTCGCCTTCAGCCCGGACGGGCGGTTGCTGGCCGCCGCGACGCTCAGAGACGACCTCGGCAATCCAGGGGTGTTCCGGGTCTGGGACGTCAGCCGGCGGGAGCCGCTCGGCGAGGCCGTGACCGCCGAGTCGGCCGGGGTGACGGCGGTCGCGTTCAGCCGGGACGGGAAAACGCTCGTGTCGGGCGCCGACCGCGTGCGCACCTGGACCTGGTCGCGGGTCGACGGTCTCTCCGAGCGCCCGGGCAGCCCGTTCAAGGGAACGGTTCACACGTCCGACGTCGCAGTAGGCCCCGGCGGACTACTCGTCGCGCTGGGAGCCGACGGATCGGTGCGGGTCTCGGGCTTCACGGGCGCGTGGACGCTCGGCGAGCTGCTCACGAAGGGCGCGAGCGCGAGCACCGCGCTCTCGGGCGACGGCACGGTTCTCGCGGCGGCGACACTCGACGGCGCGATCACGCTCTGGGATGTCGCGAGCCGCCGCACGCGGGGAGCCCCCCTGCGCACGGGAACTGAATCCGCCGCGATCGGAACTGAATTCGGCACGGTCGCACTCAGTGCGGATGGGAAAACGGTCGCGTTCGGAGACTGGAATGGGCGTCTCACGCTCTGGCAGGGAGCCGCGCGCCGTTCGACGCAGAAGTCCTCGGGGTTGGACGAGATCTCGTCCTTCGCCTTGACGCCGAACGCGAATGCCCTCGTGGCGTTCGACTTCGCCGGGCGTGCTGCCTTCCTCCCGCTCGACGGAGAAGCACGACCGATCGCCGATGCCGGCGTCTCGGCCGTCGCCTTCAGCGCGGCAGGCGACACGCTCGCCCTCGGCGCCGACGACGGCACGATCTCGTTCCGGGACGGGGCCGGCCGCAGGCTGGGGAAGGCCGTCGGCGCCCACAGCGGACCCGTCTCGAGCCTCGCCTTCAGTCGCGACGGACACACGCTCGCCTCGGGCGGCGAGGGCGACGGGACGGTCCGACTCTGGGACGTCGCGCACCGGGTCCCTATGGGAACCGCGCTGAAGGTGGACGACGCAGGGATCTCGAGCCTCGCCTTCGCCCCGGACGGCACGACGGTCGCCGTGGGGATCAAGAACCTCAGCTTCATTCTCTGGGACCTCGCACAGCGGCGGCCGGTCGGGCAGCCGTTGCGGATCGGCGACTACACGCCCATCGCGGTCGCGGCGCCGAACCCTGATCTCGACACCTCGGTTTCCTTCAGCCGCGACGGCCGCACGCTTGCGGCCGAGGCGGGCTCGACGGTCGCGCTCTGGAAGCAGATCCTCTGGAGCCGGGAGGCCGCGCCGTTCCGCGAGCGTCTCTGTCACCTCGTGGGCCGCAACCTCACGGCCGCCGAGTGGCGGACCTTCCTGCCACAAGAGCCGCACCGCAAGACGTGCTCGCAGTGGCCTGCCGCGACTCGCTAGAAGCTCGAGAGCCGCAGTAGCCTCCCGCTCCCCCGCCTCCGCCCCTCGGCGCTCCGCGCACCCGCGCTTCCGGCGCTCCGCCCGGTCGCGATGATCTCAGGCCCGGCTCAGGATGCGGGCCGGAAGGTGAGGACGAGCTGCGGCGGGCTCTCGCCTTTCTCGCGCGAGTAGAACTGCTGCTCGGCGTCCTGGCTCTCCGTCGCGTCGCGGAGGAGGACGTCGTTGTTCGAGCCACGAGCCGAGCTCGGCGACGACCGCTTCCGGCGCTCGCCGTCGGCCTCGCTGGAGCCCGTCCCCTGGCGCGTTCGAGACCGCCCGGTCGAGGTGCGGACAACCCCACCACAAGACGCCTGCGCGCCGCATGGGCACAAAGCCCGCCAGACGGGAGCATGGCGCCATGTCCGCTGTTGCTCTCCCCCTCCGCCCAGGCCTCCAGAGTGGGGCCCTCCGGCCCTACGCGCTCCCGGCGCTCCGCCCGGTCGCGTACCCCGCACACGACGGCGACCTCGTCCTCGTCGTCAATGCGAACGCGAGCGGCGTCCGCCGGAACCCGGGCATCGTCTCGCAGGCCGCCTTCGCACTCCGCGCCGCAGGCGGGCAGGTCGAGCTGCGCGTCACCGAGAGCGCGGCCGAGCTCGCCGCCGTCGCAGCCGACCCCGACCGCCGCCTCGTCCTCCTCGGCGGCGACGGCACGATGCACGCGCTGGCCAATCTCCCGGGCGCGCAGGCTGAGGCCGCGCTGCTGCCGGTCGGCGGCGCGAACAACATCGCCAACTCGCTCGGGATCCCCACCGACCTCTACGCCGCCGCCGAGCTTGCCGTCAACGGCCGGGCGCGCGCGATCGACGCCATCGAGGCGCGCAGCGCGACCCGCACGGTGGTCGTCGTCGAGGGGATCAGCGTCGGCTTCCACGCCCTTGCCCGCGCCCGTTACTCAGCCGTCAACTCGACCGACGTCCGCGCCGCGGTCGGAGCCGGGTTCTCCGCAATCCGTGCGTTCCATCCGGTGCCCGTCGCTCTCGAGCTCGACGGAGAGGCCGAGCTTTCGCCGCTCGGCCAGCTCTTCGCAGCCAACCTGCCCCTCTACGGCCCGCGGCTCGCCGTGGCGCCCGACGCCGACCCGGCCGACGGCCTGATCGACGTCGTGCGCATCGCGACGCGCGGCCGACTCGACACCATCGCCGCGCTCGCGTCGCTGCGGCGCGGCCACGATCCCAAGGGGATCGAGCGCCGGCGCGCGCGGCGCATCCGCATCGTCACCGGCGGTCGCTCACCAGTGATCGCCGACACGCTTGACCTCGGCACCGGCCCCGTCGACCTGACGATCCGCCCCGCAGCGCTGCGGATCGTCGCCCCGCCGGCATGAGCGCCGCCGCCGCCACCGTCGGGCAGCTGGCCCAGCGCGCGCCGCGGTTCCGGCTTCCGTTCATGGTCGCCTTCGCGGCGGCCGCGGCCGGCGCAGGCCTCGGTCGCGCGGTCACGACGACGTACCTCCCCGTCATGCTCGACCGGATCGCGGACGCGCCGGCGCTGATCGGCGCCGTCATGCTGGTGAACGCGGGCGCCGGCTTCGCCGTACCGCTCGTCGTCGGCGTCTGGTCTGACCGCCTCCGCGCCCGCGGCGTCAGCCGCACACGCCCGTTCGTCTGGGGCGGCAGCATCGTCACCGGCGGCGCGCTCGCCGCGACGGCGCTCGGCTGGCACAGCTCGTACCTCGTGCTCGCGCTGACGGGAGCCGTCACCTACATCGGCCTCAACTCGATCACGACGGCGCATCGCGCGCTCGTGCCCGAGCTCTTCACGCCGGAGGCGAGGGCGAAGGCGACGAGCGCGCAGGAGCTCGCGATGCTGGGCGGCGGCCTCGTCGGGCTGGCGGTCGGCGGCGCACTCACCGGCATCTCGCTCTGGGCGCCGTTCCTCCTCGCAGCCGTCCTCGTGCCGCTGCTGGCGCTGCCGACCCTGCGTCGCGTGACCGAGACGCGGCACGTCGCCCTCGAGCAGAAGGAGTCCTTCCCGCTCCGCTACTACCTCGACGTCGCTCGTCGCCCGGGCGTCCGCGGCATCCTCTTCGCGCAGTGGCTGTGGGTGCTCGGCTACGCAGCGCTGCCGACCTTCTTCGTTCTCTACGCCGAGCGCGAGCTCGGCCTGAGCGCCGCAACGTCCTCCATCCTGCTCGCGGGCTTCGGCATCGGCACGGGCGCGGCGACGATCGCCGCAGGCCGGGTGAAGACGCCGGAGCGGCTGCGCGCGATGCTCGTTCTCGGCGTCGTCGGCCTCGGCGGCGGCATGCTGGCTGTCTCGGCCTCTACCAGCCTCGTCAGCGTCGGCCCCGCGCTGCTCGCCGCCGCGCTCGGCTTCGGTCTTGTCAACACGGTCGCGTTCCCGCTCTTCAGCAGGCTCATCCCGGACGGCGAGTCCGGCGGCTACACGGCGCTCTTCTTCTCCATCCGCGCCGTCGCCTCCGCCGTCGCCCTGCCCGCCGCCGGCGTCGTCGTCGAGGCCACCGGCACCTACCGCGCCTTGTTCGTGCTCGGCGGCGGCGCTACGCTCGTGGCACTCGTGCCGCTGCTCGGAATCGTCCTCCCGCGTGGCCGCGCCGTGACGATCGGCTCGCTGCTCGCGACCGTCCCGGTGCTCGGACTCCTGGTCGCACAGACCGGCTTCCACCGGGTCGACGAGCGGCTGTTCGAGGCGATCAACGGCCTCGGCCCCGGGCCCGAGTGGCTCTGGACGGTGCTCGACCCGCACACGCGCAACTACGTCGTCCTGATCGTGCTCGCCGTGGCCGCCGCAGCGGTGACCCGCCTCGCGAGCGTCCCCGCCGTCTTCGCCCGCGTCCTCGCCTCAGCGCTCGTCGCCTGGGGGCTGCTCGAGGCCGTCTACGCCGTCTACGACAGGCCGCGCCCGGAGGAGGTCGTCGCCGACGCGACGCTGAACGGACACAGCTGGGCGCACCTCAACTCCTTCCCGAGCGGGCACATGGCCATCACGGCCGCGCTCGCAGTCGCCTTTGCCCTCGCATTCCCGCGCCTGCGCTACGCGCTCTGGGCCTACGTCGCCGCCGTCGCCTTCACCCGCGTCATGTTCGGCGCCCACTTCCCGCTCGACGTCCTCGCCGGGACAGCGCTCGGCACCGCGAGCGCGCTCCTCGTCGCCGTCGCCTTCGAGCGACTGCGGCGGCGCGCCGACTCGCCCGTCGAGGCTGCCGAGCCGCTTCCCGCCTCGATTCAGGCCTGAAGAGGCACCCCGATTGGGGGATGCCAATGCGTGACGAAGCGCGCTATCGTGGGTCGCCGTGCTCGGCATCCTCGAGACCGTCCAGGCCTGGGACGACGCCGCCATGGCGCTCGGCGAGGGCCTTCGCTGGGAGCCTCTGACCGCCTTTTTCGCCGTCACCTCGGCCTGGTGGGTGAAGTGGCCGCTCTTCGCCGCGGTGGGCGGGCTCTGCGACGCGTGCGAGCGGCGGCGGCTGCCGTGGGCGATGTCGGCGGCGCTGGGCGCCGCGGCCGCGACGGGCTTGGCCGTGACCCTCGTCAAGGAGACGTTCGACCGCGTGCGGCCGGGCATCGCCGAGCCGGGGCTCGATCCGGTCGGCGTCATCCCCGCCTCGGCGTCGTTCCCCTCCGGCCACTCCGCGACGGCATTCGCGACAGCGGCCGCGGTCGCGCTCTTCTATCCCCGCCTCAGGGTGCCGCTGTTCGCGCTTGCGGCTCTGGTGGCGCTGTCGCGCGTGTACCTCGGAATGCACTACGCCACCGACGTGCTGATCGGCTCGGCTCTGGGAGCGGCGATCGGCCTGGCGACGGGCTGGCTGGTGCTGCGGGTCGCACGACGGCCCACAGGACCCGGGCCCCGTCCCGCCACGCCCTGAACGAGCTTCGCTCGTCGCCGTAGAGCGCCGGCACCGGCGCCCACGCCACCGTCAGCCCGTCGCGCAGCACCCGTCTCAGGTGCCGCGTCTCGGCCTCGTAGCCCCCCGGCGGGAGCGACTCGAGCGCGCGGCCGCGGAGGAGGCGCATCCCATTCTGGGTGTCGCGCACCGCGCAGCCGGTCACGAGCTGGAAGAGTCGTTGCGTGGCGAGATTCGCGACGCGGCGCTGCAGGGGCATCGCGCCGAGGTTGCCGAAGCGGTCGCCGACGACGACGTCGGCCGCCCGGCCCGCCGCCAGGAAGAGGGGAATCGCGGCCGGCGGGTGCTGTCCGTCCGCGTCGATGAGAAGCACGGCACGGGGCGGAAACCGGCGCGCGAGCAGATGCTCGACGCCGGCGCGCACGGCTGAGCCCTTGCCCCGGCGGCGGGGCAGCCGAACGAGCTCGACGCCGTCGGTCGTTGCGATCGCATCGAGGCGGGCGGCCGTCGTCCGGTCGGAGCCGTCGTCGACGATCAGGAGCGTGCCGACGTGCTCCAGCACGCCGGCCACGAGCTCAGGCGAGGGCACGTCGCCGTGCGAGGGCATCACCGCGGCGACGCCGCGGTCGGGCCGAGACGGCGTCCTCTCCACCTCCACGGAAACCAGCGTACGACGCCCGCGACGAAAAGTCGCCCCGGCTGCGCTTGCACGAGGGCGGGTGGAGCGCTGTAATCGCGGCAGGGTCTGCGGCAGAGAGGGGTGTGTTGGGCGCTGTCGCCGAGACTTGGCCGTTCACCGATCTCCTCCCGGCGTGGGAGGATCGACCGGTGGACGACGCATTCCCCCTGCACGTCGGCGCCGGCGAGGCGACCGCGCTCCGCATCTCGTCGCCCGACGACCTCGAGCGGGCTGCGCAGCTGCTCGCTCTGCCGACCGGCCGGCCGGTGCTCGTCGTCGTGGGCGGCGCGACGGGCATGAGCGACGACGACGCGGAGCTGCTGCGGACTGCGGTGGAGGACGTGCTCGCACCGCTCGCGGGGCGCCTCGCCGCAACGGTGGTCGACGGGGCGACCGACACCGGCGTGATGCGCGTGCTCGGGCGCGCGCGGGCGCAGGCCAGCCAGCCGTACCCGCTCGTCGGCGTCGTGGTGGACGCGCTCGCCGCGACCAATGATTGGACGGCCGGCGACACGCCGCTCGAGCCGAACCACACCCACTTCCTGCTCGTCCCCGGCGAGGAATGGGGAGACGAGAGCGAGTGGATCGCCCGCGTGGCGTCCGTCCTGGCCCGTGGTGCACGGGCGGCGACCGAGCTTGCGAACGGCGGCGAGATCGCCTGGAACGATGTCGGGTGCAGCGTCCGGGACGGCCGGGCGGTCATCGCGCTGGCGGGCACGGGCCGCACGGCCGACGTCCTCGCGGCGGCGGTCCGCGGCGGAGCGGCCGCCGAGCCGGCGGGCAAGCTCGCGGCCTCGGGGCTCGTCCACGCCGTCGACGTTTCTGACCACGACGGGCTCGAGCGGCTCGTCCAGGACCTGCTGGGAGGCAGCTGATGGCTCGGCGAAAAGCGAACGCGTACCAGACATGGCTGGAGACGGAGTTCGGCTCGCTCATCGACCAGCTCGAGCTGCAGCCGCTCCAAAAGCGCTACCTGACCTCGCGCTGGCTCGACCAGTTGACCTGGATGGAGAAGAAGGCGGGCAACGCGCGCGAGTGGTACTACCGGCTGCGGATGATCACGATCGTGGGCGCGGTCATCGTCCCGGCGCTCGTCGTGCTGGGTGATACGGCGACGTACGCCACCGCCGTGCTCAGCATCGTCGTCGCCGCAAGCGCAGCGATCGAGCAGTTCTTTCGCTTCGGCGACCGCTGGCACCACTATCGCGCCACGTCGGAGCGGATGAAGGCCGAGGGCTGGCTCTTCGCCGAGCTCACCGGCGCGTACGGCCAAGACGGCGCGAGCCACCAGGCGGCGTTCCCCGCCTTCGCGAATCGCATCGAGGAGCTCATCAAGAGCGACGTCGAGGTCTACCTCACGAAGGTCGCGGTGGAGAAGTCGAAGACTCAGGAGCCGCCGCCCGACGAGGACGACGTGTGACAGAGGCGGTCGCGGCGTCCGACCAGCCCGCGGCCGGCGAGGTCCCGCGCACCGACGTCTTCATCTCCTACTCGCGGCACGACGGCGACTTCGTGCGGCGCCTGCACGACGCGCTCCGCGAGCTCGGCAAGGACCCGTGGGTCGACTGGGAGGACATCCCGGCCACGGCGCCGTGGCGTGAGCGGATCGCGGTCGGCATCGAGGCCGCGCCGTCGTTCGTGTTCGTGCTCAGCCCGGACTCGCTCGAGTCGGAGGAGTGCCTGAAGGAGCTCGACCACGCCGTCGCCGCGAAGAAGCGGGTCGTCCCCATCGTCGCGCGGCAGGTCGACCCCGCGCAGGCGCCGCCCTCGTTGGGCGCGCTCAACTGGATCTTCTTCGACGCCGACTTCGACGCGGGACTCGTCCGTCTCGTCGAGGCGCTCGACACCGATCTCGACTGGCTCGAGGAGCACGCGCGCCTGCTCGTCCGGGCGGTCGAGTGGGACCGCCAGAAGCGAGACGACAGCTTTCTCCTGCGCGGCAGCGACCTCGCGGCCGCGGAGCAGTGGCTGGCGCAGCAGAGCTCGCACGCCGAGAGCGCGACCGACCTCCACGCCGAGTACGTCCTGGCCAGCCGCCGCCGCGAGACTGAGCGGCAGCGGCGCCGCCTGATCGCGATCGGCGCGGCGGCCGCGATCTCGCTGGCGCTGGCTGTGCTCGCGGTGCTGGCGTTCCTGCAGGCGCGCGCGAACGAGCGCGAGGCGCGCCGGCAGGCGGACGTGGCCGAGTCGCGCGCGCTCGCCGCGACAGCGCTCGCGCAGCTCCCGTTCGACCCCGAGCTGAGCGTGCTGCTCGCCCGGGCGGCCACCGAGCGGACGCGGACGGCCGAGGCGACGCAGGCCCTCCGTTTGACGCTGCCGGAGACGCACGTCGAGCGGACGCTCCGCGGCCACCGCGAGCCGCTGAACACGGCCGCGTTCGCGCCGGACGGGCGCTCGGTGCTGACCAGCGGCTGGGACGACACCGCGCGCATCTGGCCGGTGGGAGGCGGGGCGCCGCTCGTGCTGCGCGGACACGCGGAAGACATCCAGGCTGCTGCCTTCGACCGCGAGGGCAGGCTCGTCGCGACCGGCGCGCTCGATGCGGCGATCCGGCTGTGGGACGCCCGCACCGGTGAGCCGCGCGGAACGCTCGGCGGCAACGGCGAGGGCGTCTACGCGCTCGCCTTCGGTACCGACGGCCGGCTCGCGTCGGCCGGCGGCAACGGCAGCGTGCGCCTTTGGAACACGCAGACGAGGAAGCACGTGGAGGTCGCGCGCCATCCGGGCGGCGCGGGCACGCTCGCGTTCAGCCCCGACGGGCGCTACCTCGTCAGCGGCGGTGAGAACAAGGTGGCGTGGTCGGTCGAGGTCGCGACCGGACGGAAGGTCGCCCTGCGCGGCCACACCGACCGGATCCTCTCGGTCTCCTTCAGTCCGGCCGAGCCCGCCGTCGTCGTGACCACGTCGGCGGACGGCTCGGCGCGGGTCTGGAACGCGGCCACGGGCAGGCAGCTCGCGCCGCTCACCGGCCACGCCGGCTTCGTCGCCGACGCGGCTTTCTCGCCCGACGGCTTCCTGCTGGTGACGGCCGGCGAGGCCGACGACGCCCATGTCTGGGACACGTCCGACTGGTCGTACGTCGGACCTCTGCGGGGCCACGGCGACCAGGTCCGCGACGTCGAGTTCAACCCGGCCGGCACGCTGATCGCAACCGCGAGCTTCGACGGCACCGCCCGGCTCTGGGATGCGGAAACGCGGGAGCCCGGCGCCGACCTGCGCGGCCACACGGACTGGGTCGTCGGCCTCGGGTTCGACCGGGCGGGCGGCCGTCTCGTCACGGCGAGCAACGACGGGACGGCGCGCATCTGGCGCGCGCCGCCGCCGGCGCGGGGGCGCATCGTCGCCGAGCACGACGACAGCATCACGGCGGTCGACTTCACGCGCGATCTCCGGCGGGTCGTGACCGCGAGCTGGGACGAGACGGCGCGCGTCTGGGACGTCCGCGCGGAGGACGTGTCGGAGCCGCTCCAGCACGGCGACGGCGTCGAGGACGTCGAGCTCAGCCCGGACGGAACCGTCTTCGCGACCGCAAGCAGCGACGGGACCGCGCGGCTCGGCTCGACGGCGGACGGGTCCGAGGTTCGCGTCCTCGCGAGGCACGACGACCAGGTCTGGACGGTGGACTTCGACGGGGCGGGCGAGCGCGTCGTGACCGCGAGCAGCGACGGCACCGCGCGGATCGTCCGCGTCGACGGCGCCGGCGAGCCGCGCGACCTCGTGCACGAGAGCGGCGGCGTCAACGTGGCGCGGTTCGACCCGACGGGAGCGCTGGTCGTGACGGCCACAGACGAAGGGGCGGCCGTCGTCTGGGACGCAGCGACGGGCGAGCGGCGGGCGCCGCTTGGCGGCCACCGCTCGGGGATCGACGGCGTCGCCTTCGACGCGACCGGCGCGCGCGTCGCCACGGCCTCGGACGACCGCACGGCGCGTGTCTGGGACACGACGACGGGCGCCCAGCTCGCCGTGCTTCGGGGGCACACGGACACGGTGAACGACGTCGCCTTCAGCGCGGACGGTGCTCTCATCGCGACCGCGAGCTCGGACAAGACGGTGCGCCTCTGGGACGCGCGGACATACCGCTCCCGCGCGCAGCTCCGCGGCCACGAGGGCTTCGACCCCGGCGTGGCCATCAGCCCGGACGGCAGCATCGTCGTCACCACCGACGTGAACGCGGTGCGCGTCTGGGACGCGGCGACGGGCCAGCGCCTGCTCGTCCTCCGCGGCCACCGCGAGGCCGTCTTCGCGGCCGAGCTCGACGAGACCGGAACGAAGATCGTCACCGCCGGCGCCGACGGCACAGCGCGGATCTACAGCTGCCTCGTTTGCGGCTCGACCGACCGCCTGGTCGCCCTCGCTCGCGCCCGTGTCGAGCGCGAGCTGTCGCCCGACGAGCGCGACCGTTATCTACGCTAGCTCGATGGGCCTCGAGCTCTACATGGTCGGCGTGATCGTCGAGGACATGCCGCGCGCTCTCGAGTTCTACCGCCGCCTCGGCGTCGGCGTGCCCGACGACAGCGGGGGCAAGGAGCACGTCGAGGTGAAGATGAGCGGTCTCACCTTCTTTCTCAGCACGAAGGCAGCGAACGCTCGCTGGGATCCCGCCCGCACGGACGCAACGGGCGCCGGCTACCGCATGATCCTCGAGTTCTATCTCGAGACACCGAGGGCGCTCGACGCCAAGTACGCCGAGCTGACCGGCTACGGCTACGCGAGCCACGTCGCGCCCTACGACGTCACGCCGGAGCTCCGGTTCGCCATGGTCGACGACCCGGACGGAAACACGATCCTCCTCTCCGCCTTCCGGAGCGCGAGCTAGCCGCCACCCACCTGGTTCCACGGGCCGAAGCCGTTCTCGACGCCCGCGAGCGCCGGGCCGAGCTCCGGGTAGTGGCGCAGCAGCACGGTCGTGAAGGTGTTCTCGTCGATCCAGTCGAGCCCGGCCTGCGAGTAGACCTCGGGCCGGAAGTCGCGCGTGAAGAAGCGGTCGCTCTTCAGCCGCCGTGAGGCCATGAGGATGAAGATCCGGAATGCCGTGTCGCTGAAGCCGAACCCCTTCGGCTTCGCCTCGGCGTAGAGGCCGCACATCGTGTCGACGCGGTCGATGTCGCCGTAGACGTCCTTCAGCTCCTTGCGCCAGGTCTCATTGTCCGTCAGCTCCTCGAACGAGCGGGGCGGCTTCAGGCCGAGCAGGCGCCGGAACTCCGTGTAGCGCGGTACGCCGCGCTCGCGGATGCGCAGGACGTCGACGGCGGCGAGGTCGACCGTCGAGCCGTCGGGCTTCTTCAGCTCCTGCAGGAAGCGCGGGTAGTTGTGCAGCTCGATGGCGCCCGGGTGCGCGATCCCGAGGGAGTAGAGCGCGCTCGGCATGCCCAGCTCCTGCAGCCGCGTGCGCGTGTCGAGAGCGCCGAGGTCGCGGAAGGTGCGTTCCTGCAGCACCTCGTCGGTCGTGTGCGAGCGGAAGACGTAGTCGTCCGGCAGCAGCGGGTGCATGCGGTACACGGCGACGAACTCCTCGGTCAGCGAGTACGGCGCGCCGTGGTGGTCTGTCTTCGAGCCCGGGATACCGCCGAGCACTTCGCTGTTCGAGCGCTTGCCCAGCCGCTTGCCGAGGATCCCGTACCAGTTCGCCTTCATCGCGTACTGCGTCGTCGGGTGGGAGATGATTCCCGGCGTCCACTCGACCGTGTGGATCTTGGCCATCAGCGCCGAGTTGATCAGCCGCGCCTTCCCGTACAGCCAGCGCGAGTCGCGCTCGGGGTAGGCCGCGTGCAGGTGGCGCGCGATCGCGTTGTGCTCGTGCGCGAACAGGACGAGCAGCGACGC
>Ga0190265_10000587_pt1 | contig 25350 bp, 19 predicted proteins | sample Popmic124T_FD_133135 | JGI IMG/M metagenome (GOLD analysis project Ga0190265, IMG submission 133135) | Populus adjacent soil microbial communities from riparian zone of Indian Creek, Utah, USA - 124 T | ecosystem: Environmental > Terrestrial > Soil > Riparian zone | place: USA: Utah | collected...
GCGATGAGCGCTTGATACTCCGCGAGCGGAAGGAACTCGCGGAGCGGGACGAATGCGTCGCCGAAGAGTGTGCGCCCGCGTTCGGTCACCACCTCTGCGTACGCATCGTCGCCGTAGCTGAGCGGCGTGATGATCCTCCGGTTCGCCACGTCGGCGTGGGCCAACAGCTCGAAGATGTCGAGATGGTTGTTCGGCATGGTGGCGGAGTTGCCGACGAGGATGTCCTCACCGGAGATGATCTCGGCGCCGACCGCATACGTGTCCTCGACACTCGCGTAGTTCAGTTGCGCGTATCGGCCGCGGAACGCGGGGAATCGGCGACGGAAGACGTCGAAGTCGTCGGGGATCGGCGCGGAGAACACGTCCGCGGTGCGCGCGGCCGCCCGCAGGAGACGGGCGGGGCGCCGCCGCCGATAGGTGTGGTGGATCTTCCCGGGGATCGTGAGCCGCTGCCGCTCGTAGCTGCTGGTGAGGGGATCGAGCAGCCCTGCCATCGCCGACCAGTCGCTGCCGTAATAGTCACCGCCCCACCCGCTCCACACCGTGAGCGTGTCACGCGGTGCGCGGCTCAGCACCTGCGCGGCGAACGCGCCCACGCTGTGGAACACGGCGATCTGGCTGTCACCGATCACCTCGTCGGCCCGATCCAGCCCCTCCGCTCCTGCGGCGAGCGTCGCGACGGGGAGCTCGGGCGGAAGTCCGTGGCGCGCGAGGTCGCCCGTGCTCGCGTACACGAGGAAGGTGTTGGCCCCGGGTGCCGCCGTCTCGAACGTCTCGGCGGTGAAACGCAGGAAGGGCGAATCCGGGAACAGGTGCGCGATACGCGGGGTCATAGCTCGTCCTCGCCGTGGAGCCGCCGGGCCGGGACACCGCCGACCACGGCACCCGCTTCGACGTCGCCGATCACCACGGCGCCTGCGGCGACCACCGCACCCGCACCGATGGTGACCGGGGCGCCGGCACGACCGTCGGTGATGCTCGCCCCGATCCCGATGAACGCTCCCTCTCCGATGTCGACGTTTCCCGCGATGTGAGCACCGGGGGACACCGTCGCGTAGTCGCCGATGCGCACGTCGTGCGACAGCGTGCTGCCGACGTTGACGATCGCATGGCTGCCCACCTCGACCCGGTCGCTGACGACGGTGCCGGCACAGACCACGGTGCCCGCACCGATTGTCGCGGTCGGAGTGACCTCTGACCTGGGATGTACCAGAGCGACCGGGCGGAGTCCCGCCGCGAGAAGCTTCGCAACGGCGAGACGGCGCAGTTCGGCGTTTCCGACAGCGGTGACGAATCCCGCCTGCGCACCCGGCGCGACATGCGATACGAGCTCGATGGTTGCGCCATTGACGGGGCCGCCCAGGAACCGTTCATCGTCCACGAGATGGACGAGCCTCGTGGCCGGATGCAGCGTGCGAGCGAGCCACGCCACTTCGCGCCCGTGACCCCCGGCACCGAAGATGTACAGCGTGCTGAGCTCGGCGCCCATCATGCCGCGTCCACGCGAATCCGCACGATCCGGGCGATGGTGCGGATGGCATCCTCATCCACGCTCGAGCCAGTCGGAAGGACGATGACGCGGTCGGCTACGCGCTCGGTCTCCGCGAGAGTCGCACCGGCATCCGGGAACTGCGTGCGGTACGGTTCCATCCGGTGGCAACCCGGCCAGAAGTACCGTCGCGCGAGCACGTTGTTCTCGCGCAGGGAATCGAGGATCTGCTCACGGGTGGCTGCACACGTCTCGTCGACCAGCATCACGACGTACTGGAAGTTGCTCCGTCCGCCCTCTCCGATCGGGAGCACCGAGATCCCGATGATTCCCGCGAGTTCACGGACATAGGTCAGGTAGTTGCGATGGTTCACCGCGATGACCTCGTCGATCACACCCAGGTTCGCGAGCCCCATCGCCGCACATACCTCGCTCATCTTGCCGTTGGTGCCCTCCATGACGACGTTGTCTTCACCGGCGAACCCGAAGTTGCGCATGAGGCGGGCCGTGCGCGCGATCTCGGCGTCATCGGTGACGATCGCGCCGCCCTCGACGGAATTGAAGAACTTCGTCGCGTGGAAGCTGAGCACCTCGGCGCGGCCGAAAGACCCCACCATGCGATCACCGATCGAGACGCCGAACGCGTGGGCAGCATCGAACAGCAGCTGCAGTCCGTGCTCATCCGCGATCTGCTCGAGTTCCGTCACCGGCGCGGCCCGGCCCCACAGGTGGACGCCGATGATCCCGGTCGTTCGGGAGGTGATGAGGCGGCGGACGGACGCAGGGTCGAGGCAGTGCGTGTCAGGGTCGATGTCTGCGAAAACCGGCGTGATCCCCTGCCAGCTGAGGGAGTGCGGTGTCGCGACGAATGTGAATGACGGCACGATCACCTCGCCGGTCATACCGAGCGCGCGGGTCGCGATCTCCAGCGCGATGGTCCCGTTGGTGATCGCTATGCAATGGGCGACCCCGAGGTAGTCCGCGATCCGGGATTCGAGTTCGCGGACGAGCGGCCCGTCGTTGGACAGCCATTGACGCTCGAGTGCACCCGACACGAGGCGAAGGAATTCGTCCGGGTCTCCGATGTTGGGCCGCCCAACGTGGAGCGGCTCGCGGAAGGCGGGATCCGGTGAAGTCATGTCGTCAATTCAAGCACTCGCGAAGAATCGGGAATGCGGATCGCTCTCGCACCCCGAAGCTCGTCCCCGGCTAGGATCGGAGCCCGATGGATGAGCAACCAGTGCGCGGGTGCGGATGAGACGCGGCGCCGCCCTCTCCGCCGGGGCGTGGCAACGGCTGCCGCGCCCGATCGTGCGGGTCGTGGTGCGGATCGTGCACAGCCTGCCTACGCGCCTGACCGAGCGGCTGCGCGCTCTCGCTGCCCGTCGTGCGTACATACCGCCCCCGCCACCCGTCGATGTTCCCTCGTCGTCGATCCGCCTGTTCATCGCTCCGGCGAACTATGCCGGACAGGCATGGGCGTGGGCGCGCGCCGCAGAGCGCCTCCCCGCCGTCGGCGCGCGCAACATGGCGACCGTCAGCGGCTACGGCTTCCCCGCGGACTGCTCCGTGTCCCGCACGGTGCTCGCCTCGCGCCCGTGGCAGCGGCGCCAGCGCGCTGCGATCGAACGCTTCACCCATGTGCTCATTGAGGCGGAGCTGCCGGTACTGCCGCGCCCTGGTGCGAGTGCGGGAGAGGAGATCCGGATGCTGCGCGATCGCGGCATCCGCGTCGCCACGGTGTCGCACGGCAGCGATATCCGGCTCCCCAGCGCGCACGCGCTGCGCGACCCGTGGTCGCCGTTCCGCGACGGCCGTTATCCGGAGCAGGCTCAGCTGGAGGGGATCGTCGAACGCAACCGCGTTCTTCTGGAGAGCTTGCGGGGCGAGGACATCCCCGCCTTCGTATCGACCCCAGATCTTCTGCTCGACGTGCCGTGGGCCACGTGGCTCCCGGTGGTCGTCGACGTCGACGAGTGGGCGGGAGGCGACGCGCCGATGGAGCGCAGGGTGCCGGTCGTCGTCCATGCCCCGAGCAGGGCGACCCTGAAGGGCACCGACCTGGTCGAGCCTGTGCTGCACGCCCTGGCCGCCGAGGGGCGCATCGAATACCGTGCCGCCGCGGGGCTCGACCGCGCGGGAATGCGGGAGCACTACCGGAACGCGGACATCGTTCTCGATCAGTTCCGCCTCGGGATCTATGGCGTCGCGACGTGTGAGGCGCTCGCAGCCGGACGCGTCGTGATCTCGCACGTGGCTGAACAATCCCGATCGGCCGCCGCCGCGGCATCCGGAGTCGAGCTGCCCGTCATCGAGGCGAATGGCGACACGCTGCGCAACACGCTGCTCGACGTGCTCGCGAATCGTGAGGGTCCGCGCGAGCTCGCCGCGCGTGGGCCCGATTTCGTCGCGCGCCTGCATGACGGGCGGGCGTCGGCCGCAGCGCTCACCCGGTTTCTTGACAGAAGCGCGGACTAAACTCTGGGCAACCACCATTCTTCATGACAGGAGTCGCTTGCGATCGCTGTACCCCACCCTTCGCCAGGTGCTTCGCATTCTTCCCGACAAGGCCGAGCGGTTCTACCTCCGTTTTGTCATGTTCTCCAGCGCGCTCGCGCTTCTGGACATCGTGTCCATGGCGATCATCGCCCTGGTGATGACCCCGGCGATCACCGGTACACCGCTCACCCTCCCCGTCATCGGGACCATCCCGCTCAGCGCCACGGTGTGGCTGATCGCCCTCGCGTGCGGGCTCATCGTCGCCAAGGGCGGCTCCACTATCGCGATGCAGTGGTGGGCCACGCGGCGCCTGGCGGTGTACGAGCTCGAGATCGGCGACCGACTGTTCGGCGCCTACACCCAACTCACCTGGGAGGAACGGTCCAGCCGCAAGACATCCGACCTCACGCGGGTCGCCGATACCGGCATCGCCAACACGATCATGGGGTTTCTGATCCCGCTGTCGAGCATCCCCACCAACGTGGTCTCGTTCTTCTCGGTCGCGCTCGTGCTGTTCGTGGCCCAGCCGCTCAGCGCACTGGCCGTTATGGCGTACCTGATCGGTGTGGCGTTCTTCATGTCGACATTCCTCTCCAGGAAGGTCGCCCAGGCGGGCCTGGTCAACCGTACCTACGCCTATCGGGCTGCCGGAGTGCTGACCGAACTGGTAGAGGGTCTCAAGGAGTTCACCCTCCGCGGTCGACTGGATGCCGTTCGGCAGCACGTGCGAGGGATCCGGACCCACGCGGCGCGAGGGCGGGCGAACATCTCGTTCCTGGCGATCGTCCCGCGCTACGCGATGGAGGCCGCGCTGATGCTCGGCCTGCTCATCGTGGGCGGTGTCTCTCTCGCCACGAGCGGATTCCAGGAGGCGATCGTGGCGATCGCACTCTTCACCGTCACGGGCTTCCGCATGCTGCCCACCATCAACAGCGTGCAGGGAAGTCTCGCGACCGCATCCGCCAACGAAGTCCACGCTCGCAATGTCGTCAGCGACATCCTCAGCGCCGAGAACTCTGTCCACGAAGCAGAGGTGGCTGACTCTCGATCGCTCCCCGCGCAGCCGCGGGAGCTCATTCTCGAGGGCGTGGGCTTCCGCTACGCGCGCACGGGTCCCGACGTGCTGGAGGATGTGAACCTGCGGATTCCGTTCGGCAGCTCGCTCGGAATCGCCGGTCCGACAGGTGCGGGAAAGTCGACGCTCGTCGACATCCTCCTGGGGCTGTCGATGCCGACGACCGGCACCGTGACCGTCGACGACGTGCCCATCGCGGCGGCGACGCACAGCTGGCGTGCACGAGTCGCCTATGTGCCCCAATCGGTCGGTATCTTCTCGGCGACCATCGCCCAGAACGTCGCATTGACGTGGGGCGACGACTACGACCCAGAGAGAGTCGAGCGCGCACTGCATCGCGCCCAGCTCGACGACGTGCTGCGGTCGCGTCCCGAAGGAATCCACACGATGTTGACAGAGCGTGGATCGAACCTCTCCGGGGGGCAGCGTCAGCGTCTGGGTATCGCCCGCGCACTGTACTCCGACCCGTTGGTGCTCGTCCTCGACGAGGCCACGAGCGCGCTCGACGGCCGCACGGAGGAGGCGGTCGCCGAGGCGATCCGGGGCCTGCAGGGCGAGGTCACCGTCATCGCGGTGGCGCACCGTCTCGCCACGATCCGGCACTTCGACACGATCGCCTACCTCGACGGCGGACACGTGCTGGCGACGGGCTCCTTCGACGACCTGCAGCGCGCGCTCCCCGATTTCCGAGTGCAGGCACGGCTCGCCGGCCTCGAGGTCACGGGTGCCTGAACGCCCGCGGCCGCTGATCGTCTCGTTCGCGGCAGGGCTGGAGCGGTCGCGATGATGGCCGCCGAGGCGAACGACGACGCCCGCACCACAGCTGCGCCCGTGGTCGATGTGGTCATCGCGAACCATGATCTTCGGCGCCCTGTCGCACGTGCGGCGGCGTCCGCGCTCTCTGGGACCACGCCCGTGCTCGTCACCATCGTCGCCCATCATCTGCGTCGCGACGAGATGGAGGTCGCCCTCGGTTCACTCGCTGAGGATCCGCGGATCCGGGTGCTCGAGTATCACGACGGGGTCCACTCGCCCGCGGGACCGATGAACTTCGGGATCCGATCCGGGTCAGCGCCCTACGTGATGCTCTTGGGTTCGGACGATTTCTTCGATCCGGACGCCATCGATCGGTGGGTCCAGACGGCCGAGACACTAGGCGCTGACTACCTCATCGGGCCGCAGCGCGACCGAAACGGCGTCCTGTTGCGTGATCCCCTCACCCGCCGCGGGCGAGTCACCCGGCTGGATGTGAGCCGCGACAGGCTCGCGTACCGACTCGCTCTGTTCGGGCTGATGCGTCGTGACTATCTGGATCGTCTCGGCCTCACGTTGAGCGAGGGGGTGGCTACGGGGGAGGATATCGAGCTCTCGCTGGCGCTGATGACTCGGGGCGGAGAGGTCTCGTACGACGCATCGCTGCCAGGGTACGTGCTGAGCGATGACATCGAGGGTCGCGTGACCGCGATGCCCCGTCCCGCCGCAGTAGAGCTGGAGGCTCTCACCAGGCTCCGAGACCGCCCCTGGATCGGCTCGCTCGAGCCGTCGGCGCGCACGGCCGTCGCGGTCATGATGGCGCGGTTCATCGTCGTGCCCGCCGTTCTGCGACGCCCGTCCGTCGATGAGTGGGCGTCCGACGATCTCGATGCGCTCGCCGGTATCGTCGGCTGGCTGCGCCGGCTGGACCCGCGTGGGCTCGACAGCGTATCGGTCGCCGACCGCCGGGTGCTCGACGCGGCTCTCACGAGGGATACCGCGGTGCTGATGGCGGCGGCCGATCGACGCCGCAGCGGCCCCCGGTGGACGCGAGCGGTCACGCCGTCGCCGTGGGCAGTGCTGGCGGTCGACAGCCCGCTGCGACGCGCGATCAACCTGTCGCGGCCGCCCGCGAAGCGAGAACGACGGGGCACGGATGCCGACGAGCCTGTGCCGCCCGGTGCCCTCACCGCAGTACAGCGCGGCACGGCCACGGCGCGGTCGCGCACCCGGCTGCCGTCGTGGGTCAATACGGTGATCGAGTACGTCGCCGACCACCCCGGCAGCCTGCCCGGGCGCCTCGCGGCTTTGCGCTTCGGTCGCATCAGGGCGGAGGACGTGCCGGCTCCCACCTCCGTCCCCGACTCACCGGTGCGCGTCTACATCGGCCCCGTCAACTACTCCGGGCAGGGGTACGCGTGGGCGCGGGCGCTGGAGTCCGCGGATCCGCAGACAGAGTGTCGCAACATGAATGTCGCGACCGCCGAGGACTTTGCGTTCCGCGCCGACACCGATGTTCCCGTCGCCGTCTACCAGAGGTCGCGAACATGGCAGAAGGCCCAGCTCGATGTCGTGCGACGCTTCTCGCATGTGCTCGTCGAAGCTGAAAAACCGTTGTTCGGTCGCCTGTTCCTGCGCGACGTCGAGCGCGAGGCTGAGGTCCTGGCTTCAGGGGGCGTTCGGACGGCGTACATCGCTCACGGGACGGATGTTCGGCTGCCGAGCCGCCATGCAGGACTGACGAAGTGGTCCCCGTTCCTCGACACAGACATCTACTTGGCGCGACATGAGACCGAGGCGCGGCGGAACATCGAGCTGCTGGTGCGGCTTGGCAGGCCGACTTTCGTCTCGACGCCCGATCTGCTCGCCGACCTTCCCTTCGCCCGATGGTGCCCGGTCGTCGTGAACATCGACCACCTGAAGGGGGCGGGCCGTGGCGAGGCACGCGCCGTTCCCGTCGTGGCCCACATTCCGACGAATCCCTGGATAAAAGGCACGGACATGATCAGGCCCGCGCTTCGACGCCTCCATGATCGCGGAGTGATCGAGTATCGCGAGATCACCGGAGGGCTGCCGTCGACGCAGATGCAGGCGACGTGGGCGGATGCCGACATCGTCCTCGACCAGTTCCGGCTCGGATCCTACGGTGTTGCCGCGTGCGAGGCGATGGGGGCCGGGGCGGTGGTGGTCGGCCATGTCATCGATGACGTCCGGCGAACGGTCCGGGCGGCATCCGGGGTCCACCTGCCGATCGTCGAGGCCGATCCCGAGACGATCGAGACCGTCATCGCCGACCTTGCCGCTGATGACACCCGGCGCAGACGCCTCGCTTCCGACGGAGCCGCATTCGTCAGCACCGTGCACGACGGTCGCATGAGCGTCGCTGCGCTCAACGAGCACTGGATACGGGCCTGACCGAGCGCGCTCGCTGAGGGAGCAGGGCGGTACCCATGCCTCTCGGAAACTGCTGATACGGTGGCCGAATGCCTGGACAACTGCGCGCGGCCGTGATCGGCGCGGGCTACTGGGGCCCGAAGCTCGCCCGCAATTTCAGGTCCTCGCCCCTTTGGGATCTTGCTGCGATCGTCGATCTCGACACGGATCGCGCGCAGAAGGCAGCCGACTCGATCGGAGGCGTCGCAGTCTTCGCCGACATCGAAGACGTTCTGACGGACGACTCGATCGACGCCGTCGCAATCGCCACGCCCGCGCACACCCACCACCCGCTGGCCATGAGGGCGTTCGCGGCGGGTAAGCACATCGTGGTCGAGAAGCCGATGGCCGACTCGAGCCGTCGTGCGCGAGAGATGAACGAGGAGGCGCAGCGTCGCGGACTGGTTCTCATGACCGACCACACCTACTGCTACACGGCGGCGGTTCAGAAGATCCGGGAACTCATCGCGGAAGGGGCCCTGGGCGACATCCTGTACATCGATTCGACGCGCATCAATCTCGGCCTGGTGCAGCCCGACGTCGATGTGTTCTGGGACCTCGCCCCGCACGACCTGTCGATCATCGACTTCGTCCTCCCGGAGGGCCTCGCGTCGACCCGGGTCTCGGCGTATGGTGCGGATCCGATCGGTGCGGGCAAGGCCTGTGTCGGGCATCTCATGACACCGCTCGAGAACGGCGGCATGGTGCACGTGCACGTCAACTGGATGAGCCCGACCAAGATCCGTCAGATGGTGATCGCGGGTTCTCGCCGCACCCTCGTCTGGGACGACCTCAACCCGCACCAGCCCTTGAGCGTGTACGACCGTGGCATCGACCTCGAGCACCAGACAGGCAAGGGCGAGGATCGCGTCGCAGCCATGATGTCGTACCGGCTCGGCGACACGTGGGCGCCGGCGCTGGCGGAGCGCGAAGCACTGTCCGCGATGGTCGAGGAGTTCGCGGCGGCGATTCATGAAGGCCGCCCGGCGCGCACCGACGGCGAGTCGGGGCTGCGGGTCCTGAAGGTGCTGGAGGCCGCGAGCCTCGACCTCCGGCTCGCCACCGGCGAGCCACACGCTTCGCACGTTGCCTGACGGCGCCGACCTCCGCGCCCACTTCGACAGGAGAACCGCATGACCGACCAGTCGAATGGGGTCCCCTTCCTCGATCTGGTCTCTCAGCAGGCCGAAGTGGCCGACCATGTGCTGTCTGAGTGGCAGCGGCTGTTCTCCGAGGCGCGGTTCGTGGGTGGTCCGGAGGTCAGTGCGTTCGAGCGCGAGTTCGCCGACTACATCGGCGTCGCGCACAGCGTCGGCGTCGCCAACGGGACCGACGCACTCGAACTCGCCTATCGTGCTCTCGGCATCGGTCAGGGGGACGAGGTCATCCTGCCGGTGAACACCTTCATCGCCACTGCCGAGGCGGTGACCGCCGTCGGTGCGACACCGGTCTTCGTCGATGTCGATGACGAGACGCTGCTCATCGATCCTCAAGCGGCCGAGGCTGCGATCACGGAGCGGACACGCGCGATCGTGCCCGTGCACCTCTTCGGTCAGACCGCCCCGGTTGAGGAGCTGCTGCCGGCTGCGGCATCCCGGGGAATTGTCATCGTCGAGGACGCTGCGCAGTCGCAGGGTGCGACATCCGTTGCCGGTCGCGCGGGCGCCCTCGGGACCATCGCCGCAACGAGCTTCTACCCGGGCAAGAACCTGGGGGCGGCCGGCGATGCGGGTGCGATCATGACGGGCGACATCGCTCTCGCGGACTTCGTGCGCAACTTCGCAGCGCACGGAAGCTCGGCAAAGTACGTGCACGACCGCGTCGGCCGCAACTCCCGGATGGACGCGATCCAGTCCGTCGTGCTGTCGGCAAAGCTGCGCCGACTGGATGCCTGGAACGCCGCGCGCGCGACGGCGGCCGCTCGCTACGGCGAACTGCTCGTCGATCATCCCGGGGTTCGTCTGCCCGGTACGCGCCCGGGCAACCACGACGTCTGGCACCTGTACGTCATCCGTGTCGAAGATCGCGACCGGGTGATCTCCGAGCTGGCTTCCGCCGGGATCGGAGCGGGGATCCATTACCCGACGCCTCTGCACCTGACTGAGGCCTACGCCGCTCTCGGCTACCGCAGAGGCCAGTTCCCTGTCGCAGAACGGGCGGCGGACGCCATCCTCTCACTCCCGATGTTCCCGCACCTGACGGGGGAACAGCAGGAACGGGTCGTCCGAGCCGTCGGGGGAGCGGCACGGGTGCCGATCACGAAACGCTGAGCTCCAGCGCCGCTCACAAGGACATCAGCGCGGACGCCGCCATGAATCGGAGCGGCGCGTCCGGGGCGTACAGCGCGCCGAGTCGCGCTGAGAGCAGCGTCGAGGGTGTGCCGAAGCGTCTGCGCGCGGCAGCCAATGCCCGGACCCTCGCGAGCGGCACCGCGTCGTCGGCCAACGCGCGGAGGGCCTTGACATCCGCGCGTGACAGATGGTCCTGGAACCCCGGCGCGACCCGGTCGAGCCGCGCGACGAGGTCGGTCAGCGCGTCGCGCTCGCCGACCGCCCAGTCATCCGCGTCGAATCGGCGGGCGATGAAGGAGAAGACATGGATGCGCACGTGCTTCACGGCCACCGCACGACGAACCGTGATCGCGAGCGCTGTGAACCAGGGTTGATCGATCAGGCGTGACAGAGCCTCGAACTCGGCATCGACGGTGCGTCGCACGTGTGTCGTGCGGTCTGCTGTGTCATCGCCGACCACGTAGCTCGGGAGGCCCCATCCGTACCCGATGGCGGCGCCGGACACCGTGAGCTGGACACTGAACTCCTGGTCCTCGCCGGTCGGCATGCCTTCCGTCAAGCGCATACCGGTCCGCCGCACGAGCTCGGTGCTGATCAGCCCGAGGGGTGCCGTGCGGTAGACGAGACGATCGCGCAGGGGATCGAGCGGAGCGAAGCGCCGGAACCTGACCGGAGGGGTGCGGATCACGGCACGGGACGGATGCCGCTGGACCGGGATCACGACGTCGAGGCGGCGCTGTTCCGCCAATCCGGCCCACGCGGCGAGTGCGCCCGGGTCCAAAGAGTCGTCCGACCCCATGATCGATACGAACCTGGCGTCGGCGGCATCGATGCCGTGGTTGAAGGGCCCTGCGGGGCTGCGGATGCCGTCCCTGAGCGTGAGCAGGCGCACTCGCTCGCTGAGCCCCGGCCGCAGTGCGGCGGCGATCTCATCCTCGTCGATGTTGTGGCACACGACTGTCACGCGCAGCGCCTCATCATCCAGGCCCGACTCGAGCGCCGAGCGCACCGCGCGTGCGAGAGGTCGACGCGGATCGTGCACCGCTATGACGAGGTCGACGAGACGTGGCATCGGCTCAGCCACGTGAGCTTCGCGAGCGCGAGCGGAGTTCGTCCACGACTCGCACGGCGGCATGCCCGTCTCCGTATGGTGCGGCGTCCGTGGCAGCGGGCCGCGGGCGGCCGACGGCGGCCGCGATCTCGTCCCGCGTGTTCGCAAGGACGTTCCAGCCGAGCTGTACGGTCTCGACCCACTCGGTTTCGGGGCGCACTGTCGTGGCGGGTACGCGGAGCAGGAATGCCTCCTTCTGCAGACCGCCCGAGTCGGTGACCACAGCGCGGCTGGCAAGCACCGTGGCGATCAGGTCGGGGTAGGCGAGCGGTGAATGCGGGATGAGCGAGCCTGTGGCGAGCGGGATGCCCGCGGTTGCGGCACGAGCGGCCAGCCGCGGATGTGCGAGAAGCACGACGGGATGCTCGAGTGCCGACAGCGCGTCGATGAGCTCTGCAAGACGCTTCGGATCGTCGGTGTTCTCGGCACGGTGGATGGTGGCGACAGAGAACTCTCCGGGCGTGAGGCCGAGTTCGTCGACCAGCGTCGATGGCGTGTCGGCGATCCGGGCACGCACCTGGAGCAGAACGTCCGTCATGACGTCACCGACCACGATGGTGCGCTCGGCGAGACCTTCCGCGTCCAGATGCTGCGCCGCGGCTTCAGTCGGGGCGAGCAGCAAGTCGGCGGCATGGTCGGTGAGCACGCGATTGTGCTCCTCCGGCATACGTCGGTTGAACGAGCGCAGGCCGGCTTCGAGGTGGGCGACGGGCAGGTGGAGCTTGACCGCCGAGAGGGCAGCGGCGAGGGTGGAATTGGTGTCGCCGTAGACCAGAACCCAGTCGGGCTGGTGCTCGTCCAGGACGCCGTCGAGAGCACCGAGCATGGCGCCGGTCTGCACGCCGTGTCCACCTGAGCCGACACCGAGATGAATGTCAGGCTCCGGGATCCGCAGGTCGTCGAAGAACACGGCGGACAGCATCGGGTCGTAGTGCTGGCCGGTGTGCACGATCAGGTGCTCGATCCCGGCGGCTGCCGCGGCATGAGCGATAGGAGCGAGCTTCACGAACTGCGGGCGTGCGCCGACGACGCTGATGACCTTCACGGGCCACCAGCCTAGGTGATCTGCGACGCACCTCCGTCGGGACGGACGCGCGGCACCCGCATACCGTCGCCGCGGTCAGGACCGATCGATGTCGCTACGACCGCGGGTCTGATGTCTCAGCTTGCGCGTGCTGAGAATCGATCCAGCGATCTCTGAGCCGTGTCGCGCTGAAGGCTCCACCATGGACGTCGGAGACGAATTCCCGGCCCTGAGCAGCCTTCAGCAGCGAGGGTGCCGGGTCAGCGAGGATCGCGCGAAGGACGGAGTCGAGGGACGCGGCATCCGCTTCGATGATCGGCAATTGCCGTCGGGTCTCCTCGAACACTCGCGCGCGCACGCTCGGGACGACATGACCGATCACGATTCGCCCCGCCGCCATCGCTTCACATGCTGCGGCGCCGTAGCTGCCGATGCGGAACTGGTCCAGCACGATGTCCGCATCACGGATGACGGTACGCATCCCGTCAGGGGAGACTCGCTCGATCCGCCGGTAGTCGATGAGCGAACGCTCGTGCAGCGCGCGAAGCGTTGGCTCGATCAGGGCTGTCCCCTTGATCGCCGTCGCGCTCGGTGCGTGCACGACGACGGGTATTCGGCTGGCATCGAAGGGGAGGGAGTCGCTCATCCACCGGGCTTGGTCGACGACGACCGGACACCAGGTCGCGAAAGGCAGGTCGTCGACGAGATCTGGCGTGCTGACGAACACCGGCAGGCCGAGGTCTTCCGCGGCTCGCCGGTTCCGGTCGGAGGTCGCCTGCAGGCGATCCCGGCGGGGATCCTCGTCGAATGGCGACCAGCGAGTGCGCGAGATGTGTGCCATCGGTGAGCGGACATCGGTGCCGTGGGCCATGAGTGCGACCGACAACCCTCGCTCGCACAGGGCGTCGATCTCCGATCGGAGGTCATGAAATTTCGAACCGAACAGAGTCCGAAAGGACTCATTGAGGACGTGGTCGAAGCCCTCCACGACTGCTGTGAACTCCGCGTTCTGCCAGCGACGCGAGTGGTGATAGACGCCGAACGGCACGGACGTGTCGGACTCGAAACGTATGGCGCCGGGCACGTGGACGGTGAGTGTCCGAGCGCGCGCGCCCGGCATCGTGTGCTCGATCGCATGTGCCCACATTCTGCTCTGTCCGGCATAACCCGCGGGGCCGATGAGGACTCGAGGTGCGCCGGCTGGCGCGCTCGTCGGTGCGGGCGCCCGCACATTCGCACCCATCGCAAGATAGGAGAGCTTCGACAGCAGGCCCGTCGGATGGTCCCGGATATGCTCAGGCAGTCGCCGCACCGGCCCGGGGAACCGGTCGCGCTCCTTGATGAGGCGAGCCGCAATGCGGTCGGCGAACTGTGGCATGCATCGATTGTGCCTCACGCGGACGCCGAGGCTTGCTGGAGTGGGCGTCCGTACGCCGGACCCTGCCGACGGTCCCGCGCCGACCCACGGATAGACTGGAATTCATGCGCATCGCTGTTGTGGCCCTCGGAAAGATCGGGCTTCCCCTCGCCGTCCAGTTCGCCGATTCCGGCCACGAGGTCATCGGCGTGGATGTCAACCCCAAGACGGTCGATGCCGTCAACGCGGGCGTCGAGCCCTTTCCCGGTGAGGCGCACCTGCAGAAGAAGCTGTCGGCGCTCGTCCCCGCCGGTCGCCTGAGGGCGACGACGAACTACGCCGAGGCGATCCCGGGTTCGGACGCGGTCGTGGTCGTGGTGCCCCTCTTCGTCGACGAGTCGACGTGGGAACCGGATTTCGCATGGATGGATGCCGCAACGCGTGACATCGCCACGCACTTGACTCCGGGGACGCTCGTCTCGTACGAAACGACGCTTCCAGTCGGCACGACTCGGGAGCGCTGGGTGCCGCTTCTCGAAGAGGGGTCCGGCCTCACCGAGGGCGCCGACTTCCACATCGTGTTCTCGCCCGAGCGGGTGCTCACGGGTCGGGTCTTCGCCGATCTACGACGCTACCCGAAGCTCATCGGGGGGTTGTCGGATGCCGGCGCGGCGCGCGCGCGGGAGTTCTACGAGGCGGTGCTCCAGTTCGACGAGCGGACCGATCTCGCGCGGCCCAACGGCGTCTGGGATCTCGGCTCTGCCGAGGCGGCTGAAATGGCCAAGCTCGCCGAGACGACGTATCGCGATGTCAACATCGGCCTCGCGAATCAGTTCGGACTGTTCGCCGCCGGGCACGGCATCGACGTCTATCAGGTCATCGAGGCCTGCAACTCCCAGCCGTACAGCCACATCCACCGACCCGGCATCGCGGTGGGTGGACATTGCATCCCCGTGTACCCGCGGCTGTACCTCGCCACCGACCCGGATGCCGACATCGTGCGTTCGGCGCGGCTGCTCAACGCCTCGATGCCGGATCGGATGGTCGAGCGCGCCGCCGGACTTCTCGGAGACCTGAGCGGACTTGAGACCGTGGTGCTCGGTGTGTCGTATCGCGGCGGCGTCAAGGAGTCGGCGTTCTCGGGGGTTTTTCCGACCGTCGAGGCTCTCCGTGCCCGCGGCGCGAACGTCCGGGTGCACGATCCGCTGTACTCCGATGACGAACTACGCTCGCTCGGCTTCGAACCCTATGCTCTCGGCGAGGAGCTCGACCTTGCGGTCGTGCAGACCGACCATGCCGACTACCGACGCCTGACTCCTGCGCAACTGCCCGGCATCCGTCTTCTCGTCGACGGACGCAACGCGACAGATGCCGGCGCTTGGGCGGGCACACCGCGTATCGTCGTCGGCGCCGGCTGAGCGGCCGCCCGCCGGCGGTCGTTCCCGATGCGGTTCACGTGGCCGAGAGATACTCCGTGAGGGCGGCGCGCCAGTCGCGTGGTGCGAAGCCTGTGTGCTCGACCTTCGCGAGGTCGAGCACGCCGTTGCGGGGCCGGGGGGCGACAGGTCGTGTGGCGGAGCTGAAGTAGTCCTCCGTCGTCACTGCCGTCACGCGGGCGCGGTCGTGTCCGGTGAGCTCGTACACGTTCCGGGCGATGTCGGCCCATGTGGTGGGCTCGCCGGCGCTGGTGAGGTTGTAGATGCCGTAGGCGGGGCGGGTTTCGAGCAGGTGGCGGATGCCTCGGGCGATGTCGGTGGTGAAGGTGAGGCGTCCGCTCTGGTCGTGGACGACGGTGGGGTTGATGCCGCGTTCGGCGAGGGAGGTCATGGTGCGGACGAAGTTGTGGCCTTGCCCGATGACCCAGGATGTGCGGATGATGTAGTGCCGCGGTGTGGTGGAGACGGCGGCGTCGCCGGCTGCTTTGGTCTGCCCGTAGACGCCGAGCGGGCTGACCGGGTCGGTTTCGGTGTAGGGGCGGTCGAGGGTGCCGTCGAAGACGTAGTCGCTGGAGATGTGCACGAGGGTGATCTGGTGTGCGGCGGCGATGGCGGCCAGGGCGGTCGCGCTGGTGACGTTGGCAGTCCAGGCGTCGCGGCGTCCGTCGGGTGTTTCGGCGAGGTCGACGGCGGTGTAGGCGGCGGCGTTGATGATCGTGTCGTAGTCCCGCCACCGGCGTGCGGTCGGCAGTGCGGGGTCGGTGACATCGAGGTCCGCACGGGTGGCGTACTCGATGTGTGATGCGTCGCCGAGTTCGGTGCGGAGTGCGAGACCGAGTTGCCCGGCCGCGCCCAGTACCAGGGTCTTGCGTGCCGGAATCGGGGTGAGGCCGTCCAGGCGCGGGTGGGTGAGGTCTTTCGCGGAGATCTCGGCATCGTGCAGGGGGATCGGCCAGGGGATGGCGACGGTCTCGTCGGCGAGGTTGAGGAAGGAGTAGCCCTGGCCGTCGGGGGACCAGTGGTCGTTGACCAGGTAGGTGTAGGCGGTGTCGGGTTCGAGGGTCTGGTACGAGTTGGCGACCCCGCGGGGGACGAAGATCGCGCGGGACGGGTCAAGCTCGGTGGTGAACACGGCCCCGAAGGTGGGGCCTTCGCGCAGGTCGACCCAGGCGCCGAAGATGCGTCCGGTGGCCAGGGAGACCCATTTGTCCCAGGGTTCGGCGTGGATGCCGCGGGTGGTGCCTATCTGGTCGTTGAAGGACACGTTGTTCTGTACCGGCCCGAAATCGGGCAGGCCGAGCGCGAGCATCTTCTCTCGCTGCCAGCTCTCTTTGAACCAGCCGCGTGTGTCGCCGTGGACGGGCAGCTCGAACACGATCAGTCCCGGGATGGGGGTCTGGGTCGCGGTGAGCTGTTTGCCGAACTCCGTCACGCTCACTGGCCTTTCGTGGCGTAGAACGCTTCGACGCCGTCTTTGGTAGGCGCCCACCAGGATTCGTTCTCCCGGTACCAGGCGATGGTCGCTTCGAGCCCGGATTCGAAGTTTCCGTATGCGGGTCTCCAGCCCAGTTCGGTGCGGAGCTTGGTGGAATCGATCGCGTACCGCAGGTCGTGGCCTGCCCGGTCGGTGACGTGGTCGTACGCGTCGGCGGGTCGGCCCATCAGGGTGAGGATGAGTTCGACGACGTCCTTGTTGTTGCGTTCCCCGTCCGCGCCGATCAGGTACGTCTCCCCGATGACACCTCGCTCGAGGATGGTCAGGACAGCGGAGGAGTGATCGTCGGCGTGGATCCAGTCCCGCACGTTCTCGCCGGCTCCGTACAGGCGGGGGCGGGTGCCGCGGATCACATTGGTGATCTGGCGGGGAATGAATTTCTCCACATGCTGGTACGGGCCGTAGTTGTTCGAGCAATTGCTGATCGTGGCCCGCACCCCGAAGGAGCGCACCCAGGCGCGCACCAGCAGGTCGGAGCCGGCTTTGGTGGACGAGTACGGCGAGGACGGGTTGTACGGGGTGTTCTCGGTGAACCGGGCCGGGTCCTCCAGTTCCAGGTCGCCGTACACCTCGTCGGTGGAGATGTGATGCAGCCGGGTGTCGTGCGTGCGGGCCGCTTCCAGCAGCGTGTAGGTGCCGACGATGTTGGTGTCCAGGAACGGCCGCGGGTCGTGCAGCGAGTTGTCGTTGTGCGACTCGGCCGCGTAGTGCACCACCGCATCGGCCCGGGAGAACAGGTCGTCCACGAGCGGCGCGTCGGTGATGTCGCCCTTGACGAACGTGACCCGGTCTTCGGGCAACCCGGCCAGGGAGTCCAGATTGCCGGCGTAGGTGAGCGCGTCCAGCACGGTCACGTGGTGATCGGTGTGACCGATCACGTGGTGCACGAAGTTCGAGCCGATGAACCCCGCCCCACCGGTCACGAGCAGATCGCCCATCAGCGGCCCCTTTCCAGCATCTCCAGCAGATACCTGCCATACCCGGACTTGACCAGGCTGCCCGCCCGCGCCCGCAGGTCCTCATCGCTGAGGAACCCCTGCCGCCACGCCACCTCTTCAGGCACCCCGATCCGCAGCCCGGTACGCCGCTCCATCGTGCGCACATAATCGGCGGCATCGGTCATCTGATCGAACGTCCCCGTGTCCAGCCACGCCGTGCCCCGCGGCAGCACCTCCACCTGCAGGACGCCACGCTCCAGATACGCCCGGTTCACATCCGTGATCTCATACTCCCCCCGCGGAGACGGCGACAACTCCCGCGCGATCTGGATCACGTCATTGTCATAGAAATACAGGCCCGGCACGGCGTAGTTGCTCTTGGGCTGGGCAGGCTTCTCCTCCAACGACACCGCCATCCCGGCATCGTCGAACTCCACCACACCATAGGCAGTCGGATCGGCAACCCAATACGCGAAGATCGCACCCCCATCGATGTCGGCGTACCGCTTGAGCTGGGAGCCCAGGCCAGGACCGTACAACAGGTTGTCACCCAGCACGAGAGCGACCCTGTCAGAGCCGATGAAATCCGCGCCGATCGTGAACGCCTGCGCGAGCCCGTCCGGCGAGCTCTGCCGCGCGAACGTCAAATTCACCCCGAACTGCGACCCATCACCCAACAGCCGCTCGAACTGCTCCGCATCATGCGGTGTCGTGATGATCAGAATGTCGCGGATCCCCGCCAGCATCAACGTCGACAGCGGGTAATACACCATCGGCTTGTCATACACCGGGATCAACTGCTTCGAGATGCCCAACGTGATCGGATACAACCGGGTACCCGAACCACCCGCAAGAATGATGCCCTTCACCCGTCAATCGTGTCACAGGCCAAGCTCACGATTTTCTCAGCACGACCGCCGGTATCCTGGATCTCCCCCTCCCGTACCTGTGCGGGTCTGCGAAAGGTCTCATCCGTGCAGTGGCTTGCATTCACGTGGGCGGCGGTGGCTACCGCGCTGCTGCTCATCGTCATCGGCGTGCCCCTGGCCCGAATCATCGGCCTCCGTGGCTTTGCGGTGATCGCAGCCGCTCCCGCATTCGCAGTCACCGTCGTTGCAGGCGCTGCGGTAGTCGCTCCGTGGCTCGGCGTGTCGTGGTCTGTTCTGCCCGTGATCGTCGTCGCGATCGTGCTCGGAGTGCTGCTCGCGCTCGTGCGCCGCGCCACCCGCCGGTTCGAGCCACGAGATGCGCCCCGAAGGCGTTTCGACGGCTGGCTGCTCACGGCCTTCGTGGTGGCGGCTGCCTTGCTTGCTTTCCGATTCGTCGAGATCATCTACGGTCCGGACAACATCTCGCAGACCTTCGACAATGTCTTCCACCTCAACGCTGTCCGTTTCGCACTCGACACCGGGAACGCCTCGTCGCTGTGGCTGGGTCACATGTCAAACCCGAGCGGCGGCCTACCCTTCTACCCTGCCGCCTGGCATGCGCTGGTGTCGCTGGTTGTCCAGCTCACCGGAGTGACGATCCCGGTCGGGGTGAACGCGGTGACGCTCGTCGTGTCAGCAGTCATATGGCCCCTCGGTGTCCTGCTCCTCACGCGAACGCTCTTCGGCCGCTCGAGGATTCTCTCGATCTCCGCCGCGCTGCTGGCGGCATCGCTCCCGCTCTTCCCCACGCTCCCCATGAACTACGGCGTGCTCTACCCCTACCAACTGGGTCTCGCACTCCTCCCCGTCGCCCTGGCCGCCACCCTTCGCGCGTTGGGGCTGGCGCGCGGAGTGTCGGCACCTTCCCGTTGGTGGTGGGCAGTCGCCGTCCTCGGTGCGATGCCGGGATTGGCGCTGTCGCATCCTGGCGCGTTCGTCGCGTGGGTGGCGCTCACATTCCCGATGGCGATCGTCTTCATCGTCGTCCAATGGCGGGCGACCGCCTCGAGGAACCGGCGACTGCTCATCGCCGGTCTCACCTCCCTGTACCTCGTCATCGGGTTGATCTTGGTCATCGTCCTCCGTCCGCCGGCCGAGGCCCGTGGTTGGCCGATCCAGATGAACCTCTGGGAGGCTTTCGTCGACCTGATCACCGTCTCGGCCTGGTACCAGGTTCCGGCGGTCATCGCAGCGCTGGCGATTGTGGCCGGCATCGTCTGGGCATGTGTGAGCCGGACCGTGCCGGCGACCGTCGCGATTGGGATGTATGCCGTCGCGGCCCTGCTGTTCATCGTCGTCGCCGCGTTGCCGTTGCTCTACGTCCGCGACGCTCTCACCGGGATGTGGTACAACAACCTGCCTCGCTTGGCCGCGCTGCTGCCGATCGTCATGGTTCCGATCGGTGCGTATGGAGTGGCGTGTACCTGGGCGAAGATCGCATCCACCAAGCGCATGCGTGACATCACGGACCACGGCCCACGGTGGGTGCTGCCGTCTGTCGGGGTCGCCATCGCCGCCCTCGCGGCTGTGGGGATGCAGACAGGTCCGGCGTCTCCGGTGCCGATGGCCGTGCAATGGGCGTCGGCTTCGTACTATCTCGGACCCGACTCGCCACTCATCTCGGTAGATGAGATGACCCTCATCGACCGAATCGACGATCATGTGCCCGAAGAGGCCGTCATCGCCGGCAGCCCGTACACCGGCGCCTCCCTCGCCTATGCCCTGGCCGACCGTCCGGTGCTGATGCCTCATCTGCTCATGGAGATCACGGAAGACCTCATGACCGTCAACGACGGTCTCGCGTCCGCGACCGCCGGAGACCAGGTGTGCGCCGCACTCGATCGGCTCGGCGTCGGATTCGTGCTCGACTTCGGTGGGGTCCAGATCATCGACTCCCCGACGGAAATGCCCGGGCTCGCCGGACTCGAAGACTCCGGCGCCGTTCGGTTGGTCGACCAAGAGGGAACCGCGCGTCTCTACGAGGTCGTTGCGTGCAACCGCTGAGCGCACGGCCGGCGCGCTCGAGCCACGATTAGGATGAGCACACCATGACGACCTCGCCCGATCGCGTGCTGATCATCGTTCCGGCCTGGAATGAAATGCGCAATGTCGGCACCACTGTGCGCGAGATTCGCTCGGCCAGTCCCCACTACGACGTCGCCGTGATCGACGACGGCTCGACGGACGGCACCGCCTCCGCCGCGCGCGAAGCGGGCGCTGTCGTCATCGTCCTCCCCTTCAACCTGGGAGTGGGCGGTGCCATGCGGACGGGCTTCACGTATGCGCAACGACACGGATACTCCCGCGCGATCCAGGTCGACGCCGACGGTCAGCACAACCCTGCGGACATCGATCGCGTGCTGGGAGGTCTGGAGCACGCCGACATCTCCATCGGCGCACGCTTCGCCGACGTGGGGGACTACACCGTGCGCGGACCCCGGCGGTGGGCGATGATCTTCCTCGCGAAGGTGCTGTCGCGAGTGGCCAAGACCCGGCTCACGGACGCGACCAGCGGATTTCGGGCGGCCGGCTCGCGGGCGATCGATCAGTACGTGCGGTACTACCCCGCTGAGTACTTCGGCGACACGCTCGACTCCCTTGTCGCGGCTTGCCACGCAGGCCTCACAGTGACACAGGTGCCCGTGGCGATGCGTCCCCGCATGCACGGCACGTCAACGCAGGGCACGGTCGGAGCCACGCTGTATCTTCTGCGGGCGGTGTTCGCCCTCAGCCTCGCGGTGATGCGCCGCGCCCGCCCGGTGCGACCTGAGGCCATCCAGGAGCCGTCCGCATGATCGTCTTCGTCGGGATCACCCTGGCACTGGTCATCCTCGTCATCGTCGTGTGGCTGCTGCTCGCCCGGAAGCTGCGCGAGAAGTACGCGGTGATGTGGCTCGTCATCGGTCTCGCGGTCCTGACCTTGGGGATCTTCCCGCAGCTCCTGCTCTGGCTCACCGGTGTCCTCGGCGTCCAGGTGCCCGCGAATCTCCTCTTCTCGCTCGCCATCGTCCTGCTGCTCGGCGTCGCGCTGCACCTGTCATGGGAGCTTTCGCAGGCAGAGGATGAGATCAGGCGGGTGGCCGAGGAGGTGGCGATCCTTCGAGCGGATGTCGAGTCGATCCGCCAGGATGCCGCGGCTCCGTCCGGAGACGAGCGACCCCGCCCGATAGACCTGCCTCCGAATCCCACCGATGGGTGAGACGGAGCCCGGCCCATCGCGTGCGCGCTCGGGCCTGGCATTCGTTCTCGCAGCGACCGTCGTCGCCGGTGGCCTCGGCTACCTGATCCAAGGGCTCGTGCCGATCTTCATCGGTGCGGCCGAGTACGTCACCTTCAGCGTCTTCTGGGCGACGCTCTATCTGATCGTCTCAGCGCTTTCCGGCGCGCAGCAGGAGATCAGCAGGGCCGTCCAGCCCGTGGAACCGCGGGCGCATTCCGATGGTTCGGTGCTGCGGAGGTTCGCGTTCGTGGTGGCGATCGTCGCCACGATCGCCGTGGGTGCGACGGCACCACTGTGGGCACCCGATGCGTTCCGCGATGATTGGGTGCCGCTCACGGTGTCGCTGCTGGTGGGAGTGGTCGGCTACACGCTGGTCGCGGTGCTCAGCGGCGTCCTCTACGGGGTGCGCGCCTGGCCGGCCATCGCCGCTCTCACCGTCGCTGATGCCGGCCTTCGGGTCATCGCCATAGTCGCGGTGCTGCTCGTCGGCGGCGGCATCCAGGCTCTTGCCTGGGCCGTTGCGACACCTTTCTCCGTCGCATTCCTCGGAGTGTGGATTCTCATGTGGCGGCGACTCCGTCGCGGATTCGCGGTCGATGTGGCGCTCGTCCGACTTCTGCGCAACGCGACGAGCACCGTGGCGGCCGCGCTCTGCACCGGCCTGCTGATCAGCGGCCTTCCGCTGGTCCTCTCCCTGACGCTGTCTTCGGCGCCGACCTCCCTGCTGGCATCACTGATCCTGGTGATCACCCTCACCCGCGCTCCCCTCGTGATCCCGCTTCTCGCCCTGCAGAGCTACCTCGTCGTGACCTTCCGCGATGCACCCGAGAAGGCGGGTGGCCGCCTGGCGCGCTGGGGGCTCGGGCTCGCTGCCGCGACCCTGGCGCTGGCGGCGCTCGCGGCACTGGTCGGTCCTTGGGTGCTTGACGTCGTCTACGCGGGCAAATACGAGCTGCCCGGCGTCGTCATCGCCGTGATCGTTGCCAGCGCAGGCCTCACCGCCGGACTGTGTCTGACCGGACCCGCGCTCATCGCCGCGGGTCGGCACGGAGCCTACGTTCTGGGATGGGCTGCGGCATCCATCGGCGTGATCGGCCTCCTATTGGTGCCTCTTCCGCCCGTGGAAGCGACGCTCGTCGCCCTGGTGCTGGCGCCGATGGTCGGTGTGGCGATCCATGTGGCGGCGCTGCGCCGTGGGCCGAGCGTATAGCCCACCTCGGCCCTGCCGGCCGGATCAGCGGGCGAGCGCGCGATCGAAGCTCGCGCGGGTCTCACGAGCGGTTCGCTCCCACGTGAAGCGCGCAGCCTGCTCGCGGCCGCGCTCGCTCGCCGCGACAACCGCGGCGGGGTCGTTCAAGAGATGCCGGATCGCGCGTGCGATGTCACGCGCATCGGTGGGATCGAAGTATCCGGCGGCGTCGCCGCCCACATACCGGTGCACGGGGATGTCGCTGAGCAGGACAGGCACGCCGGCGCCCATCGCCTCCAGTGTCGGCAGCGAGAAGCCTTCGGCGAACGACGGAATGACGAGCATCGACGCGACCGAGTAGAGGTGGGAGACCTCTGCGGAACTGACCCAACCCCGCAGATCCACCCATTCGGCCACGCCGCTCTCGGTCGCCACACGTTCGAGCGGATCCTCGCCCCTTCCGCCCGTGATGACCAGTCGTGGGCGCTCCGCCGCCGGAATCTCTGCCAGAGCCCGGATCAGGCCGTCCCAGTTCTTGTGCGGACGACGGTTGCCCATCGCGAGGAGGAGAGTGCCCTCGCTGCCTGCTCGCGATCGGTCGACCGCGGGAGGGCTCGAGCCGGCAAGGGGAACGACATCAAGGCGCGCGCGCTCGATGCCGAGGTACTTGACGATCTCGCCTGCGGACGCGTCGCTGATCGTGATGATCCTCGTCGCATTGCGCGCGGCCACCTTCTCCATCCACTTCACCGGCGCGGTGTACAGCGGCGTGGACATGTACTCGGGATGGCTCCAGTAGAGCATGTCGTGCATCGTGAGCACCGTGGGCACGGCCGTTCGACGCGGACCGAGCGTTGCGGGGGAGTGCACGAGATCCGCGCGCTCGCGTCGTGCCGCCTTCGCCACCTGGGTCAGCTCACCCCAAGCCCACACGAAGCGGTTCTCGCCGCTGATGCCGGACTCGATGATGCGGCCGGGAAACCACGAGTGATCCAGGCCGGCACCTTCCCGACTGAGGTATCCGACATACTCGTAGTCGCCATCGAGGGCGCCGAGCGCACGGTACAGCTCGCGCGTGTACGTCTCCATGCCGCCCTTTGTGCCGGTGTAGGAGAGGAGATCGACCAGGACGCGGGGCACCGCACCAGGCTAGCAACCTCGCTCCGGCCCGCCGAGCGTCAGGGGGTCTGGATGTCGCCCGGCGGCCCGACCGGCTGTGGTCGCAGGTAATTGCCTTTCGGCCGCACCCTCAGCATGGCCGGTCGCTCGATCAGCACCCAGCTGAGCCATGCCAGCACGAACGTCGCGGCGAACGTGACCACGATGTAGAGCGGCATGCTGATCGCGGTGCCGCCGATGAGGATCACGAGCTGCTGCATCGGCCACGCATAGATGTAGAAGCCGTACGACACATCGTTGCGCGCGATCCACGCCGGCTGGGGGATCCACGTCGACAGCGACAGCAGGCCGTATGCGAGCAGTGGTGCGGATGCCTGGCCGCCCCATCGCGGGATCAGCCAGATCACTGCGACCGCCGCGATCAGAGCGGCGATTCCGACGAGCCTGTTCATGCCCCATTTCTCGATGAGGAAGAACATGAGCGAGCCACCGAGGAAGAACGGCAGCAGGCGCGCGAACAGCTCGAAGCTGACGTCGAGGCCGACGCGCTGTGCACCCCCGATGAGCGCGTAAAGCGCGACGCTCAGAACCCAGAGCACCCCGACCAGGATCGGCGAGCGGCGGAATACGGCAAGGAAGCCCAGCACCCAGATCACGATGTAGCAGAGGAACTCATAGAAGAGGGTCCACAGTGAGCCGTTCCACGCTCCCGGGTACGGAACCCCTTGAAGCGTCGCGCCGATGTCGTAGTGGTCGATGTACAGCGCGATGTTGCCCCACACGTACTGGAAAGGCGTGATGGGTGTCGTGAAGAAACCGGCAAGAGACCCCTGCTCGATCAACAGCGCGACCGGAGCGAAGACGAACGCGGTCACGAGCAGAACAACGACGAACGCCGGGTATATGCGGGCGACGCGATGGAGAAGATACTCGCCCGGTGATGTGCGAAGGCGGCTCCGCGTGATCAGGAACCCGCTCAGCACGAAGAACCC
>Ga0190265_10000588_pt1 | contig 25316 bp, 17 predicted proteins | sample Popmic124T_FD_133135 | JGI IMG/M metagenome (GOLD analysis project Ga0190265, IMG submission 133135) | Populus adjacent soil microbial communities from riparian zone of Indian Creek, Utah, USA - 124 T | ecosystem: Environmental > Terrestrial > Soil > Riparian zone | place: USA: Utah | collected...
CAACATGCCGGAGAGCTCGACGGTCGAGGAGATCGCCGACGTCTACTACCAGGGCTGGAAGCTCGGCCTCAAGGCGCTCGCGGTCTACCGCGACAACTGCAAGGTCGGCCAGCCGCTCTCGGATGCGAAGGCGAAGTCCAAGACGGTCGAGCCCGAGACGATCGTCATCGAGAAGCCGATCCGCAAGCGGATGCCGCGCGCCCGCCAGTCGATCACGACGTCGTTCAGCGTGGGCGGCGCCGAGGGCTACATGACCTCCGGCGCCCACGAGAACGGCGACCTGGGCGAGATCTTCCTCAAGCTCGGCAAGCAGGGCTCCACCCTGGCTGGCGTGATGGACGCATTCTCGATTGCGATCTCCATCTCCCTGCAGTACGGCGTCCCGCTGGAGACGTTCATCTCGAAGTTCACGAACATGAAGTTCGAGCCGGCCGGCCTCACCGACGACCCCGACGTCCGGATGTCCCAGTCCGTCATGGACTACGTCTTCCGCCGCCTGGCGCTGGACTACCTCGACTTCGACACCCGCTCCGCCCTCGGCATCTACACCGCCGACGAGCGCCAGCGGTACCTCGACACCGGCAGCCACCAGCCCATCAGTGGCGGCACCACGGCGGCCGAGCTCATCGAGGAGCAGAGCCCATCGGTGGTCGAGTCCGAGCTAAGCGACAACTCGGTGGTCGAGTCCGACGAGACGGCACTCGGTGGTCGAGTAGCCCCGAGGAACGAGGGGCGTATCGAGGCCACATCAACGGAGGAGGTCGTCGAGGCGACCGCCAAGCCCGCCCCGGCCGAAGCCCACACCTCAGCCGAGCTCCTGGAGGAGATCACCGGCGGCGCCATCGACAGCCCGCTCTGCATGACCTGCGGCACGAAGATGCGCCCGGCGGGTTCCTGCCATGTCTGCGAAGGCTGCGGGAGCACCAGCGGCTGCAGCTGACGGATTGCCAAGCGGGTCACCTCAGAATCCAGCGAGCTACGCTCTTTGAGCGATACCTGAGCGACAAGGGCAGAGCCACGTTTTGATCAATCAGCCGGCACGACTAGTCCAAGGTCATGGTGAGTTCGCTCGATGACGAGTCTGCCAAGCTCGCGAAAGCGGTTTGGGTTCTCAACTAGCAAGCGCCGCGCTCGCTCGCGCGTTGGACTCGAAATGTCTGCATTCTCAGTATCCCGATCGACTTCGGCACCAAGTAGAAGTGCCGCTTGCCGATGCCTAAGGCCGCCGGCCATCAACAGTCGCGCAGATTCGCCAGGGACTCCAAACTTCAAGTGATCGGGGAAGGCCAAAATCGAACTAGGCAACTCCAGCCCGATAGATTCTGCGAATGCCGCCAAGGCGCCAATGGCTTGTTCCATGAGCACGTGGAAGGTGTGCAGGAGGACTGCTGCGACTATTCGCAATACGTCATCCACGTCGTAATCGAGTTCTTGAGCGATTGCAACGAACCGATCTCCGCTTAGCCACGCATACGTGAGCTCGGCGAACTCGTCAGGGTCTACTTCTGTCGTTCCATATGCTTCGCGGACGGATTCCTTCATTTCGGGTGTCGTCCACGCCCACCTGACCATCACCTCCAGAAACGCATGATCTGTTGGACTCTCGAGGCCGCTGGTCCAGTCCCAGAGATTGAGGAGATCTTGCTCGACAGCATCCGCCAATCGTGGGCTTAGTCCGCTTCGCTTCACCCAAGCTAGCTGGCCGGTTCTCTGCATCGTATAGATCTTGCGAGCACGTGATTCGAAAACGCGCTGCAAGAGCGCGCTGGTGTCTTCGGTCCCCAGGGCGTGAGCGAATGTTAGGCGGGAGACCTCTGCAGCGACCTGCACGAGTTCCTCAAGGCCCAGTTCGTCTGAGGCTAGCTCGACGAGAGTTGCATCGATGCCGTCAACGAGCGTAAGGAGGTTTGGGGTGCCCTCTAGATCTGCATTCTCAAATGTGCCGCCGTTCGCTTCGATCGCTCTCATGAGCCTTGGCAGCAGGCGCAGAAGAGCTCCCTGAAGCCACTCTCCGGGAGCGTCCTCAGATACATTCTCGATCAAGCGCCATTGGTTTGGATTGCAGCAAACGACAAGCCCTCGTGTCGTGGCCCCCGGCCTACCCGCTCTGCCGACAAGATTTCGAATGTCTCTGACTTTAAGGTCGACCCGGGTTCCGGAAGCGTCCATGCGTTGGACTGAGTAGAGAAAGAGCGTTCGAATCGGCAGATTGACCCCTTCAGCGAGTGTGTTAGTGCAGATCACAAAGCGCGAGACCCCGCTGCGGAGCATGTCTTCGGCGACTTCTCGAGCTTCTTGCGGCAGATCACCGTGGTGAATCACGGCACCGGCCGCAAGACTCCGCGTTCCGACCCAACCTGAACCAAATTCTGCCGTCAGGTACTCGGCCGCGTCCTGCAGCGCAACGGAATCTGTGGAGTGTGCCAGGGGAAGCGGGAGAGGCAGGCCAAACTCGATCTGCTTCAGTAGCTCGGCTGCCAGACCAACAACGCCCTGGCTCCCTCGCTTGTTAGTTGCGAAGACAGCGACCGCACCCACGCCCAGAGCTCGCCGAGCCCCGGCAATGGTCCGCGCCTTCACGGAATCGAACGGGTAGGTGTTTAGCCGTCGAGTTTGTGGGTTTCGATACGTAAAATCGGTTCGATCGAGGAACCTTTCGACCCTGAACCCGTCTGGCGCTGCCACATGCGGACGGATTTCGAGGTCGATGACGCTGTGCGCGCCTCTCCCTTCAGAAGAAAGTAGACCGAACTCCGTGTGCGCAGGCATGAATGTGCTTCGTACGATGTCATCGCGTGAACCACCTAGCCAGACGTTTACCTCCTCGATGTTTGGCACCACAGCCGAAATGAACACGAACCGATGATCCTCGGGCAATACGAGCTTGAGCCGAGCGAGCAAAAGCTCCAAGGCAACGCCTCGGGAGCCGCTGTCCAGCAAGTGACCCTCATCGCATACCACTAGCGAAATTCGCCGCGCGAGGGTGGGGTCGACCGAAAGAATGCCTGAAAATGACTCTGGCGTTGCAATGATCGCACGGGACTCCTCGAGCTCTGCGACCTCATCGGCCGACGGAACTGTCCCTCCGTAGTAGCAGCGAGTTGGCAACCCCAATCCTGTCAGGCGCCTCGCCAACGAGTAGCGGAGTTCAGCTGCAAGCGCGCGATACGGGACGAGCAACACCGCCGAAGACTCAGTGTCTCGCGAGAGGCTCTCAAACAGCAATATTTCTGTGAGTGCCGTCTTCCCGGCCCCCGTCGGCATTTGCACCGCCACAGATCTGCGAGAAATGAGCCCAGACGAGAGCGCCTCCCGTTGAGAAGGAAAAAGATCCCAAACTGGTTCGTCTCGATCAAGGAAAGACCCGATTAGTGGACTCCAGGAAGGTGAGTTCCCATTTGGAAGGGCGGCTCGAATGTTCGAAGTCGTGAAGGTCTCAACGAGACCCACCAAAACCGACCAAGCGACCCATTCCTCCGGTCCCACGCTGAAAGAATCATCACGCGCCCTGCGGCAGTCAGAAGCTACGGTCTCTATCAGGTCGGCGTCACCACGTCGCACGGCCGCAATTAGCGCTGAAACTACGCTCGATTCGGGGCGTCTGGCTCTCAAGAGCAACTCACGCACCGCAAGCTGCGGGTCGCCAAGTTCTGAACGATTTGCCTCACGCGCCGTCAAGTATGCAGACGCCGAGAATCCGCCTAGGTAGAAGGCGGCCGCGGAGAAGATCGCGGATTCTGCGGGCACGAGCGCGTGGTCTGAGCGAGAGAGGAGCAGAAAAGCGCTCGCAAGTCGAGACCAGTCATCTCGAGAGGCCGCCTCGCCGCTCAAGTGCTCGAAGAACTGTCCGATTAACGCGATGTAGAAGTCATCGGCCCGAGCCGAAAGGTATCCCAAGTCTCGGCTGCCGCGCTCCACATCGAACAGGAGTTGATGGCGGGCGAGATCCGAGTCCTGAGTCCAGCGAAGTAGGCTCGCCTTCATTGGTCCCAAGCTTCCAAGACTGCTTGGTACACGTCCTCGTAGACGGCTTTGAGGTCGTCTATCGCAATAACGACGAGCGTCCCCTCGGGGTATCCATCTGTGGGCATCGCTGCGACCTCATCGTCGACGAGACTTGAATCGATGACAGCGACGGCATAGTAGGTCTTGTCGATGGGTTCGTATTCGGTGAGGTCAATGAAGCGTTGAAGAATCTCGGTTGTAGTTGTGCCGAGATCCTGATGAAATGAGCGTTCGCGCAACCAGACCAAAGTCTTGGCCAATCGGCCGGTCCGATCCCTCCCACTGTCTCGTATCGCGTTTTCGATTTGCGACATGTTCGAAGCAGTGGCCTTGGACTTCACCTCCGCGCAATGAATTTCGTCTTGAGTGGAAGCCGATGGTGCCCGCGGCATCTCAAACTGAATGACATCTGAATGTGGAGCTGGCTTTGTCCGATCCTGTTTCAACTGCCACTTCTTAGGCATAATTAGGTCGCTCGGAAGCTTCAAAGCGGCAACCGCGAACGCCGCAACTAGTTCTGCGAAATCTCCCGCCATGACCGATCCGGGATCGGGAATTCTTGTTGCGATCAGGTCGGCAGCACTCACTCCTGACAGTGCGATTGAGTCTCGGAGTTGCGCATCTGAGATGTAGCATCTCCGCAATCCGGCAACGATCGATGTGTCGACAAAAAGGTCGCTAGCTCCGGATACTCGTACATCCGTGTGCGTCTGCGATTTCGTCACGCCCAGGGAGTCCCTAATGATCTGGAGGTCGACCTGAAGCTCTCTCATCCTCGCCCCTACCCCATCGCCACAAATGCACGTGAAAGCGAATCTACGAGCTGGGCTGTGGTCACGCACAAGCTCAGCTCAGGAGAATCTCCGGATTTTTAGGAGACACGTGAAGGTTCGAGAGTTCGCTCTCGACGAACTGCGCTGCCCGAGAGGCCGAACCAGCGGGGACTGCTTCGAACGAAACTCGGCTTCCGTCTTCCGACGATTCGACTCGAGCACAGTCGTGATCTGCTTGACTCAGATAGTCAACGAGGGGGTGTTCGTGAGTAGTCTGGGTAGCTTCATCTGGTCGATCGCCGATCAGCTGCGAGGCGTCTATCGACCTGCTCAGTACGGCAACGTCATTCTGCCGTTTACGATCCTGCGCCGCCTCGACGCGCAGATCGCCGAGCACCGCGACACCATGCATGATCTCGCCAAGAAGCACGCCAACCCGGAGATGCTGGCCCGGCAGGTCAAGAAGCAGACCGGCCTGCAGTTCCACAACACTTCCAAATTCGACTTCGAGCGACTCAAGGCCGATCCATCAGGCTTGCGGGAGAACCTGATCGACTACGTGAGCGGATTCTCCGAGAACATCGACGTCTTCACCCGGTTCAAGTTTGAGAACGAGATCGCGACTCTTTATGAGAAGGACCGCCTCTACCTCGTCGTGTCACAGTTCGCGGCAGTCGACCTCCATCCGGATTCCGTGCCCAACTCCGAGATGGGCGACCTGTTCGAAGAGCTGATCCGCAAGTTCGCAGAGGCGTCAAACGAGACCGCCGGAGAGCACTTCACCCCGCGCGATGCGATCCACCTGATGGTCGACCTGCTGTTCGCCGGCGACGCCGAGGCGCTCACCAGACCCGACATCATCCGCTCGGTGTACGACCCGACCGCCGGGACCGGCGGCATGCTGTCGGTGGCCGAGGAGCACTTGAAGAAGCAGAACCCCACCGCGAGTCTGACGCTCTGGGGGCAGGAGCTGAACGACCAGTCGTACGCGATCTGCAAGTCCGACATGATCGCGAAGGGCCAGGACGCCACCAATATTCAGCTTGGCGACACCTTGGCCGACGACAAATTCGCCGGGCAGTTCTTCGACTACTGCATGTCCAACCCGCCGTACGGCGTGGATTGGAAGGCGTCGGAGAAGGCGGTGAAGGCCGAACGCGCGGCCACCGGCGAGCACGGTCGCTTCGGCGCCGGCCTTCCGCGGATCAGCGACGGCCAGATGTTGTTCCTCACACACCTGTCCACCAAGATGCGTCCGACCCGTGACGGCGGCGGGCGTGGTGGCATCGTCTTGAACGGCTCGCCGTTGTTCACCGGTGCAGCAGGTTCGGGAGAATCGGAGATCCGTCGTTCCCTGCTCGAGGGTGATCTGGTCGACGCGATCGTCGGCTTGCCAACGGACATGTTCTACAACACCGGCATCGCCACGTACGTCTGGATCCTCGACAACCACAAGCCTGAGGAGCGCCATGGGAAGATCCAGCTGATCGACGGCACGACGTTCTTCTCCAAGATGCGCAAAACTCTAGGGTCTAAGCGTCGCGAGATCGGCGAGGCCGATCGCGCCCGCTTGGTTCGCATCTACGAGGCGTACGACGACCAGGCCGAGGAAGATACCGAGTACTCCAAGGTGCTGTCGACCGACGAGTTCGGATTCTGGACCATCACCGTCGAGCGGCCCCTTCTCGACGACGATGGCAACCCCGTCACCGACCGCAAGAGCAACCCCAAACCCGATGGCAAGCTGCGCGACACCGAGAACGTTTTCTATACCTACGGCGGCAACACCGTTGGCGTGCAGGCGCAGGAATCCACCATCAAGGCCTACCTCGAGTCCGAGGTGCTCCCTCACTTCCCCGATGCCTGGCTGGATGCCAAGAAGACCAAGGTCGGCTACGAGATCCCCTTTACCCGGCACTTCCATAAGTACGTCCCGCCGCGGCCCTTGGAAGAAATCGACGCCGATCTGAATGTGCTGGTCAAGGAAATTCTGGAGCTACTCCGTGAGGTCGAGTCGTGAGTCTTCGCGAGCTCAGTCCGATAAGCGGACTTGATTGGGTGTCGGCGCTGCCAAGCAACTGGGCGATCCGCACTATCGGTCGCGACGCTTGGGTTCGGGCACGGCTGGGGTGGCGGGGACTTACAGCAAGCGAATACGTCGACGAGGGAATCCCGATGCTCTCGACACCCAACATCAAGAACTCCGAAATCGACTACGCCGGGGCCAATAGAATCAGCCGAGAGCGTTACGACGAATCACCCGAAATTATGCTGCGCAACGGTGACGTGCTCCTCACCAAGGACGGCTCCACAATCGGGACGGTCAATGTCGTCCGACGCCTCCCGGGACCCGCAACGGCCAATGGTTCCATCGCGGTCTTGAGCCCCGGACCCAGGATTGACGGACGCTACCTCTACTGGTTTCTCGCAAGTGGATATGCGCAATCAATCTTTTCGCGCCTGCGTGACGGGATGGGGGTTCCGCATCTGTTTCAGCGCGATATCAACAGGATTCAGTATCCAGCACCGCCAATTGAAGAGCAGCGTGCCATTGCGGGCTACCTCGATCGCGAGACGGCCCAAATTGACGCGTTGATCGAAAAGCAGGAGCGCCTCATTGCCACCCTTCGCGAGCGTCGTCAGTCTCTAGTCGCTGACGCCGTCTATGCGTCGCAGCAGCGCGACACGAACAAAAGGTTGAAACACTTCATCCGTGGCGTGCGCCAAGGCTGGAGTCCCCAGTGCAACTCCTGGCCAGCCGACGGTGTCGAGTCTTGGGGCGTGCTGAAGGCTGGCGCAGCGAATGCCGGACGCTTTCGACCGGCAGAGAACAAGGAGCTCCCCGAGTCGGAGACACCGCGCCCTGAAACCGTGGTGCGGCGCGGAGAGATACTCGTGTCCCGCGCGAACACGCGTGAGCTCGTGGGAAGCGCAGCGGTGGTCGACCGTGACCTCCCGCGCCTGATGCTGTGTGACAAGCTCTACGCGCTCGCCGTTGATTCTTCGAGTGCCGACGCCGAATACGTCTCGCTGACGCTCGGCACGCGAAGGTGGCGGGACCTCATCGAGCTAGAAGCAACGGGTGCGAGCCATTCGATGCAGAACATCAGCCAAGCAGACATTCTCAACCTTCCATTCGCTCCACCGAGCGTTGAGGAGCAGCGGAGCTTGGTGAATGATCTTCGCGTCAGGTCGTCGGACGTTGATTTCCTGATAACGAAGGCCTACAGACTCATCGAGCTCTCTCGCGAGCGCCGAACGGCCCTCATCACGGCGGCTGTCACCGGCCAAATCGACGTTGCGAAGGGCGCATGACGGCCGACTACAACGAGAAGCCGTTCGAGTCGGAGATCTGCCAGCATCTCGCGGCTAACAACTGGCTGTTTTCAGAAAATGGCCGCGGGTACGACAATAGGCGAGCCTTGTTCCCTGAGGACCTGTTCGGCTGGTTGGCCGACACCCAGCCGGACGAGCTTGCCAAGGTCGTCAAGACCGGTGCGCTGAATGAGGCGAAGCAGCGCGAGCAGCTGCTCGACCGCGTGCGGAAGGTGCTCGACACACCCCATTCGGCTGGCGGCGGAACGATCAACGTGCTGCGCAACGGGTTCAGTCAGGCGAACGCCAAGCTGCAGATGGCTGAGTTCCGGCCCGAGACCTCACTCAACCAAGCGACGCTCGAGCGGTACGGACAGATGCGGCTGCGAGTTGCGCGGCAGGTCTACTACTCGACGCAGAACCAGAAGTCGATCGACCTCGTGATGTTCGTCAACGGCCTGCCGGTCGCGACACTCGAGCTTAAGACCGACTTCACCCAGTCGGTCGGAGATGCCATCGAGCAGTACCGATCGGCCCGCGACCCGCGCAACGAGCCGCTGTTGACGCCCATCTCGGGCGCGGTCGTGCACTTCGCGGTGTCGAATTCCGAGGTCCACATGACCACCAAGCTCGCCGGGCTACGAACCCACTTTTTGCCGTTCAACCTGGGTGTTGACGGCGGCGCGGGCAACCCCCTCAATCCGCACGGCTCACAGACCTCCTACCTGTGGGAGCGCGTGCTCCAGCGCGACATCTGGCTCGACCTCCTCGGCAAGTTCGTGTTTGTCAAGGACGAGAAGTGGGTCGACCCAATCACCGGGAAGAAGACGACTTCTACGGCTGTGCGCTTCCCCCGCGTACACCAGTGGGACGTCGTGACGAAGCTCGTCGAGGCCAGTCGCGCCGAGGGTCCGGGCCACCGTTACCTCGTGCAGCACTCTGCCGGCTCGGGCAAGACCGACTCGATCTCTTGGACCGCCAACCGCCTGTCCCGACTGCACAACGAGAACGACCAGACGGTGTTCGATTCGGTCATTGTCATCACCGATCGCACCGTGCTCGACGACCAGCTGCAGAAGGCCGTGCGTCAGATCGAGAAGGACGCCGGCTACGTCGCCACCATCGACGACGAGGCCATCCGCAACGCCGGCCAGACGTCGAAGTCGGGCGTGCTCGCCGCCGAGCTGCTCAAGGGCACTCGCATCATTGTCGTCACGATCCAGACTTTTCCTTTCGCGCTCGAGGCGATCCGGGAGAACAAGGGCCTCGTCGGCAAGCGGTTCGCCGTCATCGCCGACGAGGCGCACTCGTCGCAGACCGGCCAGACCGCCAACCAAGTCAAGGAGGTGCTCTCCGCCGACGAACTCGCCGATGTCGAGGATGGTGGGGAAATTAGCGTCGAGGATCAGCTTGCCGCGGAAATGACTACGCGAGCCGACGCTGCGAACATCTCCTTCTACGCCTTCACCGCCACACCCAAGGCGAAGACGCTCGAGCTGTTCGGACGCCCAGGTCCAGACGGCCTCTCCATGCCGTTCCACGTCTACACAATGAAGCAGGCGATCCAAGAGGGTTTCATCCTCGACGTGCTGCGCGGCTACCAGACGTACGACACCGCGTTCCGGATCGCGCTCGCCGTGGACTCCCCGGTGCTCGACCGCCAGGGAACCGACGAGCGCTTCGTCGACCAGGCCGCTGCCACCAAGGGCCTGATGCGTTGGGTGGCGCTGCATCCGACGAACATCGCGCAGAAAGTCGAGATCATCGTCGAGCACTTCCGCAGCAACGTCGCGCACCTCCTCGGCGGCTATGCGAAGGCGATGGTCGTGACCTCATCGCGCAAGTCCGCCGTCCGTTTCAAGAAGGCCATCGACGCCTATATCGCCGACAAGGGATACCCGATCGGCACGCTCGTCGCCTTCTCTGGCAGTGTCACTGACCTGGAGACCGACCCCACAAGCGACGATCACCCGTTCACGGAGACGAACATGAACCCCGGCCTGCGCGGCCGCGACCTCCCCACCGCGTTCGCCACAGCGGAGTTCCAGATCATGCTGGTGGCCAACAAATTCCAGACCGGATTCGACCAACCACTGCTGTCGGCGATGTATGTGGACAAGAAGCTGTCGGGCGTCACGGCGGTGCAAACGCTGTCGCGCCTCAACCGCACCTACGTCAGCCCCGACGGGCAGGTTAAACACACCACGGCAGTGCTCGACTTCGTCAACGACGCTGAAGCGATCCAGCAGGCGTTCGTGCCGTATTACGAGAATGCATACCTCGAGACGGCGACCGACCCGAACGTCGTGCACGACCTTCGCACGAAGCTCGACCAAGCCGACATCTTCACCCAGGCCGAGGTCGACCAGTGCTCCGACGCGTATATCCGCGGCAAGGGAAACAATGCCCTGTCCGGCGCCGTTGCCCCGGCACGTAATCGCTTCCAACAGGCCTATGCCGCCGCCCTCGCATCCGGCGACGAGGCCGACGTCGACGAGCTGGAGATGTTCCGCCGCGACCTCGGCAGCTACGTCCGCATCTACGACTTCATGAGCCAAATCATCGACTACGGCGACCCCGAGCTCGAGAAGCGAGCGATCTTTTTCCGCTTGCTTGAACGCGTCATCCGCACGGGCGCGCCCACCGAGGTGATCGACGTCTCCGACGTCTCGTTGGAACGCATCACCCAGATCGACCGGGGCACAACCGACATCAAGCTCGGCACCGAGTCGGCTGGGCTCTCAGGCGTCACTGCTGCAGGATCCGGTCAGGCCCGCGACCCCCAGATGGTGCTGTTCCAGGCCGTCATCGACAGACTCAACGAGCTCTTCGGCGAGGGGTTGACGACGAGCCAGAAGGAGACCTTCCTCCGTGGTCTGGTCGAGACACTGGGCGACAACGAGCAGCTCGAACGGCAGATCCGGGCCAACACCGAGAAGCAGTTTCTCGAGAGTCCCGATCTCAAGGAGAGCGTCGTCGATGCTGTCGCCGACAACCAAGATGCGCATACCAAGATCGCGGACGTCTTCTTCAGCGACGGTCCGACTCAGATCGAGTTTGTCCGTCTCGTCGGCAAATTGCTCTATGCAATGTCGAGCACACAAAGCTCGTAAGCGTCCTGCAGTATGCCCCGACTTCACCAGCTGCAGACCACTACCCGTTGCGTACCAGATTCGCCAATGTCTGATTCGGGAGAGCGATCCATCCTTCAGTCCTGGCAGACTCCAGATGCTCGCTTGGTATGGCCTCGACATCGCCAAGCTTGTGAGCCGCGGCCGTCAGTGCACAGATCACCGCGTCAATCGCGTCGTCAGATCGACGGCAAAGCGGTTCAAGAGCCGCCGCCCGCCCAGTCGATCCTTGCGATTGAGGTCTTTCGTTCGTCGGCGGCGAAATCAACCCCTGCAGTAATCACGAGGCGACTCTAGGCCGTTCAAATATGTACATCCGGCGGTAGGTTCCTTTCATGCCCGAGAACGTTGCCGCCAAGTTCGAGGCGGCCTGGGATGTCTTCGAGGCCACCTGCGCACACTTCGTTGCCCCTGAACCGACCTATCAGGCGTGGTTTGCTCACTACCTCATCACGCAATTCGGAATCGACCGCATCGCGCGTGAACCAAAAATTAAGATCTCAGACTTCACATCCGACTGGAAGGCAATGGTTCCTCGAACTGAGGTGATGCTCGACGTTGTTGTCATGAAGGGTCCGGGAGTGCACCTCCCGCACTACGCGAACGAATTCGACCGCTCAATGGACGGTTCGGGGCTGCATCGACTGCACCGGATGGCTGTCATCTCCGAGCTCAAGGTCACAGCCACACAAGGAGCAGGACAGGTTCACCAGGAAGTCGCTCAGGACGTCTACAAGCTGTCAATGCTTCTGGACGAGCTGGCCGACCCTGACCAACCCGATACTGATCTGCCCCTCGCGTACCTGTGCATTCTCGACAACCACCCGACCAAGGTCTACAACCGTTCCCATCTGGACCAGCGCCTGGCCAAACTCCCACCGCATCCGAATGTGAGGATTCTCGGACGAATGCTGCCGCAGGAACTTCGGGCCCCTGCCGTCGCGCTCGATTGAAAGCCCGGCCGGAGACGGTTGGTGACCATGATGCTGAGTCAGCGCCAAAGTGACGACAGTGGCTCGCCATGGATATTTCGGCGATAGCCTGAGTGAGTCGTAGACCGCAAGCCGACTTGGAAAGGTCGGGCGGTCACAGTCGGGTGGATTACTGGGCGCCGCGAGTCCCAGGTGATCGAGAGTGGAGCCAAGGATGGCGAACATGTGGGGCGTTCACAACGACACCCTAACGACGGAGTTGGTCGATGATGGCTTTGTGAGCATCGGCTGGGACGAACTCGATGACCTTGCGGCAATTGGCGCCTCACGTGAAGATCTGAAGGAAGCCTTGACATCTGCATACCCGGATCGCAAGCCGCGAGCGATAGCCGGTTGGGCAGGCATCCTGCATCGATTCGTGCATGAAATGTCTGAAGGCGACATCGTGGTTTCACCGTTCAAGCCAGACAGCACTATCAACATCGGCCTGGTGAGCGGCCCGTATGAGTACCTAGCCGACGCGAGAACGCATCGGCATCGACGGGCTGTTTCGTGGAAACGGGTCGGTATTTCACGGACGGTCTTCTCCCAGCCTGCCTTGTACGAGTTGGGGGCGTTTTTGACAGTCTTTGGAATCCGGAAGCATGCAGATGAGTTCGAGGCAGCGCTGGATTCAACGCTCGACACTGTGGAGGAAATCGCGCGGGAGGCAGATGACATTGCTGCGTCTGAGGATGGCCCGGACGAACCGCGGGCGTCTCGGATCGATCGCCACACACGAGACTTTGTTCTTGAACGACTGAAACGCGACCTCAGCCATCAAGAGTTCGAAGAGTTCTCGGCCGATCTATTGCGCGCGATGGGATACCAAGCACGGGTTACGGCATATTCACAAGACGGCGGTGTTGATGTCCTCGCCCATCGAGATCCATTAGGGCTGGAACCACCTCTGATCAAAGTGCAATGCAAGCACCACACGGGGACGGTCGGGGCACCTGACGTGCAGCAACTTGTCGGCACACAATCACCCAATGAACTGAGTCTGTTCATCACGCTTGGCTCCTACAGCAAGGATGCGTTGTCCATCGAACGAGTCCGGCAGGGTCTTCGACTCCTTAATGGCGAGGAACTCGTGGAACTCGTGCTCCGCAACTACAGCAGCCTCGGGTCGCTTTGGCGTACTCGGATTCCGCTCGCGCCCATGCTTGTCGTCGATGATGCAGCCGACCTATGACAGCAGAACGCGATCCTCGCGGAGTCAAGGTTCGATCAGCCATGTCCAGGCTTGAATTCGGTCGGCTGACGGAAGCTTGGAAGGGTGAGGCGACCGACTTCACGCCGCTGCTGGCGGCTCAGCTCGATGCACTCGGGGAAGCGATCGGAGTCGACCTGACTTCCCTCGGCCAATCCGAGGTCCCCACGGCAGGTGGACGCCGTATCGATATCGTCGCCCAAGTTGAGGACGGGTCAGAATTCGTCATCGAGAACCAGTACGGCCGAGGCGACCATGACCATCTGACTCGTGGCCTGGCATACGCGGTCGCACGGCGTGCGCGGGGCCTCGTCGTTGTCGCTGAAGAGCACAGGGATGAATTCAAGGCCGTTGCTCAATATCTGAACGAACTAGCGGAGCACGATACTGAGCGCGGAGTCGCAGTTTGGCTAGTTGAGGCCAAGGCGGTTCGAATCGACAACAGCAACTGGGCTCCACTCTTTGCCGCCGTCGTCGAGCCCAACGAGTTCACCGCAAAGATCGAACAAGTCAGGCGATCTGAAGCATTGGAGTCGCTTGACGACTTCTTGGCCCAGTTCTCGTCAGAGGAAATCCGCCAGGCTGCTGAAGCGGTTGTCGAACGTTGGGTGGCAGCGGGGCATCGACGTCGCCTTGGACCAAATCACGTGGTACTTGAGGCAAGGGGCCCTTCCAGCGGTGGTATCCGCACAGTCGTGGCGATCTTCAGCGATGGTCAAGTGATGGTGCCGTTCAGTTCATACGCGGGACAGAACAGCGGCATTTCAATCCCAGAGCTCGTGGATCCCGAATTCAGGACAGCGGCGGATGGCTTGTTTGGATTTGCTGGTACCGAAAAGCAAGCCAGAACCCTTCCGGGTTGGCTGACTGAGGATCGTGTAGAGCACCTACTGGTGTTTTGTCAGCGAGTCGCCGACGCATATCGCGATGCGGAGGACGTCGCGGTCGGCTGATACTCCGCGAATGCATAATGTTTCCGGGAGTATTGGAGTATGACAGCGCGCGATGAGATCCTCGCAGCGATACCCGCGGTGGCGTCATCAGATGGAACGTTCACGATCGATCAGATGATTCGAGAGCTGAGGAGCCGCGGGTCCAGTTTCGCACCATCCACAATCCGTACCCATGTCAGCTCCAGGATGTGTGCGAATGCCCCCGACAATCACGCGACGACGTACGCCGATCTGGTCCGGGTCGCGCCAAGCCTTTACAGGCCAAGCAAGGCGATCCACGAGGGAAATGGGCGGGGCTCCGTCCCATGAGCGAGATGCAGAACGCCTCCGCGATCGGACGACTTCTCGAGGAGATCTCTTGGGAGGGTGCACGCGTACGTGGGTACCGTGAAGGCGGTCGCGGGCTTGAGAACGTACTAACGACTGAGGTCTTCATGCTTCTCGACTTCCTACCGCGCGACCGGTTCCTCGCCCCAGTGATTCAGGCTGCACACGGGGCCGAGGAGCTACGGGGGCGCCTTGCGAATGAAGCTGCTTCGGCCAGCTTTCAGCTGCTGCCGGGCGACATCCGCTTGGAGACAGCCGAGATCAACGTCCAACCGGATGCCACCATCACAACGGACACCTTCGCAGTCTTGGTGGAGGCGAAACGCATCAGGCCGTCAGCGTTCCAGGTTGAACAACTCGCGCGAGAGTATCTGGCCCTGCTCCAGGAAGCAGGGGACAGGTCGCCGCTGTTGCTTCTCGTTCTGGGATCGCCGCCGCCCGTTCTAATTAAGGGGCACGGCCGCATGAGCCCAGAAGATGCGGTTGCGCTGCACTTGCCCGATCTTCTCGAGCGCATGGGATCACGAGATGACGCCATCGCGCTGGTCAAGGAGCTGCCGGCTCGGCTTTCATGGATTACGTGGGGGGAGATTCGGGGTGTCGTCGAAGCGATGCTCCCGGATCCGCATCATATGGAGAGTTCGGAGGCGTCCGTTTTTCGCCTCGGTAGCGCTCTCTTGCAGGCCATAGATTGGCACGCTTGATCAGTGATTTGCATGAATCCGGCGGCTGCGGATCCGAATCAAACCGTGCAACCTCAGTTGAGACCTTCGACCTGCTCCATTGCGCGTTCCAACGTTTCCCGCGTGTGTTCAGTGAGTCGGCGTAGACCAAGTCGGTCTAACACGTCGCGGAATAGTTGCTCGTCGCCATCCTGAACGACGGATGCCCCGACGGCTCGTAGGTGGGCTGCCAACTCGTTCACAGGAATCTGTTCGATTGAACGTGGCCCAGGAGGACGCATAACAATCTCAGGCTGTCCGGGGATTCGAAAGATCCTTGGCTTGATCCCGGCCTCGGCGAGTGGGTTGTCGGAGATGATCATCCCCTGCCCCTCGGCGAGTGAAATGGCCCGATTTAGCCTTCGGGCAATTTCCTTGCCGACTCTCGAGCCACCGGAAGCATTGACGTAGGCCGTGTGCAGGCGCTTTCCGAGTACCGGGCCCTCGGTTTCGACAACTCGTGTCAACTGGCGTGCGAGCTCGTCCACCAAGAGATCAGCGACGGGAGGCACAGGTTCGGCGAACGTTCGATACTCGGGCAGGCCAGGGTCGGCAATTCCCGCTTGTTCGTGTTCCTGATAAACGATTGCGTCAACGGCCTCAGGTGCACCGAGTGAGACCTCGTCTGGAGGTTCGAATTCGGTAACTGCTTCCGGAGCAAGAGTGTGATCTGGTGGCGGCGGGGCGCGGTGACGCCCCTCACCATGCGCCTCAGGCCGCACTTCTTGCAACGGCGGCGGATCCTGCGGCGGGTCGAACACGTCGCTACTGGCTGGCTCAGCGGGCGGGGCTGAATCATGGAGGTCCGCCGGCGGGGTCCAGTCGGCCGGGTGAATGTCGAATTCGTTCAGAACATCCCACAGTCCCGAAAGGGCGTCTTCAGTGTTTGCGTAGAAGACTGACTCGCGGATTCGGTAGAACTGCCAGCCGCAACGTTCCAAGTCCCGTTGTCGACTCAGATCCAGTTGGTATGCATCTGGACCGTGCCAATGGTCACCATCGCATTCGACGGCGAGCCGCCTGGAGGGACCAACAATCACTAGATCAATGCGATAGCCGTGCGCATCGTATTGGGGAACGACCGTGTAGCCGCGATCGAGGATGCGGTTCGCGACCCGCTGTTCGAAAAGCGAGTCGAACGGCTCGATCAATACGTCTTCAGGCACGATCGTCGCGAGCGACCCCTCCACATCAGAATCCGACCTTGCCTGTACGCCGTAGCAGTACTCGAGCAACTGGTGGCGTAGATCTTCCTTGTTGGTGAGGGCTGCACGAGGCATGGAGTGATAAACCCACATCTGGTCCTTCGCTCGCGATGCCGCGACGTTGAACCGCTGGACTGCGTCGGACTTCGTGAGTGCGTACAGGCGCTCGCCTGGTTCGGCGGACTTGATCATCGACAGAAACATCACGTTACGTTCGGAACCCTGGAAGTCGGTCGGATCCCCGCAGCGGATCTGGCGCGTCGTCCACTCTTCCGTGCCAATCCGTTCCATGAGTCGATGCTCGATGAGTTTCGCCTGTGACTTGCCGTGCATCGAGATGATGCCGAAGGTGACGCCGTCGTAGGCCGGATCAGAGAGGCATTTCTCAACCTGGTCGACGATCGCATCTGCTTCGGGTGAATTGGTCTGATTCCCTGCCTCATAGCCATCCGTGACATGAACAACCTTGATCGGCTCCAAGCGGTCTGCGCCGTACTGGCGCACCGGGATGAGCCGGATTCCTTCGGGTTCATAGGCGATGCGGTTCGAGAACGCAATGATCTCGGGGACACACCGCCGATGTTCCGTCAAAGTGAGCAAGCCGCCGTAGCGCATCTTTGCCTCGTCAAAGAGACTTCGCTTCGGATCCTGCCAGGACGCTATGTATCGGTCGCCGGCCAGGTACTGGTTCGCGAGGTCCCTGAGCTTCTGCTGGTCGACGCCGACTGCGGACGGCGAAACCTGCTTGTCGTCACCGATCACGACCATTCGTGGTGCGAGGTATTGAAGGAACGTCGATTCGAGGCCTGCCTGTGAAGCCTCATCGACGATAACGACATCGAAGAGATCGGGCTCGATTCGAAGTTGCTCCGCGATTCGATACGTCGGCATGATCCAGACTGGAACTGCCGGACGACACCTGCGCATTGCATCCTTGATCTCGGCCCGCATCTTGGCGGCATACTTCCCGGTGCCCTTGCCGAGCCGGCTGACCAGTTGGGCGTACTGGGTGAGGTCTGCGCGGGCTTGGGCTGTGAGTCGCGAAGGCGACACTGCGTGACCCCACGCCCGCTCCGCGGCCAGGAGTTCAACGTCCTTTCGGAGGCGCACTTCGATCGAATCAAGTTGCCGCTGGAGCACGTTGATGTCGGTCGTGACCTGACCGAGGATCCACTGGCCGGTGCGCTCCCACTCCCAGGCTGCATTGAGTGAACCGAGCTTGCGAGCCCAGATCTCATCATTGGGCGAACCGGAGGCGGCGCTAATCAACCGATCAGCCGTCACCATCAGATTGGCGCCAAGGCCTTCCATCCGGAGAGCTGCTCCAGTTCGTTCTCGGAGTGAGGACAACACTGCGAAGGCGTCTTCATAAGCGGCTACATTCCGCTGCTTCACTGCATCCTCGAACGCGACTAGGCAATCTGGCGCATCCTGCCATCTCATTTCGGACGCTATGAGCCCTTCGATTGCTGCCAAAGGGGTCTTGGCTGCGTCTGCGTCCTCGCTAACTAGCACTGCCGCGACAAGGTCGGCGTAGACGCGGATGCTGGGCAGGTCGTTCCAGTCAGGGATCGGGAGCTTTTGACCGCGGAACCATTCAGTTTCTGCCTCGATCCTGGTGCCGAGAGCTAAGACGCGTTCGAGTTGCTCCACTTCGGTGCGATGCCATTGCAGTCCTTCTCGAAGGGTGTCCTCCTTGGGAACCACCACCGTTGATGGCCAGGTCCTATCCATCGCCTCGATGGCTCGCCTAGCATCCACCCAGCTAACGAAGAGTCGAACCTGTTCGGATGATGTTGGAACAAGCCCATTGATGCGCACCGATTCTAGGAAGCGCTGCGCAGCCTTGACAGGCTTCGGCGCCATTGCACCGGCCCTTGCTGTGCCGTCGGCGGTCACTTTAAGCTTGCCGCCAGATTCAAGGTGTGTGAGCAAGATTCGCGCTTGCTGGTAGAGCTCGGGCAGTTCCTCCTCGGGGGCTTTGATGGAGAACTCCGCCCCCACCCTTTCGACAAGAGGAGCAGCGACTGAGGCAAGTCGGAGTACCTCATCGCGGCGCGTCGTCCACGTCGAACCACGCCCTGTACGGATGTCAGTCAATGCTTCATTCATCCAGGATTCGCGGCGATTTTCGAGTGACATCGCTTCGCTTGCAAGGGATTCGACCCGGTCGCGAAGTTCCGACCGCTTGTCAGCCGACAAGTGGGAAACGAAGGCAAAAGCTTCGTGGGAGAGAACCGAGCTATGCCCTGCGATCGCATCGGCGGCCGCAGACTCCCTCTGAACATCCGACAGGAATTCTGCTGGCGTCGGCATCTCGCGAAGCGCGCTGAGCCTTTCCGGGCTTGGAAGATCAGCGCGGTCGATGTCCTCGCGACGTAGGAGGGATAGCCACTCCAACGCTTCGGCGTCCGAAAGCGGGCACGGCTCGCCCGCGTCGACCGCATACTCCGAGATCCATCCGTGGTGATCGTCGCTTCGGGCATGTTCCATTGCAATGGCGGCAAGCGTGAGGTCCTCGCCGGCGTGCTCGTGTTTGACGACTTCGGCCTCGCGCGATTTGAGCAGCCGACCATAGGTCTCTGCCCGACTTCGGCAGAGCTCGTCGATGTGACCGTGAAGCTTCTCGATTTTCCGTTCAGAATCCGCGCGATCGAAGTCGCCGGCAATTGCGGAGATCTGCTCCACGGCGAGACGAAGTTCAGACATGTCCGACCTTGACTTGCCGATGACTGAGACAGCTAGTGGCTGAATGGCTGGCGGAAGCTTTTCACGTACCTCATAGAGCGCCCGGTCGGTGTGAGCAGTGATGAGTACCCGCTTGCCTTGGGCAAGCAGATGAGAAACCAACGCAGCAGCAGTGTGGGTCTTTCCAGTCCCCGGTGGGCCCTGCACCAAGGTTTGCGCGACTCGGTCGACGCGTTGGATGATCTGCCGCTGTTTCTCGTTTACCGGTAGTGGCAGGTAAAGCTCATCAGCGATTTCGATCGCCGCCCCAGGTTCCGGCTCCGAAAGTAGTTCTGGTTGACGATCCGGATCAATGAGCGGAAGTACTCCGTCTGGGATTTGGCCGCCATGTTGTAGCTGATCGACAATCTGGTGATAGATGTCGACGAGTCCTCGCGCGGTGCGCTTCCGCACGACAATTGCTGGGGCGAAGTGAGCTCGCGGATTCGGGCCGGTGGGTGGAGCCACGACGTCTTCATATGCGCCTTCCGCATCCAACCGGTTGACGAGGCGTCGCAGCAGGTCTCCAACCAGGTCGCGATCCAACGCGTGTCCGTCGTACTCGCGGGCAACCCGCCGAAGCTGTTCGAAACCCTTCGGGTTTGTGATGAGATGCGGATCGAGCATGTCCAACTCAACATCGACTTCATCCGATTCATCGGTGCTCACGATGAGGGTGCCCGACGACTCATCGAGATTGATGACGATGGGCACGGTCAGCAGGTGGCGGCGAACCTGCGGGTGATCGTCAGGAAGCCAGGTGAGACAACCGACACCAAGGCGAAATTCGAACTCTTGGGCATGGTCGACTGACATCAACTGAACTGAGAACAAATCTTGGTAGAAAGACCGGGCTTCTCGATCGTGCCGCTCCCGTTCTGCCCACACCTGCCATGAGGGCAACCACGAGCGAAATTCCTGGAGGACGTGGGGCACCTCATCGAGATTGATCGTTCGAGTGGGGACGAGATCTCCATCGCCGGAATCGGCCGCGTCAGGTAGATCCACATTGATGGAATCACGGAGTGTCGGTGGATCATCTGGGTCGTCGATCGGTTCGTTCAGCCACGCATCGATCGATTCCGGCGCTGCGGGCGAGGTGGTTCGAGGGACACGATCAATCGCGAGAAAGGGATCGTCACTCTCGACGACTTCACGATCGTGGTATTTCGTAACTGCTGGGTGATCGGGTAGGTCCGAAAACCAAAGGACCTCCTCATAGTCCGCGACATCCCGCACGGGCTTGAGCAACATTTCCTGCGCTCGGCGTAGAAATGTGAACAGGTTGACTGCTCGTTCCCGAAACCCCTGTTCAGCGTCGACGACGCTCATTCTTGATCCCTTCGAGCTCCAGCGGCGGAGCCTCACCTTCGGCCGATGTTAGGTCGAGCGGCCGAGCTTCGGGCCCCATTCCGATAATCGCCAGAAACCTCAGTTGAACCGTCTCGTCCCACGTTCTTGAGAGTTGGTTCGGTGCATGGCAAGGTTCGCTAGCTCGGACCACCACGAAAGGCGTGTCTCGCGTCCATCCCACGGCCCGCCACGGTTTGCGCCACTACTGCTCGGGACCACGAACACACGACTTGGCCCGAGTGTCCACGGCTGTGGTCCAAGTCCAGGTGCTGGATGACCGAGGTGGCGGGCTACGGCCTTACCGGACTCTTTGCTGGTGAAGGCGATCCATTCAGGCTCGAAATGATGGAGCTTGATGAGTAGTTGATCGACGTCGTACTTCAATCCTCGGTCGTGGCTTTGAACTATGCCTTTCGCCAAGTCGGTCAATCCGATGCCATGCTCGGGAAGGCGAACATCATCCTCAGGACGCAGAAGCTCGCGAGTGAACCCAGCGTCGTGCAGGAATGCCCAGAACGCGTTGCCACTTCCGGAGTAGTAGTGACCTCTCGCAGCTGACATCTCTGCCACCGCGGTGCCGCAGAACACAACATGTAGATGCCCTTGCAGCACGTCAGGAAGGCCGGCCATCTTGCCAGGCTAGCCGCCACTGGAGTCCTCCGTGAGACGCCAAGGTCGAGGAGCGGTGCACTTCTACAGCAACCGGAACGGTTTTGGAAAACTCACGCCTCGGTTGGTCGAGCGTCTGGGGCTTGATCCGGGTTCTGTAGAGGCACAGGGCTGTCCACGGATTCTGCGCTTTCGCGAGGGGGGCAGTTCTTGTTTGCGTACTTCGCGATCGACCGGGTCGTCAGATTGTCTGAAGTCGCCCCAATCGGCGATCCTACCAATGGAACGAGCTTGGTCAGGTTGACGACGCCCTTCTCGCCCGGCTTTCGTGACGAGCCTGAACCCCACCCTCTTATTGATGTCGATGAGCAAGCGACCCGGGATTCGCATCACGGCGGCGTGTAGGGATTTGCTGCCGATTGTGACTCACGCTTCCTTGATCGCCGCTGCACCGCTGGATCCCAACAGGGTTACGAGGACGATCGTGCGAACCTCTTCACTGTTGATGTCGTATCCACGCAGGTGCGCGACCGTACCCGCCATTCGGGCGTTGATCACATAGACCGCGGCCAGGCCGGTGGTCAGGGTGATCGGAAGAGTCACTAGCCCGCCGAGGCCATGAACGGCGCCACTTGTGGTCGCATAGCGTTTGTGGAGACGGATAGACCGCTGGACTGCGTCCTCGACGTCGCCATTCGATGCTAGGAGGCACTCGTCGGCAACGATTCTCGCGGATTTGAACGGCCCGATCCCATTCATTCCGGTGGTTACGACCTGTTGAGCTGCGCGCTCGATCCTGCCAGGCTCGTCTGAGTCTTCGCTCGTCGTCACGGTCACTCGCGTGCCCCCGGCTTCTTCGAAGTGGATGACCAATCGTGCAATTTAACGACGCTATCTCAGGAAATCGCTCGCTGCTCGGGTTTGTCGCGACGAGAACCGACAGGGACGAAGACTCGTGCTCGGGAGCAAGGTTTGGCCGAACAGTCCAACCGCAAGGCGAGGCAAGTAGTGAGCGCATGGGCACATCTAACGCCGACCTGCAGCGGAACGTGTGAGTGACGAACTAGGCGGCCCACACTCTGAGCTCCGTCCGTCAAACGCCTTCTGGTCTCGCATCGGCGAGGTCTTGCTCCAACGACGAGAGAAGGTTCTCGATGCGTTGCAGTTCTGGGCCTGACGCCTGCCATGCGAGCGCCGCTAGCAGCTTGACCCGCGCCGGCCGGTACTTGCGTCGAACCAGATCTTCGGCGACTTCCGGTTGTGTCTCGGCCAAGCGAACCGAGCAGACGATGTTCCAGGTGTTGTCCACGAGTTTCACCAACCGTCCGATCGGGTCGGCGCACGCACGATCGATCAGCTCCTCGTAGGGCTCGCCCTCGATCTTGGTAACGGACTCCACTGCCGCTACTACGTTCGCGGGCACGCCGGCTGCGCGCAGGGTGTCGCCGGTGTGCTGCGTGTCCTCGATGATGTCGTGCAACCAACCCGCAGCCTCTGCCTCGGGCCCGAACTCATGCAGCCCAGCTGCGATTGGAGTCAGGTGGGCAGCGAAGTAGTCCCGCTGCAGCTTGTCGGTCTGGCCGAGGTGAGCCTCCTGCGCCAAGGCACGAATACGATCGAGATCTAGCGCCACAAACGTCAGCCGATGCCCACGTCGGCGACCGTCGCGACACCTTGAATGACCTCAACGAGGCGGCTGTCGATCGAACGCAGCAGCTCGGTCTGCTCCTCGCCTTGCCGGATCAGTGTGGTGAGGAGTTCGGAAACTGTCTTCTCATCCATGAGGCCAAGGTACGGCTGAACGCAGACACTAGTGTTTCCATGTGCCCGATGTCGTTGCGGCGGTCATCGTCGACTCTCTCATCGAGCCGCGCCGCGTGCTCGCATCTCGGCGTACGCGACCGGCAGCATTGAAGGGGCGATGGGAGTTCCCTGGTGGCAAGGTCGAGCCAGGGGAGTCGGCCGAGACTGCGCTGATTCGCGAGGTCCAAGAAGAGCTGGACGTGACGCTCATGCTGGGCGACGAGCTGACCCCGTCGGGCGGGGGCTGGCCGATCTCCGATCGACTCACGCTTCGAATCTTCTGGGCGGAGATCTTTATCGGAAGACCGACACTGAGCGAGTCGCATGACCAGATCGCCTGGCTTTCGGCGGATGAGCTTGACAGCGTCGACTGGCTCGACGCAGACCTTGCGGCGCTGCCGGCGGTTCGGGCCGAGTTGGCGTCGTAGCCGATTCACCCATGGGTGAAAGAGCTTCGATTGGTAGGGGATTTCGACGTTCGGATATCAGGCTTGCAGTATTTCCTCCGGTCGCCGGTGCGCGACGAGCCCCTCGTGCTCTTGCAAGGCACTTGCTAGGAACGCGTCGAGATCTCCGTTGAATGACTCCGCTGCAATGCTCAGAACCTGTTCGACCAGTGTCCTTCCATGTATCAGGACAACCGGATACTGATCGTCCACGATCTCGATCTGAGCTTGCCGAGAGAAGGATCCGGTCGTGACGAAAACGCCTACCCAGCCTCGTTTCAACCGAGCGACGAGACGCGCAACCTGGTCCGGACTGATCGAGGTGGTCGTTTGTACGCATTTCGCCTGACCGAGGATTACCACCGGGGTGCTTGACACCCCGTGTCCGACATCCAGGCGACCAACGAAATCGAGCCCGCCGTCGCCGCCGCTCTTGGTGATCCAACCCTCCCGATATGGCGAGTCCGAACCTCCGAGAACACGAGCCGCAACCTTTGCGGCGAGGCTCTCAAAAGCATGTTTGTTGTCGTCGAACTTCTTGTAGACCTTCTCGAGGGTTTCTGCTTGAAGGGAATCGGCGGCAGGCAGCTGGTCTGAGCGTGAAAGCACGCGCGAGCTGATGACTCGACGTCGAACACGAGGCAGTGCTGCGCGACCTTCGTTGACCCATCTCACCCACGACGCGGGTGCGCGATTCATGCAGTCCGCGTCCGAAATCTGTGGATTCCTGCGATCGTCGAACCACCGGAAATCAACTCGATCACCCAAGTCGGACAAGTCGATAACACAGAGGTCTGCGACCAAGTTCGGAAAGGTTCGACTGCTCGTGGGATCCTTCTGCACTACGTGTTCGAGACGTTCAATGAGCGCTACTCCACAAAATTCTACGAAGCCCTTATCAACGCGGACGCCATCAACGAACTGAGGACTAGCTCGAAACAGGAGAATGGGCGGGGCAAGGATGCGCTGAGACTTGATCGGGTTCGCGTGGAGCTCCCAGGCTTCTAGCAGTGCGCGATTTCCAGAGGTGGCTCCGACGGGGCCAGCGGTGTTCGGTTTGTGATCGCCGAAATATCGAACATGCCCATAGTCGAGAGCGAATTCATCGTGCCAGGGGTTCGTGGCGGCGCCCGCCTTCCATGGGCTGGATCTGAGTGCAAGTAGTGGGCGGCGCGATCCTTCTGGACCCGGCACAGCCGCGACACGATTGATACCGCTTTCGAGAAGGATTCTCTTGCCCGACGGAACGAGCGGATCTCGCGTAACGAAATGAAAGTTTGCGAATCCGTCGAGCTCGGGGACTTCGCGATCTGCGCCCTTGGCATAACGAAGGACCTCGCCGACGGCTGGCCACCGCATGTCGATCTGAAACCCTTGCACTCGCCTTGGCCCCTGTCACTCGTTGAGACATCCTGACACGGCATTACTTTCCGGATTGGAGTTTGGACATCGACGTTCGGTGAAGAGCCGTCTGTCGGTACAGGTTTGATGAATTCGGCGCCGATCGCGAAGACTCAATGGTCGTGGCGTCCATGCCGCCGCCGTAGCCTGAGCAAGTGAGCCCGGAGGAGATCGCGCGACGCAGCGCGGCCGCGATGTGGGCGGGGGACCGGGCGAGTCAGTGGCTCGGGATGGAGCTGGTCGACGTCGGGCCCGGGACGGCGACGCTGCAGCTCAAGCTCACTGACGAGATGGTCAACGGGCATGACATCGGGCACGGGGGGATCACGTTCACGCTGGCCGACTCGGCGTTCGCGTTCGCG
>Ga0190265_10000589_pt1 | contig 25234 bp, 26 predicted proteins | sample Popmic124T_FD_133135 | JGI IMG/M metagenome (GOLD analysis project Ga0190265, IMG submission 133135) | Populus adjacent soil microbial communities from riparian zone of Indian Creek, Utah, USA - 124 T | ecosystem: Environmental > Terrestrial > Soil > Riparian zone | place: USA: Utah | collected...
CGGTGCCTTCGACCAGCGCCAGAACGACGTCTGGGGGGCGCTGTTGGACTCGATCTACCTGCACGAGAAAGCGCTGCGCGGGTCGGGCACGCCGGCCGACCGCAAACTGATCCGCGAACAGGTCGAGGCGGCGATCGCCGCCTGGCCCCAGCCCGACCAGGGGATCTGGGAGGCACGCGGCGAGCCGAAGCACTACGTCTCGTCGAAGTTGATGATCTGGGTCGCGGTCGACCGTGGCGCTCGCCTCGCCCGCCTGATCGGGGTCGACGACGTCGCCGAGGAGTGGGAGGCGACCGCCGAGCGCATGCGCGCCGAGATCCTCGAGCGCGGCGTCCGCGACGGGGTCTTCCGCCAGCACTTCGAGACCGACGCCCTCGACGCCTCCACCCTGCTGATCCCCCTCGTTCGCTTCCTCCCCCCCGACGACCCCCGCGTGCGGGCCACGGTCGAGGCGATCGGCGAGGATCTGACCAGCGATGGGCTCGTCCTCCGCTACCTGGTGCAGGAGACCGACGACGGCCTCCACGGCGAGGAGGGCACCTTCCTGATCTGTTCCTTCTGGCTCGTCTCGGCACTCTCGGAGATCGGCGAGGCGAAGCGGGCGCGGGCGCTCTGCGAACGGCTGCTCGAGTCCGCGGGCTGGCTCGACCTCTTCGCCGAGGAGCTGGACTCGCGCAGCGGCCGCCACCTCGGCAACTTCCCGCAGGCCTTCACCCACCTCGCCCTGATCAACGCGGTCTCGCACGTGATCGCCGACGAGCAGCGCGAAGACGGCGGCGTCACCGCCGTCTTCAGCGAAATGGGCGGGGTCCGCGAGGACGCCTGACCCGCGCGCGCATACAATAGACCTACAGACAGCACATTTCGCCTGATCTCGCAGGGGGGAGAGATCGGGTGGCAGCACCCTTATGTAGGGAACGGTCGTGGAAGACATGGACGACATCCGCACTCCGGCCCAGGAGGACGCGCGGACCGAGGCGGCGGTCCTGCGCTGGCTGCTCCACCTGCACCCGGTCCAGGTCACCTTCGAGGAGCTGCTGCGGGAGATCTCCGAGGACCCCGAGGACTTCGTGCAGCGCGACGCGATCGACCGCGCGGTCCGCGACCTCGTCACCGCCGGCCTCGCGCATCGCAACGGCGAGTTCGTCGTCCCCAGCCGCGCGGCGCTGCGCCTCGACGAGCTGCTCGGCGACTGAGCCTGCGCGTCCAGCGTCGCCAGTAGGGTGGCGCGCGGTGGCTCAACAGCGCGTCGAGAAGCCGTGGGGACACGAGATCTGGTGGGCCCACACCAGCGACTACGCGGGCAAGCTCCTCGTGGTCGACGCGGGACACCGGCTCTCGCTCCAGCTGCACCGTGAAAAGGACGAGACTTCTTACCTTTTGTCCGGTCGCCTGCTGATGGTGCAGGGGCCGAGCGAGGACGAGCTGACGGAGCGAATCCTCAAGCCGGGCGAGTCCTGGCGCAACCGGCCCGGCGTCGTCCACTCGATCGAGGCGCTCGAGGACTCGGTCGTGGTGGAGGTCTCCACCCCCCACCTCGACGACGTGGTGCGCCTGCAGGACCGTTACGGCCGCACCCCGAGATAGCTCGGGGGTCGCCTATGAGTAGGAAAAAGGTAGGAATCAACCCCCCTATGACCTCAAGGTCGTTGGCTCGCCGGCCGATCGGGTAGGCGAACGTCATGTTCCGATGCAGCCACTGTCAGACCGAGTACGGTGGGATCCGCGGGGTCCTCGCCGAGAGCTGCCCCCGCTGCGTGGCCGGAGACGACATCGCCGTCCGGCGCAGTTCCGCCTCTTCGGCGGCCTCGGCAGCCCGCGAGACCGCCTCCTGGCCCCCGCCGCTGGCCCGGGACATCGCGATGGCTACCTCTCGTGCCACGACCGAGCCACTGCCGGCCTTCGAGGCCGAGCCCCCGGCTCGCTACGCCGGCGTCCGCTAGCTACGATTTCACCACCCGGATCCGGGTAGCGGACACGAGATGGCCACCACCGCGCCGGAGACCAAGCTCGACGGGCGCTTCAGCGACCCGGACGCGACCCCGACCGAGTGGGCGGAGGGACGCAGGCGCTTTGAAGAGGCGGAACTGTTCTGGCTCTCCACCGTGCGCTCCGGCGGTCGCCCGCACGTCACTCCCCTGATCTCGGTCTGGCTCGACGGCGCTGCTTACTTCTGCACCGGCCCCGACGAGCAGAAGGCGAAGAACCTCGCCCAGAACCCGAACTGCGTCCTGATGACGGGGTGCAACCAGCTCGGCGAGGGCCTCGACGTGGCGATCGAGGGCGAGGCGGAGCGGATCGACGACGACGCCAGGCTCACCCGCATCGCCGAGGCCTACGAGGCGAAGTACGGCAGCGAGTGGCACTTCGACGTCCACGACGGCGCCTTTCGACACAGCGAGGGCGAGGCACTCGTCTTCGAGGTCGCTCCCGCGAAGGCCTTCGGCTTCGCCAAGGGCACCTACAGCCAGACCCGCTGGCGCTTCGGTTAGACCAGCGGAAAGGGCGACGAACCGCTCAGCAGACGACGGTGAGGTGGAACGGCCTGTTTGCGACCGAACCGCCCTTGTCGTAGGTCTTCACCCTGACCGCGTTGGCATTGCTCGGGTGCCCGGTCGGCACGGCGAACCCAAGCGCCTCGCTGCCGGGGATCGCGGTCCCGGTTTCGCCGGGTACCGCGAGATAGGCGCAGCCGGTGACGCTCTCGTCGAATTCCACGGTGAAGACGTTCGAACTCGGTCCGCTGACGGCGGCAACTCCACCCTCGCGCACGAGCAAGCCGGCGGCACTCACGACTGCCCACAAGCCGCTCCCGGGAGGGCCGGGCGGGCCCTGCTCTCCGGGTGGGCCTTCCTCGCCGGGTGGGCCTTCCTCGCCGGGTGGTCCAGTTTCCCCGGGGGCGCCGTCCTGCCCGGGCGGACCCGGTTCACCTGGAGGGCCCGGTTCACCTGGCGGGCCAGGCTCTCCAGGCAGTCCCTGCTCGCCAGGCGGGCCGGGTTCGCCGGGCGGTCCCTGTATTCCGGCAGGGCCCTGCGTTCCCGGCGGGCCGGGGGGACCCGGTGGGCCCTGGTCCCCCTCCTCCCCCTGGTCGCCCTTGGCCCCCCGCGGACCGATGGGACCGCTAGGGCCCTGCGGGCCGGGAACTCCCTGGTCGCCTTTAGGCCCACTGCTGCCGAACACGATCTGCTCGTCTGCGTGGGTTACCACCTGGGCGTAACGCTCGGCCTTGCTGCAGCGCTTTTTCGTATGGACGAAGCGAATGGCGCCTTTGTCGGGCTCAGCCTTCTTGATGCAGACGTTGATCGTCGCCAAGGGCAGGCTCTGCGTCGCACCGGCGAGCGTCGCAACGGACGCCATCACCGCGAACAGCATCAACCCTCCCGCCACGATGAACGTCAGGCGGCTGCGACCTGCGGACGAAAACGGCAAAGCGGTCATTGCTCGGAACTACTCGACATTCGACCAATCTGGCTTTAGAAGTGACCTTTTCCTCCCGCGATGTGGCGCGAAGTCACGGAGCGACGTGCAGCTCGAGCGCGTGGATCTGGCTCTGGCCGAAGGAGCCGGTCTGGACCGGGCCGGCTGCGCTGATCAGGTCGCCGGGCCCGGGCAACGGGTGAGGGCGGAGGCCCTTGCGGACGTCGATCGCGGTCAGGCCGGGGAGGGTGATCCCCTGCGGGTCGACGATGACGAAGTGGGCATCGCCGTCGCCGTCGGGGTCGACCCGCTCGACGTAGGCGATCCGCCCTTCGGTGGTGCGGCAGCTGGCCAGGCCGTCCGGGCAGTGAGACGGAGCGACAGCGTCATCCGCCGGCGCCTCCCGGTCCGGAGCCTCCTGTTCGACTATCTGGGCCGAGGTGCCCGAATCGGCCGGCTCGGCCCCGTCACCACAACCCGCAAGCAGGGCAAGCACAGCGATCCCCGCTGCGACCGCCTCTCTCAAGAGAACTCGATGACGCTGCGGATCCCGTCCTGGGCCTCCATCAGCTCGAAGCCCCGGTTGACCTCGTCGAGGGAGAGGCGGTGGGAGATGAAGGGCTCGACGTCGATCTCGCCCGCCAGGCAGCGGTCGATCAGCCCGGGGACCTGGTCGCGCCCCTTGACCCCGCCGAACGAGGAGCCGGCGACGCGGCGGCCGGTGATCAGGAACCGGGGAATGATGTCGAGGGTCTCCCCCTTGCCCGCCACCCCGGCCACCGTGCACAGTCCCCAGCCCATGCGTGCGGCTTCGACCGCCTGCCGCATCACGGCGACGTTGCCGGTCGCCTCGAAGGTGTAGTCGGCGCCGAAGCCGCCGGTCATCTCGAGGATCTCCCCGACCGCGTCTCCCCCGCCTTCGATCGCGTCCGTCGCGCCCTGGCCGCGCGCCAGCTCGAGCCGGTCCGGCGAGAGGTCGACGCAGACGATCCGCTCGGCGCCCTGCAGCCTGCAGCCGGCGACCGCCCCCAGCCCGACCATCCCCGCCCCGAAGACGACGCAGGTGCTGCCCGACTCCACGGCGGCGATATTGATCGCCGCTCCGAGACCGGTCGAGAGGCCGCAGGCGAATAGGCAGGCGTGCTCGAAGGGCGCCTCGGGGTTCACCTTCGCCAGGGCGATCTCCGGCATCACCGTGTACTCGGCGAAGGTCGAGCAGCCCATGAAGTGACGGATGCCATCACCCTCGCGGGAGATGCGGGTGGTTCCGTCGGGGAGGAAGCCTTTGTTCTGCTGCTCGCGAATCGCCAGGCAGAGGTTGGTCCGAGGGTCGAGGCAGTGGACGCACTCCCCGCACTGGGGCGAGAAGAGGGTGACGACGTGGTCGCCCGGCGCGAGCGAGGTGACGTCAGGCCCGACCCGCTCGACCACACCCGCCCCCTCGTGGCCGAGCACCGTCGGCGCGTATCCAGAGGGGTCGGCGCCGGAGGCGGTGTAGAGGTCGGTGTGGCAGACGCCGCAGGCGGCGAGGCGGACCAGCACCTCCCCGGTCCGCGGCTCGGCGAGCTCGACCTCCTGGACCGCGAGCGGCTCCCCGAACTCCTCGAGCACCGCGGCACGGATCTTCACCGGCCCATCAGCCGCTCTTGAACCGAGCGGCCTCCTCCGAGCCACCCGTGGCATCGCCCTCGCTGTAGGAGTGCGCCCCGGCGCCGGCGAGCGCGCCGCCGTCGACGATCAGGTACCCCTCGCGGATCGGCCGCCCGTCGAACCAGCACTCGAGGATCTCGCGGGCACCGGCGGCGTAGCGGGCCTGAGCGGAGAGGCTCGTGCCGGAGACGTGCGGGGTCATGCCGTGGTGGGGCATCGAGCGCCAGGGATGGTCTTTGGGCGGCGGCTGGGGGAACCAGACGTCGCCGGCGTAGCCCGCCAGCTGGCCGCTCTCGCACGCCCGCGCGATCGCGTCGCGGTCGCAGATCTTGCCGCGCGCCGTGTTGATCAAGTACGAGCCCCGTTTCATCCTGGCCAGCATCTCCGCGTCGAAGAGGTTCTCGGTCTCGGGGTGCAGCGGCGCGTTGATCGTGACCACGTCGCACGCTTCCACCAGCGACTCCGTATCGGGATGGAAGGTGACGCCCAGCTCCTCCTCGACCTCGGCCGGCAGGCGGTGGCGGTCGGTGTAGCGCAGGCCGACCTCAAACGGCACCAGCCGCCGCAGGACCGCCGAGCCGATGCGACCGGCGGCGACGGTGCCGACCTGCATGCCCTCGAGGTCGTAGGAGCGCGAAGCGCAGTCGGCGATGTTCCAGCCCCCGTCGACCACCCACTGGTAGGAGGGGATGTAGTTGCGGACCAGCGACAGGATCATCATCACGACGTGCTCGGCGACGCTGATGCTGTTCGAGTAAGTCACCTCGGCGACGGTCAGGCCATGCTCGATCGCCGCCTGCAGGTCGACGTGATCTGAGCCGATGCCCGCCGTCAGCGCCAGCTTCAGGTTCGGCGCCTTGGCGATCCGCTCGGCGGTCAGGTAGGCGGGCCAGAACGGCTGGGAGATGACGATCTCCGCCTCGGGCAGCTCGCGCTCGAAGACCGAGTCGGGGCCGTCCTTGTCGGAGGTGACGATCAGCCGGTGCCCGCGCCCCTCGAGGAACTCGCGCAGCCCCAGCTCTCCCGACACGCTCCCCAGCAGCTCACCCGGCTTGAACCCGATCGCCTCGGGCGTCGGCGTGCTCTGCCCGTCGTGGTAGCGCTCGACCGCCGGGATCTCGTCGCGAGCGTAGGACGGCGGGTAGCCGTCCACCGGGTCGTCGTAGAGCACGCAGAGAACGGTCGCCATGCGCTTCATCCTCTCGCAAGACGCGCTGAGCGGTCAACCCTGCCCAGTCGGGCGCTCGACGGCGATGGCCTACAGTCGTCGAGCGCAGTTTCGCTGCGCACACCCAATGAGAGGCGGTTCCCTTGAGTCCTGTCGGTTATGAGCTGTGCACCCCCGAAGGCGACAAGGGCGGTGGCGTTCGCGCGACGCGTGGCTTCCAGGTCGGTGAGACGGTGATGATCGGCGTGCTCGAAGGCGAGGTCGCCTGCAACGACTCGCACGCAACCCAGGTAAGCCGCACGACGTGGGCCCGGCACGGCGGGCTCGGCCCCAAGGTCAACCACTCGTGCAGCCCGAACTGCGGCGTCGAACTGAACGACACCGGGGCCTGCGATTTCGTCGCTCGCAAGTCGATCGCCGAGGGCGAGGAGATCACCTTCGACTACGCGATGCGCAACTACTCGATCGAGCACTTCCCGGGCGGTTGCCTTTGCGGCGCGGACATCTGCCGCGGCTCGGTCACCGGCTGGAAGGACCTCCCCGCCGAGCGCAAGGCTGCCTACGACGGCCTGGTCGCGCCCTACCTGCTGGAGATCGATCGCGAGCTGACCGACGAGCTGACCGAGGCGATCGCCTGAGCGCGTAGAGACAGGGCTAGCGCAACGCCCGGCAGACGGCCTGGCGCTGGACGATGCGCATCGCGTCGGAGACCCGCTTCGAGCCCTGGCCGGGGACGATCTGAGAGTTGGCGACGAAGACGACCGAACGGCGGCCGGTCCGGTCCGCGGCGGCGAAGAGGCGGTATCCGGGGAAGGAACCGGTGTGGCCGAAGACCGTCCCACAGGCGGTCCGGTAGCGGAACAGCGAGAGCCCGCTGGCGTTGGGGCCCGGCCCGGGCGGCGAGGAGGAGCCGGGCCAGAAGCTGAACTGGGCGCGGCGCGCGGCGCCGCCGAAGAGGCGCCCGCCGACGTAGGCGCGGATGAAGCGCCCGAGGTCGGCCGGGGTCGAGACGATGCCGCCTGAGGCCCAGGCGCCAGCGGGGTTGATCAGTTCGCTGACGTCCTCCGGCGGCTTGCCCGGCACGACGTCGTAGCCGTGCACGAACGGCCGCGGCATCGCCACGGTCCGGGGCAGGCTCGTCCCCCGCAGACCGAGCGGCTCGTAGACCAGTTCGGCGAGGAGCTGGTTGTAGGAGAGGCCGCTGGCGCGCTCGGCCATCAGGGCGGCGGCGATGTTGTCGGTGTCCGAGTAGCGGTAGCGCGAGCCGGGGGTGAAATCGAGGGGCTCGCCGCGGACGAACCCGAGCAGTTCGGGCGGCGAGCGGTAAGCGCCCGGGTCTTTGTTGAGCTCTTCGCCGAACGCTTTGGTGCGGATGTACTCGGGCACGCCGCCCGTGTGCTGGAGCAGCTCGCTCAGCTTGACCGAGTCGGCCAGCGGCAGCAGGCCGGGGATTCCCTGGCCGACCGTCCCGTCGAGGGCAAGCGTGCCACGCTCGACCAGGGACAGCGCCACCGCTCCGTTGAAGGTCTTGGCGACGCTGGCGATGCGGATGTGGTCGCTGCGCCGCAGGGGCGCCTCGGTGCGCACGTCGGCGACGCCGGCGCGGTAGAGCTCGTCGCCACCGGGGCGGTGGACCAGCATCAGCACGCCGGGCGGACCCTGCCGGTCCTCGACGATCTTCGCGAGCGCCCGGTGGAGCGAGCTCGGCGTCGGTGACGAAGCGGCGGCACCCTCGACGGCAATGCCGAAGAGCAACAGCGCCGTGGCCACCACGGCCGCCACTCGGCTTGCCACGTTCAGCGCCCTCGGATGCACCGACTCCACTCGGGCAACCCTAGTGACTGCGAGGCGTCATCAACGCGACCGGCAGCGCCAGACCGGCAGAGCGGCGCAGGGTGGCGATGCGGCGACCGGGCTGGACGGCGGGACGGACCTCGGTGACCCGATCCCCCAGGCCGGCGACGGTCGCGTCGATGTCTGGAGCGACGAATGCGAGGCCCCAGAAGAAGGCGGGCCGGTCCTCTCCTCCCCCGCGCTCGATCGCCTCGGGCGGCTCCTGGACGACCTCGAGGATGGTCGGGCCGAGGTGGAAGAACGCTTGCCGCGGGGCCCCGGCCGGCGTCGGCTCCTCGCGGAGGCGGCGCAGGTCGAGACCGGCCCCCTCCAGCACCGCAACCGTCCGGTCGAGCGCGGGCGTGATCGCGACGACGTGGTCGAGCGCGGTTATTCCGTTGGGATGCGCCGTCTGCCCGCTCGGCAGCTCGCGATCCGACCGCGTCGTCGCCAGCCCGTCCAGCTCGGTCGCCTCGACGTCGCGCAACGACCAGCCGGTGAGACCCTTGCCGGCATCCGAGCCGGCCAACCGGATCCGCACCTCGCCCACCACGCAGGTGTCGCCGTCGACCTCGAAGCCGAGCACCGACCACGCCTCCGACGAGTCCGCAACCGTCAGCTCATCGAGAGTTGGAGCCACGCGTCCATTCTCTCGAGATCGAGGAGCGCCTGCTTTCGTTGCAGGCCGCCGCCGTATCCGGTCAGGGAACCATCGGCCCCGATGACCCTGTGGCAGGGCACCAGGATCGGAGTCGGGGTTCGGCCGATCGCCGTGCCGACAAGTCGCACACGCTCGTAGGGCTCGAGACCGTCCGGATAGAGGGACTCGTCGATACGACCGGCCAGGTCGCCATAGGTGGTCGTGGCGCCGTACGGGATCTCCAGCAACCGCTCCCAAACCAGCTTCTGCAGGGGGGTGCCGCGCAGATCGAGGTCGACCTCGAAGACCTTGCGCTCGCCGGCGAAGTAGGCGTCGAGCTGGCCGACGACCTCCGGCATCGGGCGACGCGCACTCTCCTTCAACTGCGCCGAGCGGCCTGGAAAGTTGAGGTACCTCACCCCGGTCGAGCCGGCGATCACGGTCAGTGGCCCCAGGGGGCTCTCGTAGATCGTCCATGCGAGCTGGTAGCTGCGCATCGCCAATGAGATAAAAGCTATAGCCATGAAGATCGAGATGCTGAACGTCGGCTGGTTCACCACGGTCGCCGGTCTCTGGCGCCAGGACGAGGAGGAGCCGGAGCGGCGGATCCGCTTTCCCGTGCCGGCCTACCTGGTCGAGACCGACACGGAGCGCATCTTGATCGACACCGGGCTGCACCCCGGCGCCGTCGCCGACGCGGACGCTCACTACGGGTCCGGCTCCCTGGGCTTCTTCGAGCTGGAGCAGGAGGAGTCGATTGCCGACCAGGTCGACCTCTCCACCGTGACCATGGTGGTGCTCACCCACCTGCATTTCGACCACGCCGGCGGCCTCTCGCTGCTCCCGGCGATGGTGCCGGTCGTGGTCCAGCGCGCCGAATGGGAGGCCGGTCACGATCGCGCCGCGATCGAGCGCAACTTCCTCCAGCCCCGCGATTACGCCGATGTCTCGACCGACCTCCTCACCCTCGTCGACGGCGACCACGACCTGCTCGGCGACGGCTCGATCGAACTCCTCAGCACTCCCGGGCACACGCCCGGCCATCAGTCGGTCAGGGTCGGCGACGATGTCGTCGGCGGCGACGTCGCCCACTACGCCAGCGTTCTCGACGACCTCCGGCTCCCAGCCTTCGGCGACGACCTTCGAGAGCAGGGCCGGTCCGTCGAGCGGCTCCGCACGCTGCGCGACGCCGGCCTCACGGTGCAGCCAGGGCACGACCCAGACGCGCTCAAGCCAGGCCCCCTAGTCGCGTAACTCGTCGAGCGTCTTGCCGCTGAGGACCGAGTGCGGCTGTTCGGCGACCGCGTCCGAGCCCGGCTGCGCCTCCTCGTCGCGGCGCTTGATCAGCAGCCACTGGGGCTTCTCGCCGGGGCGGGTCCGCTGCAGGGCGAAGCCACCGCTCAGCTTCTCGCCGTGGAGGACGAAGACGGCGTGGCCGCGCTCGAGCGCCTCCGGCCAGGGAACCCGGCCGCCCTGCTCGTAGGTCCCGCGATCCCAGACGATCACGCGACTGCCGTCGATCTCGCCCTCGAAATCGTTGTGTGAGAGCGAGTGATCCGGCACCTGCACCGCGAGGCGCTTGACGGCGGGGTCCAGCGAGGGGCCCTTCGGGACCGCCCACGAGCGCATCGCTCCGTCGACCTCCAGGCGGAGGTCGAAGTGGTGGGCCGTGGCGGCGTGCTCCTGGACGACGAAGGCACCGGCGCTGACGCCGCGGATCGCGAACTGCTCGTGGCCTTCGACCTTGACCGGTTCGACCTCCACCTCGGCGACCCGCGCCGCCCGCGGCCCCTCTTTCAGGAACGCCACGAACTCCCCGACCGCCGCCTCCGGTCCCTCAATGTGGACCTGCACCGTGCCGTCGTCCCCGTTCCTCACCCAGCCCATCGCCCCGAGCCGGTGCGCCCGCCCCACGACGGCGTCGCGATACCCGACGCCCTGGACCTGCCCGCGCACCGCCGCGCGCACCGCCGTCGCATCGGTGTCAGCTCGCTCAGCCACGTCTCAACTATGCCGTTATGCGGTGCGGCCTAGCTTCCGAGGCTCAACTTCATGAGGCGCGGGCTGGTTTCCGCGCACGGGCTTTGCGCTGTGCGCTTGGCACCTCCTCGGTGACGACGGCCCCCGCCAGAGACTTGATCTGCCCCTCGAGGAATTTCGCCATCCGTTCCTCCTCGCGCCGGATCCCCTTGGCCAGTTTCGCCGTCTCGCGATCCCCCACTTTTTCCGCAAGCGTCTCGATCGCCAGGTAGGTGGCGATCTCCTCGTGCTCGTTGAAGTACTCGGTCTTGGCGTTCTTCAGCATCTTCTCCTGCTCGCCGCTGCCGCGGATCATGTGCAGCGGCCCCTTCGCCGCCGCCATCGCCTTTCCCACCGCAGTCTGCGTCGTCTGCCCTCCACCGCCCAGTTTCTTGAGCCGGCGCTCGAGCCCCTTGGCATGCGCTTTGGTCTCGCGTAGATGCTGTTTGAGCCGTTTCAAGTACGGCGCCCTGGTCGTCATCGCGATGTGGGCCTCCAGGGTGGTCTCCAGTTCCCGCTCCTTGCCATAGGCCTCGCTCAGGTACTGGACCAGCTTCGTGTCCCGCTCATTCAGATCCGCCATTGCACTCCTCTAAGTCGTTCTTTCCGTTCCTAGGAACCACGGATCGCCTTCCCGGCGATGTTCTTCAGCCGCATTCGGTCTCGCTGCGGCAATGAGCTCGGGCGCCCTTTCGACTTCTTGACCAGCCGCCAGAACTCGTGCTGCTCTTTCTGGGTCAGGTTGCTCTCGATCCGGTCGCGACCCTTCGCGCCGAGCCACAACGCGACGGCCCAAACCATCTTCCATGGGATCCGCCTCCAGGCGGCGGGCACCGCGTGTCGAGCGATCCAGGCCGGCATCTGACCCTCCCCGCTAGTTGCGCCTCAGCGTCTCCTTGACCTTGTCGGCCAGTTTCTCGACGCCGTCCTTGGCCCTGCCGGTCGCCTTGTCGACCTTGCCCTCGCGCTTGAGATCGTCGTCGCCGGTCACGCTGCCGGCGGCCTCCTTGAGACGCCCCTTGGCATCGTCCTTGTTGCGAACGTCATCCGTCATGTGGTCCTTTCCTGATTTTGATTGCCAAGGCCTCCTACCCGCGATCGCAGCGGCTTACGCGGGCATCGCGCCGGGTAGGGTGATCTTCATGACCGGAAGGGCGGATTTCACCGAGCAGGAATGGGAGACGGTGCTCGAGGGACCGGCCAGCGCCGGTTTGATCGTCTCTACGGCGCAACGGGGTGGCTCGTTTCGCGAGTCCTTTTCGCTGGCGAAGGCCTACACCGAGGCGCGAACCGCCCCCGGGGCCTCCGGTCTGATCGACGAGATCGCCCAATCCAAGCCGAAGGTCGACCGGGCCCGCCACAGCTCAGCCGAGGAGCTGAAAGAGCACCATCTGGGCATCGTCCGGGAGGCGGTCTCGCTGCTCGAGGCAAAAGCGTCCCCCGAGGAGCTGGAGGACTACAGGCGCTTCACCCTCGGTCTCGCCGAGCGGGTCGCGAACGCCAAGAAGGAGCAGGACGACCAGCCGGTCAGCGACGCGGAGCGGACGGCAATCGACGAGATCTCCACGGCGCTCGGCGAAAACTCCGGCTAGACAGCTGAGCGTGCGCGGGCGGCGCGGACCGCGGCTGAGAGCGTGTATATGTCGTAGGCGCCTTCGTGCCGGCGCTCGTTGACGAAAAAGGTCGGCGTGCCGGTGACTCCGCTGACGTCCGCCGAGTCGACGTCTTCCTCGATCCGCGATGCGTGGGCTTGCCGCTGCAGATCGTCGCGGAAGCGGTCCAGATCTAGTCCGAGCCGCTCGGCGTAGCCCAGCAGGTCGCGGGGCTTCAGATCGCCCTGGTGGTCGAGCAGCAGGTCGTGCATCTCCCAGAACGCACCCTGGGCGGCCGCCGCCTCGGCGGCCTCGGCGGCGAGCTCGGCCCGTGGGTGGACGTCGGAAAGCGGCAGGTGGCGCCAGACGTAGCGGACGTCGCCGAAGTCGGCGAGCAGCTCGCGCATAACCGACTCGGCCTTGCCGCAGTAGGGGCACTCGAAGTCGCCGTACTCGACCACGGTCACCGGCGCCTCGGCCGGCCCGCGCACGTGATCGCGCTCGGGGTCCACCGGCACGGCCAGGTCGGCGAGCGTCTCCGAGCTGCCCAGTAGGGCACGTATGCGCGCTCGCTTGGGCAGCAGGGAAGTGGCCCGGAAAACCAGCCAGGCCAGAATGGAAGCGCAGATCGCGGCGTTCAGCACCCCGAGCTTCGCCTCTCGCAGCTCGGCTCCGTCGAAGGCCAGCGCCGCGATCAGCAGCGAGACCGTGAAGCCGATCCCGGCGATTGCGCCACCGCCGATGGTGGCGGCCCAGCCAACCGGCGGGCGGAGCCGTCCCCCGCTCAACTTGGTCACCAACAATGAGGCTCCGATCACCCCGACCGGCTTGCCGAGCACGAAGCCGAAGAGGATCCCGAGCACGATCGGCGACGAGTAGGCCTGCGCGAGGAAGTCGCCGTCGATCGCGATGCCGACGTTGGCCAGGGCGAAGAGCGGCACGACGACGTAGCTGGTCCACGGGTGGTAGAGCTGCAGCATGCGGGCGTTCGGCGAAACCGCCCCCCGCAGCCCGGCGCGGGCCGAACGGGCCAGCTCTGGCGTCGGTTGCTCGCGGAAGCGGCGAAACAGGTCCGTCGCCCGCTCCAGCTCGCCGCGGCCCGCCGGGTAGGCCCAGGCGATCAGGCCGACCGCCAGGCCCAGCACGACCGGATCGACCCCCGACTCGAACAGCGCCACCCAGGCGGTCGCGGCGAGGATGAAGTAGACGAGGCCCTGGCGGATCCGGACGGCGCGGGCAAGGAGGATCAGGCCGAGGACACCGGCGGCGATCAGCAGCGACCCGAGGGCGACGTCGCCGCTGTAGACGAAGGCGATCACCAGCAGCGCGATCACGTCGTCGACGACGATGATCGTCAGCAGGAAGCCGCGCAGGCGATCGGGGAACCGCGGCCCGACCAGGGCCAGCATCCCCAGGGCGAACGCCGTGTCGGTCGACATCGCCACACCCCATCCGGACGCCGAGTCCTCTCCTGCGTTGAAGGCCAGGTAGATGGCGACCGGCACGGCCATCCCACCGATGGCGGCAAGCACCGGCAGGGTCAGGCGGCGGCGCTCGCGCAGCTCACCAAGGTCGAACTCGCGGCGGACCTCGAGCCCGACCACAAAGAAGAAGAACGTCATCAACCCGCTGTTGACCCACTCCCGCAGGTCCTGGGAGATTCCGGCGTCGCCGACCTGGATCGAGAGATGCGTCTGCCAGACGCTCTCGTAGGAGGAGAGGTCGATGTTGGCCCAGGCCATTGCCGCGACTGCCGCGACCAGGAGCACGCTGGCACTGCCGGTCTCGGTGGCGAGGAAGTCGCGCAGCGGCGCCTGCAGGCTGCGCGCCCAGGCGGTTCGCCCGTCGAGAGCCGATCGCACCGGGGAGTCGCCCATCGGCGACTAGCTTTTCACGCGCGTCTGCCCCCCTTTGGCCCGACGGTAGCCTTGAGCGAGTGACCAGCCCGGTCAGTCGAGTGCTCTCCAGCACCCAGCTCGCGACGCTTGCCGAGCACGGCGAGGAGCGGACCGCCGAGGCCGGCGAGACGTTGTTCGAGATCGGCGACGAGAGCTACCCCTTCATCGCGATCGTCGAGGGCGAGGCCGTGATCCTCGACGCGGTGGGAAGCGAGATCGTCCGCCACGGCGCCTCCGGCTTCCTCGGGGAGATCAACCTCCTCTCCGGCCAGACCGTCTTCCTCACCGCCGTCGCCACCGAGCCGATGCGCTACATCGCGGTCGATCGCGACGTGCTGAGGCGGTTGCTCTTCGAGGACGGCGCACTCTCCGATCTGCTCCTGTCCGCCTTCGTCCAGCGCCGCGAGCTGCTCCAGCAGCGGGGCGGGATCGGCATCGAGATCGTCGGCCCGCGCGAGTCGAGCGAGACGCGGAGCCTGCTCGACTTCGCCAGGAGCCTGCGCCTCCCCCACTCCTGGCTCGACCCCGAGGCAAACGAGAGCGCGGCGGCCCTGGTCGAGGAGCTCGATCCCGCCGAGATCCCGCTCGTACGACTCCCCGGCGGGCTCGAGCTGCGCCGGCCGAGCAACGGCGAGCTCTCACGAGCGCTGGGAATCGGACTCGAGCTCGCCGACCGCGAGCAGGTCGACCTGCTCGTCCTCGGCGGCGGTCCGGCCGGCCTCGGCGCGGCTGTCTACGGAGCCTCGGAGGGACTCGACACGCTGGTCATCGAGGGCACCGTCCTCGGCGGCCAGGCCGGATCCTCGCGGCGGATCGAGAACTACCTCGGCTTCCCCGCGGGCATCAGCGGCACCGAGCTGACCAGCCGCGCCGTCACCCAGGCACGGAAGTTCGGTGCCCGCACGGCGTCCCCCTACCGTGCCCGCGCGCTCGAGCCTGGTGCCGACCGCCACGTCGTCAAGCTCGAGGAGGGCAACGAGATCGAGGCGCGGGCTGTGTTGCTCTCCACCGGCGCCGAATACCGGCGCCTGCCCGTGGCAGACCTCGACCGCTACGAGGGGATCAGCGTCTTCTACGCCGCCGGCCCGCCCGAGGCCCAGCTCTGCGGCGGGCAGCGGGCCGGGGTGATCGGCGGCGGTAACTCGGCGGCCCAGGCCGCAGTCTGGCTGGCACGGGGCGGTGCCCTCGTCACCCTCCTGCACCGCCGCGCGGACCTCGGCGAGACGATGTCCCACTACCTGATCGAGGAGCTCGAGCGCTACGGGGTTGCGGTTCGCGACCGCAGCGAAGTGAGCGAGCTGCACGGCGAGGAGGAACGGCTCGAAGCCGTCACCCTCACCGACGGCACGAGGCTTCCGCTCTCCTTCCTCTTCCTCTTCCTGGGCGCCTCGCCGTGCACCGATTGGCTCGGCGACGTGGTCGCCCGCGATTCCAACGGGTTCGTCCTCACCGGGCCAGACGCCAGCGCGGACGGCCTGCTCGAAACCAGCGTCCCGGGCGTCTACGCGGCCGGCGACGTGCGCGCCGGGTCGATCAAGCGCTGCGCGACCGCGGTCGGCGAGGGCGCGACCGTCGTGCGCTTCGTCCACGAGCGCCTGGCCGCCGGCGCATCCGTCGGCTAGGCCGACGTCACTGCTCGTAGTTCTCGACGACGTCGGCCCCGCGCGCCGAGGCCTCGTCCGGGTCGAGGCCGAACTCCTCGTGCGCCTTTCGTTGGCGCAACAAGTCCCAGCAGGTATCCAGTTCCGCTTGTAGCTCTTGCAGGCGGGCATGGCGCTCCGGATCAGGACCCTTGTCAGCGGCGGCACCAGCCAGATGACGCTCCTCGTCGACGAGCTCCTGGATCCGGTCCTGCACGGTGCGGTCGTTCATAACGGCTCCTTCTCGTTGTTCCAACACTCCTGCAACCTGAGAACGATGGTACGCACGCAATTCGCAGCTTGGCAAATTGGCATAAACTAGCTATTTACAAGTCCTTTTAGCTCGTTTCTGCCATTATTAGCCCAATGCAGAGCTTCATCGAAGTTGACAAAACTTTCGCGGGCCAGCCCCGTGAGCTGGGGCCGTTGTTGGCACGGATCGATACGGGCAAGGGGCGAGAGGGCCTTTTCGAAGATCAGATGCCCGCACTCCTCAACCGGCTGGCAGGAGACGCGCGAATCGCATCGATCACGGCCTCGAACGCAATCGAGGGGGTAATCGTCGAGGGCGATCGGGCTGAGCAGCTCGCCGACGGCTCCCGCCGCTATCGCAACCGCAACGAGCGCGAGTTCGCTGGCTACCGCGATGCTGCCGACGAGCTGATGCGGCTCGAGACCTATGAGCCGCTCACCGTGCCCTTCGTCCTTCACCTGCATCGGCTTCTCTTCGCACACTCTGGCGGGCGCGGCGGCCACCTGAAGTCGGACCAGAACCTGATCGTCTCCTACGAGGACGGCAAACGGCAGGTTGTCTTCGAGCCGACCGCCCCAGAGCAAACCGAGTTCCAACTCAGCGAGCTGCTGGTCCACTACGAAGCGAACAAGCACGCTCGGGGCGCCCACCCCCTGGTGCTGATCGGCGGGCTCATCATCGACTTCCTCGCGATCCACCCCTTCGCCGATGGCAACGGCCGCTTGGCGAGACTGCTCACCGCCCACGAGCTGCTCGCCCAGGGCTACAGAGTGGCGCGCTACATCAGCATCGAGCAGCACATCTACGAATCGAAACACGCCTACTACGCAGCCCTATATGAGTCCCAGCGAGACTGGCACAAGGGCGAACACGATGTGTGGCCCTGGATCACCTATCTGGCCGAGATCCTCGCCTCCGCATATGACGATTTCGAACAACGGGCCGCGGCGGCGAACTCACAGACTGGAAGCAAGCAGGAGCAGGTCCGAAGTCACATCCTGAGTAACGCCCCCGAGACGTTCCGGCGCCGCGATATCGAGCGGGCCCTGCCGGGCATCAGCGATGCGACGGTCCGACTTGTCCTGGCCAAACTGCGAGACGAGGGCAGGGTTGCCCCCGAAGGCACGGGTCGCGGAGCCCGGTGGCGGCGAGTCGAGAGCAACTGAGTACGCTGGCCCTCGCATGGCGGATGGGAATCGTCTGAGATGGTGAGCGCCGAGGAAATCGGCGAGGTCGCCGTCTTCTCAGCCCTCGCCGACGACGAGCGCGAGCGGCTTTCCCGCGCGGCGGCGGACATCGCCCTCGTGCCGGGCGAGTACGCGGCGCACGAGGGCGACGAGCGCGCGATCTTCGCCGTGCTCGGGGGTCGCATCGAGGCGGTCAAGACCGTCGACGGCGTCGAGCGCGTCATCGGCGAGCGCCTGCCCGGTGACGTCTTCGGCGAGGTGCCGATCGTGCTCGGGACGGTGTTCCCGGTCGGCTTTCGCGCAGCTGAGAAATCGCGCGTCATGCGCATCGAGCCTCACGACTACCACTCCATCGCCGCAGTGGTGCCGGACGTCGGCAAGGAGATCGGCAAGCTCGCGGGTCACAGGATCAGCGGCTCGCACGGCTTGGAGGCCCTCGCGGCCGACCCGCCGCCGCCGCGCGCGATCGTGGTCGGACGATCGACGTCCGCAGCTCCGCGACGGGCGAGACGGCTCAGCTCGAGTCGGGCGGCCTCTTCATCTTCATCGGGGCGGATGCCGAGACGTCCTGACTTCCGCCCGAGCCCTCGACCGCCGCGGCTACGTGCTCACCGGCCCCGAGATGCGCTCGGCGGAACGCTGGACCCATGACCGTGACCCCTACCTCCTGGAGACGAGCGTCCCCGGCATCTTCGCCTGCGGCGACGTCCGCTTCGGCCCGGTCAAGCGCGTCGCCGCGGCAGTCGGCGAGGGCAGCATGGCGATCGCCTTCGTGCCAGCACCTCAGAGAGTCGGACCCACTCGACAGCGCACGTCACGCTGCCGAGCCCTCGGCATCGCCCAAGTAACAGCGGACCGCGTGACACGCGTAGACCGTTCTCTTGCGCACCCTATTACTCGGAACGGCTTTCGCCGCTCCAGATGAAAGGATTGCCGCCGTGCAGAGCGGCTCGGAACAGCCCGATGGAGGAGACCTGCTCAGGGAGCTGCAGGCCTCCCGCCAGGATCCCGCCCGGGTTATCGCCGTGCTCTGGACCTGGCTCGAAGGCCGCATGGGCGAACTGACGGCGCGCCGCGAGAAGCCACACGCGATCTACGAAGCTGCACTCAAAGGGAGCTACGAGGGGATCACCGATCATGTGCTGGCATGGCTGGTCGACGACCCGCTGCGCAACGCCGCAGAGCTGTTGGCGCGCATTGCCAACACGATTGGCGATGCGACCGCACCGCTGATCCAGCTCACGCGCGGCATCAACGGCGAAGAGGTGCTGGTTGCCTGGCGGGTATCCGAATTGACGCGGCGGATGGGTGGGGACGACTTTCCACCGTCGGTTGACGAGCACCCCTCGCTGACCACCCTCGCTCGCTCGTTGATCGTCTGTCCGCGCTTCGTGAACTGGGTCGAGCTGATCCACAGGCAGCCACGCGGTCGGGGCTGGACCGCCGCGCAGCTGGCCCTCGACGATGCACTCAACGACAAGGTGGAGTCCTCGCTCGCCATACACCTCGACACCCTCGGCGTGCATGGGATGACCGGGTGGCACGGGAGCGATGAATTTCCCGATGGCTTCTTCGACCCCGACCGGATCGAGGAGGATGATCAGAAGAACTGTATTGGCGCAGTGCAAGCGGCCGTCAAAAAAGCCGCCGGGCCCTCCTCGGTGTTGATATTGCCGGAGCTGGCTGCCACGCCGGATGTCCTGGAGGCGCTACGGGAAGCGCTGCGGGACGAGCCGCAGGCACCGGCCCTAACCGTGGTTGGGCTCTACCACCTACCCGCCGACAGCGACACCGAGACCTACGACCTGGTCGCCGAGGAGGACCTGGGGAACTACCTCAACGAAGCGGTGGTGCTTGGACCAGACGGCTCAGAGCTCTGGCGCCACCGCAAGCTGTCCTGCGCGGAAGGAAAGGTGGTCGAGGATGAGCCCAAAGTGGCTGAGAACATCCGTCCGGGCAGGAAGCTCGACTTCGTGCCCACGCCGCTTGGCAACGTGGCTGTGGCGATCTGCCTCGATACGATTGCCAAACCGGGCCGCGACCGCCTCGTCGAAAGTCCGGCCAATGTGCTCTTCGTGCCCTCACTGAGCCCCTCGGTACGGCGTCACCGGGACTCGGTTCGCCATCTGGTCGAGGTGATCTGGGGGGTTGCATTCGTTTGCAACCGCTCTCCGAAGCCAGAGGCGGGAGACGCTGCCTGGAACGAGTTCAAGACCAGGTCGTTCTGGGCAGGCCAGCGAATCGCGATCCAGATCCCGGATTCCCATAAGGACTCGGCCCACCCCTCGTTCGTGTTCCGGCTCGAAAAAAAGAGATCCAAGGCCACGCTCGACGGGTATGAGGAGCCCGAGGAGAGATGAAAACGCGCGTACGCCCAAGAAATGCTGCAGACCCCAGCTACAGAGCCATTCAAGCATCAGTCAAGTATGCTCGGCAAGCGATGAGAAGGAGGCCCCCACAATGACCCCTGCCCAGCAGGAGCATCATGCAGACGTAGATCTCTTCTCCCTGATTAACGCCTCCATGTGCGAGCTGGTCGACGCGCTCGAAGCGGAGTCGACGATCGCCGGCGATGAGTCGGAAGCCGCCTCGCAGGCAGACCAAATAGCCAGCCTCGTCCTGGCCGAGGCGGTGAGGTTGATTCGCCTTGGGACCAGAAGCGAGACCACCGGTGCCGGGGCTGAACTTGCCAACGCACTGATCGGACCGCGAGTGCCAGAGCTCGAGGACAGACACGCCGACGCGTTCCTCAGCCTGGTCGGCGCCTCCCGGGTACTGCGAGCGGCAAGCGCGCCCTCCTCCCCTGGTGCCGACCTGACCGTACTGCGATCGTGGAATGGCAAGGCCCTTGAAGTCGTCGAAGCCCTGATCGAGGCACCCGATGAGGCGCTTCCGCGGGCTGAGATTCGGGCGTTACTCGGCGAAGTCGACGAGTCCTACCTCTCCCATCTCCTTGCAGACCTGGAAGCGGCACGACTGATCGTCCGCATCCGCGAGGGCCGAGTCGTCACCGTTCACCTCGGGATCGTCGGGCGCAGCGAGCGAGTGCGAAGGATGCTTCCCGAAGAGGTCCCGGCACCCTCGTGGTCGCACCCTCAGGGGCAGATGGTGCCTTTGCAGAGCTTCTCGATCGAAGAGGAGTTCTCTTTCACGCCGCTGCATGCGGGATTCGACCACTCGCGACAACAGGAGGCAGACCTCGGCCGCGACTGGCACGAACACGAGTTCATGTTAAAGACGCTGGATACCTTGAAACTGGCTGACAAGAAGTGGATCGGGGCATACGAGAAAGAAACCCCGACTCTCCACAAGGCCAGCCCGCATAGCTCCGGCGAGTAAGCGACCGGACAGTGAGCGAGTCCCCGCACGGCTCTCTGCAGCGGCTCGCAGAGCAGAACCCGCTAGCCGGTGAGCTGGTCGGCCTGCTGTCCGGCATGGCCTCGTTGCCGCTGAGGTTGGAGCTACTCACCGAGAACGACGCGGGCCTGCCCCCGGAGCTCGTCGAGGGTCTCGCCGACGAGACCGCGCGAGCGAAACTGGTAGGCGTGCTGGAAAAGGAGGGGCTGATCGTGACCGACGGGGATGCCCGCGCGTCGGTCCCCGAGGAAGTCGCGCAGGAGATCCGCATGGAGGCCACCGAGGGTGAGGTCGAACGGTGGATTCGCGCCGCCTTGCATTGGCTCGAGAGCGCCTTCCCCCAAGACCCTGGCGATGTGCGCGACTGGGGCCTCTGCAGTGAGTTGTTTCCCCACGCTGTCGCAAGCGTCGATCACGCGTTGGATTTCGGCTTGAGGGAGCGGTCGGCCCTCGCACTACTCAACCGGGCTGCCGCCTACAGAGCAGAGCGGTGCGACTACCCGCTCGCACGTGAGCTGATGGAGCAGGCACTCGCGAGCTGCAAGCGGCTCGAGAACGGAGATCCCTTGATCGGACAGGCCCACCTGGTCCGGGGGATGATCTTCGCTGACATCGGGGAGTGGGAACCGGCCCACGAAGAGCTCAAGACTGCGATCGGAGCCCTGCAAACGTCCGTGGAGACGGGTCATCCCGACCTGCGCCGCGCCCGCATCGCGCTCGCCAGCCTGATGATCGACCGCGATAACCCCGAGGAGGCCGAGGCGGAGTTGCGAAAGGCACTCGCCGAACAGGGGGACGAGCCTGACGACCGCCCTGCCGGCGCGGCGCACAAACTGCTCGGCTGGGTCCTCGCAGAGAGGGGAGACAGGGAGGCTGCGGCAGCAGAGTACGAGCGGGCGCTGGCAATGGCCGCGCAGCAGACGGGCCCCGATCACCCCGACACCGCGGGGGTGCTCTCCAGCCTCGGGGTGCTGCAGACCGAGCGCGGTGACTTGGAGGAGGCGGAGGAGGGACTGCAGCGAGCTCTCGAAATCTCAGAAGCGGCGCTCGGCCCCGAGCACCTGCAGGTGGCGGTGATTCGCAGCAACCTCTCCGATGCCCTGATCGGCCTGGGTCAACCAGCGGCGGCACAGCTGCACCTGCAGAGATCGATCTCGATAGCCGAGGCGGTTCTCCCGCCGATCCATCGCGTGCTCTGGATTCGCCATCGCAAGCTCGCCGCGGTCGCGCGGAACCTGGCGGCAACGCAGGAGGCCCTCTCTCACGCCGAGCAGGCGCTCGCCATCTGCGAAGAGCTCTACGGAACCAACGATCACAACTTTGCGCAGGATCTAGCGATGCTGGCAGCTGTCCATGCCTCGCGAGGCGAGTGGTCGGCAGCTCGCGATGGGTATGAACGCGCGATCTCGCTGATGCACGGAAGCCCAAAGGCCAGCGACCGCGAAGTAGCCCGGCACACCCAGGCGCTCGGTCGGACCTTGCGCGACCTCGGAGATCTGCCCGGTGCCCGCGACCGGATCGGGGAGGCACTGCACGAGCTTGAGACGCTGAGTGACGCGGCGGAAGATGTCGCAAGCGCACGAATCGACCTCGTCGACATTTTCGCCAGGGTCGCCGAGGAGGCCGCAGTGACCTCCGACGCCCTTGGCAGAGGGGAGGACGCGGAAGTTCTCCGTGAGAAGACTTTGGGGGTCTTCGAGGCGGTCTTGGGGGGGGTGCTGGACGAGAATCGCCTTGGTGCGGCGATCGCCGTGGCCGATACCGCCCGCGGACGTTCACCCGAGCTCGCCCTGAAAGCGCTGGGGCGGGCCGAGGATCTTCACGATGGCGGAGTACCCGGCGAGCGGCTCCGGGTCGCCTCCGCGTGGCACCGCCTCGGCCAGGAACGCGGCAATCAGAGCGATGCGGTGGCCGCACGGAGCGCCTTCGAGCGGGCCCTGGCGTTACTAGAGGGCTATGACCACTTTCGGGCGATGGTCTTCCACGAACTCGGCACCCTGTTCTATAGGGAGGGGAGCTATGCCCAGGCGGCTGAGGGCTTCAGCGAAGCGGTCGAGCTGAGAAAGACGCTGGGCGACAACAGCGATCCGCAAGGCCTGGCCAGCAGCTTTGCCCTGCTGGGAAGATCCTATGAGGAAGACAAGCAATATGAGCAGGCGACCAGCGCTTACAAAGAGCGGCTGGAGCTATTGCGCTCGCTGCCTAGACCCGATCCACAGGCAGAAGGGGTGACCCTGCATGACATGGCGGACGTGCTTTGGGCTCAAGAGCGACGCGAGGAGGCCGTGGAGCTCTATCGTCGCGCCGCCGAGTGCAAGAGGAAAGCAGGAGAGAACCCACGCGACCTGGGCATAACCCTGAGCTCTCTCGGCAACGCCCTCGAGCAATTGGAGAAATACGAGGATGCCCGCGGCGCCTACGAGGAACGGCTCGAGATTCTCAAATCGTTGCCGGAACGCGACCCGGAAGCCGAGGGCATCACGCTGCAGGACCTCGGCGACGTCCACCGGGCGATGGACCAGCTCGACGAGGCGGCCGCGCGCTACCGCCACGCCGCCGAAATCAGGCGAGAACTCGATCCAAGGGGCGCCAAGCTCGCTTACTCGCTCTTCTCCCTGGGACGCACGCTGGAGCGCCTGCATGCTCTGGAGGAAGCTCAGCAAGCCTATGAAGAGCGGCTGGAGATCCTGCCGAGCCTAGCCGAGCGCCAACCCCAGGCCGAAGGGGTGACGATGCACGACCTCGCCGATGTGTTGAGGGCGCAGTGGCAATTCGAGGAGGCGGCCGAGCTCTACCGAAAGGCCATCGAGCGAAAGCGCGAGGCAGGAGAGACCGCGCCTCCCGGGAGCATGGAGACGACGCTGCTTGCCTTGGCCAGCGCCGAGCACTCGATCGGTCGTAGCCGGAACGAGACCAGGGAGGCAGTGGCGAAGGCGCTGGGGGCACTGCGCGCCCAGGAGAGTCCAGACAGCTACCAGCTGGCCTCCGCCCTGGTCCTGGCCGGCGACGTGGCCACGGTCGACGAGGACTTCCAAGCGGCGGCGGCATCCTATGAAGAGGCGGCCAATCTGTTCACCAAGATCCCCGAGCCGAACCGGCTGGAGCTTGCCTCGCTGCAGTTCCTGGCCGGGGACGCCTATGCCTCGGCGGGCCGCGAGGACGAGGCTCAGAGCGCCCGCGAGATCGCCAAGGAAGCCTTTGTCGCCAGCCTGGAGGCCGGCCTCTCCGCCAAGCAATCGATGGCGATACCGGCCATGGCCGCGAACTGCGTCCGTGTCGGGGCCCCCGACCTGGCGCTTCGGGCGGCCGCTGAAATGCGAGCGCTACGGAAATCCCACCCCGAAGAGGAGGCTCTGGCGGAGAGTCTGGCGGAGATTCTGTTCACCGTGGGCCGAGAGCAGGAGGCCAGCGGCGACTACGACGCAGCCTCTGCCTCCTATGAGGAGCGACTGGAGACGTTGAGCTCGTTCGCCGCACCCAATGCTCGGGACGAAGGAGTCACCCTGCACGATCTCGGCGACGTTCGCCTGGGGCAGAAACGCCCGCAGGAGGCAGTCGATTACTACCGGCGTGCGATCGAACGCAAACGTAACCAGGGAGATGAGCTACCTCGGGCACAGCTGGCGGTTTCCCTGATCGCCGTCGCGAGAGCCGAGCTCGACGCCGATCCACAGGCGCGACCGGTCGAGCACGCCGAGGAGGCAATCGAGATCTACCGCGCGGAAGGCGAGGAAGCGCACGATCCGCTAGCCGCGTCGCTATGCGTTCGAGCAGAGTGCCACCTGCGGGACGACGAGCCGGCAGCGGCTCTGAGTGCCTTGGAAGAGGCCGAAGCACTCCTCGAAGACCCGACCATCGATGCGCCGATGAAACGTGCGGCGCTGAAAGAACTCGCCGGTGATGCGCTGGAGGCGCTGGGTAAACCCGCCGAGGCCAAGGAAGCCCGAACGGAAGCCCAGCAGTTCCGTGAGGCAGGCGAGAGCGGGAAGTAACTCTTCCGAGAGGCGTCAGCCCGTTGCCCCTGCAGGCCGGCTTCCCGATATCTGAGATGGTGAGTGTGCGATGAAAGGGCGCCGTTCATACGGACCGTTGCCACCGGGCCCACGGGCGCCTGCCGCGGTCAACATGGCCCGCCTCGTCCAGCGCCCGCTGGAGTCCCTGGTCGGGTGGCGTGAGCGCTACGGCGACGTCTACACGGTGCCACTGCCCGTCTTCGGCGTCGGCGTCTACGTCTCCGATCCCGACGCGATCCGCGAGATGCTGACCGGCGACCAGTCCGACCTGCGCGCCGGCGAGGCCAACGCGCCCCTCTCCCCCGTCCTCGGCGAGAAGTCGGTGCTGATCCTCGACGGGCGCGAGCACCTGCGCCAGCGCAAGCTGCTGCTGCCGCCCTTCCAGGGCTCGGCCGTGCAGAGCTTCCGCGAGACGATTCGCGAGGTCGCCGCGGCCGAGGTGGACAGCTGGCGAGAGGGTGAGCGCCTCGTCATGCGCGAGCGGATGCGGGCGCTGACCTTCGAGGTGATCGTCCGCGCCGTCTTCGGCGTCACCGAGCGCGAGCGGATCGAGCGGCTGCGCGGCGC
>Ga0190265_10000590_pt1 | contig 25229 bp, 23 predicted proteins | sample Popmic124T_FD_133135 | JGI IMG/M metagenome (GOLD analysis project Ga0190265, IMG submission 133135) | Populus adjacent soil microbial communities from riparian zone of Indian Creek, Utah, USA - 124 T | ecosystem: Environmental > Terrestrial > Soil > Riparian zone | place: USA: Utah | collected...
CCAGACGGCACCCGACACTTCCACGGCACGACAGTCAATCGCAGCGGCCGCGATGGGCCGTCACGGACTGTCGAGCGCGGCAACCATGTAGCGACGGCGCGGGCGACCGGTCCGCCATGAGCGTGATCCGAGCAGCTGTCCTGCCGACGCGTACGTCAACAGGACGTCAGTCGTCGCCGAAGCTGACGCCGAGGTCGCGGCCGGAGATGATCGTGTCGCAGTCGAGCGGGACCGAGTGCATCTTGGCCACGGCCGACACCAGTGGGACGAAGTGCACGCTCGGCGGCACGAGGGCGACCATCACGCCGCGGTGACCCTCCTCGAGGCCGCGCACGGCGGCGGCACCGAAGCGCAGGCCGAGCAGGCGGTCGAGCGCGGTCGGCGTCCCACCGCGCAGCAGGTGGCCGAGCACCATCGTGCGGGCCTCCTTGCCGGTGAGTCGCTCGAGCTCGGCGGCGACGACGGCACCGATCCCGCCGAGGCGTTCGGCCTGACCCACCGACTGGCCGATCACGGAACGCACGCCGTCGCGCGGTCGTGCACCTTCGGCCACGACGACAATCGCGAATCGAGCGCCGCGTTCTTCGCGGCGGGCGATCATCGCCGCGACCGGCTCGAGCGTGAATGGGATCTCGGGGATCAAGATCGCGTGGGCGCCGGCCGCCATCCCCGAGTTGAGCGCGATCCAACCGGCGTAGCGGCCCATCACCTCGACGACGAAGACACGGCTGTGCGACGTGGCGGTCGTGAACAGCCGGCCGATGCTCTCGGTCGCAACCTCGACCGCGGTGTCGAACCCGAACGTCGTGTCGGTCATCGCCAGGTCGTTGTCGATCGACTTGGGCACACCGATGACCCGCAGTCCCGCATCGGAGAGGCGCCGGGCGATCGTGAGCGAGCCATCGCCTCCGATCGTGATCAAGGCGTCGATACCGGCATCACGGAACATCCCGACCAGCTCGTCGGTGCGGTCGACACTCGTCCACGTACCGTCTTCTTGCTGGACCGGGAACTCACACGGGTTCCCCCGGTTGGTGCTCCCGAGCACGGTGCCGCCGAGATGAGCGATTCCACGGACGTATTCGCGGGTGAGCTCCATCAGGCCGCCACCGTTCGGATACATCTCTGGGAACATCAGGCCGTTGAACCCGTCCCGGATGCCGACCACCTCCCAGCCACGCCGCGCCGCCGACAGGGTGGCGGCGCGGATGACGGAGTTCAACCCGGGTGCGTCGCCGCCTCCGGTCGAGATGGCGATCCTCACACGACCTATTTAGCAGTTCCCGTCACTCGCTCGCGACAGCCCGCAGGATGTCGAGGCGAGCGGCGCGGCGGGCCGGGCCGAGGGCAGCGACGACGCCGGCGACGATCGCGCAGCCGACGATCACGGCGATCCGTGTTCCGGGAACCACCACCTGGGTGATGCCCTCGTCGGCGAGCGCCTGGACGATCGCCCACGCTCCGGCCAGGGCCAGCACGAGTCCGAGCCCGGTGCCGAGCACGGCGATCATCACCGACTCCCAGCGCACGAGCGTGCGAACCTGTCGGCGGGTCATGCCGACCGCCCGCAGGAGCCCCAGCTCCCGGGTGCGCTCGTGCACCGACAGGGCGAGCGTGTTGGCGATGCCGATGAGGGCGATGATCACGGCCAGCGCCAGCAGGCCGTAGATCAGGTTGAGCAGGCTGTTGATCTCCGATGTGATCGTCTCTTTGAACTCGGCCTGGTCCTGCAGCTCACCGTTGGGCCACGCGGTCAACACCTCGTCGATGGCGGCGCGTGACATGGCCGCGTCGACGCCGTCGACGGCCATCACGAACACCTGGCGGTCGTACTGGTCGGTGACGTTGGCCTCGTAGGTGGCGAGATCGGTGATCCACGACGTGCCACCGGGTCCCGGCACGACCTCATCGAAGATCGCGGCGACGGTGAGGTCGACGGTGCCGGTACGGGCGAACGTGACGCCGACGGTGTCACCGAGCGAGAGGTGCTTGTCGGTCGCGGTGCCCGACGACACGGCGACGTTGCCGGCTGTGACCGCGGCGAGGCTGCCGCTCGTCACCTCGAGGTCGTACAGGCCATCGAACACCGACGTGTCGACGCCGGCGAGCTGCGTGGTCGACTCGCCGACCGCGACCGGTGAGACCCGGATCGGTGAGACCAGATCGACTTCCGGCAGGGCGGCCAGGTCGTCGGCCAGCTCAGGGCTGAAGCCACCCTCCGCCCACTGACCGGAGTCGACGACGTAATCGGCGCGGAACGACTTGTCGACCTGGTCGACGACGGCCTTCGTCGTCGACGAGGCGAGGATCGTGATGAATCCCACGAGGGCGACGCCGATCATGAGCGCGGCCGCGGTGGCCGAAGTGCGCTTGGGATTGCGTCGGGCGTTCTCCTGGGCGAGGTGCCCGGCCGTGCCGGACACCGCCCGGGCGGGCATGCCGAGCACCCGCAGCACGGGGCGGGCGAGGACCGGACCGAGCACGAACACGCCGAGCACGGTCGTGACGGCGCCGAGGGCGAGCATCTGGAGCGCTCCTTCGCCGTCACCGGCGATCCCCGCGGCCGTGGCGACGACGCCTCCGGCGGTGACCGTGAGACCGGCGACGACCCGCTTGATCGAGAGATGCGACCGGTCGATGGCCACGTCGCGCAGGGCGGCGATCGGAGCGACCCGGCTGGCCCGCAGCGCCGGGGCGATGGCCGAGGCGACGGTGACGACGACGCCGACGACGACCGACGTGATGATCGTGGCGGCTGTGATCACGGTCGGGCCCGACGGGATGTCGAGGCCGACCTTGGCGAGCAACTCGCGGAGACCGAACGACATCCCGATGCCAAGGCCGAGCCCGGCGGCGCACGCCACGAGCCCGACGGCGATTGCTTCGAGCAGGACCGAACGCAGGACCTGCCGGCGCCCGGCACCGATGGCCCGCAGCATGGCGAGGTCGCGGGTGCGCTGGGCGATCACGATCGAGAACGTGTTGTAGATGATGAACATCCCGACGAACAACGAGATATAGGCGAAGGCGAGGAGGAAGGTGTTGAAGAACTTCAGGTCCTCGCGCAGCTCCGCCTGCTTGTCGGCGGTGTCGGCCTCGCCGGTGATGACCTCGATCTGGTCGTCGGCGAGCGCCGACTGGAGGCGCACCGCGAGCTCGCTGGCGGTGACATCAGTCGACTTGGCGACCACGATGCCGTCGAACGCGCCCGGTTCACCGAACAGCTCCTGAGCCGTGTCGATGTCGGTGGCGATCATCGTCGAGCCGGGGATCCCGTCGATCTCGCCGAACGTCGCCGCGCCGACGAGCGTGAGCTCGACGGGACCGGTCTTGGCCAGCACGGTGAACGTGTCGCCGATCACCCAACCTTCGTCGGTGACAGTGGCGCGGTCGACGACGGCCTCGTTGGCCGCTTCCGGAGCGCGTCCGTCGGCGAGCTGGAAGGGGTTGAGCCGCGGGTCGTCGATCCACCCGGTTCCGATCGTGGCGCCGAGCTCGTTGGTGGCGACTTCACCGTCGTCGCGCACGAGTTGGGCGAAGCCCTGAATCGAGCCGGCCGCGGCGTCGACCCCGTCGACCTCGAGCACGCCGGCGAGCGTCGCCTCGTTGACGCGCTCCCGGACTTCGGCCATGTCGCCATCGATCGCCGATTCACGCCGGACGATGGCATCGACGCCTTCGTTGTTGGTAGCGAGCACATTGTCGAATGTGCGTCCCATGGTGTCGGTGAGGATCATCGTTCCCGACATGAACGCCACGCCGAGGATCACGGCGAGGCCGGTCAAGACGAAGCGGAGTTTGTGGGCCCACAGGCCTTTGAGCGTGAGTCGGAGCATGCGTCCATCGTGAGCCTCCCGGGCCTCGGATTCGTCGGCCTTCGGGTGCTGTCGTCACGCCGCCAGCCGTACGTCTCCAGACGGAGGGCCGGGTCATCCTGGCGACGGTTAGCCTGAACCGGCGTGGCTCCGCACGTGCTCATCGCCGGAGGCGGATACGTCGGGATGTACACCGCGTTCCGCCTGCGTAGAGCGGTCCGCAGGGGAGCCGTGCGGGTCACGGTCGTCGATCCCCGGTCGGTGATGACCTACCAGCCGTTCCTTCCCGAGGCCGCTGCCGGCAGCCTCGAACCGCGACATGTCGTGGTGCCGCTCCGTGCCGTCCTGCGGGGATGCCGCGTGATCACCGGCCGCGTCATGTCGATCGACCACGCGAACCATCGCGCCATTGTCGAGCCGCCGACCGGCGACGAGTACGGCGTCGGCTACGACCACGTCGTCGTCGCCCTCGGGTCGGTGGCGAGGACGCTGCCGATCCCGGGGCTGGCCGAGCAGGCGATCGGGTTCAAGCATGTCGAGGAGGCGATCGCCCTGCGCAACCAGGTGCTCGGTCGACTCGATCTCGCCGCCTCCATCGATGACGAAGCGCAACGGCGCCGGGCGCTCACGTTCGTGTTCGTCGGCGGCGGTTACGCAGGTGTCGAGGCGTTCGCCGAGCTCGAGGACATGGCCCGTTACGCAACGCGGTACTACGGCACGCTCGAGCCGAAGGACATGCGCTGGGTGTTGGTGGAGGCCGCCGGCCGGATCCTGCCAGAGGTCGGCGACGACATGGGCCGCTACACCGTCGAGCAGCTCCGGAGCCGCTCGATGGAGGTCCTGCTCCACACCCGACTCGAGTCGTGCGTCGACGGTCATGTCGAGCTGTCCGACGGTCAACGGTTCGAGGCCGACACGATCGTGTGGACGGCAGGCGTGAAGGCGAACCCGGTGGTGGCAGCGACCGGGCTGCCGCTCGACGAGCGGGGTCGAATCCGATGCCGACCCGATCTGCGGGTCGAGGGATGCGACGACGCCTGGGCGGCTGGCGACAACGCTGCGGTTCCCGACCTCTCGTCGAGCGTGGCGGGCGCGACCTGCAGCCCGAGTGCACAGCACGCCGTGCGCCAGGCCAAGGTCCTCGCCGGCAACGTGCTTCGGGTGATCGACGGGAAGACGCCGGTCGAGTACCGCCACCGCCACGTGGGGTCGGTCGCCAGCCTCGGGCTGCACAAGGGCGTCGCCGAGGTGTACGGCATCAAGCTCAAGGGCTTCCCGGCGTGGTTCATGCATCGCACCTACCACCTGTCGAGAGTGCCGACGTTCAACCGCAAGGCTCGCGTCGTCCTCGACTGGACACTGGCACTGTTCTTCCGGCGCGAGGTGGTATCACTCGGGAGCCTGCACCATCCGTCCGACGAGTTCCGCCGGGCGGCCAGCACCTGATCCGCGCCGGGGGAGGGTCAGGGACCTGACCGAACGGCCTGGGCTACCGTGCTCGTGGTGGCCGATGCGCACGTGATCCTGCCGGCGTCGCCGATCCTCTCACTCGACGACTATCTGGCCGCCGGGGGCGGGAGCGGCCTTCGCGCCGCCCACGAGCTCGGTCGTGAGGCGACGCTGTCGGAGGTCACCGCGAGCGGGCTGCGCGGACGCGGTGGTGGCGGTTTCCCGACCGGTGAGAAGTGGAGGTCGGTGCGCGACGCTGGCGGCGGGCGTCGCTACGTCGTCGCCAACGGTGCCGAGGGCGAGCCGGCGACGTTCAAGGACCGCACCCTCATGCGGCTCGACCCGTTCCGCATCATCGAGGGGGCGGCCATCGCGGCGTTCGTGGTCGGCGCCACCGACGTGTACGTGGCGACGAAGCGATCGTTCACGCGCGAGACCGACAACCTGCGTCGGGCGACGGTCGAGCTCGGCGCGAGCGGACTGCTCGGCGACCTGACCGTTTCGATCGTCGAGGGTCCCGAGGAATATCTGTTCGGCGAGGAGAAGGCGTTGCTCGAGGTCATCGAGGGCCGCGATCCGATGCCACGCACGCTGCCGCCGTGGCAGCACGGATTGTTCGCGACCGTCTCGATGGGTTGGGAGTCCGGCACATCACGTGGCGACGACGAACCGTCGAGCAACCCGACCGCCGTCAACAACGTCGAGACACTCGCCGCCGTCGCACATGTGCTCGCCAAGGGGCCGACGTGGTATCGCACGTTCGGCACGCCCGATTCGCCGGGCACGATCGTCGCCACCGTCGTCGGCGACGTGCAACGACCGGGAGTGCACGAGGTCGAGCTCGGCACCCCGTTCGCGGAGCTGTTGGAGCGGTGCGGTGGCCCGCGTCGCGGTCGAACGTTCAAGGCCGCGTTCTCCGGGATCTCGAACCCGGTGCTCGCGGCGGCCGACTTCGACGTGCCCCTCACCTACGAGGACTTCAAGGCTCGCGGCACCGGGCTCGGCGCCGCCGGCTTCGCCGTCTACGACAACACCGCCGACATGGTGAGCGTGGCCCGCGAGTACAGCCGCTTCCTTTCCGTCGAGTCGTGCGGGCAATGCCCGCCGTGCAAGCAGGGATCGCTGGCGATCACCGACCATCTGACCGCGATCGAGCAGAGCCGCGGTCACGACGAAGATCTCGCCTCGATCGCCGCACTCCTCCGCACCGTCACCGACGCCAACCGGTGCTATCTCGGCACCGAGGAGCAACAGGTGGTCTCGAGCCTGCTCCGTGCGTTCCCGGAGGACTTCGCCCGTCATCTCGAGGGCCGGATGCGTCGACCACGACCCGTGCTCGTGCCGTTGATCACCGATATCGGTGACGACGGGTCCGTGGTGTACGCGACTCGGCACGCCCGCAAGCGCCCGGACTGGACGTACCCGGATTGACCGCGGACCGCGCGACGTCGATCAGTCGAGATCGAGGAGCTGCAGGAGGGCGATCAGCTGCGGCTCGGCGGCGGCGCCGAACGACGACACCACGACGCCCCGGGCCCCGCAACTGGGGCACTCGACGCCGAGCACGATCGACGAGTCACCCGGGTCGCTCTCGCCCTCGAACCGGAATCGCTCGACGATGACGAGGTGCTGGGTCTGATGGACCCGTTGGCAGGGCTCGCACCGCATCCCGGTGTCCTCGAGATGGAAGTCGGCGTCGAACCCGGCAGTTTGGAGCTGCACCACCGCGTCGGTGACAGTGTCGGGCGACTCCACAGCCACGAGCCTATGGCGTGCGTCGCGTCGAGAGGCGATGGGCGCCAGGCGGGTGGTTTCGTAACCCGACTGTCACGTGCAGGCAGCCCAAGCCCTAGAGTCTCACCGTGCTGTTGAAGTCGAGGTCGTGCCGCGCGCGTCGCATCACGGCCGCGCTCGTGGCGATCGCGACCGTCGCGGCAGCGCTCGGCGGTGTGGCCGACGCCCAGGACTCCGACTCTGCCGCCGAGCGCGCGGCGCGCGAGATCCAAGCCGCCCGCGATCGGGCCAACGCCGCCGCCCAGGCGATGTTCGATGCCGAGTCGCGCATCGACCAACTCGCGGTCGAGATCGAGACGACGAACGCCGAACTGGCGACGTTGGAGTCCGAGGTGGCCGCCCTCCGTTCCGATCTCGAGGCGATGGCGGTGCGCAAGTTCGTGAGCTCGGGTGTCGGTCAGAACCCCCTCCTCGCCGGCGTCGAGGGGGCGAACGACGCCGCCGCCGCCGACGTGCTCTTCGCCGTCGCCACCGATTCGTCGGCGGTGACCCTCGACGAGTTCGACGAAGTGGGCCGTGAGCTCGAGGAGACACGCGAGCAGCTCGAGGACCAACAGCAAGAGGCGCGCGACGCGACCGAGGAGTACGAAGAGCTCCGGCGACGGGCCGAGGAGGAGATCGTGCTGCTCCAGGAGATCGAGGAGCAGCGCCTGCAGGACGTCGCCGTCCAGCGGGCACTCGCCGAGCAGCGGCGCCAGCGCGAGGCCGAGATCGCCGCCGAGGCCGAGGCCGAGGCCCAGCGCCAGGCGCAGATCGCCGCCGCGGCGTCGAGCGCGGCCGCCGGCGACGCACCGTCGGCCCAACCGGCTGCCGGACAGACCCCTGCGGCCCCCGACCCAGCCTCCACCGGTGACGGCACATCGGCTCCCGCGGATTCACCTGTCGACCAACCCGCGCCGCCGACGCTCCCGCCGCTGCCGACGGGTGACGGGATGTCGTGCCCCGTCGCGGGTTCGACCGCCTTCGCCGACACGTGGGGCGCGGCGCGTTCGGGTGGGCGGAGTCACCAGGGCGTCGACATGATGGCGGCTGGTGGCACACCGCTCGTGGCCGTCGTGTCGGGAAGCGTCAACTTCAAGACGACGCGCCTCGGCGGCAACTCGATCTGGCTGAGCGGCAACAACGGGACGAAATACTTCTACGCCCACCTCAGCGGGTGGGCGGGTTCGAGTCGAGCGGTGAGCCAGGGCGAGGTCATCGGCTACGTGGGCGCGACGGGGAACGCGGGCGTCAACCACCTCCACTTCGAGATCCACCCCGGCGGCGGCGCAGCCGTGAATCCCTACCCGGCCGTCCGCGCGGTCTGCTGAGATCGTCGGCGATCGGCCGGCGCGAACGACCCCTGCCACAATCGAGCCTGCCCAAATCGAGCCTGCCACAATCGGGCCTGCCACAATCGACAAGGTGAGGATCGAGGGCGACTACTGGCGGGATGGGGCGGTGTGCGTCCGCGGGGCGTTCTCGGCGGCGGAGGTCGAGTTGGCCCGCGACGCCATCGACGCCAACCTCGCCGATCTGTCGACGTACGCGAAGCGCGCCAGCGGTGTCGACGACGGCGCGTTCATCGAGGACTTCTGCTCGTGGCAGCGCATCCCGCAGATCGAACACTTCATCCGGGTCTCACCCGCGGCCGCGATCGCGGCCGAGTTGATGGCATCGTCGACGGTGCGCCTGTACCACGACCATGTGCTGGTGAAGGAACCCGGCACACGCCAGCGCACGCCGTGGCATCAGGATCTGCCCTACTACAACGTCGACGGTCGCCAGAACGTCAGCATGTGGTGTCCGGTCGATCCCGTGTCGCGGGACTCGACGCTCGAGCTCGTCGCCGGATCACACCTCGGTCCCTGGTACATGCCCCGGTCGTTCCTCGATGGCAAGGCGAACTGGTTTCCCGACGGGATGCTCGCCGACCTGCCCGACATCGCCGCCGACCCCGACCGCTACCGCGTGCTCGGCTGGGAGCTCGAGCCCGGTGATGCGGTGTGCTTCCACATGCTGACCCTCCACGGGGCCGGCGGCGTCGATGGACCGGACCGCCGCCGGGTGCTGTCGCTGCGGTTCCTCGGCGACGACATGGTGCACGCGCCCCGCAGGTGGACGACGTCGCCGCCGTTCCCGGGATTGGAGGACGAACTCCCCGCCGGCGCCGCGCTCGACCATCCGCTGTTCCCCATCGTGTGGACGCGCCCGGTGTGACGCGGGAAGCCGAGTCGTATCAACTCGACAGGGCGAGTGCCGCCCACACCGTCTTGCCGCCCGGAAATGGAGCGACCCCCCAGTCGGAGGCGACCCGGTCGACGACGATCAGGCCGAGACCACCGATGCGCGCCGGATCGAGCGGAAGCACCTCGGGCAGCTCGTCGCCTGAGTCGGTGACCGAGACCTGTAGCGCGGCGCCGGTGATCGACGCCCGGAGCACGAGCGCCCCGTCCCCATGCATCAGCGCGTTCGTGACCAGTTCGCTGACGACGAGCTGTACGTCGTCGCGGACGGTGTCCTCGATCTCGCGCTCCGCCAGGAAGGCGTCGATCCACGAACGCGCCTCGCCCACGCTGACGGCGTGCCGGTCGTAGACGACCATCGCTCTGGACGAGGAACGATTCGGCACGGTGGCCCGCTCACCTTCAGTCATGAGGATTGGTTCCGCCGGGGCGGAAGTGTTCGAGCGTGCCCGTCAACTCGAGCAGGCGCTCCACCGCAGCGGAGATCGCCCCGACCTGCACCCGCTCGCCGTAGTTGTGGCGCAGCTGCAACAGGGCGCGAAGTCCGCTCGAGTCGATGAAGTCGACTTCGCCGAGCTCGATCACGACCTCGGCGGGTGGACCGTCGGCCGCAAGGACCTTGTCGACCGCATCCACGAACACCACTCCGACCGCCACATCGAGGTCGCCGCGAACGATCAGCACCGAACTTGTTTCGGTGCGCTGCTGCCACTCCCAGTTCGGAGTCATCGCTTGGATCCTAACGAGTACCTGTGACTCGCTGACGGTTACGCAGCGAGCGCTGGCCGACTACTCGGACGGCTGCAGGATATGCACGACGACAAGTGCGACATCGTCATGCCGGTCGGGGATCGGCAGGACGCGGTCGACGGCCTGCCCAAGCCGGGTCGCGACGTCGTCGGCGGTCCGGCTGCCAGCGGCCGCCTCGATGGCGATGTTGATGACCGTCTCGGGATCGAGCTCGTACGGCGGTCTGACGTCGGTGACCCCGTCGGTGTGGAGGATCAGCGTGTCTCCCGGGCGAAGGAGCACTTCGCCGGTCGTGGTCTGGATATCGGGGAGGACACCGAGGAGCGTGCCGGGCCGACCGATCGTCGTCGGCGTGCCGTCGGCCGCGACCACGATCGGCAACGGGTGACCACCGGCGACGGAGATGAACCGCCACGTCTCGTCGTCGACGCGCTCGAGCGTCGAGTAGGTCGCGGTGCAGAACAAGTCGCGGTTGCCGGCATGCAGCGCGTCGTTGACCCAGGCGAGCACCTCATGATGTTGTGCGCCATGTGTCGCCGCGGCGCGGATCGTGTGCCGGGCGATCGCCGTGACTGCGGCGGCGTTCGAGCCGGTGCCGCAGACGTCGCCGATCACGATCGCCCATCGTCGTTCGTCGATCTTGAACACGTCGTAGAAGTCGCCGCCCACCTCGGTTGCCGTGCCGGCTGCCCAGTAGCGCACCGCGACACTCAGGCCGTCGATGTCGGGCAGTCGCGGTGGGAGCAGCGCCGCCTGGAGCGTTCCGGCGATCACCCGTTGCTGATCGGTGAGCCACGTGTTCTCGAGCGCCTCGGCGATGCGGCCGGCGACGGTGCGCCCCAGCGCGACGTCGTCGTCGTCGAACTGACGCCCGGATTCGGCGCTGACGAAGCGGATTGCGCCGATCACCCCACGTTTCGTCCGCAACGGCACGGTGATGAGGCTGGTCACCTGGAGTGCGTTCACGATCGACCGCAGCTCTTCGGCGAGCGCGCGGTCTTCGACTCCGGCAATCGCACGCTCGATGGATTCAGGGCTGATCAGTGGAACGAACTCGATCTGACCGGTACGGATCACCGCCGGCACGCCGCGCGGCGCGTCGGAATCGTAGGGGTAGCGATGCAGGAGCTCTTCGGCCCAGACGGTCTTGTCCGGATCCGCGTGGGCGACTTCGACTTCTGGCCCGGTGGCTCCTTCGGGGAGGAAGTAGATGGCGCACCAGTCGCCGAGTTGGGGAACGGCCGCGCCGGCGACGTTGCGCATCAACTCGCGGTGGTCGGTGGCGGAGAGCGCAGAGTCGTTGAGACCGTCGAGGAACTCCAACCGCTCACGATGGAGCCGTTCGCGAGCGGCGACACGTTCGGCGTCCGCGATCCTCCGTTCGGCGTCGAGCTCCAATTGCTTGCGAGCAGTGATGTCGCCGGTGCAGCCGATGGTTCCAGTGACGTTCCCGTCGTCGTCGAGTGTCACCATGCCGCGGCAGTACAGCCATCGCACGCTTCCGTCCGGCCACACGACCCGGTGTTCGAGCTCGTACGGCGAGCGTTCGGCGGTCGCACGCTGCACGACCTCCATCACATGACTGACGTCGTCGGGGTGCAGCAAGGCGACCCAGGCGTCCATCGTGCCGTCGAACGTCTCGGGTTCGAGGCCGAACAGCTGCTCGAGGGCCACGTCCCACGTCGTCACACCGGTCGCGATGTCCCACCGCCAGGTTCCGAGCTGACCCGCTGCGAGCGCGAGGGCGAAGTGGTCGTGCACCGACGAGGACTGATGAGCGTCTGTCAATCTTCGATCCCCAGAACACGTAGACGAGCAAACCCACCGTACCTGGCGAGGAGGTGTCCGACACCAGTTCGGCGGGTCCAGCTTACTCACCCGTTCGGGTGATGGACACGCCTCGCCTTCCCGTTGCCGTCGACCTCGACGATTGTGAGCCACCCATTGCCGGCCAGCCGGTCGCGACCGTTGGCGGCTTCCGCCGGGTCGTCGGTGTGGAGGGACACGATGCACACGTCGGTCAGCTCGGGCGCGATGAAGCTCTGCCGGTACGCGTCACTCCCACCCATTCCGGCGAACACCACCCAGATCGCCCCGAACACACCGCCGATGAAGGCGCCGCCGACGGCCGCCACGATCGCCGTCGCCGCGCTGGCGTTGGCGAACAGGGCCGTGGCTCCGCCAATGAGCAGCGCGCCTGCGAGCGCCCCGAGCGCGCCGCCGATCAGCGTTCGTGACGCCACCATCCCGGTGACACCCTCAGGGTCGGCGCCCCCGTCGACCACATCGGCGTCGCCGTTCGTCGAGAGCACGACGAGCCCGAGCCTGGCATCGTTGGCTTCGAGCGCCTCGAGCGCGAGTACTGCGGCACGTGCGGTATCGATGTCGCGGGTCGCGGCGACCACGTTGTGGTGCGCGAGCTCCGGCTCTGGCTGCGACATCGATGCGATGCGCAGGTGTGGGACCTCCCGCCGGACGAACTCGCTCAAGGTCAGACGCTGCGGCCGGATGCGGGTGGTTTCCGTACGGTCAGCCATGTCGGAGTCGTACCCAACCTGGCCAACGGCCGAACCCCGTGTGTGGCGAACGCCATGTCCTGGCCAGGACGTCCCGGAGGTCGGGCGACCAGACCGTCAGCGTGTCGCGAGCAGCCCCCGCACGTAGGCGGCCTGTCCGGCGTGCTGGATGTCGTCGTCGGCGATGCTCACCAGGCGCACACCCATCGTCACGGGTGGATCCCACCGTTCGTCGACGACGCGATCCAGTTCGTCCGGTGTGAGACCTTTGAGGAACGCCTTCGTGCGGGCCGCGACGGCGTCGTAGTACGCAACCAGTACCTCGGCGCTGGCGGGTCGGACGGCTGCCGACGCGTCGGCGGTGTGGCCGTACCCGGTGTTGGCCGGGTCGGCCACGAGGCCGAACTGCGGCGCCCACGGGCCGCTGGCCCACAGCTGCTCGGCGTCGAGGAGATCGGCGACGTGGTCGTCCTGCACGCGGGTCAGGTGCCACACGAGCCAACCGATGGAGTTGGCGGCCGGAGCGGGCGACCAGACGAGGTCGGCCGCCGAGAGCCCGTCGACAACTGAGTGCACGTGCTCCGCGACGCGGTCGAACAGCTCGATGAACGTCTCGCTCTCGTTCATGTACCACCTCGGAGGTCGTGACGTGCCCCGTCAGCCGCGGCGGGACGCGTGACGCTAGCGTCTGGCCGTGCGACGAGTCACGAGAGGGGCGACGGCGCTCGTCGTCGTCATCGTGGTCGTCGGACTGTGCGGGGCGTGTTCCTCGTCGTCGGATGACGCCACGCCGGCCAGCTCGGCGCCGGTCGCGGAGACATCGCCCGGCACCGTCGCAGCCGCGGCCGAGACGACGACATCGACGCCGGTCGCACCGGCGACGACCCCGGCGACGACCGAGGCGCCGACCACCGACCCGCCGCCGACCGACGCGCCGGCACCCACCCTGCCGGTCACCGACGAGGCGTCCGAGTATCCCGAGCAGTCGCCGGACGTGCCGTATCCGACCCTCGAGTGGCCGGTCGGTGAGCTCCCCGACGGCGTCGACCAACGGGCACTCGACGCAGCCGTCGCGACCGCGTTCGGCGCCGACGACGCCGAGGCCCGTGTCCGATCACTCGTCGTCGTCAAGGGTGGCGAGATCGTGTACGAGCGCTACCACCCGCTCGATACCCCCGATCAGGCGACCTCGTCGTTCTCCGTCGCCAAGAGCTTCACCTCGGCGATCATCGGGATCCTGATCGGTGACGGCCGGCTCGAGCTCGACGCCCCGGCGCCGGTCGAGGAATGGCAGGCCGCCGGCGACCCGCGCGGTGAGATCACGCTTGACGACCTGCTGCGGATGAGCAGCGGCCTCGAGTGGGAGGAGCAGTACGGCCCCGGATCCGTGGTGATCGAGATGCTCCAGGCGCCACACGCGGCCGACATTCCGATCTCGCAGGAACTCGTCGCCGAGCCCGGGTCCGAGTTCGAGTACTCGACCGGTACCACGGCGATCCTGGCCGACATCGCCGCCGACGAGCTCGGCGGTGGTGATGCACTCGATGCCTACGTCCACGCGCGCCTGCTCGATCCGCTCGGCATGACCTCGACGGTGTTGTTGGAGGACGGGACGGGCACCTGGTTCGGTGGGCTCGGGGCCGACTCGACGCCGCGCGACTTCGCCAAGTTCGGATTGCTGTTCCTCCGCGACGGCGTGTGGGACGGCGAGCGGATCCTTCCCGAGGGATGGGTCGACGCGTCCCGCTCGCCGAGCTCGACCAACGCCTCCTACGGGCTGCAGTGGTGGCTGAACGAAGACATGGGAACGTACGCGGCACTCGGGTTGTTCGGTCAGCAGATCATCATCTCCGCCGAGCTCGACCTGGTGATCGTGACGACATCGACCGAAGGGGGCGATCCGGCCACGCTCTCGAACGCCGCATTCGAGCAGTTCGCGTCGGCCGGCTGAAGGCTGATCGCGGATGCGAACCCGTCAGACCGGCTGGCGGGTCGCCCACACCGCGTACAGCGGGTCGCCGGGCGTGCCGGGCGGCGTGCACAGCGCGACCAGCGGATCGGTCCAGCCACCGGATCGGCGGAAGTACTCGGCGACGATCGCACCGTGACCGCGATCGTCGGACGCCAGCCATCCGTGGATCGCCTTGGTCGGGAAGCAGCGGTTCGAGAACGTGCACACGAACAGGCCGTTGTCGACGAGCACGCGGCCGACCTCGCGGAACACCTCGATCGGCTGGGTCAGGTAGTCGACCGATACGCAGCACGTCGCGGCGTCGAAACGACGGTCGGCGTAGGGCAGACGCGGATCGGCGTTCAGGTCGTGGACGAGTCGGCTCGTCGCCGCCTCATTGGCGGCCAGCTCGCGCTCGTTCATGCCGAGGACCGACAACTCGGCGGGCGGTGTCCGGAAGTGTGAGACCCACGACGACATGAGGTCGAGCACGCGTCCCGACACCTCGAGGTGCTCGTACAGTGCGCCGACCGCGGCGATCGCCCGATCGTCGATGTGGGTCACGAACCGGTCGGGGCCGTAGAACTCGTGGTCGGTCGACTCGTCCGTGCGCTCGAAGAACCCGGCCGGGAATCCATGGTCGTCGGGCGACGAGGTCACAACCCGATTGTCGCGTGCCCGCCGTCGGATCATGTGTCCCCCCGCCATCTCGTGAAGTTTCGGCGCTCTCAGGACGGCGAAACTTCACGAGATCGGGCTCTACTGTGCCGATCGTGCACGACGACGTGAGAACGACCGGGATCGTGACCCACGAGCGCTATTACTGGCACGACAACGGATCGGCCGCCGGCACCCGCCGTTCGGACGGTGTCGTGCTCCAGCCCGGCGAGCACGTCGAGAGCCCGGAATCGAAGCGAAGACTCCACGGCCTGCTGGCGGCGACGGGCTACCTCGACCGGTTGACACCGATCGCGCCGAGACCGGCAACTCGCGCCGAGCTGCTCCGGTTCCACACCGACCCGTATGTCGCGTCCGTCGCTGCCGTAGAGGGGTGGGCCGCGCTCGGTACGTCTGCCTTCGTCGGGCCGGGCTCGTACGACATCGCCATCCTCTCGGCCGGCGGTGTGCTCGCCGCGACCGACGCCGTGCTGACGGGCGCCGTCACGAACGCCTACGCACTCGTGCGCCCGCCCGGCCATCATGCCGAAGCGGATCGAGCGATGGGTTTCTGCATCTTCGCCAACGTCGCGCTGGCCGCGATGCACGCAGTTGCCGAGCACGGCGTCGGGCGGATCGCGATCGTCGACTGGGACGTCCATCACGGCAACGGCACCCAGGCGGCGTTCTACGCCGACCCCGACGTGCTCACGGTCTCGATCCACCAGGACGGCCGGTTCCCGCGGTGGACCGGTCAGCTCGGTGAGCGGGGAGAGGGCGCCGGCGTCGGCGCCAACATCAACGTCCCGCTGCCGCCGGGTTCGGGCCACGGCGCGTACGTCGAGGTGTTCGAGCGCGTCGTCGTGCCCGCGCTGCGGCGGTTCCGTCCGGACCTGATCTTCGTCGCCTGCGGATACGACGCCGGCGCCTACGACCCGATGGCGCACATGATGGCGCACACCGGCACCTACCGGGCGATGGCCGACGCGGTCGTCGAGGTCGCGGCCGAGTTCGCCAGCGACCGCCTCGTGGTCGTGCACGAGGGCGGGTACTCGTCGTTCCACGTGCCGTTCTGCGGGCTCGCCGTGTTCGAGTCGCTGACCGGTGAGCCGTCGGGGATCGCCGACCCGTTCAACGAGGTCGCCGGCCTGCCCTACCAGGATCTCCAACCCCACCAGGCGGCCGTGATCGACGCGGCCGCCGCCTTCGTCGACGACGTACCGACGTCCCGCGGCGAGTCAAGATGAGAGAATCCTCATCCATCTCTCATCTGCGATTGCGGCGAGGTCCGCGACAGTCATGGGCACATGCGTGCGATGTCGAGCGTCGTCGTGTTCGCGGTCGGTGCGATCGCCGCGTTCGCCGCGTTCGCCGCGATCCGTGATCTCGTGCCCGACGACCCACCGGTCATCGCCCCGATCGAGCTCGTACCGACCACCGCGACCGCGACGACAACGGCTCCGACAACGACCGCGAACGCGACGACTGTTCCGCCACCCGTCGAGCCACCGGTGGTCGCACCACCGGTGACCGATCCGACCACCGCCACGATCGCACCGCCGACACCCGCCCCAGTGCCGACGCCGGGCGGCGGTGACGACGACGGCGATGACGACGACGATGACGATGACGACGACGATGATGATGACGACGACGACGACTGATCCGACGCCGGGCGCTCGCGTGAAGCGACTCCTCGGTGGCGTTCGGATCCGGGTGGTCGTCGGGTACGTCGTGCTGCTCGTCGTGGCGCTCGGGATCTCGGTGCTTGCCGGGCGACAGCTCCTGCTCGCCCGCCTCGACCGCGAGATCGAGAATTCGCTGGCGCAGGAGACCGAGGAGCTGCGCCAGCTGGCGACCGGCGTCGACCCGACGACCGGCCAGGCGTTCGGGACCGATGTGGCGTCGGTGTTCCACACGTTCCTCAGCCGCAACGTGCCGAACGAGAACGAGTACTTCGTGACGGCCGTCGACGGCGAGCTGTACCTGTACAGCCCGGAGACCCCGCCCGGCCTGCGCGATGCCGCCCTGGTGAGGAGTCTGTCGGGCCGCACCGAACCGGTGCGCAGCAACCTCACGATCGACGAGGGGCCGGTCAGGCTGCTCGCGGTCCCGCTCGTCGTCGACGGTACGTCACTCGGCACGTTCATCGTCGCCCACATGCCAGAAGACGACCGCGCCGAGATCACGCGTCTCGTGCGCACGGTGACACTGGTCGGCGCCATCGCCGGCGTCGTCGCGTCCGTGTTGGCCTGGTCGCTGGCCGGTCGCGTCCTGCGCCCGGTGCGCCAACTCACGCGCACGGCGCGCGAGATCGGCGATACCGACCTGTCGGCGAGGATTCCAGTCGAGGGCAACGACGAGTTGGCCGAGCTCGGCACGACGTTCAACGCCATGATGGACCGCCTCGAGCGGGGCATGGTGATCCAGCGGCGGTTCCTGGACGACGTCGCCCACGAGTTGCGCACACCGATCACGATCGTGCGCGGCCAACTCGAGGTGATGGGCGACGACCCGGCCGAGCGCACGGAGACGCTCGCCATCGTGACCGACGAGCTCGATCGCATGGGTCGCTACGTGTCGGACCTGTTGGTGATCGCCAAGGCCGAGCAACCCGATTTTCTGCAACTGGCGCCGGTCGACATCGGCGAGCTGATGGAGTCGATGATGACCAAAGTGCATTCGATCGCGAATCGGACGTGGGTGCTCGACGCCGCTCCGCCGCCCGGAAGGGTGGCGGTCGTCGCCGACCCCGATCGGCTCGCCCAGGCCCTGGTCAACCTGGCGACGAATGCCGTGCAGCACACCGAAGATGGCGCAGAGATCGGACTTGGCGCGCGGCTGGTCGGGCCGCATGCCCAGCTGTGGGTGCGCGACACCGGCCTCGGCATCGATCCGGCGATCTCGGTGGTGTTGTTCGAGCGCACGAGCAGGGCGCCGACGAACCGCACCCGCCGTCCGGACGGCACCGGCCTCGGGCTGAGCATCGTGGCCGCGATCGCCGAGGCACATCGCGGCCACGTCGACGTCGACAGCGGGCAGACCCCGGACGCCGACTCCGGTGCCGACGTCAACCGTGGCGCCACGTTCACGATCACGATCCCGATCGATCAGGAGATGCCATGACGAGAATCCTCATCGTCGAGGACGAGGAGCGCATCGTGTCGTTCCTCGAGAAGGGGTTGCGCTCGAGCGGGTACTCGACGCTCGCGGTGTCGTCGGGTGCCGATGCGCTGGCGATCGCGCGCGACGGTGACTTCGATCTCGTATTGCTCGATCTCGGGCTGCCCGGCATCGACGGACAAGAGGTGCTGCAACGGATGCGAGCCCGCGGCGAGACGATGCCGGTGGTCGTGCTGACGGCGCGCGACGGCGTCGACGACACGGTCGGTGCGCTCGAGCGCGGGGCCGACGACTACATCACCAAGCCGTTCCGGTTCGAGGAGCTCCTCGCTCGAATTCGCCTCCGCCTTCGCGACGTCGGTTCTGCCGAGGTGACGGTGCTGCGTGCCGGGCGTCTGTCGCTCGACGTTCGCACGCGCCGAGCGGTCGTCGACGACCGCATGGTCGAGCTGACAGCTCGCGAGTTCGCGTTGGCAGAAACGTTCATCCGTCATGCCGGGCAAGTGCTGACCCGCGAGCAGTTGCTCTCCCATGTGTGGGGCTACGACTTCGATCCGGGGTCGAACGTCGTCGACGTGTACGTGCGGTACCTGCGCAAGAAGCTCGGTGGCGACGTCGTCGAGACCGTGCGGGGGATCGGCTATCGACTCGCCGGTTGAGCGGGCCCGATGAGTGGGCCAGATGAGGACACTCTCCGCGTTCCCTCATCTTCCTCTCATCCAGCTGACCCACCCTCGCGGCATGGACGTCGACGACCCGGTGCTCCCGGCGGCCGCCTCCCTGCTCGGGCCGCGCTCGCGCGGCGTGCTCGACGCGGCCGTGTCAGCCGCTGGCGGGCGGCTGCACTCGGCCGGCGCCTGCCACGTGCACTACACGCCCGGTTCCGAGCTCATCGTTCGGTACGACACACAGATCGAATGGCGGGGCCGCCCCCTCGCCGCCGAGACGCTGGTGGCGTCGACGACGCGGCACGGCGCGCCGCCCGGCACCACGGTCGTCGAGGGAGTCGGGGACGACGGTGCCGTCATGCAGGTCGGCGTCTGGCGGTATCCGTTCGACCCGGCGCTTCCCGGTCTCGCGATCGCCGCGACACCTGCCGCGCTCGCGGCGTCGATGCACCACGTCGTCGGCGCCCGCCCGACGGTCGACATTCACGTCTACCGGCCCACGCAACGCGCCGTCGCCCGTGCGATCGATGAATCAGGTCGGGAGTGGTGGGTCAAGGTGGTGCGACCCGATGACGTCGGCTCACTCGTCGATCGTCACCAACGCCTGGCCGGCGTCGGCGTGCCCGTTCCCCGCGTTTGCGCGGTCGACGCCGACAACGGCCTGGTCGTGCTCGAGGGACTGGCCGGCCGAAGTCTTCGCGACGCGCTGCTCGCGGGGGAGTCGCCGTGGCCATCCGCCGCCGACTACCTCGCTGTCGTCGAGCGTTTCGCCGCGGTCGACATACCGTACGATCGTCCGGGTCGTGGCACCGTGAGCTCGGCCTGCGCCCATGCGAGTCTGCTCGCCGCGGTGCTCCCCGACCAGGCCGCTCGGCTGCACGATCTCAGCGGTTTGCTCCAAAGCCTGCACGAACCGATGGCGCGACGTGTCGTTCACGGCGACCTCTACGAACGTCAGCTGCTCGTGCACGGTTCGGACGTCGTCGGCGTCGTCGACCTCGACGACGCCGGCCGCGGCGAGGTGGTCGACGACCTCGCCACCGTGATCGCCCACCTGCTCGTCCTCGCACCGGCAGCCGGGCGACATCGTCAGCAGGTGTTGCGGTACGCCGCCGCGCTCGGTGAATCGTTCGGTTGTGCCGTCGATGGGCGACAGCTCGACGTGCGTACGGCCGCGGCACTGGTTTCACTGGGCACTGGACCGTTCCGGGCTCGGCACCGCGGCTGGCAGGCGGGCGTGCGGCGACGGATCGACATGGCAGTACGCCGCGCCGACGCGGCACGTGAGAGCGATTTCACGAAGGCCTCATGATCGTCTCACCGACACCTCGCACAGTGGCCCATGACAACCAGCGCACCAGCGCTCAGATGAAGAGGAGTACTGATGAGCAAGAACCCGATCAACTGGAAGGTGGCGATGGCGGGCGGCGGCCTGTTCGGTCTCGGCCTCGGCGGATTCGCATTTGCCGGCGGCGGCGCCGACGATCCGCAATGGCCGTCGAGTGTGCTGCTCCAAGAGACGAATGCCAGCGTCGCGACGCCCTCCCGACCGGTGACCATTCCGGCGACAACCATCCCGGCGACGACCATCCCGGCCCCCGCGACGCCGCTGGCGCCTGTGACGACGGCCGTCGCGGCGGCCCCGATCGCGCACGACACGAGCGTGTCGCCAGCACCCCTCGCACCCGCGCCCGTCGCCCCAGCTCCCGCTCCCGCACCTGACGACTCGATGACGTCAGCCCCGGCGCCCGCCCCGGCCCCGGCGCCCGATCCGTCGTGGTCGGCCGCGTCGCCGCCCAGTGGCGGCGGTGATGGTTCCTCGGACGGCGGCTGGAGTACCTGACTGCTTCTGGGTGGCCATTCCTTTCGACAGCCGCAAGGAATGGCCACCCAGAACGGCGAGTTGCTAGGTCCTCGACCAGGGTGACTGGGGGCGTTCTTGCAGCACGCCGTCGACTTCGATGTCGACGCGCTCGTTGAAGAAGCACAGGTGCTGTTCGATCTTGGGGATCTCAGGGATCGGCGATGGGTAGTACCACACGACGTCCTCGTGGACGGTGCCCCCGACCTGGACCGAGTGATACTCGGCGATGCCCTTGTAGGGGCAGCGGGTCGTGGTGGCCGACGGCAACAGCAAATCGGCGCGGACGTCGAGCGGCGGCAGGTAGTAGCGCGTCGGCAGGCCGGTCTCGAACAGCAGCAGTGGACGGTGTGAGTCGGCGACGACCTCGCCATCGATCCGCACGACGACGTGTCGTGACGAGCGCAGCACGTCGACCCGCTTGTACGGGTCGCGAGCGTGCACGAACACCTCGTCGTCCTCCTCGAACCAGGCGTCGACGCGGTTCCAGTAGAACGACACGTAGGCCGTGATGTCCGGGCAGCCCTCGAGCACCTCGGGGTACCCCCAGACCGCGTCGCGGCTCTCGCGGCCGCCGGCTTCGATCGTCCAGTACCTGGCGTCACCCTTGCGGGGGCAGTGACTCGTGTGGTCCGACTCCCGCAGCAGGTCGGTGCGCACATCCGCGATCGGGAAGTAGTACCTCGGCAGGTGTCCGGTCTCGAAGAGGTACAGCGCGTTGGTCGTGTCGGCGATGACCTCGCCGGCGAACACGACGCGGAGCCGTCGATGGCAGGGTTCGACACGGACGGTCGCGGTCGACGTGGCAACCGCCTGGACATCGGGGATTGCTGTCATACCGCGCAAGCTACCGACCGTGCCGGCAACCCATCGTCTCGGGTACGTGACCGTCGGCATACAGTCGCCTCGCCCATGGAAGAAGCCGATGGTTAGGAGCGACAAGATCTGGATCGTCGACGACGAACCGAGCGTGCGCTTCCCGATCTACACACGTGGCAACGCTGGCGAGGTCTTCCCGAACGTCGTCACACCGCTGACGGGCTCGCTGTTCGCCGAGGCATCGGTCACGGCGCAGACGGCGTTGTTCCTCGAGCTCGGCTTCATCGTCCCGCGCGACCTCGAGGCCGGTGCGGCACCGCTCACCGGCGTGTTCGGTGGCTACCTGTACCTCAACTTGTCGATCGGTCGGCTGGCGGGTGCGCGATCGCCGGGTTTGACACCCGACGCGATCGACACCCAGCTGTATGGGACGTACGGGGCGCCCGCCTACGTCCGTCAGCCCGGCGACCGGAATTTGATCGCGACGGCGAGGATCCTGCGCGGGCTCGTGCGCACGCTGCGCCATCCCGATGTCGGCTACGTCGATGATGTGATGCGCGACGCGGTCGCGTGGGTCGCGACGCTGCCCGAGCCCGCGTTCGCCAGTGACCGGGCGTTGCTCGACCTCGTCCCGACGTTCCCGGCGCGGATCGAGCGCCTCTTCGTCGCCCTCCTGCGGGCGTCGACGATGTCGGGGACCGGCCGCGGCATCGCGGAGGAACTGTTGAAGCGCGGCGGTGACGGCACCCAGCTCGTCAACCGCCTCACCGCCGGGCTCGGCACGATCGAGTCGGCGCTGCCTGCCCAGCGCATGTGGGATCTCGGCCGGCTGGTGGCCGCCGACAACGGGCTCACGGCCGCCTTCGACGCCGGCGTGTCGGGCGTGGGCGAGCGCATCGGCCACCTGCAGTCCGACGCGGCGAACGCCTTCGAGCACGAGTTCGACTCGTTCCTCGCCGATCACGGCCACCGAGGACCCGACGAGTACGAGTTCGCCTCCCCGACGTGGGCGACGCGTCCCGAGATCGCGTTCGCTGCCGTCGATCGACTCCGGCACGCCCCGCTCGAACGTTCACCGCATGTCGCACAGCAACGCCTCGCGATCGAGCGCGAGTCGACGACGGCGGGGGCGTTGCGCTCGGTCGCCCGGCCGCTGCGACCGGTGTTGCGTCGAGGACTCGCAGCAGCGATCGTCGGTGCCGCGGCGCGAGAGCGGGCGAAGGACGCGTTCGTCCGCGAGCTCGCCGGCATGCGGGCGGTGCTCGACGAGTTGGTGGCGCGCGCCCAGGCACGCGGCGGTCCGGCCGAGCGCCGCGACTGCTATCTCGTCACGACCGGCGAGCTCGAGGAGTTCGTCGACGACCCGGCCCGCTTCGCCCCTGTGATCGCCGAGCGCGCCGCGCAGCGCGACCTCCTTCAGGCGCGCGTCCCGCCGTTCTGGTTCGAGGGCCGCATCCCACCGCCCGATACATGGGAGCTGCGGGCCGGCTCGCACGGCGCGCCGTTCACCGGCGTGCTCCATGGCATCGGTGTGTGCGGGGGAGTGGCCAGCGGTCGGGCACGGGTGATCCTCGATCCCGCCGACCCCCGCGACATCCAGCCGGGAGACATCCTCGTCGCCCCGATCACCGACCCGGCATGGACGCCGTTGTTCCTGAGCGTGGCGGCGGTCGTGGTCGACGTCGGCGCTCAGCAGAGCCACGCCGCGATCGTCGCCCGCGAGCTCGGCATCCCCGCCGTCGTGAGCGTGACGGGTGCGAGTCACACGATTGCCGACGGCACGTGGCTCGACGTCGACGGCGATCGCGGCATCGTGACCGTGCACCCCTCGCGATAGCGGCGGCCGGTCATGGGATCCGGCCGCGGCGGGCATGCTCACACTTGACGCGAGTTAATATGTTTAGTAGACAAACAAATGTGGACCGACCGACCGATGCGCCCCGTGCCGCCCGGCGGCTGGCAACGGCGTCGAAGCAGGGGCCCGAGGATGCACGGCGCGCCAACCGCAGCCTGCTGCTCCGGGCGCTGCACCACGGCGGGCCGACCTCGCGCGCCGACCTCGCCAAACTCACCGGCCTCACACCGGCGAGCGTGTCGTCGGTCGTGCGTGACCTGCTCGACCAGGAGCTGGTCGAGGAGCTCGGCACCCGCACCGCAGGTGGCGTGGGAAAGCCGGCGACGCTCGTGGGGATCCGCCCCGACAGCAGGTACGTCGTGTGCCTCGACCTGTCGGAGCCCGACCAGTTCCTCGCCGCCCTCGTCGATCTCACCGGCAAGGTGGTCGTGCGCCGGAGCTACGCCCGCAATGAGCGAACAGGGCGCCGCGCCGAGACCCTCGTCAAACGGATCTGCGACGAGCTCGTCGCCGATGCCGATCGTCCGCTGCTCGGGATCGGTGTCGCCAGCCCCGGCATCGTCGACGACCACGGCACGGTGACCACCGCCGCCCACCTCGGGTGGTCCGACCTCGATCTCAAGGCGCGACTCAGCGCGGGCGTCTCGGTTCCGGTTCACGTGGTGAACGACGCCAACGCGGCCGCCCTGGCCGAGCTCGTCTTCGGCGCCGGCGAGGCGCAGAACCTGATCCTCGTGCGCGTCGACGAGGGCGTCGGCGCCGGCCTCGTGCTCGGCGGGGCACTGTTCACGGGCAACCGCTCGGCAGCGGGCGAGATCGGCCACGTCGTGATCGACGAGCACGGTGAGCCGTGCGCGTGCGGCAAGCGCGGCTGCCTCGAGACCGTCGTCTCCGAGCCGCTGCTCGGCAAGCGCCTCGGTGCCGACGGCGCCGACGAGGCCGATGTGCTCGGCCACGCCGGTGGCCGCCTGGGGGTCGCACTGTCGACCGTGCTCGGCGCCCTCGACATCAGCGACGTCGTGCTGTCCGGCCCGGCGTCGGTGACCAGTGAGACGTTCCGCAACGCGGCGCGCGACGAGATCGCGGCGCGCACCATGCCCAACATCGCCGATCGGCTCCTCGTCCGCCCGAGCACCTTCGGGTTCGACGACGTGTTGATCGGAGCCGCCGCACTCGTGCTCGACCGGGAGCTCGGCATCCATTGATCTGACCCCCACGGGGAGGGGGTCGTTCCGCTCGGACCAAGAGCGGTTCCATCACACCCCGGCCGTGAGGCACGTGTTCGAAGAACAGGGAGGACGACCGTGAACAGGACCAGGACCACAAGGTGGCTCGCCGCCATCGCCGCCGCGGGGATGCTCATCGCCGCGTGCGGTGACGACGACGAGGAAGGCAGTGCCGCGACCGACGCACCGGAGGCATCGGACGCGCCGGACGCGCCGGCGGCAACCGACGCCGCCGTTGACACCACCGCCGCCGCGGACACCGGCGGGGGCGGCGAGTCGATCCGGCTGTGGCTCAACGGCGGCGATACGCCCGACCCGTTGGTGGAGTATGCGATCGCCGAGTTCAACAAGATCCACCCCGACGTCGAGGTCCAGTTCGAACGCCAGGAGTGGACTGGGATCGTCGAGAAGCTGACCACTGCACTGTCGGGCAGTGATAGCCCCGACGTCGTGGAGTTCGGCAACACACAGGCCCAGACGTTCGAAGCAGCCGGCGCCGTCGTCGATCTGACTGACAAGC
>Ga0190265_10000591_pt1 | contig 25143 bp, 19 predicted proteins | sample Popmic124T_FD_133135 | JGI IMG/M metagenome (GOLD analysis project Ga0190265, IMG submission 133135) | Populus adjacent soil microbial communities from riparian zone of Indian Creek, Utah, USA - 124 T | ecosystem: Environmental > Terrestrial > Soil > Riparian zone | place: USA: Utah | collected...
GAGCTGCCGGCCGGGAGGCGGCCGCCTTGGGCGCCGCCGGGGCAGACGGTGCCGCAGCCGGCCTCATGGCAGGTGGCGGTGGCGGCGGGGGGGGCGGCGGCGGCGGCGGGGGAGGAGGAGGAGGAGGAGGAGGAGGAGGAGCCGGTGGAGGTGGCGGCAGGGGCGGATCGCCGATGCAAGCCGCGAGATCGAAGAACATGTACTCGAGGATCTTCTCCTGCGGCGTCAGATCGGGCGTCGGGCACTGGGCCGGGAACGTCAGACCCTGGTTGGTCGCATTGGCCACATGGAAATCGCTGTAGATGACGCGGCCGCAAATCCTGTCCGGGTCCTGTGGCACGATGATTGGCGTATCGACCGTCATGTGCTGCACGACCATCGGAGTATCGGCGTAGATCCAGCGCACCCCACCCTGCCCTGCCGGAACCGCATTCAGGTTGTTACGTGGATCGTTGATGGACACCGTCGGTGGGGTCGGAGTGTTCAGCGCACCGACGAGCCCGAGCCAGGTCGCAAAATCCTGCCCTTTCGGGTGCGTCAGATCGATGCTGGCGACAAGAGGATCTGGTGGATTATTGTTACTGGGGTTCCATTGCCCGGCGGTTGCGAAGCCACCGTTCCGATAGAGCCATGTGTAGCTGAAGTGGGTCGTGAAAGCGCGGCCGCCTTTGGTTGTGTAGTTGGTGAAATTGGTAAGCGCAGTGGCGTCTTCGTTCGTCTCTCGCCCTTCACACGGGAAGAGGATCTGATCGTACGAGTCCATGACAGCGGCGTTGCCGACGAGCGCTGCCTGCAGCGGCGTGGTCGCGTCGTAGTTCGCGCCGTTGTTTCGGTAGAAATGGATTCGGGCAGGGCCGCCAGGATTGCCGAACTCGCTGTCCTGGACGCCGATCTTGCGCAGAATGCACTCGAGCGCGTCGACGTTGCCGCTGGCGAGCGCCGTGAGGGGAATGTTCCCTTCCGACTGCGAGCGGGGTAGACGAGCGGTGCCGTCGGGGAGCGCGTTGGCCGCACACGCCGTCACGTTGATCGTCGTTTCGTAGCGCCACTTTCCGAGCTGAACGACGAGCGGGATATTCATCCCCGCGGGGATATTTCCCTGCAGCGTGAAGACGCCGTCGGGACCCGTGATGGCGCTGACCAACGCGACGTCTTGCGTAAGAGGCTGGCATCGATCGCACGTCGCTCCCGACAGGATCGGCCCGAGCTTCGCGCCGAGCGCGATGTTGGGGATGTAGACGCTTGCCTTCGGAACCGGATCGGGGTTCGTGGCGGCGCCGGTGACCACCCTGCCGGTGACGGTCGTGACGCTCGCTTCAGCGCACGTCGGCACGAGACTGCAAAGCGGGCACGGCGTGCCGCACACGCCGGGGTTACGGGCACCGCACATTTGTGGCGCTGGACAGGTCGGATTGCAGTTGAGCGTGCCGCCGCAACCGTCGCCGACGTCGCCGCAGAGCAGGCCGCCGACCGGATTGCAGACTTTGGGTATGCACGTGGGCGGAGTCGCTCCGCAAACGCTGGGGGATCCCGCGGGATTACCGCCGCACGACCAGCCCGGCTGACAGCCGCCACAGTCGACTTGCCCCCCGCATCCATCGCCGACGACGCCGCACAGCTTGCCCGAAGCACCGTGATCGCAAACCGTTTGATTGGGACACGGGCCCGCCTCGCCGTTCCAGCCGCACAGGTTCGTTACTCCCCCGCCGCCGCACGTCAATTGGCCGGGACAGGGCATGTTGCAATTGAGGATTCCGCCGCAGTTGTTGCCCATCGTGCCGCAGTACTGCCCGCCGGCGTGGACGCAAACCGCGGCCGTGCAACCGGCATCCGGCTGAAAGCCGCAGACGTTGTTGATCCCTTGCCCGCCGCACACCTGGCCCATCGGGCACCCACCGCAATCCATGGGGCTGCCGCAGCCGTCCTCCACCACGCCGCAGTACTTCCCGGAAGGGCCCTGGTCGCAGACGGTCGGCGTGCACACGCCCGAGTCGAGTGCCGCACCGCACTGCCTCGGGATGCCGCCGCCGCCACAGGTGTACCCATCCTTCATGCAGGGGTCCAGACAGTCGAGGAATCCGAGCCTGCAACCCCGGCCGATGCGACCGCAATATTGGCCGCCGCTCATCGGGTAGCAGGTCTCGTAACACATGCCTGCGTCGAACGCGCCGCCCTCCTTGCCGGGGTCGAGCCCGCCAATGCCGCCGCCGATGCCCGAGCCGCCGGTATTGGTCCCCCCCCCGTTGCCGCCACCGGTGCTGGTATTACCGGTCGTCCCGCCCCCTTTACCGCCCGTCTGCCGTTCGGAAGGGCCCGGAGAAGTACTGCAGCCCACGACGACTACAATTAGGGTGATAAAAGGCAAAAGGCTCGAGGCACACCTCAACCTCATGGGGGTTTCTCCTTGCAGCGTATGTCTCCACTCGGGAGGATGATGAGCGATCCGTTATTTCGAAAGTGACGCGGCCGGTTGCGTCAAGCCAATCGAAGCGATCTAAGCCACATCGGTCGGCGAAAAATCAACGCGTAGCGAGCCAAGATTGCTCGCGTCAACGACGAGCGGCCCCGTGACGAGGCCCCCATCGGCGGCCCACCAGCACCCTGCACGGGCACGAGGCCCACGATGCTAGCAGCGCCACCGAATGGAGGCGGTGCTCTCTATGATTGATACTAGAAAGTCAACTCGGCAAAACGACGAGCGCCTATTGCCCGCAGCTCCAACTCTTGAACCGCGTCCAGCGTCGCTTGCTCGAGGTGTCAAATTTCTCCTACACCGTTCGCCCCTCCCGGTCAATACAGCAAGTTCAAGCAAGGCAGGCATTTGTCGCTTTCGCGACGCGTTGGGAGCTGAAATGATGCGGCGCATTGTTCTCATTGCGACGAGCACATCGTAGCCAGTCGAACAGCACCCATGGCAGCCGCGCTGCCGAGCCCGTCGTCGCTCAATCGCCTTTGCGGGCGCGATGCGATGCCACTGCTGCCCTTGATTTTCGCCGGCTTTCGAGTCCTTGGCCGTAGCCCCGCTCGTCGCCAGCCCTCGAGACAAGAGGCGAGTCTGCGAAGGTCTTCCTATTGCGCGTGCCAGAAGAAGACCGCCGCCATGCGCCGTTCTTGCACGGCCTTCATAGTAACGCGTGGCGCTGTGAATCAGATCGGCGCGGTAGAGGACCAGGCGATTGAAACGATAGTCGACGCGCTTGTCCTCGACGAAGCTGCCCGGCGGAAGGAAGCGGGCTCCCTCCGCGGCTTGCAGATTGTCGTGCGGCGACGGCACCATGTTGACGCCCAAGCTGCCGTTCGGCATGCGTTGCCGAAAGAACGAGGTGCCGCATTTGGGCGGCACGTTGGGGGACAGGTAAAGAACGGCGCCAAAGCGGCAACTCTTGCGCGAGTCGGTGTGCGGTCGCGCCTCGGTTTTCGGCATCATCGACAATCTGCACCCAGTTGTGGTTGAGCACCGGTCTTTCGGCGGCCGGATTTTGCCAGAGCCGCTTCACGCCGAGCTGCTTTTGGGACCACGCTTCGACGCGCACGAGCTCCTCGGGATAGAGGGCTGGAAGCGATCGCATGCCGGGCCAACCAGCGAGGTCGTGGTCGAGCTCCGATTCGACGACCGCGTCAAGCTGCGGGGCGGCGGCGCCGGCGCGAGACGATCGCAGCCATCAACGCGAGCGTCAGTGCCAACGCGCTCTGCCCGGTCGGCGTCGACTGGCCGGACACTGTGCATCCGCATCCCGGATCGCTTGGACCCGAGCCACCGCTGCCCGTTCCCGTTCGGATTCCGCCCGTCGACCCGCCGGTGCCCGTGGAGCCGGCGCGGCCGCTCGTGCCGCCCGTGCCTCCGGTCGCACCGTCGGTACCGCCGGTGCCTCCGCCGCCCATGCCTCCAGTGCCGCCGCTGCCTCCGGCCGCGTCAGGCGTCGCGTCGCGCACGCCTGCATCGAAGGGTGGCGGCGCGGTATCAGGCGGCGGCGGCGCGACATCGGGGCGCCGGTGCAAACGCAGCGCAAATGTTGGTCAACCTCGGCCTATCGCCGGGCCCGCGACCTCAACCGACAAAAATCCATTGGCTGAAAAAGCGATCGTCACTTTGCGAAGGATTTGGAACGAAGACCGTGCCATGCTGGCGCGATCCGATCGGTCGATCGTGTGCGGAGGTGGGGCGCATTGGACCACGCGACACTGGCTCCTAGTGACGAAGAGCTGATGGTCGCCTACGTGGCTGGCGATCACGCTGCCTTCGCGGAGCTCTTCCGCCGCTACGCGCCCGTTCTGCTGCGACTCCTGCGGCACCGTCTGCAACGCCGGCAAGAAGCCGACGATCTGGTGCAGCAGACCTTTTTACAGCTTCACCGCAGCCGCCACGATTTTCGCAAAGGGGCAACCCTCCGCCCCTGGCTCTTCACCATCGCATTGAACCTCCGCCTCCAGCACTTTCGCGAATGCGGACGGCGACGCGAAACGTCGCTCGATATCGATGCCATCGAGTCGGTCGACACCGCGATGAGCGCACCACAGGAGCAGTTCGACGAAAGCCGTGAGATTCAGGCAGCGCTCAGCAAGCTCCCCTCCGAGCAGCGCGACGTCATCGTTCTGCACTGGCTTTTGGGATTACCGTTTTCGGACGTTTCGCGCGCGGTCGGCGCCAGCGTCAATGCAGTCAAGGTTCGGGCTCATCGAGGCTATGTTGGTCTGAGAAAACTCTTGCGACGGGCAGACGGTAACCCAAAAGAGCGCCGGACCGTAACTCTGAATACGGAGAGACATTGAGGTGCGATGAAGCTCGCGAAGCGGTGCTCGGCGGCGAGGCGCTAGCAACGCCATCGCTCAAAGAGCATCTCGAGGCGTGCACCGAGTGCAGTGGGCTCGCGGTCGAGTTAGCGCGATCCCCCGGCGCTGAGGCCGAGCTCGATTCGCTCCGTCATCGCGTCGAAGGTGCTCTCCAAGGCGAAAGGGGATTGGTCGCGGGGCTTCGTAGTCTTCCCACGCGCTGGCGCATGCTCATGGCCGCGAGCGCTGCCGCGACGATGGCTTTGGCGCTCGCCATGCTGAGCCCGCGTGTCGACTTCGCCGTCTACCCACTCGGGCGCATGATGGCCTCGGCCGCGATGTGCACGGTGCTCCTCGTGGCCATCATCGCGCAGAATCTCCGCCCTCTGCAGGCGCCGGATCGTTCGCGACGCGCTCTTTGGCTGGCGTCGGTCGCCATCATCGCGCCTTTTTCGATCGCACTCCTTCCCGAGGCGAAGCTCGCCCACCCGGTTGCTTTCCACGACGCGCACGACTGCCTTCTCCTCGGGACCCTCGGAGGCGCGGCGCTCATGACGTTGCTCGGAGTGCTCGATCGCCGGGAGTCCGCGCATCGCTCGCTGCTCGTCCCGGCTGCGGCAGGAGGCATGCTGGCCAACCTCGCCTTGCTTTTCCATTGCCCCGTCACGAGCCCGCTTCACCTCGTGGTGATTCACGCCCCCATCGGGATCGTCTTGTTCGGCGGGCACAAGGGCTTTCGCGCGGCGCGCATGCGAATCGCGCGCGCACGCGCGGCGTGATTGGCCGCAAGCACAAGGAAGGCGTCCGATCACGGACCCTCGCCGCGGACAGAAGGGGCGCGCGACCTCACGCGCGCGCCCCTTCATGTCGCAGCTTGACGCGATCAGCGAGAAGCAAAGTCCTTCATACCCGAACGCCGCTCACGCGAGCCGCCAAGGTCGAACCTGCCTTCCAGGCCGGCGTACACGAACGGCACGAAGCGCTTGCCCACAATCTCCTCGTCGCCGCCTGCGCCGGCAGGATTTCGCCAGTAGAAGTGACTGACATCGATGCCGATGAGGGGCCCGATGGCGACGTCTTCGTTGGTGCGAAGATCCAAACCGAGATCGACCTTGGCCAGCTGAAAGCCGTGCCAGAGCGTGTCGACGGCGTTGGGATTGCCGGTCGCCCAGAGCATGCGGTACCCCGTTCCGACTCGCACCCAGGGGTCGAGGCGCTGGAATGGATTCATGTGAAACGTGCCGTTGATGCCCGCCACGCCGCCGCGCGCTGCGCCGGTCGAGACAGCGTTGCCCGGGTTGAATTGATTGTATTCCCCATACAAGTTCAGTGAAAACTCGGGCGTAAAGCGATAGCCGACTTGTACGCCGGCTGCCCCGCCCGCCTTGGTTAGATCCATCGCCCCAACGCCTTCGGCTGGCGACATCGTCCCTTGGGAGTACCCGGCACCCACCGTCAGCTCGAACGCGTCGCGTGGAGCGCGAACCCGTTCTGCAAAATAGGACGGCGGTGCGGAGGCCCGTTCTTGGGCAAGGACGGTCGTGGCCGGTGCCATCGCAACACCGGCCACGCCGGTCGCGATAATCCACTTGCTCGCTGTTGTCATGAGAGAACTCCTTCCATCGGTTGATCTTGGCGCCTGGACGACACGCACTCGCTCGAACCTTGGTTCCTCACACGGGGTCGTGAGCAACGAACGCCGTGAGAACGTTTATCGTCGAGGCGAAGCCCTTCAGAGCAACCACCGTGCCGACGACGGTTGCGCGCTCTTCTGCGCAGATCCGCTCACGAGACGGCCGCTAGACGGATCACGACCAGTCAATGGTGTTGGAAAGCTCGTCGATGTCACGTCCCGCTTGATAGGGAAAGTGCTGCGCGAGCTGGTCGGCTGTCCGCTCGATGCCGAGGAGCAGACCCTCGGTGAATGCCTGGCGTCGAAAGTAAGAGGACATCTCAGCCGCCAGATCGTCCCAGAAAGTTTGCCCCACGCAAGCGTGGATGCCGACGTCGCCACGCACGACGAAAGTGTGTCGTGACGGGACGAGGAAAAACAGCACGCCGTTACGCATAGCCGTGCGCGTCATGCCAAGTCGTTCGAAAGCGCGATCGGCAGCGCGATCGATGTTGCCCCAGAACCACGGTGCGACCGAAATGCGGATCTCGCCCGATGTCCGCCGCTCGGCCGCTTCGATGGCCACCTGCACGCGATCGGTGTCGATGAGCCGTCCGATCCTCCGTTTTGCCGTCCACCACATCGTTTACCTCACCAAGAACCACGGGCTCCGCCGCCGCCCGATCTGCCCCCGCCCCCCGCAAATCCGCCGCCTCCCCAGCCGCCGGGGCGGCCTCCGCCGTGTCCATGCCTTCCGCTGGCGACGACGTATAGCAAGCTCAGCGCGAGCGATGGGTTCGTGAGGAAGAGCCCCAGGAATCCGAGCGCCAGCAGACCGATCACGATGAGCTTGGCGGTGCTCATCGGAGGCGTCTCGCGCTGGACCGGCGGAGCCGAGGGATCGCCGACGAAGGGCCGACCCTCGATGCTGGCGAGTATCGCGTCGACGCCGGCTTCGAGCGCGCCGTCCGCGTCCCCGGCGCGTAGCTTGGGCGCCATGATGTCCTGAATGATCCTCGAGGCCACGGCATCCGGGATGCGAGCCTCGAGCCCATACCCGACTTCGATCGCCATCTTACGGTCGCGGGCCAGCACGAGCACGAGCACGCCGTCGTCCGCGCCTTTTTTTCCCAGTTGCCACGCGCCAAAGGTCTTCACCGCGAAATCGTCGAGCGGCGCTCCGCCAATGCTGTCCCCGATGAAGACGACGACTTGATGACCGGTCTTTTGTTCGTACGACTCGAGCTTGGCATCGAGCTTCGCCCGCGCGGTCGAGGACAGAAGGCCGGCCTCATCCGTAACCCAGCGCTGCGGCGCGGGAGGAATCGCCGCCGACTGCGCAAGCGCCGCGGCCCACCCGAGCCAAAGGACGAGGGCAGTCAGCAGCGCGGCCACAAGGCGCTGCGGTAGAACGTCAGAACTGAACTTTGGGTGCTTTCTCGGCGCCGGCTTCAGCACGGAAGTACCCTTTTTCCTTGAAGCGCGCGCCGAAGAAGGACGCCAAGATCACGGTGGGAAACGTGTTGCGCTTGCTGTTGAACTCCCGCGCCGCTTCGTTGAAGCGCATCCGTTCGACAGCGACTCGGTTTTCGGTCCCTTCCAATTGAGCCTGCAGATCCCGGAAATTCTGAGTGGCCTTGAGATCGGGATAACGTTCCACTACCACCAACAAGCGGGAGAGCGCGCCCGAAAGCTGCTCTTGAGCTTGCTGGAATTTCTGGAGCGCCGCGGGATCGTCGGGGGCGCGGCCTGGCGTGGTCGCCTGCGCCGCGCGCGTGCGCGCTTCGGTGACGGCCGTGAAGGTCTCTTTCTCGAACGCGGCGGCGCCTTTCACCGTTTCGACCAAGTTGGGAACGAGATCGAGGCGCCGTTGATACACGTTCTCGACCTGCGCCCATTGCGCCTCGACCTTCTGGTCGAGCCCGACCAATTCGTTGTAGGTGGAGACTGCACACCCGACGGGCAAAATGAGCGCCGCGGCGACGAGACCGATGACGACCAGAGCTCTCTTGGACATTGCTTCTCCTGGCGGGTGAACGAGGGAGCAGACGGCGACAAACGCCGCTTCGCCCGAGCAGGTCCACGATCCGTGCCAAGCATAGCAGCGGCAACGGGTGCCGGTGAGCGACCGCGCATGCGCGGATTCGGCTCTCGTGCGAACGTCGGAGGGCGCAGTTCTACGGGACGATGATGCGTCCCGGCGCGCCCTGGAGCCCGTTCTGGGTGTGGCACGAGTTGCAGTCGCCGTAGGTCTGGGGCGTGACCATGACGCGCTCCACACCATTGACGACGACTTTGGCCGTAAAGGGCGAGCGCACCGTGCCCGTGTAATAGAAATTGCCGGCGCTGTTGACCTCCAACGTGATCGGTGTACCGCAGAGCGGTGTGACAATCACCTGCGCTCCCCCATTGATGCCGTAGCAGTAACCCGTCTCGTGCAAAGTCGGATAAACGGTGCCGGCGATCGTGAAGCCATGGCACCCCATGCAGATATCGCCCGGGCTCATGGTGGGCCCATTGCCCGAGGTCCATCTTCTGCCGCTCGTGCACTGGGCCGGCGCGTCGGGCACCGGCGTCGCGATTCCGGTCTGCGCATCGCAGACGGGGCCGGTGCCGCCCGTGCCCCCTTTGCCGCCCGAATCGACGATGGCTCCGCCGTCGCGAGCACCCGCGGTGCCGCCCGTGCTTCCGGCGCTCCCACCCGTATTTCCTCCGCTGCCGGCGGTGCTTCCTCCGCTTCCTGTCGTGCTTCCTCCGCTTCCTGTCGTACCTCCTCCGCTTCCTGTCGTGCTTCCTCCGCTTCCTGTCGTGCTTCCTCCGCTTCCCCCGACGCCGGTGCTACCGCTGCCACCGCCCATTCCGCCGCCTCCCACGTTGCTTCCGCCGCTTCCACCGCTGGCGCCCTTGCCGCCACCGCCTGCGCTGCCGCCCGCCGTGGTGTTGCCCCCGGCGCCGCCCGCTTCGTCACCCGGTCGCGGTGAATCCCCGGCGATGCCTGCGCAGCCGGAGAAGATCAGCGCGATGGCGATGAGCAGCGCAGCGTCCCCTTTTTGCCACGCGCGATCGCGATGCGCGCGTTCGATCGAAACACCGCCCGAGAGGTGACGAGGCCGCTGGCCTGCGAGAATCAATCGCAATCCTATTACCCGCAGTCGCATCGGCGTCTGATTCTCGCGAAAGATGATGCATGCCTCGCGGAATCGCTCGACGAACGCGGATCCCATGGCACTCATTGTGCTCGTCTTTTCGCGGATCTGCATCCTCGAGGGCTGGGAAAGAAACGTGTGATCGGCAACGCGCTCGTTCCGCCGCGACGCGCCTAACCGCAACGACGCCAGTCGTTGCTCGTGCGTCGACCATCGAATTTTCAAGACGCGGTGGAATCGACGCGCCGGCGGAAGACGTCTTGGCCACCCGAGCCCGCGACTTCGCCTTCTTCGTCCTTGCGGAATGTGCCAAGGTTAGCGCGACGGAAACCATGAAAACCGAGCGTGAAATGCGAACGTGCCGCTGGGCGAAAATCCCGATGTTCGCGATGCTTCTGGGTGCTTGCGTGGCCGAGCCGGTCATCGTGGACACGCCGCCGGGGAGCCCGGTCACCGACGTCACGCTTGTTCCTCCGGCGACGCCGGAGAAAGGTTGGCAGCTTTCGATTGCGCCGTTTGCGCTCGAACGCGGGCAAGAGCTGCAGCAATGCTACTTCTTCGAAGTGCCCTACGACGAGCCGGTGTACGTGAACCATGTCGCCATCGCGCAGACGACGGGCACGCACCACATGAATATCTTCCGCGTGCGATCCATCGGGGGGCTCGACGGCGTGCACGGGGACCACATCGTGGATGGCGAATGTTGGAAGCCGACCAACTGGTCGGATTGGCCCCTGGTCGTCAATTCGCAAAACCAGGGGAACGTGGAGCTCCAACTCCCCCCGGGCGTCGCGCACCGCTTCGAGCCGCGCGAAAAGATCATGCTGCAAACGCATTACGTGAACGCGACGACGCAGAAGACCTACGGCGTGGGCAAGGTGCTCGTGAACTTCGATCGCCTCGCCAAGAGCGAGGTCGTCGCCGAGCTCGGCACGGCTTTCGCGACCAACCAGAACCTGCGCGTGTGCCCCGGGCAAACCGGCGTGACGTTCGAGACCACCTGCCGTTTTGCCAGAGAAGAGCCGGTCACCATCTTTGGCGTCAATGGTCACTTCCACAGCCGCGGCAAGCGCTTCACCATAGCCGTGTTCGACCCGCTCCAGGGCGCAGGCACACCTTTTTACGACAACACCAGCTGGGATGAGCCGCTTTTTGCTCGAAACCTCGGGCTCGCCGTTCCCCCGCGCGGCGGCGTTTCGTACACGTGCGAATTTGCAGCGCAGGCCAACGATTGCGGCGACCCCGAAGACAGCTGTTGCTTCACCTTCGGCGGCAAGGTCGAACAGCAAGAGCACTGCAACGCTTTCATCTATTACTACCCGCGCCGCCCCGACACCGACGTCAACTGTTTCTAGTCGCGAGAAAGCCAGCTCTTCGAGCTGGCTTCATCTCGCCTATCGCTCTGTGGCGGCTTCGCCCCCGCCCCACCGGAGCGAGTCCGGAATGGGGCCCCACCCCTACACCACGCCTCCGGCATGGAACATCGTTCGCTGCTCGGTGCTCGGTCACGGACAGCTCTTCATTTCCTCGATCCAGGCCTTCAGCGTCGGCAACTGGCGCTCGTCGGGGAGCAGGCTCGCGAGTGGCGGCATGGGGAGACCGAAGAAATTGGGCGGTAGACTGCCGAGGCGGGCGCGGTCTTTGATATAGAGGCGCGAGATCTCGGGATCGCCGGGCGTGAGCTCGTTGCAGATGTTGGTATTGGGTGCTTTGGCGTTGATGAGCGGCGCGTCGTACTGCAAATCGATCACCGGCCAGCGTCCGTCCGGGCGATGGCAATGTGAACAATTGGAATGGAAATAGGAACGAACCCGCTCGGTGAGGGTGTGGGCCGGATCGCTCGGAGTCGGGAAACGCGGCAGCGCGTCGAGCGATCCGTAGGGGAAATCGCCGGGCGGCGGCACTCCGCCATCCGGCTGGATGCGGCCGTCCGACGCGACGTCGGCGTCGATCGAACCACCGCTGTCCAACATGGCACCACCGTCCATCGACGCACCGCTGTCCTGTGGGAGACCGCCGTCCATCGAAGAACCGCTGCCGAACACGCCGGCATGCGCCAAGGCGCGCAGCTGATTGTCGACCGTGCCGCCGTAGTCGAAGTTGCGATTCATCTGCGCCGTCTGCAGACCCAAGATGCCGCCCGCGACGTTGACATGACATTGCGTGCACTCGCTGCGGCCGGGATAACTCTGTCGGTGCAAGCGCGCGCTGATCGGCCAGTCTTTGAAGAGCGTCTGGTTCGTGTTCTCGAGAAGCGTCGCTTCGGTCGCGGCATCGTTCCACTGGTAGCTGTAACCTTCCCACGACGCCTTGCAGAGGCCCGACTCGCAGCGTTTGACGAGAAACCGCGTCTCCATCGGAAAGAGCGTGGCGGGATTTCCTGGTTCTTTTTCGAGGAGGAACTCCTTGACCAGGATCGCGCCGACCGGAAATACCCAGCCGTATTTCTCGCGGTAGGCGATGTTGGCTCCCTCGGGAAGAATGATGAAACGTCGCTTGATGGCGCCGTCGGACCAGAGCGGCGAGTTGAGGTCGTAGGGAATCAAACCGGGCGCCGGCACCCGGCGCGGGACATCGCTGAAGCACTTCGTTTCGCTCAGGGTGCGCGGAAAGTCGGCCGCACCGTCGAGGGGGAAAGCACAGGGCGGCGGTTTTCGCGCTTCGAGCCCAAATCGCAGGGAGGGCCCGCCGTTGTAACGGCGGGCCGACACCTGCGCTACCGCGCCGGCTTCAGCTTCGACCCGCTCTTCCCAGATCAGGACTGGATTGGAAGCCTTGTCGAGCAACAGGCCGGTCGACGTCGATGAGCGCGAGCCCGGCGCGTCGAGCCCGGCGCCCGGCACTTCCCAGCGCGTTCCATTGAAACGCCCTACGTACGTGCGCGCGCCGACAGCGTGCGTTTCGCTCCACGCGACCACGGGCGTGCCCTCGCGGGTGAACCCGAGCGAAGGCGCTATGGCGGAAGCATCGAACTCGACGTCGAGCGCCTGGCCCCAAAGTCGCCACCCTTCCGTGGTCGCATCGTACCCCGCGGCGTAAACGTTGTTGGAATGGCCGTCGTTCTCCTGCCACGCGACGCCGATGGTCCCATCGCGCGAAAGGGCGACCGCCGGTCGCGTAGCAGCGTTGTCGGCAGCGCGATCGAGCGGCGGGCCGACCATTTGCCAACTCTTCGCGAAGTCCGGCCAACGCACCACGCGCACGTCGCTCGATCGAACACCGGCTGCGGTGACCGCCAAGACGGGAAGGGTCTCGTCGAGGACGAGCGCCAGTTCGGTCACAACCGCTCCCGCCTCCCACGCCGGCAACATCGGCTGCCACGCCTCCCTTTCCCAGCGACGGAACTCGACTCGCGTCTTGTCTTGAATCCATGCCACGACGGGGCGATCGGCCGTATCGACCGCCACCACGGGCTCACCGGCCTCGCGACCGAGGCCCGCATCGATGGGACCCGCACCCATGCGTTCCCATCGCGCGCCGCGCAAGCGCGCCGCGTACACGTGCTTTTCGGCGGAAGTTTCTTGCCAAACGACGATCTGTTCATCGAGCTCCGTCAGCGCGATCCGCGGCGCCGAGGCGACCGCGCCGGGCTGAACCTCGATGGCACCCCCGAGACGTTGCCAACGGCCGTCGACGAGCGCCGCTACGCGAATCGCCGGCGCGCCTGCCGTCATGTCCTGCCATGCGACGACCGGATTTTGCGCGGAGTCGAGCGCGAGCGCCGGGCGCAATGGTCCTACGCCTGCCGCAACGGGCACACCGCCCGGCCGCTGCCAGAGCGGAACGATCCATGACCAACTGGCGCCGGCAAACGCGTTTCCGGCCACATCGGTGATCGTGTTGGCAACCGTGGCCGTCAACTCGGCCGGACCGATGTGCGGCGATTCGATGACGATGCGAACTTCGCGCCGGTCGTCCGAAAGCGTGGTTCGCTTGGCGATCGGCCCGGCCGCCGATTGCAGACCGACGGCGGTGTCGGTGACGCTGCCCGGCGCGAGAGGCTCGGAAAACGTCAATACGATGGGCGCGCCGCCCCAGACATTGTCGTCCCCCTCGGCCGGGACCCTCTGCATCAAGGTAGGCGGTGTCTTGTCGAGCGGAGGCGGCGGCTCTGCATCCGGCGATCTTGCGTCAGGCAGAGAAGCGTCGGGCCCTGGCGGCGAATACGGCGGAGGTGCGTCGTCACCACCGCAAGCCACCGCCATCACCAACGCGACGGCGGCGGCGCAAATGCGAAAACGGAAAGCGTCAGCCATTCTCAGGGAGATTGACGCAAAACCACGACTTCGTCTTGCTCTTCGTCAACGACCACCAAATCGAGATCCTGATCGTTGTCGATATCGATGAGCAGAGCGCAGGACGCGGACTGAGCGGGAGCCCAGTTTTGACCCTGTGTCACCTTGCTCGTGCCGTCGTTGAGCAGCACCTGCCAGTTGCCGGAGAAGTTCGACACCACGAGGTCGAGATCCTTGTCGCCGTCGATATCGCCCAGGTCGATGGCAAACGGACGATTGAGCCCGCCGCTATACGTCTGTTGCAGATTCACTTTTCCTTTGCCGTCACCGAGAAGGATGGTGACGGTGTTCAGGCTGAGCGTGGTCGACAGGTCGGCATCGGCGGTGGCTACGTCCTCATGCCCGTCGTTGTTCATATCGCCCACGGAGAGCTGCCAACCGCTCGTCGTCGGTGCTTGCAGCGATCCGAACGCGAAAGTCCCGTTTCCGGTGCCCAGGTTGACGACGGTGGCCCGGTTCATCCCCATGATGCCGCGCGCGCCGATGACGATGTCGAGGATGCCGTCTTCGTTCATGTCGCCCGCCATGAGACCGAACTCCTGCGACGCCGTGCCCATGCCGAACGCGGAGTCCCAGAAGACGATGCCGCCGGCCTGGTTCAGCGGGAACTTGCCGGTGCCGTCGTTCTTGAGGAGAGACATGTTGTCGCCATCGGCGTTGGTATTGACGATATCGATGTCGCCGTCGCCGTCGACGTCGATGACGGCCACTCCGCGCGGCTGTCCGCCGACCGCCGGCGTTTGCGACGTCGTGAACGTCCCGTTGTTGTTGCCGAAGAGCACGGAGAGCGTGTCGTCGTTCAAATTGGCGACGACGATGTCGACGATGCCATCGCCGTTGAAGTCCGTCGTCTCCGAGGGGCTCGCGCGATTGCCGACCTTGGTGGGGGGCTGCACGAAGGGGCTGTAAACACTGGTCGCCGTCGCCGTCGCGCCCTTGTTCATGAAGATGCGCATGTCGGCGGAGTCTTCGTTGATCGTCATGAGATCCAGGTAGCCGTCGTTGTTGAGATCGGCGACCGATCCGCCGTACGTGCGCGTGGTCGTACCCGTGGTGGTGCGGCTCGTGAGACGCTGCACTTCGGTGTACATCTGGTTGGCCGCCTTGGCGACCGTCGTGTACTGGTAGGAATATCCCTGGCTGCGCAGCGGCGCGCCGTCCGCGCCGGCCAAGGTGTTGGCCAAGACGACGGTGACGCGATCGCCGGCCGGCCACGCGCGCGGCGGCGCGAAGGAGACGTCCTTGTCGCTGTTGGCGAACGTGTACATCGCCGGGCGCACCGGTCCGCCCCAACGGCCGTATGCCCACAAGCTCTTGTTGGTGACGGTGGCGCGGTTCACGGGCCGGTCGAAGTGGATCACGATCGGTGCGTTTCCGACGGCTGCGTTCGTGCGCGCAACGGGCTCCACCGTGACGACGGTGAGATTGCCGCCGACGACGTCGCCGCCCGCATCGACAGGCGGCATCGTGACATCGGGCGTTGCATCGCGATTGCCGGCATCCGTCGTTCCGCCGCCGCCCATGTCGACGCTGGCGTCCTTGGCGCCACCGGCGCCGCCCGCATCGACCGTGCCGCCGCTGCCCGCACTGCCACCCGAGCCTGCGCTGCCGCCCGTCGCGCCGCTCCCTGCTGCGCCGCCCTTGCCGGCGGTCGCGCCGGCTCCTGCGCCACCGCCGGTCGCGCCGCCCGATCCGCCGGCGCCTGCCGTGGTCGTGCTTCCGCCTTTGCCGCTTCCACCGCCGCTACCGGTCGCGCCGCCCGTTGCTCCCGCACCGCTGCCGCCGGTGGTGTTGTCGTCGCTCGAACACGCCGACGCTGCGGTGATCGCGAGAGCTATCCCGACGGGAAGCCAATGACGAGCGCCGAGATGCCGCACCTTTCTCGGAAACCCGACATGAAGATCTTCGCCGTTGTCCTGATGCGCCTTTGTCGATCGATCGCTCATCGCTCGCTCCTTAAGTACTCCGCTTCGCGCGTGGGCTCGCATCATACCCCGCGAGTAGTAGTTACTCGAGTGAGACACCGCATGAAAACGCGCATTCCAATGATGGCGTAGAGTTTTGTTGCAGATGACTCGCTGGCGGACACTCGGGTTGCGCAGCTACCATGACGTGAAAAGGTTAAGTGATCTGAGACTCATTACCTTTATCGCGCTTTTCGTGGCGGCGGGCCTGCCCATCGGCTGCAGTCCAAATACGCCCAATCCGGCGGAAGATGCGGCAATCGACGCGGGTCATCGCCCCGATTCCAGCATCGCCCCCGACGGCCTCGTTCGCGATGACGCGCCCGACGACGATGACGCACCGCGCGGCCTCGTCCTTTTCCCGGCGCAGTTCACCGAGGAGAACATGCCGATGCGCATGCTCAACGAAGGTGACCTCATCGACCTTTGGCCCGCTCCCCAAGGCGGCCACGTCGTGCTCGTCGCGGCCAAAGTGAAAAACTTGATCGGTGACACCGCCATCTTGCGCGTGCGCGCGCGCTACCCCGACACGCCTTTCATCATCGCGGAGGAAGCGCGCTCGGTGAAGTTCGTGCCCGTGCCCGACGAGCCCGGCACGATGCAACCCGACCTTCGCACCCGCACCCAGGTGGCGCATATTCCTCTCTGCCCCGATTACGACCCTTGGGACATCGTCGACCGCCCTCTCGAGTTCGCGATCACGGTGACCACGATGATGAGCGAAGAGCCTCAAACGGGCGCCGCGACGTTGCAACTCTATCCGAGCTGCGCCGCCAGCCACGACCAGCCCTTCTGCAAATGCGAATGCCGAGCCGAGTACTTCCTCGGAAAGTGCGCGCGCGACTCCGGCGTGCGTGACTAAGCACTCTGCCGGCGCGCTCGCAGACGGCGCGTATCGCGCCGCTGGCTTCTCGCCGGCCGGACGTGTCGGCGGGAGCGAGCTTGATCGAGCTCGAAATTCACCTCAAGATTGAGCCAGAATTCCGCCTCGATGCCCAGCGTCTCCGCGAAGTCGAGAGCAGTTTCAGCCGTGATCCGCTTCTTGCCTCGAATGATTTCACTCACCAGTTGTTCGGGACGACCGATTTTTTCGGCAAATGCTCGCTGTGAGAGACCCCGCGCGTCGAGCTCTTGGCGAAGAATGTCCCCCGGAACCGTCCGGACGATTGGGGAACCTGTGAATTCTCGGGTTCTCATCAGTGGTAGTTTTCGATGTTGATGACGACGAGCAAGTTGCCGAGCTCATCCTGTTCGATTTGCAAGATCAAGCGAAACTGGTCATTGAGGCGGATAGACCGCTGGAGCTTGCGGTTTCCCTTCAGTTTCTCGTAGTGAAGGCTCTTGAAATTGCGGAGCTCGCTCTCGTTGGTGATCGCACGGATAATCGCCATTTTCTCGATGAAGTTGCGGACGACCGACTCACCATATCGACGAACTCCCGCACGATAGCCAGACTCGGTGCAATAGATCTCCTCGATTCTGTGGTTCGCGAACCTGAACCGCACGACACATTGTTGCCCACGCCGTCGATTCGAGCAATGACATTTTCACCCATAGGGTGAATGGCATCAATCAACTGGCGCTCGTCTCCGTCGGTCCGCCGCAAGGCTCGTGTCGATTTCTATGAGCGACCGGATACGCGACGCGTGAGCGACTAGCGATTGTTTTCGCCGCTCGCCACGTAGTGATCGGCGACGACTTTGGCGACGCACATGGTGAGCTTCTTGCCGGTCGGGATATGCAAGAACTCGTTTGGGCCGTGCGCATTGGAGTGTGGTCCGAGCACGCCCGTAATGAGAAACTGCGCGCGCGGAAACTTCTCGCCCAGCATCCCCATGAAAGGGATGGTCCCGCCCTCGCCGTTGTAAGCCGGGGGTGCGCCGAAATACGCGCGCGAGGCTGCGTCCACCGAACGTTCGAGCCAAGCCGAGAGTGCAGGCGCGTTCCATCCGCCCGATGCCTTCTCGAGATCGAACTGCACTTTGGCGCCGTAGGGCGGGTCTTTCTCGAACAGCTTCTTGAGCACCTCGCCGGCCTTGGCAGCGTCGAGCGTCGGCGGGAGCCTGAGCGACACCTTCACCGACGTCGATGGGCGCAGCACGTTGCCGGCCGAATCGAGCGCGGGAAGACCGCCGGCCCCCGTGATGGACAGCGCGGGGCGCCAGGTGCGATTGAGCACGAGCTCGGCCACGTCCGTGGTGAGGGTCTGCATGCCGGAGACGAGCGGAAACTTGGAATAGACGGCGTCGCCCAGCACCTTGGCCGTGATCTTCGCTTGCTCCACTCGTTGCGCGGGGATCTCGACGTAGAGCTCGCGCGGCTTGATGGCACCCGTCGCCTCGTCTTCGAGGCGGGACAAGATCTGGCGCAGAATGCGAAAGCTCGAAGGGACGATGCCGGAGGCGTCGCCGGAGTGCACGCCTTCTTCGAGCACGTTGACGGTGAGGTTGCCGCCGCTCATGCCGCGGAGCGACGTGGTGAGCCAGAGTTGATCGTAGTTGCCGCACCCCGAATCGAGGCAAACCACGAGTGAAGGTTGGCCGATGCGCGCCGCCAGGTGGTCGACGTAATAAGGAAGGTCGTAGCTGCCGGATTCCTCGCACGCCTCGATCATGACCACGCAGCGGGCGTGCGGGATCTTTTCGGCCTGCAGAGCCAGGATGGCGGAGAGCGACCCGAAGATGGCGTAACCGTCGTCGGCGGCGCCGCGACCGTAGAGGCGATCCCCTTCGATCACCGGCTTGAAGGGCCCGAGGTGAGCGGACCAACCGGTCATCTCCGGCTGCTTGTCGAGGTGGCCGTAGAGAAGGACGCAATCACTTCCCTTGCCGGGAATGTCGATGAAGATGAGCGGCGTGCGGCCGGGAAGGCGCACGACTTCGAGCTTCATCCCCTGGATCGGCTGCGCGCGCGCCCACTGTTCCATGAGCGCCACGGCTTGATCCATGTAGCCGTGCTCCGCCCACTGCGAGTCGAACATGGGCGATTTGTTGGGAATCTTGATGTACTCGACCAAGCGCGGAACGATCTGCTCGTCCCAGATCGAGGAGATGAAGCGAGTCGTGTCTTGCGAGCTCATCGGGCGCGGTCCTCGGTCGCGTGGCGCGACCCTTTGGCGGTGGAAGGCGGGACTCTACTACATCGGTAACTCGTCGGTAGGACCACCCCTCTTCCGCTCCAATTCGCCTGTTTTCCTACATAGAAAAGTGCGTTGCCGATTCAATGAATGGTCGAGTCCGCCGTCTGTCCTAGTCGGAGGGATCGATGATCAAAGTTCAACTCGCTCTCATGACCGTAGGGACCTGCGCTCTTGTATTGGCTACGACCGACCATGCCGACGCGGCACCGCCCGCCAAGGGCGCAACCGCCGCGCCCATGTCGATCCAGCCGACGGCCCAGAGGCCGGTGGATGCCGCCGCTCCTCAGATGGCCGCACCTCGGACCGAACTCAAACTGGCACCGAACTCGATCTACGCCGAGGGTCTCGGAGCCGGTCTTGCGTACTCGCTCAACTACGAACGGCTCGTCGCCGACGAAGTCGCAGTGCGCGCGGGCTTCAGCTACATGTCATTCGGCGCCAGTGCAACCTCGGGCGGCCAGACGGCGAGCGCGAGCGCGACGTTCATGACGTTCCCGATCACCGCCAGCTACCTCGGCGTTCGCAGCGGCAAGCATGCGCTCGAGCTGGGTGGCGGCACCACACTGATGAGCGCCAGCGGATCGGCCAGCGGCATCGGCGCGAGCTCTTCGGGCTCGGGCTTCGGCGCCCTCGGCACTGCGATGGTGGGCTATCGCATTCACCCGCTCGACGGCGCGGGCTTCAACTTCCGCGTGGGCGCGATGGCGCTCATGGGCAAGGGCGTTTCGCTGTCCGCGGCGAACGACCCCGCTGCGTTCGGCGTGATTCCGTGGTTCTACTTGAGCCTCGGCGCCTCGTTCTGAAAAATCCCCAACGCTGACCGAAGCGCGCGAGGGGTGACCGCGCGCGTTTCGGACGGGGGCGCCTTTTCTTGCTTTGGGGAATCCTTATTTGATTCGGCGAATTTCCTTTCTTGGTTGGGCGAACTTCTGAACTCACGAAAATCCGAGGCACGGTGCATCTCGCCGTGTCTCGGACAGTCGCCCGAAATCCGACCGAGCCCATGCGAGCGTAGTGCCTGACCGATGGCCGGGGCGGTGATAGGACGTGGGGGTCGTCCAACCAAAGGGACCCTCATGAAACTTGCCGAAGTGGTCGTCACGGCCGCGCTTTTTGCGGCAGGATGTGCGAAAGGGACATCCACCGTGACCGCGAAACCAGCTGCGCCCTCGTCCCCCCAACCGTCCGCCAGCGCCACCCTCGGCGCCGCCGGCCAGCGTTACGTGAAGCTCGTGCTCGCTCTCGGTGAACGCGACAGCGACTACGTCGACGCCTTTTATGGCCCGAAGGAATGGCGCGATGAGGCGAAGTCGGCAAGAAAAACGCTCGAGCAAATCCGGACCGAGGCAGTCGACGTGCTCGCCGAGATCAAGAAGGTGCGCCCCACCGAGGAGCAGAGCCAGCTTCGTCAGACCTACCAAGTCCACCAGCTACAGGCCCTCATCGCCCGAGTGGCGATGCTGTCGGGCGGCAGAATGTCCTTCGACGAGGAGTCGAAGGCTCTGTACGACGCCGTGGCCCCCCGTCACGATGATGCCTACTTCGCCGCCGTGGTGGCCGATCTCGACAAGGAGCTGCCCCCTGGCCCGGGCACCCTGATCGAACGTTATCAGGCGTTCCGCAAAGACTTCGTCGTTCTACCCGACAAGCTCAATGCCGTGTTCAAAAAGGCGATCGAGGTCGCGCGCGCGCGAACGCTCGCGCATCTGAAGCTGCCGGCCGAAGAAAGCTTCACGGTCGAGTATGTGAAGGACAAGCCGTGGAGCGGCTACAACTGGTACCAGGGCAACTATCGCAGCCTCATCCAGGTCAATACCGACTTACCCATCTACATCGACCGCGCGCTCGACCTCGCGGGACACGAAGGCTACCCGGGGCATCACGTGTACAACGTGCTCCTGGAAAAGAACCTCGTGAACGACCGCGGGTGGGTCGAGTTCTCCGTCTATCCGCTCTATAGTCCGCAGTCCTTGATCGCCGAGGGTAGCGCCAACTACGGCGTCGACGTCCTGTTCCCCAAGCCGGAGCGTGTGACTTGGGAGAAAGAGAACTTGTTTCCGCTGGCCGGGCTGCCGCCCTCGCGAGCCGACGCATATTACCGCGTGCTCGCGCTTTCGGAAAAACTCGCCTATGCGGACAACGAAGCGGCGCGCCGCTACCTCGAGGGAACGATCAGCTTCGATCAGACGGCCGCCTGGCTCCAGAAGTTCGCCCTGGCCACGCCCGAACGCGCGCTGCAGCGCGTGCGTTTCATCGACAAGTATCGGTCGTACGTCATCAACTACAACCTCGGAAAAGACCTGGTGCGCGCCCATGTGGAAGCGCTCGCCCCTCCGGGCGACGTGGCCAGACGTTGGCAGGTGTTCGGCGAGCTTCTTTCTTCGCCGCGATTGCCGTCGGGTCTGAAGCAGCCCGGGTGAGCGAAGCAGCGGCTAGGTCGTCAAGCGTGCGCGATCGAGCAAGGCGCGCGCGAGGCTCGCCGCGACGACGCCCGCCAAGAGACCGCCGAGCAAGCCCGCCGCTTCGGCGAGGAACAACGCCGCGCAACGCAAGACGGTGATCGAGGTTACGCCGAGCAGCATCCCCAGGGCCGCCTCCCATCGGCGTCCGGCGCCATCGCGCGGCAGCACGAGCGACAGCGCCAGCCCGAGCGCGCCGCCCGCGACCCAGCAAACCGCAGGCATCGTGCAGCAGGTTGCCGCCAGAGCCGCCCCCGGATTCGAACCGCAGCACGGGCGGAGAACGGAAAGCGGGAGCACGAGCGAAATGAAACCGGCGACCAGCCCGCGCCGCGCTCCCCTCATCCACCATCTGCCTTGCCATTCGGTGAACACGGCGACGACGAACGTCAGGGGCAGCCAAACGAGCGCCCGTCCTCCAACTGCGAGCCAACCTACCACCGCGGCAAGAAGCGCCACCACGAGCGCGCGAACGACGGCGTCTTTGAGGCGTCCGAGCTCGTAGTTCCGACGCGCAGCCCGGTAGGTCGTGTCCCAACTACTGTCCATCGAACGCTCCCAAAAGCCACCTGAGGCGGGCATAGGCGCGCGAAACGCGCTTGCGAAAAGCTGTCGCTGTCACCGGCGGGCGTTCCACTCCGTTGAGCATGAACGAGATGGCGCGGGCGCTGTCGTCGTCGAGCGTCGCGATGGCCCGCGCAAGAGCGTCGTGCAGCTCTCGATCCACGAGGGCGCGCTCGGGGTCGTCGGGCGCGGCGAGATCGGCGGCGAGCTTTTCATCGGCGTCACGCCAGCGTCGTGCGCTCCCGCGGCGGCGCTCGGTGCGAAGCTCGTTGGCGAGGATGGCGTAAAACCAAGGCAGCACCGGCTTGCCGGCCTCGAACTCACCGGCCCGTGCGAACACCCTCATGAGCGCCGACTGCGCCGCATCGGCCGCTTGATCAGAGGGCAGCTCGACGCGCATGAGACGCATGGCGCGCGGGTAAAGTGCGCGGAAGAGTGGGTCGAACGCTTCGCGCTCTCCCTGCGCGAGGCGCGCCATGCACGCATCGAGCTCGTCTTCGACCGGATCGCGCACCTTTGGGCAGTCTACCGCTCTGCAACGCGTCGAGCATGGCAGCAGGGCGAGCCCGGATAACAGCACGAAGCACCCGCCTGGCAACAGTCGCCGGCGAGATGTCGGTAAAGCTGCGTTCCGCCAACGCCGAGAGCGGCCGCCAAGAGCAACCCCGCGGAAATCTTGTACCAATGGGCGCGAATCGTCTGGACCATCGTGAACCTCCTAGTGGTACTAGCCGCGGCGCGCGAGACTGTGACCACCGCACGCGCTAGACGAGGCGGCTCGACATTTCGGCCTCTTGCGCCTGCGCGCGCTTCAGACCTTCGCGCAGGTCGAGAGATGACAGGTAGCGGTCGAGCGCGGCGCGCGAGGGCAGCTTTCCCCACGCGCTCAGCCACTGGAGCATCGATCCCAACATGACGTCGGCGGCGCTGAAATGATCGCCGAGCAGCCAGGGGCCGCGGTCCAAGGCGCGCTCGATCCGATCGAGCGTTTTGTCGTAGCTCGGCCATCCGACCGTGCTGCGAGGGATCTCTTTTTGGCGCGGAAACATGAAATCGGCGAACGCGGGTTCGAGAGCCGCCGAACAATAGACGAGCCACGTGAGGTAAGGGCCGCGCTCGGGTGAATTGAGGGCGGGGGCGAGCCCCGCTTCCGGGCACGCGTCGGCGAGGTACGTCGAGATGGCCGCGCTTTCGGTGATGGTCACCGACCAATCGCCGCGCGGCCCTCGATCGATCAATGCGGGCACCTTGCCATCCGGATTGACGGCTAGGTAGGCGCTGTCCTTGTGGGTGCCTTTTTGAAGGTCGTAAAGGACGATTTCGTAAGCGGCGCGCGCTTCCTCCAGCAGCCAAAGGATACGAAAGGCGCGCGAGCGCGGGGCGTAGTGGAGGACGAACCGAGGTAGCGTCATCGCCTTGCGAGCCGATCTCTAGCACCAGTCGGCGGACAGCGCGCCGGCCTCGGAATTCGGGCACGGTGTCCACCCGTGCCCAACCCGTGCCCAGGCCACGGCTTGGTGGCGGAGGGCGTGCACCGCTTGGCCCGGCAAGCCTCGATCCGACGGGTTTTTCGCGGCAATGCCGGCGCATCGTGGTGATCGGCGTCCCGCCAACGACAGCGATCGGCGGGCACCCGCCGCGCCCGGCATGGCCGTTGCTGTGAGGAGTGGCAACCACTGCGCTCTTGCAGCGTCAACCCGAGCCCCGCGCTCACTTTCGAGGATGCCATGCCCTTTCGACGAACCCTCGTCTATTTCACCGCGTCGCTCACGCTTCTGGCGTGCACGCCATTCAGCACAGAAAAGCCCGGCAACCCCGACGGTGGTGACTACGCCACCGGAGGATCGGGGGGCGCCGGCACAGGTGGTACCTATACAGGCGGCAGCGGCGGGTACGCCGGAAAGGGAGGCAGCACGGCCTCGGGCGGCACCGGCGGCTCGTACGACGGTGGAAAAGGCGGCTCGCACACCGGCGGATCGGGCGGATCGGCGACCGGCACTACCGGAACGGGCGGCTATGCTGGGTCCGGAGGCGCGGGCGGCTACGCCGGCAGCGGGGGCGCGGGTGGCTACGCGGGCACCGGAGGAGCCGGCGGTTACGCAGGCACCGGCGGTAGCTACGGCGACGGCGGCGTCCCGCCCCCCCTCCTGAAACATCCGAGCCGCGGGAGCGCGGCCGCGCTTTCGCCCGACGATGCGACGGCGGTCATCGTCAATCGCGACGTCGGTTCGGCGACGGTCCTCTCCATTCAATATCCGTCGAACGCGCCGCCCACCGCGCAGTTCGTACGCGAAGTCCTGCTCGGCAACGGCTCGGAGCCTTGGCAAGCGGTGGTCGCTGGCGACAACGACACCGCTTTCGTGGTGCTGCGCAAGGACCAGAAGGTCGCCCGCATCCGTTACTTGCGCACGCAGCCCGTTCTCGACGGCACCGTTGCCGTCGGCTCCGAGCCTACTGCCATTGCGCTCAGCCCCACGGGGCGGCACGCCTACGTCACCAATTGGACCGACGGAACCGTCAGCGTGATCGATACCACCACGCTCAGGGTGGTCTCGAACATCGACTTGAATGCGGCGCTGGTGCACACGGGGTATCTGGGCGACGTGGCTCCGCGCCCGGCGCTCGCGCATCCGCGATCGATCACCGTGACGAACGATGCCGACGGTGACGATCACGACGAGTCGCTCTACGTCACCGAATACTTCGGGCAGCAGACGGAACCGGAAGCCGCGGACGGGAGCAATTCCGATACGCGCAATGTCGGAATCGTCTACAAGGTCGCTCTCGCCGACTACGCTGTACGCACCATTCGGCTCGCGCCACTCGCCGACATGGGTTTCAAGGACGACAAGGGTGTCGCCGCGGGCTGCTTTCCGAACCAGCTGCAGTCCATCGCCATCAGCGGCTCCTTCGCCTACGTGGTCTCGGTCTGCGCGTCGCCCGAAGGTCCGCTCGGTGTCAAGGCGACCACTACGGCATGTGTCGACGTGGCCGACTGCGCGCCACTCAACTTGATCGAGCCGGTTTGCGCGCTTCCGTTCGCCGGCGCACCGAGCGCCCTCTGCGTCGACGTCGCCAGCGTGAAGACGACGACCGCTCCGCTCGTGTCGGTCATCGACACGCGCACCGACACGGAGGTGGCGAGCGCGTCGCAATCACTCAATGCTCGGTTCGAGGCGCTCTTCGTGGCGAGC